>PVBE011664153.1_pt1 | contig 34599 bp, 33 predicted proteins | sample 1631181 | NCBI WGS metagenome assembly PVBE01 (sample SAMN08397723, study PRJNA350692) | Marine metagenome, whole genome shotgun sequencing project. | isolation source: water | place: Pacific Ocean | collected 2012-04
AGGTCGGGAAACAGAACAGACTGTGTTGTAGTATCCGACATGCAGAAGGCCTCTGAAGTGTGCGAAAAGGGTGTTAGCAACCTATTTCTAGCACTTTAGTGGCCTTCTTGCGTTAGGCGTCGTGAATAATCCGGGCTAGCGACGGCGCAGGCAAATTCGAGTGATTGCTATCAAATGATGAGCGTCGAGACCGGCGCGATGCCGAAAACCGCGTTCGAAAGACCGTACGCGGTCTCGAGCGGGAGCTGGATCGTGCCGAGAAAAAACAGCGGAAGCAAAGACGCAAGCGTCGGTATAGCTCGGGCAGCAATGACGGCCAGGCTGGGTCGCATTGCATGTACGGAACCGACGGACGGCTGATCTACGCGCCCCGCGGCGAGACATGTGCGAGTCGTGAGGGAGAGCCGCTCGGGGGTCCTGCCAGCCTCGAGTCAGCCGTTGCACAAGGCTGTGCGAGTGGAGATTGCCAGAACGGAAAGGGTACGTATGTCTGGTCCGATGGCACGCGTTATGTCGGAAGCTTCAAGAACGGCCTGCAACACGGACAGGGTTCGGTCGCGACCATAGGCGGTGCTTCGTACGTCGGTGCGTGGGATCAGGGCAAGCGCACTGGTATGGGCACAGCAATCTATCCCGACGGCCGAGTCGAAGCGGGTCGCTGGGCGAACGATCAGTTTCTCGGCAACTCCGCTGCCTCGACGACGCATATGGCGCGCATCGAATGGCCCAACCTATCGATCCCAGCGAATCGTATCGGAGGAGGAGGCCGAGATGCCGCTCTGATCGTGGGGATCGAGAACTATGCACACGTCGCGTCCATTCCCGGCGCCGAACAGAACGCGATCGATTGGTATCGCTACCTGGTCAAGACACGCGGCATCCCGACGGAACGAGTTTCGCTGCTTCTGGACGAAGATGCGACGCGCGAGGAAATTCGGATCGCCGCTGAAGAGGCTGCTCGCCTGGTTGGTCGTCGGGGTCAGCTCTGGTTCATATTCATCGGGCATGGCGCGCCATCGCCCGCTGGTGACGACGGGCTTCTGATCGGTTTCGACGCACAGCAGAAAGCGCGCAGCCTGAGAGCCCGCAGTCTGAAGCGGTCGGATCTCATCGATGTACTCGAAGAAAGCCGTGCGAAGCAGATCTACGTAATGCTCGATGCCTGCTTCTCGGGCCAGGCGCCCGGCGGTGAGCCACTCGTAGCCGGTCTTCAACCCCTGGTTGTCACGTCGAGTGCGCCGACAACGGACAAGCGGACGACGTTGATGACTGCGGCGGCCAGCGATCAGTTTGCGGGGCCGCTTCCGGGCTGGGCACGGCCGGCCTTCAGCTACCTCGTGCTAGGCGGACTTCGCGGTTGGGCGGATGACGACCAGGACGGCCGAATAAGTGCTGGGGAACTGCATGGGTATGCCGCAAGGACCATGCGATCCCTGATCCGGGGACGGAAGCAGACTCCGACGCTGGTCGGAGAAGGATATGCTGAGCTCGCGCGTTCCGCAAAGGAAAACGGCCCTGATGTCTTCGATATGCTAGGCAGGGTGCGTTGAAGAGCCAGCCCTCGATGAAACGCCGGCTGAAATCGAGAACCTCCACATTCACGCGCGGACTGCTGGGAATCGTGGCGCTGACCCTTGCCGGGTGCGTCGGGGCTCCGATCGGCGAGACCCGCCCGAAGGTCCATGCCGACCATTGGAACAAGGCGGCGTCCAGCCGCGCTCCCGCGGCGCCCGTGGAGAAAGGGATGCCAAGCCTGCTCGACGCTCCGCGCGTGCGTCGCATGTCGCGACGTGGCTGGGTCGAGGTCGAGGCCGCCGTACTCGCCTCGGACGACAAATCTCCGGCTGCAGCGCGCAGACGTGCGCTCAAACGGGCACGCCAGGCGGCGGTCGAGTTCGTGGCCGGCGTTGCAGTTCGCAGCAGCGTGCTCCTGATCGACCACGAGAGCCAAACCAGCAGCTCGAGCCTTCTTCAGGCTCTCACGGCGACCCAATCCGAGGCGCTCGTGATCGACGAAAAGCTGATCGATTCCGATGTACAGATCTCGCGTGGCGAGGGATATCGGGCTCGCGTGCTGCTTCAAGCACGTGTGCTCGAGCACAAGAACGGGAGCCGTGCGTCCTTCGAGACCGAGGTGCGCCTGAATCAGAATGCATTTCGGGCCGGGGACCGCGTGGATCTCGCAGTGCGCGCCTCGACGGATGCTCGGATCTACGTGCTCAATGTGAACGACGAGGGTGCCATCGTCTTGCTACCCAACCGCCACGTGCCCGATACCTTTGTCGAAGCGGACCACTGGCTCGAGTTCCCGGGTAGAGATCTCGCTGCGCAGGGTGTCGCCTTGCACGCAGCTCTGCCAGAGGGACGTCGGGAGAGCCAGGAGGTGCTGCTCGTCGTCGCGCTGCGGGGGAAACGCCGGCTCAGGGACCTGCTGAACGAATTCCTCTCGCCGCTGCTCTCGATTCCCGTGCGCGACTGGACCTTCGATCAGGTCGTCTATCGCATTTCGGAAGACTGACCGACCCCTTCCCCAGCGATAACGGACCCGCGGCGTTCCTCTATCGGTGAAAATCGCCGGACTCGCCCGCCGCGCGCTCCTGCTCGTGTGCTGTGGCGGCGGCGGGTCTCGCCCTCTCACGCACTGCGCAGCCCGCTCTTGCTGGAAAAGCGCGCCGACGCAGGCCGCGCCGGTCTCCGAACGCCGCTCGGGTGTGGGGCTGCAGGACGACCAGACGCGCGCCTCGGAGAACTACGCCGCATCGCTGGGGGCGATCAATCGCTGACGAAGACGAGATCCCCTCGAGCGTGCGGAAACGTCGTCAGGGATCCGGCACCGCCGGTCGCGGATTGCGGAGCTGCCGCAGGATCCAGTTGCCGATCGCTCCACAGATCGCCCCGATCAGCGGAGCGGTCAGGATCAGCGGCATGCCGCTGGTGGGTGCGAAGAACGCCACGAGCGCTAGGCACGCGAGCTTGACGGCGTCCTCGACCGGGGACTCGCCGAGAAGCATCAGGAACAGGGCCGCACAGACCGCGATGCCGATTGCCGCCAGGGCCTGTCCTGAGATCGGCTCCCGGGCGGAGCCCGCCGCGGCGAAGAGCAGGAGCCCGGCGCCGGCCGCGGCGCTCGCCACGACGAATGCCCGGAGGGCCGTCTTCATGGAGCCCGCCTCGCGCGTCCGATCAGCAGCGCCGTCATCACCACGCCGACCGACAGCGCCGCGAAGCCGGATCCCCATTCCCCCTGGACCCACATGGCGATCGCCACGCCCGACCCGAACCAGAGGGGCCACGTGAGTGCGTGGAATCTCAGGCCCTCGACGACCCCGGCCCAGCCCTCGAACATGAACGTGTACCAGAAGGCCCCGAAGACCAGGAAGGCGACCAGGAGAACGAAGTTGCCTGCGCTGGGGTTCTCGATAAATCGTTCGAGCATCGCTCGTCGACCTCACAGAAGAGGGACGGACGGACGCGGCTGCGGCTTGAGCCCGCCGCTGCAACCTCGAGCTGGCGCCATTCCCCGAGAGCCACCGCGCGACCGCCACTCCGAGATGGTCGCGCCGCTGAGCCAGCCTGGCCGGCTCGGCGCCCGGACCCGGACGACGAACTCCTAAAGTCAGTCCCCGGGCGGGTCGAATCGAGAGCCCTGCGCGATGAGGTCGCCGCCTTGGCGGTCGCGCCGGAGGGAGTCGACACACAATGGGTACGAATCAGCGACGCAGCCTGCTTCCCTTGCTCGCCCTGGTAGCGATCGTGGCGGCCATGGGTTGCAGCACGAAGATCGGAAACCTCACCAACGAGCCCGACCGCTACAACGAACAGCGCGTGGTGGTGAAGGGCACCGTGACGAAGACCTTCGCGCTGCCGCTGCTGGGCCAGAGCCTGGTCCGGCTCGACGACGGCACCGGCCAGGTGTGGGTGAAGCCGCACGGACGCGTCCCCTTCAAGGGCGAGAAGATCAAGGTCAAGGGGACGCTCAAGATCGGCATGGTCGTCGCCGACCACAACCTCGGCGTCGTGATCTACCAGAGCGGAGCGGACTGACTGCGCGCGACGGGCCCCGTTCCCGGGGTGCTTCAGCTCTGATCCCATCGGACTCATGGAGTCCAGCGATGAATGCCGCCGACGCGATGAGCGCGGCGATGAGCCGAGCCCTCTGGGATTGCGATGCCTGCGAGATCCGTGGCGCGCGTTGAGATGCGCATCGTGAGCTGGACCGGCGAGTCGTAGCGCAACGTCTCTTCTACGAGCTTCGCAGGGGGCTTCGCGTCCCCTCGAGTCAAGTCGTTTCGTCCTCGAGCCGATCCGGTGAAACGAGCCGGCAACGCCCGCCGGGTCCCCCGGATCGAATTCATGGTTTTCAGCGCGCCGACATTCCTGTTCGTCTTCCTGCCCGCAGTCCTGTTGCTCGCGTTGATCGCTCCGCGTTCTTGGCGCAATTTCGTGCTGCTCGCTGCGAGCCTCTTCTTCTACGCCTGGGGCGAGGCTGAATTCGTCCTCGTCATGCTCGCTTCGATCACCTTCAACTACGTCGCGGGTCTCTTCCTGGGACCCGAGCGGAGCCCTTCGGCTCGCCGAGGCGTTCTGGTCCTCGGCGTCGGCGGCAATCTTCTTCTCCTGGGTTGGTTCAAATACGCCGGATTCATCGCGAGCAACCTCGCTCGGTTCTGCACGGCCATCGGCATTCCTGCGACCTCGCCTTCCTTCGGATCCTTCGCCCGTTTCGAAGACATCCACCTCCCGATTGGCATCTCCTTCTTCACGTTCCAGGCGATCTCCTACCTCGTCGATGTCTACCGCGGCGAGCATCCACCCCAGCGGCGGCCGATTCAGCTGGCGCTCTTCATATCACTGTTCCCCCAGCTGATCGCGGGACCGATCGTCCGCTACAAAGACATCAGCCATCAGCTCGCGAATCGAGTCGTCAACCTCGACAATTTTGCGGAAGGGATCCGGCGCTTTACGATCGGCCTCTCGAAGAAGCTCTTGATCGCGAACACCCTGGCCGTCCCGGCTGACGCGATCTTCGCCCTGCCCCCGGACCAGCTGGCGCCGAGCATCGCGTGGTTTGGCGCTCTGTGTTACGCGCTCCAGATCTACTTCGACTTCTCCGGCTATTCGGACATGGCGATCGGCCTCGGACGTTTCTTCGGATTTACTTTTCCCGAGAACTTCAACCTGCCCTATCGCGCAGCGTCGCTCACGGATTTCTGGCGGCGTTGGCATCTGTCGCTCTCCGCCTGGTTTCGGGACTATCTGTATATCCCTCTCGGCGGCAATCGCCTCAGTGCACGCCGAACCTACGCAAACCTGCTCATCGTATTCGTGCTCTGCGGCCTCTGGCATGGCGCGAGCTGGACCTTCCTCGTCTGGGGCCATTTCCACGGCGGATTCCTCATGCTGGAACGGGCCGGCTGGGGCGAGCGACTCGAGAGCCTGCCACGCCCCGCGGCTCACGCCTACTGTCTGCTCGCGGTCCTCTGCAGCTGGATCATCTTTCGCGCCGACTCGCTCTCCCATGCACTGGCCTATTTCAGCAGTCTGATCGGGGCGGTGGGGTCGGACGCGAAGGTCGCAGCGATGATCGTGGACTTCGCCTCGCCCGAAACGCTGGTCGCATTCCTGGTCGGCGGACTCTGGGCGTCGGGAACCCTCGAGCAAGCCTTCGTGCGCCTGGCTTCGAAGCCGACCTCGCATGACAGCAACGCCACCGAAACGAGCTGGTTGCACAGATTCACATTCTGGGCGTCGACACCCGGCCTGATCGCGCTCTGGTTCCTGTGTGCCGTAAAGCTCGCGTCACGAACCTACGACCCGTTTCTGTACTTCCGATTTTGAGGGGATGAATGGAGCGTGAAAGCCAGAGCCAATCGCCGATCCATCCGGAGCGGCGACGACGCAATGGGATCCAGGTCGCGTTGTTCGTCCTCGCGCTGCTGACGCCCTCGGTCGGATATTTCTTCGACATCAATGACTACCAGATGCTGGCGGAGAACCGGCGTCTGGCGGAGCGACCGGGCTGGCCGACCGAACGAGAGGCGCTGCGCGCGTTTCCGGCCGATTTCGAGAAACACTTCGACGACCACTTCGGCTTTCGGAGCTATCTCATCGGTCGCGAGAAGAGACTCGAATGGCTGGGTCGTCGAAACGAGGTCGACGTCCAGATCGGAACTGGCGATTGGCTCTTTCAGGGCAGCGCGAATGGCATCGCCGATCAATTCTGTGTCCGGCCAGCGGACGTCGTCCTCGAAGCCTGGGTCGCGTTGAGTCTCGGCCGCCACGAGCGCTTGGCGGGTCAGGGCGTCGAGTTCCACTGGGTCATCGCGCCCAATAAACACACCATCTACCCGGAACACATGCCGGCGGCAGCGCGGGAGAAGATCGCGCCTTGCGAGACCGCGCGGATCGCCGATGCCTTCGGTCGCAACGGACTTTCCCTGCTCGACCTGAGACACACGCTCCAGTCGCATCGGGGCGAGCAGGCCCTCTTTCACCGCACGGATTCGCATTGGAACCAGCTCGGCGCAGCCCACGGCGTCCGCGAGATCATCGAACGTCTGAGAGCGCACCATCCAGCCATGCCGCTCTTCTCCCTCGATGACTATTCGGTCCTCGTCGAAGAAGAACCCTTCCAGGGAAACCTGGCCTCTCGGCTCCGCGTCTTCGGAGACCTCTACGCGGAGCCCTTCCTACGCCTCTCGCCTCGGCGTGACGTGGCCGCAAAGATGCCCGCGTCAGCCGACCCCCTCGACCTTCGAATGCACGCGCGCAAAGAACCACTCGTCGAATTCTCGACCGGACGAGCGGATCTGCCGACGGCCGTAGTCTTTCACGACTCCTTTGGGTTCGCGACGATGGAGCTGCTGGCCGAGCATTTCGAGTCCATCCGATTCGTGAATTCCTATGGTCTGATCGACTACGAAATGCTCGAAGAGAATCCTCCCGATGTCGTGATCTCTCTGGTCGTGGAGGTGAAGCTCCTCGCCCAGCCCATCAGCGACAGGGGTCCGGGTGAAGGCCTCGACCACTCGACGCCAAAGATCGCGTCGCATCGTCACTAGCCCGCAAAGGCTCACGGGAGGGCCGACAAAGGGCTTGCCCGCTGGAAGACGGGCAACGCGATCCGTACACTCTACAGCTGGGTCGGTTGGGGAGCTGGCCTTTGATTAGGCTCGAGCCGTACGAAGGGAGACTTTCACGAACGGTTCTTGGGGGCCGTCGGGCTGGTGACAGCCCGGGCCTGCCCGGTTGCGGCAGCGTTACGGGTACCTGCAGGCTCGGGGAGACGATGGGCGTCACAGAACTGTCCGAAATCATGAACGGCGTGCGGCGGGTGCGATTCGTGCGGCGCCTTCGAACTCGCCTCCTGCTTGGCTGGCTCGGTTTCTGCATCCCGGCCAGCATGGCCCTCTACCTCTTTGTCGGCGAACTGGCTGCGGCTTGGGTCATTGCTGTGTACTTCGCCGCGTCGGTCGGCGTCGTCGGCTGGGAGATCAGCCTCAACTGTCCGCGCTGCGGGAAACGACTGAAGGATATTCAAGACCTCGTGGGGCTGACCCGTGAAGCGGAGCGAGCATGCAAGCATTGCTCTCTTCGTCTAGCTGGGTGAGTGCCCACGAGGAAATCCGCGCGTTCTTTCGACCGCTCCGCCCGAGCTGATCCGGTCGCCCCGCTCTCGACCCAGGAAGAGCCCAGGAGGAGCCGTCGTGAGTTGATAGTTGTCGATGGGGGGTTGATCGAGGGTTATTCGAGGCCCCCCGAAGCGCCCGCGCTACCAGCCGGCCAGCTGGGCGGCGCGCTCCCGATGCAGCGCCGGGCTCCCCAGATAGGTGCGGTCGAAAAGAGAGCGTTTGAGCCAGATCTGGATGTCGCCCTCCCAGGTGAAGCCGATGCCACCGATGGCCTCGACCGCGTCGCGCGTCGCCTGGGCGAAGCGCGCGGTCACGTGGGCCTTGGCCAGGGCCGCGGCCCGCGGGCTCTCCTTCGGCAGCGCATCCCAGGCGTGCGCCGCGTACCAGTAGAGGCCACGCGAGGGCTCGACATCGACTGTCATGTTGGCGAGCTGATGCTTCAGGGCCTGGAAATGTCCGATCGTGACGCCGAACTGCTCGCGCTCCTTGGCGTGGGCCACCGCCATTTCGACGCTTCGCGAAGCGCCGCCGAAGGCGTCCGCCGCGAGCAGACACAATCCCGCGTCGCGCAGCCGCGGCGCGGCCTCGGCTCCGCCGGGCAGCACTTCACAGGGCGCCGCCTCGAGCAGCAGATCGTCCAGACGCCTCGAGCGATCGATGCCATCGACCGGCTGAGTCTTGACGCCGGAGCTGCTTCGCTCCAGCAGCGCCAGCCCGCCGCCGGCCGTGCCCAGGACGATGAGGTCGGCCTCGGACCCGCATAGCACGTGCTGCTTCGTGCCCGTGGCGGAGTCACCGTCCAGCTGCAGCCGCCACTCGCTGGGATCCCACTTTTCAGAGGCCTCCCCGAGCGCCACCGTGGCCAGGCACGCCCCCGAAGCCAGCGCCGGAAGCCAGCGCCGCTTCTGGGCTTCGCTGCCGCCGACCTCGATTGCGATCCCAGCGAGCGCGTGGCCGAGAAAGGGTCCCGGCGCGCCGCGGTGGCCCAGCACTTCGGCCGCCAGGGCCAGGTCGATCAGCTCGAGTCCCGCGCCCCCGTATGCCTCGGAGATCGCCAGGCCGCCCAGACCGATCTCCATCATGCCGCGCCACAGCTCGACGTCGTGGGGATCGTCGCCATCGAAAATCTCGTGCAGCCTGGTCAGCGGACACTCGTTGTCGAGGAACCGACCAATCGTCTGCTGCAGAAGCGTCTGCTCCTCGCTGAGTCCGAAATCCACCCTGGCTACCCCGTCACCCGAAAGAACGCCGTTGAATAACGCCGCTGAAATCCGCCGCTAGAGCCGATACAGGCGAGCCGCGTTGCCGCCGATGATCTGCCGCGCCTCATCGACGGGGACGTCGCTGAAATGTGTGTCCAGGACCTTCTGGGACTCGGGCCAGGTGCAGTCCGGGTGCGGATAGTCGGTGGCCCACATCAGGTTGTCGACCCCCAGCAGCTGGCGCTGGGCCACACCGAAGGTGTCCTCTTCGAAGGTGGCGGCCATGTTCTGGTACCAGTAGGAGCTGGGCAGCTCCTTCAACATGTCGTAGTGGTCCCAGCCATGGCGCTGCTTCATGGTATCGAGGCGAGCGAGATAGTAGGGGATCCAGCCGAGCCCGGACTCGACCAACACGACCTTGAGCTTCGGGAAGCGCTCGAAGACGCGGCCCAGGATCCAGTTGGCGATCACCTCGGCCATGAAGATCGGCGGCAGGGACTGAAAGATGCCCCGGGCCGGCGTCGTGTCGTAGCTCAGCACATTCCACAGCGCGTCGTTTGCACCCACGTGCTGGCTGATCGGAATGCCCGTCTCCTGGATCGCAGCCCACAGGCGATCGTATGTCGCGTCGAAATAGGGCGGCAGGCCCAGCTCCACGGGGTAGAGCGGCAGCATGAAGGCGCGCGCGCCCTCCCCGGCCAGCCGCTGCACCTCGCCGACCGCCTCGTCGATGTCCACGATCGGGATGATGTAGACCACGATCAGCCGCTTCGGATCGCTCGCGGCGAAGTCGAGGGCCGCATTGTTGAAGGCCTGAAAGGCCGCCAGGCGACCGCCACCCGGGATGCTGTTGTACGAGACACCCGCTTCCATATTCGTGTAGAGCACCTCCGCCTGGACCCCGTCGATGTCCATATCCTTGAGACGTTCGACCGGGTCGTACTCGCCCGGCCGACCGGCGGCCTCCCAGGGGCGGTTCTCACCGGACACCGGGAGCTGCGCCCTGTCTTCCTCCCGCTTCGGCTTCGCCTTCTTCGCCATGAGGGCCGCCAGCTCGGCGCGGGAATTGCTATACGCCTCGTGGTACTTCGAAGCCAGGTGACCGATCACCGCTTCGTCGAGGATGTTCACGTGGGAATCGGAGGAGATGATTCGTTCCTTGGACATGTCACTCCCTCGCAGCCGGTCGTCGACTGCAATGCGCCAGGTCGAAGCTTGCTCAGGGCGCCTCGAACCAGCCCTTGATATCTCTCTTGCGGATCTTTCCCATCGGCGTCAGGGGAAAGGCCTCCACCAGCAGAATCCGATCGGGAACCTTGTAGCGCGCCAGGTTCGCTCGGCAGTGCTCCCTGAGCTCGTCCTCGATCGTATCCGTCGCCGGAGCGCCGCGCGCCAGCTGCACCGCGCCCATCACGCGCTCGCCGAGCCGCGGATCCGGGACCCCCACTACGGCGCAGGCGCCCACACGGGGGTCTTCGTGGAGCACTCGCTCCACCTCCGCCGGGTACACGTTGGCGCCGCCGCGCAGGATCAGGTCCGACTTGCGGTCGCGGATGAAGAGATTGCCGTCGGCATCCAGACTGCCGATATCGCCGGTGTGAAGCAGCCCGCCGCGCAGAGCTTCCCGCGAGGCCTCGGCACGATTCCAGTAGCCTAACATGGTCGTGTAGACCCCTTCGAAGCGGCCCTCGCTCGAAGCGCCGACGCAGATCTCGCCCACCTCCCCCGGCGACAGCTCGTTGCCCTCGGCGTCGAGGATATGGAGCGAGACCTGGGCCAGCGCGGTGCCCACCGCGCCCGCCACCCGCGGCCGCTCCGGATCGGTGTAGGAGACGACTGTCGGCGCTTCGGTCAGGCCGTAGCTCTCCCTCACCTCGCGGCCGAAACGCATTCTAAAGAGATCCTTCAGCTCGTCCGGACAGTTGGCCCCGCCGACCCCCGGCGCCGTGAGGCTCACGAGGTCCGCCTGCTCGACGTCGGGATGCGTGAGCAGATCGCGGAGCACCGCGGGAACGCTCGCAAAGTTGGCGACGCGTTCCTCACGGATCCACTCGGCCAGCCCGACGGCGTCCAGGCGATCCATCAGCACGCAGCAGCTGCGGCACTGCGCCGCGGCCGCGGGCCCCAGGATCATCAGGTTCAAGATCGTCAGCGGGAGGCTGACCCCGAGCCTCGAATTCGGCTCGGTGAGGCCGGCCGCCGCGCTGACCGCCCCGGGCATCAGGATATTGTGCTGGCTGTGGACGGCGCCCTTGGGAAAGCCGGTGGTTCCGCTGGTGTAGGCGATGGCCGCCGGGCCGAAGGGGTCGATCTCGATCTCGGGCCGGGTCTCGTCCGGGGCCCTGGCCAGCAGCTCGCGCCATTGGCTGCCGGGATCGCTCGGCTCGGCGCCGATCCGGTGGATCAGCTCGGGCAGCGCCTCGGGAAGCCCTTCGATCTGTGCGCAGGCCTCCCGATCCCCCACGAAGACGGCTGCGCCGCCGTCCCTCAGCATATAGGCCTTCTCGGGCGGGGCCAGGGCGCGGTTCACGCCGAACCAGATGGCCCCGACGCGCATGGCCCCGTAGAAGGCGACGACCAGATCCGTGTGGTTGGCCATCGATCCGGCCACGCGGTCGCCCGGGCGCACACCGAGCTGGAGCAGCACGTGGGCCGCCCGATTCGCCTCCCGATCGAGCTCGGCGTAGCTGTAGCGTGCGTAGCGCCCCACCAGGGCCTCGGCGTCCGGCATCGTGGCCACGCCGGTGTCGAGCACGTCGGCCACGTTCTGCGGGCCTCCGCCCGGGATCTCTGGCCGACGCGGGGAGGGAATCAGACCGTGAGCGCTCATGTCGAAGCTCATGCGATGATCCAGTCTATGCTTCGCTACGGCGGTGACCAAAGCATCCGCGTTCGGAGCGCTCGGCTCTGCCGCGATGACCCGTCGGATGCCCGCCGTAGTTCATACATAGTCCATACTAGCCAGCTTCGGGCTGCACACACCGCTGCGGCTGAAGCCAAGAAAAGGAAGATCCAGCCAATGGCCGAGACCGTCGATCTCAACCAGCCCCTCGAGGGCCTCCTCTACGAGAAGCGCAACCAGATCGCCTACCTGACATTGAACCGCCCCGAGCGGGGCAACGCCCTCGCCAGCTTCATGGAGCCCGCCGTCAAAGCCATCTGGGAGGAGGTGCGGGACGACGACTCGATCCGTTGCGCCATCATCACCGGCGCGGGCGATCGCCACTTCTGCACCGGCGCCGACATGGCCATCGTGGCGAAGAACGCGCGGGTATCGGGGACCGGACCCGTCACGGACGAGGTCTTCTGGTCGCCGCACCAGAACCGGGTCTGGAAGCCCGTGATCTGCGCGGTCAACGGTCTGGTGGCGGGGGGCGGCCTGCACTTCGTCGTGGACTCGGACATCGTCGTCGCCGCCGACCACGCGGCATTCATGGACACCCACACCAACGTGGGCATGGTCGGTGCCGTCGAGAATATCGGTCTCGCCAAGCGTCTGCCCCTGGGTACGGCTCTGCGCATGACGCTGCAGGGTCGCGACTACCGACTGCCAGCGGAGCGCGCCTATCAGTTGGGCTTGGTCGACGAGCTGGTGCCGAAGGAAGAGCTGATGGAAAAGGCCGAGGAGATTGCGCAGTCCATAATGAAGTCCTCGCCCCACGCGCTCGCCCTCTCGAAGCAAGCGGTCTGGTCGTCGGTGGAGATGGGCTACAAGAACTCCATCGAGTACGGCTACGCCCTGCTGCGACTGCACTGGCAGCATCCGGACTTCGTCGAAGGTCCGCGCGCCTTTGCCGAGAAGCGCGACCCGCAGTGGACGACCGACGGCGATCCGGCGTCGTGGCGCAAGACGATCCAGGAGATGGACTGAAGCGGCGGCGCGCGAAGGCCTCGGCGGTGCGGCGCGGCCACAGGACCGGGTCGCCCGCCCGGATTCTCATCCCCGGCCTGGCTCATTCAGTCAAGGGCCGCGGCGTTTCTGTGCCGCGAGCTCGTTATGCCGCGCGTACATCCGCGCAGCCCGCCGGGCGATGTCCGCCGGCACGTCGGGCATCAGGGCAAGCCCCGCGGCGCGGGAGGGGAGCGAGACCGTGGCCTCGGCATAGGCCGTCTCGAGGTCGCGCTGGTTGTGCATCTTCATCTCGATGTCTACGAGATGAAGCCCGTCCTGCTCGCGCTTCGCCACCACCTGGCCCGTCAGGAACTGGGTGTCACCCTGGTAGTTGAACTTGCGGATCGAATCCTCGAGCCGCGTCACAAAGGCGTCGTCTCCCATCCAGTCCGTGACCTGGTGGTAGAACCAGCACTGACGCATGACTCCGTAGTCGTAGGCCATCGGGTTGCCGATGGCCTGTGACCAGGCGGAGTCCCAGTGCACGCGCTGGGCTACGTCGGGCACACCGTACTCGTTCTTGATGTAGAAGGGCCCGATCCGCTTGCGGTTCTTGTAGCCGACCCGCGAGCTGCGCAGGCCGTAGGGCACGAAGCCATAGCCGCCGGCGTGAAAGGCGATGATCTCGGTCACCGTCAACGGCCCCTTCACCATCGGACGCAGCTCGTCGCCGGCGCTCACGTCTTCCCAGTAGCGAGGCTCGCTTCCGCGGGGCCGCTCTTCTGCGTAGATGGCGTCGATCTTCTCGATGTCCTCATCGGTGTAGGTGGTCGGCTCGATGTTCGCGTTCTTGCCCTTCTCGCGCGCCGCCTTGCGCTCGGTGAGCACGCGCAGGACACGGTAGACGCCGACGACCGCACCGTGGCCATCCAGGATGATGTTGCGACCGATCTGGATCACCGAACGTCCCGCAAACTCGGAATGCTTGACGTCCAACGACTCCTCTCCAGAGAACGAAAACAGGCGATCGCCCGGATACAGGGGGCGATACCAATCCCAGGTGCCACCCGAGACGAACACGTGGATGCCGCGGAACAGGCCCTTGGTCTGCTTCTTGATCTCATCGGGGATCGGATCTCCCAACATCGGCGTCTTGATATGCCCCATGAACACGCCCGGGCCGATCTGCGATCCCCAGCGGGTCGTCGGACCGTACTCCTCGTCGATGTACAGAGGGTTGTCGTCGCCCATACCGAGGGCCCAATTTCGGATCGCGTCGGGCGTGGCGACGCTGATCAGCTCGCGTCGCTTGCCGGGCGTATCGATCCCGATCAGCAGCTTCGCCCGCTCGATATCCTCATCGAGCATCTCGTACTGTGTGGCTTTTTCGAATTCCTGGCTGATTTCCCGTGCCAATGTTCCGTTCCTCGTTTGCGGATGCGGCCGCCAGTCGTCCCGCCGTCAAGCTTCCGAATTGGCCTGCAGGCGGAGCTTCGCGTTGTCCCAGGTGAGGGAATGCTTCGCCGGATCGATCCGGATCACTGTCGAGCCGCCCCCGTAGTGCTTCTTCGTCGCGTTGGGCACGGTCTTCGGAATGCCGAAGCCCTCGTACTTCGCGCCCAGGGCTGTGTCCACCCGAGCGAGCTCCGGCTCGTCTTCCACCACGACCGCACGACCCGTGATGACGACACTCTTGAGCTCCTTCCAGGCCTTCCCGGACTCGACCACAAAGGAGACGCGATCGTCATTCTGTACGCGGACGACCTTCTTGCTCTTGCTGGGCGTCCGGAGGTAGACGTGATCGTCCAGCACGACGTACCAGACCGGCAGCGAGACCGGCCAGCCGTCGGCTCGCAGGCTGGTAAAGATTCCCGTGTGGCCCTTCGTAACGAACTCGCGGATCTCGGCCTCGTCGAGTCGGACGCTCATGCTGGATCGATCTCCCCCGGCCACCCTGAGGGCCTGTGTCTGGCCCGTCGAGAGGTCCGGGCATCTGCGCTCACGAGAGTATTCGTTTCAGGGCGGTTCCGGCAAGTCTCCGGGCTGCTAGCGCCCTTCGAAGTGCGGCTCCCGGCGCTCGCGAAACGCCAGCAGGGCTTCCTTGGAATCATCGAAATGACTCAGGCGCGCCGTGTAGTCCTGCTCGGTCCGGTACGCCTCCTTGAAGGGCATGTGTTCGACGCGGTTCAGGGCCTCCTTGGCGAGACGAATCGCCGGCGGACTCTTGCGGGCGATCTCGTCGGCGATCCCGCGCGCTTCCGCCATCAAGCAATCATGGTCAACCACCCGGGAGATGCCTCCGAGACGGAACATCTCCTGCGCGGGAATCCGACGTGCGGTGTAGTAGAGCTCTCGCATCCGGTACGGGCCGACCATGCGCTGCAGGTGCGATCCGGCCCCCAGCAGTCCGACCTCCACCTCGGGGCAGCCGAACACCGCCCGCTCGGACGCGACGATGATGTCGCAACACGCCGCGAAGGCGAGTCCGGCCCCCAGAGCGGCTCCGTTGACGGCGGCGATCACCGGCACCGGACAGTCCAGTACGGCCCACATCGCGTCGCGAACGTCGCGTCCGGCATCCGTCGGCGGCGGTCCATCCGGCCGCTCCCCCATGCCCTTGAGGTCTGCACCGGCGCAGAAGACGCGCTCGCAGGCCGACGCCAGGATCACAGTCCGCACCGCCCAGTCCTCGGCGACAAGTCGAAAGCTGTCGCGGACCTCGCCCAGCAGCTGACGGTTCATGGCGTTGACCGGTGGACGGTCCATGGTCACGGTGGCCACGTGATCCGCGACCTCTACTTTCAGAAATTCGGCTTGCATACGAGCTCCTTGTATCCGGCCAGCAGTGTACCCTGCTGCGGCCAGCCCCGTGGCCGCCCACTGCACAACAATATTATGCTTGCGTTGCCGGCCGGGATCCCAATATCCTGACACGGCTCCTGGGATCCACCAGCGGGTCCGTGAGGAGAGTGCGTGGGCGAAATCGAGCACGGAACCGACACAGCTCGTCCCCTGCCCCTGTGCGAGATCCGGGTTCTGGATCTCTCGGGCGACTCCGCGCCGCATTGCGGTCAGCTGCTCGCGCTGTTCGGAGCGGACGTCGTGCTCGCAGAGCCCGAACGGGGCCGCGCGACACGGGACGACCTCGCGTGGCTGGCGTATAACGCCGGCAAGCGCAGTCTAGCGCTGGACCGCGAGCAGCCCGAAGGCCGCGCTCTACTGGACGAGCTGTCTCACGCCGCCGACGTGTTGATCGACGACGGACGCGCGATCGGGGACTTCGATCCCCGCGCCGAGTCGCCGGCCCTGATCCACGTCAGCGTGAGCGCCTTCGGTCTGGCTGGGCCGCGGGCGACCTGGCTGGACGACGAGCTGATCGCCCAGGCCGCAGGCGGTCTGCTCTATCTCTCCGGAGACGCCGAGCATCCGCCCGCCGGCCTCGGCATCCCGCTGGCGACCGGTGTGGCCGGCGCCCAGGCAGCCTGCGCCGTCATGATCGCCCTGGCGCAGAGGCACAGGACGGGAGTGGGAGCCCGCATCGACGTCTCGCGTCAGGAGAGCGTCGCAAACCTGCTCTTCACGACACAGTTCATGGCCAATAGCGACGACGCGCCCGGCCGGCGCGGCGACGTATCGCTCAGCGTCCAGGGCCGTCGGATACCGCGCAAGACGCTGTGGGCCTGCGCCGACGGTTTCGTCACCTGGAACCTCTGGAGCGGTCCGGGGATGGGCCGCAAGAACGAGCCGATCTTCGAGTGGATGCGCGAGCAAGGCGTGCCCGAAGCCGCCGACCTGCTTTCGCTTCCCTGGGAGAAGATGAGCACGGGCGATCTGTCGGCCGAGCTCCGCGAACGGGTGAACCGCTGCGTGGGCGACTTCTTTGCGCAGCGCTCGAAAGCCCTGATCGGACGCGAGGCCTTCGAGCGCCGGATTCTTCTGTACGTGATCCAGAGCTTCGAAGACGTCGCCCGGGACAAACAGCTGGACGAGCGCGGCGCATTCGGGGACTTCGACCTGCCGAGTGGACACAGGGTATCAATCGTCTCGAGGCCAGTCCGTTCGAGCGCCTATCGCGTCGAAATCCCGGACTGCGCCCCCGCCTGGGGTGCGGACACCGAATCCATTCGACGCGATTGGCTCGAGCATCCTCGCCCGTCAACAATCCCAACGCCGACAACGACAACGACAACGACATCGACATCGACATCGATACCGGCACCGGCAACGGCAACGGCACCGAAAACGCAAGGCACGGCAAGAGGATCGCTGCCCCTCGAGGGGATCCGGGTGCTCGACTTCGGCTGGCTGGTCGTCTCGCCGCTCACCACGAAGACGCTGGCGATGTTTGGCGCCGACGTCGTGAAGCTCGAGTTCCGGGGTCGCCCCGACCCGCTGCGAATGACGGCGCCCTATCCACAGGGCAGGCCCTCGATGGACGGCAGCGCCCCTTTCATCAGCATCAACGCCAGCAAACGCAGCCTCGGCATCGACCTCAACCAGCCGGAGGCGCGGAAGCTGATCCTTCGCATGGCCCGCAAGGCCGACATCGTCTGCGAGAACTTCACGCCGGGCACTGCTTCGCGGCTGGGCTACGACTACCAGAGCTTTCGCGCGGTCAAGCCCGACGTGATCATGATGAGTCTCTCGATGCAGGGACAGACGGGTGCGCGGGCGAACCAGCCGGGCCTGGGCAACCACCTCCAGGCCATGTGCGGGCTCGACTACATCACGGGCTTCCCGGATGGCAATCCGCAGGGACCCAATCAGGTCTTGCCGGACTTCATCGGACCTGGAATTGCAGTCTGCTCCCTGCTCGCCGCCCTCGAGCACCGGCGCCTTCGCGGCGAAGGGCAGTACATCGACATCTCCCAGCTCGAGGCCATGATGCTCTACATGCAGCCCGGGCTGATCCAATACGGGGTCGACGGCGTGTCGCCAGAGCGACGCGGCAATCGCTCGCTCAAACTGGCCCCCCACGGCGTGTATCCCGTGCGAGGTGAGGATCGCTGGATCGCCATCGTCACCCGAGATGACGCCGAATGGCGTCGACTTCACGAGCTGCTGCCAGAGCCCGCCCGCAGCTGCTTTCCCGCCGACCTCTCCCGCCCGCAGCGACTGGCGCGGGGCTCGGAGCTCGACGCCGAGCTCGCCCGATGGAGTGCGCAATGGGACGGGAATCAGCTCGCGACCGCGCTCCAGGATCGCGGCGTTCGCAGCTACCTCGTCTGCGACGCCCGGGACCTGCTCGCCGATCCCCAGCTCGGCTTTCGCGAGCACTACCACTTCCCGCAGCACGCCAAGCTCGGCCCCTCACTCGTCGACGCGCCAGCGTTCCGCATCAGCGACATCGAGCCCAGACTCGACGCCGGTCCGCTCTACGCCGCCGATGGGGTCGCCGTCCTCGAGGACTGGCTCGACATCGACGCGGACGGCATGAGCGATCTGCTGGCCTGCGGCGCGGTCGTTCTCTGAGCCGAAAAGCCGGAGCCGTCGGACTCCCTCGAGGTCGGACTCCCTCGAGATTTTCCGCGCACCCGAACTCGAGCTCGGGCGCCGTCGTCCAGAGCCCGCACGCGGCGCCTTGCAGAAGCTTGCGGCGGGCGACGCAACGCGGATGAGCGGTGGAGCCGCCGAGTTCGGGCTCGAGGGCGCGCAGGAGTGCGATCCGGTGTCGCCGGGAGCTATCGTATTTCCGCGCCGAAGGAGTGCGCGAAGACCGGAGGCACGACCGAGCCATGGACTTGAGGTTTGGGACGCAATACGAGGAGCTCCGCGGCGAGCTGCGCGCTTTTCTGGCAGGGAACTGGAATGCCGAGGAGCAGGACGGCGGCCCCGATCTGCGTCGCAAGGAGGTCGCCTTCCGCAAGTGCGCAATCCAGCGCGGCTACCTCGCGCGCGGTGTGCCCCGAAAATACGGCGGCTCCGAGCAGCCGCCCGACCCGTTTCGAGGCGTGATCGTAGGCCAGGAGTTCGCTGCAGTCGGAGCGCCCCAGGACGTGCAACCCCCGGTGACCCAGCTCATCCCGACCCTCCTCGAGCACGGCACGGACTGGCAGAAGGAGCGCTTGCTGCCGGCGACCGTCAGCGGCGAGATGCACTGGTGCCAGGGATACAGCGAGCCCGGCTCGGGCAGCGATCTCGCCTCCTTGAGAACCCGAGCCGAGCTGGTGGGCGACGAGTGGGTCATCAGTGGGCAGAAGATCTGGACCACAGGCGCGCAGCGCGCCGAGATGATGTACCTGCTCTGCCGCACCGAGCCGGATGCCGGCAAGCACGCCGGAATCTCGTATCTACTGCTCGACATGAAGCAGCCGGGCGTTTCGGTGAGTCCACTCGACACCCTGAACGGAGCAGCCGAATTCAGTCAGGTCTTCTTCGATGATGCCCGCACGCCGGCAGACCACCTGGTCGGGCGCCGTGGTGGGGGCTGGTTGGTGTCGCGCTCCACGCTCGCCCACGAGCGAGGCACAGCGGCCGTGACTGCGACCGCGTCGGGCCGCAAGGAGTTCGAAGAACTCGTCGCACTCGCAGCCCAGACGCTGCGCGACGGAAGGCCTGCGATCGAGGACCAGAGCATCCGGCAACGCCTGGCGGAGATCGACGGATACCTGACCGCGCACGAGTACTCGACCTATATCCAGCTCACCTGCGCCGCGCGCGGGGAGGACCCGGGACCCGTCGGGATGATGAACAAGTTGGTCTCGACGGACATCGGCCACTCGGTCGCGAAGCTCGTCATCGACCTGCTGGGCGACTCCGCACTCCACGCGCCCTCCAGCGACGCGCCGGCCCGCAGCACCGGCATGCGCCAGTATCTGGGATCCCTGGGCGTGGCAATCGCGGCGGGCACGTCCAACATCCAGCGCAACATCATCGGCGAGCGGGCGCTCGGACTGCCGCGCGACTTCGCGGTGCAGAAGAAGGGCTAGCTGGCGCCGAGTGCTCAGTCCTTCTTTCGTTTCTTCTCGAGGCCCTGCCATTGCGGCTGGCGCTTCTCGCGAAAAGCAAGACGTCCCTCCTCGAGATCGTGGCGCGCCATCTTGCTGTTCACGTGCATGGCGTAGAGCTGATATGGCAGGTGCTCCTCGTAGGCGCGTCGCTCGGGCGTGCGGACGAGATGCTTCGTAATGCGCTGGGCGATAGGCGGTCCGGAGGCGATCGCTTGGGCGAGCTCCTGCACCGCGGCGTCGAGCTGATCTCTGGGTACGACGCGGCTCACCAGTCCGATGCGCTCCGCCTCCGCCGCGTCGATCACCCGATTCGTGTAGAGCATCTCGAGGGCCCGGGAGGTGCCGATGGCCTCGGGCAGCATCACGGCGATACCGTCGAGGGCGGGCAGACCCGTCTTCAGATACCCGGTGGCGAAGCGGCTGTCGTCCGCCGCAATGCGGATATCGCACTCGAGCGCGTAGGCGAGCCCCCCTCCCGCGCAGGTGCCGTGGATGGCGGCAATCGAGGGCTTGGCCATCTGCAGCAGATGGCCCACGGTCCAGTTTCGCCATGCGGCCTCTGGAAAGCGCGAGCGACCGACGCGCGGGTCGCTGCTCGACCAGTCCATGCCGACGGAGAAGTGCTCGCCCGCGGCCTTCAGCAGGACGACGCGAACCTCGTCGTCCTCCTCCGCCTCCAGCGCGTAGCGCTCGACATAGCCCAGCAGCTGCTGGGTCAGGCCGTTGCGCCGCTCGGGCCGGTTCAGGGTGATCGTGGCGAGGTGTCCTTGCTTCTCGTAGAGGACGTCGGTGTAATCGGACATGGCAGCTCTCGTTGGGCGGCTGGGACTGGGTTTGGGCTGGGCCAGGTTGAAGAGTAGGCGCTCTGGCAGCTTTCGGGGGACTGCGGCCGCTTCGTCTGCGACGCCCGGTGCGATTCCGGATCGCTGTGAGACAACTCTTTTCGGGGGGAGTGGGGGAGTAGAAAGTAAGTGAGAGTAGAGTGCCTACCCTTCTCGGCGCACCTCGGGCGCATACCAGATCGGCGAAGTCCAGGCGCGCTCCTGAATCGAGCTGGGCACCCGCGGATCACCACACGCAGCGGGCCGCCCTGCCTCGGATAGCGCGTTGCACTGTAGCCGGCTCCAGCGACAGCTCGGGTTCTCGAGCACCCGCGCGTAGTAGACCGCCCGGCGATTCGGGTCGAAGTCCGGATCCCTCCAGATGGCACACAGCGATCCGGAGCCCGGGCCATGAGTCTCGCAGGTCAGTGGATCGACGCTCGCGCCGTTCTCGCCCCCGGCGACGTCGAAGACCGCCTGATGCATGGCATCGCCCTCACCCGGCCAGGCCTTGATGATCTGGATTCGTTGCAGGGGCTGCGTCGGGACCTCTGGCGTTCCGGGGTCGCGCAGCGCCGAAACCAGGAAGGCTGGCGTTTGGGCTTCCCGCGGCCGCGGTGGCAGATCACCGCCCATCGAGACTCCCCCTGCGTAAGCCGCTCGAAGCAGGTCCGCACGATCACACAGGTTCGTCGGGTAGCTCCAGCCGCCGAAAAAGCGCGGTCGGATCCGCGTGCCCGTGGTGCCGAAGGTCTCGCGACGTTTCATGGCATCGAAGAGCGCGTCCCGGGAATTCTCTTCGGCCCAGACTCCGACCAGGCCACCGGGATTGAAGCTGGCGGGCGCCAGGTTTCTGCCGGTCGCCGCCAGGCGTTGCTGGGCGCTCTGATCGGTCTTGCCGAGTACACCGTCGAAGGACGCCTCGGCGACGTCGCCCGGGTTGGCGTTGTGCATGTCGGTGCTGGCGGTGTGGCCGAGCTTGATCGGATTCACGCCGAGTCGAGCCTCTTCGCGAAGCCCCTCGACGAGCGCATAGCGCACGAAGTCCAGGCGCGACTGACAGCCCGCCCCGAACATGCCACCCGAATCCGTGCGGCCCCGACAGGCCTCGGGGGCTGGCGCGAGCGGCCGCCATTTTTCGAAATCGCACTGAGGATCGGGGCCACCCAGGACCTGCCAAAGGCCGTTTCGACATTCGGAGTCGCCCTTGGTCTGCATGATTTCGACCAGGGGCTCGAGCTTCTGCCAGAGCGCGGCGCGTTCGCGCTGAACATCGATGCTCTCGTCACGGTAGTCGATCTCGAACATTTGACCGTTGCTCATATTCGAGTTATGCGGGATGGTGAGTACGTCGCAGCCGTTGTCCGCCTGCAGGCACTGCTCGTCGAGCTTGCGCCAGAGCTCCCAACGGCTCGGCTCGTCGGCCCAGGCGACGACGCGCGAAGGCACGTGCTCGTTGCGAAAGATCACGTTGCGATGGACCTTCGCGAAATTCGGCGTGGCGGTGTACTCGTAGCCGTTGAAAGTCGTGAAGCGGCAGGCGGAGGAGCGATCCTGAAAACGTTCGGCCGCGCGCTGGTGATCCACCCAGACTGAGTCCATCGCAGCTCGGCACAGCTCGAGGTCCTCGCCGCAGAGCTCGGCGATCCGATCGCCGGCGCCCAGGTTCATGATTGCGGAGACCCGTGCGCCCATCTCGCCTAGGGGGCTGTCGGATGGGATTCCCTTGCCGCGAAAGCTTTCGCAGGGGACACTGTCGTAGGCCGCGGACGCCGGATCGGTGCAGAGTCGGAGCTCACCCATCCCCGAGGCATGATCGGTGACCGCCGTGAAATCGAGGGGCCGCTCGAGGCGGGCCACGCGCCCGTCCGTGAGTTCGAGGGGCTCACCTCGGGCGAAGCGATAGGCGTCGTCCGGCGTCGTGCGCGTATCGAAGGCAAAAGCGTCCATCGAATAGCTCGTATGGACATGGAGCTCACCAAAATACGCATTGCGGAGCGGATCGTGATCGAGGCAGGGCTCGTGAATCGATGTGGCGGACTCGAGGCTGTCCCGCTGCCTGGCCGTAGACGAAGCCACCGACGAAGGGGAGGACGCCGCGGCGGATTCATCCGTTGCAACGCCCGGCGGAGTGCAGGCTGTCAGCAGGGCGAGCACGAGTAGAGCTGTAGCGCGGATCATTCCCATTCGCTGTTCCGTGTCCTGGTTCGCAGTCTGTCCGCCAACGCGGGCCAGAAGCCGAGCTCCCAAGAGTGCAGTCACAGAGCCAACCCCCGACTAGCGCTTCGCGATGGCCTTTGCGGCGAACTCGTAGTCGTCCATGATCTCGCCGAAGCGCTTCTCGACGATCGGTCGGGTGACGGGGTGCGTCAGAATGTGCAGCCGGTTCTCTCGCACGGCATTCACGACGATCGGGCCGACTTCTTCAGGGGGCATCGGAGGGACGTTCGCGGGGTGAGAACCGGCGGCATCCGGCGCGGGCGTGTAGGTGGGTATGACTTGTTTGCCGAAGCCCTCGGGACGGTTCTGCGTGGAGGTGGCGAACAGGTCCGACGGAACGAAACTCGGACACAGCGCCGACACGCCAATGCCCTCGACTGCCAGCTCAGCACGCAGCATTTCGGTGAAACCCACGCATGCGTATTTACTCGCGGTATAGGCGCCAATCGGAAAACCCCCGGTCGCGATGAGCCCTCCGAGCGAGGCCGTGTTCACGATGTGGGCATCCGGTGCGCTCTCGCGTAGCAGCGGAAGGAATGCTTTGACCGTCTTCACGACGCCGAGAACATTGACGGAGAGCGTGTATTCCCAGTCCTCGATCGTGGTGTCGTCGAGTGACGCCATCCGTGCCAACACTCCGGCATTGGCGCAGAGAAGGTTGGCTCCGCCGACCTCGGCTGCGACTTGCTTGGCAGCCGTCGCAAGCGACTCGACCGAGGTGACATCCACATGAACGGCGAGTGCGCGACCGCCCCCCTCGGCGATCTCCGCTGCCACGGCTTCCGCAGATTCGACGCGGACATCCGCAACCGCGACCGTCATCTTTTCTGCCGCAAGGCCCAGCGCGATGCCGCGCCCGATTCCACTTCCACCGCCCGTAACAACGGCGACCTTTCCCGCCAGATCCCTCATGACTGTCCTCCTGCGTGGACCCTCCACTGTGCACCAACAATCGCGCGACAACAAGTGCGACAAATAGCACGCGACAACAAGGCGCGACGCTCTGCGGCTTGCACTGTGAGTTCGGTCTGGGGCTGCTCGAAGGCGAATCAGCTTTTCGAAGGCCGGAGCGGCCAGACTGAATCGCCAGCCCGCGTGGCTGCGGCCGGAGTCCGACTGCGTGATTTGCGATCAGCCGCCCCCAGGCTGTTTGGGGACCGGGCGTGTGCTCGCGTGGATGGTCTCCACGCCGGAGAGAATGGCGGCGAAGTCATTGGAGACGAAGTCGGCATAATGCACGATCGTGCCCTCGACTGTGCCCGGCAGCCCCTGCGAGGCGAAGGCGCTGTGATGGCGCACCATCTCGGCGATCTCGAGCGGAATCCCGTGTTCGATGCACAGCTCGGCACCGACCGCGCCGTGATCGCGAAGCGAGCGACCGTCCGCATAAGAGAAATCACTCCCATCCCAGCGGTAGATCATCGGCTTGTCGACGTCATGGAGGATCGCCGTCGCGAGTGTGACGTCGAAGTCCGGCTGCAGTCCGTATTCCTCTCGAGCCACCTCGAGCAGATCGAGGGCGCGCCCGTTCACCTCGTTCACGTGGGCGAGTAGCGAGCGCCCAGGCATGTGGGGCGCCTGGGGAGAGACTTCGAGGTTCGCGTAGGGCGAGCGTTCCAGCGAGGCAGCCCAGGCACGCAGCACCGCCTCCCGCAGCGATGCGCTCGTGAGACGTCGAGCGACCGGTAACGCCAGGGTCAGACTATCGATTCGATCCATCCGAACACTCTACACCGATTACACCGACTACACCGACCACAGCAAACGGGGCGCGTACTGTCCGAACGCGAACTCTTGACCCCGACGCACAGTCGCTCGAAGCCGAGGAAAGTCGGTCTGTACTACGAGGGCATCGTTTCTGCTAGGACTCGTCGTTTTCGAGGACCAGGAGCGGCGCACCGACCTTGGCCATCTCCTCGCGCCAGCGCCCGAGCCAGTATTTGTTCGGGTCCTCGGCCACGGTCTTCTCGATCTGCGGCGTGTCCCAGAGCTTCGAGAAAGTGATGGCTCGAGGACAGTGCGCGTAGGCTTCTTCCACCTCGAGCAGGATGCCCTGGATCACGCGCGTGTTGTCGTCGGGATCGAAGACGTCCGGGGCAACCCCTTCGAGCTTACCCGCCTCGGCGTCGAGCAGTGAAACGCTGCCGTTCACCCGCACCGTCCAATCACAGCCCGGAATCAGAAACACCAGCCCCGCGTTTGGATTCGTCTCGAGATTGCCATAGGACTGAAAGAGGTTGTTGCCAGCAATATCCGGCAGGATCAGATGTTTCTCGTCGAGCACCCGGATGAAGCCGGCCCGCCCGCCTTTGGGCGAGGCATCGCAGCGGCCCTCTTCGTCGGCCGTCGCGAGCACCGCAAAGGGCGCCCGGCGGATGAACTCCTGGACCATTCCGTTCATCGACGCAGAGATCTTCTTGCGTACGATCTCGATCGGCTCCCCAAACTTCTCTTGCGCTCGGTTCATGTCTGACTCCTTCGGTCGAGGCAATCGAGTATAGAACACTCAGTTCTCAGGCAGAAAGTCGGTCGAGTTCCTCGATATTGCCGCCGATGATCCGAGTCCGGTCCTCATCGCTGAGCCTTTGGTCAGCGAGTCAGCCCTTGATCTTGCCCCAGATCATGTCGGTCGTGGCCTCGGGATCGACGAGCACCTCGGGACTCTGCTGATCGACGTGGCCGAGCAGGCCGCGGTAGATCCCGTAGCCCACCAGCTTGCGAAGTCGGGGCGTGAACTCCCTGACCTGCTCACGCGGGATGGCGAGTAGCTGGCACTCTTCCTGGCGCAGGAATCCGGCGCAGTAATTGACCACGATGGCCAGGCGGCGCTGTGTCGTATCGTTGGCACCACCACCGTGCCAGAGGCTGGCGTTGTAGAAGAGCACGCTGCCGGCGGGCATCTCGACCTGAAGCGACTCGACCTTGTCGCCGGGCGCGGGGCGACGGTTGAATCGATGGGATCCGGGCACGATGTGGGTGCCGCCGTTGGCTCGGGTCGTCTCGGACCGCCATCGCGCGCCGCGCGATCTCGCCAGCGTCCAGGGGTGCGATCTGCGTCAGGTCGGGTCCGGCCAACTCCATTTCCAGGTTGTACCGAGGGACACGAGACATAGCAAGCGCAACACTGCTCTCGTCGTCACACCCAGATGGACCGGACCACCGGATTGTCCTCGAAGAGAAAGCCCGGTCCCCGCTCCAGAGTCCATCTCTGAGTGGAACCCCGTGGATTCGCGGGTGCTGCGGAACGCGGTCAGCTCTAATGCGAAGCAGCCACGCCTGGCTTCGCCTCCGCTTCCAGCCTGCCTCGCGCCGCCCTGCTGGCCGCGAGCCCGAGCTCGATCGAACTCTTGATCTTCTGATCGTTGTCCGCCGAGATGGCGCGATGCACGAGTCGCTCGAGGAAGAACCTGAAGATCGGATTGAAGACGTGATACGTCTCGCGAAAGTGCACCCGCGTTCGCCCATCACCCAGGTCTTCCAGGCGCGTCCAGCCACTGGCCTTCGACCAGAGGGGCTTGCCGATCGCATCGTAGCGCCACGACTCACAGGGCTTCACCTCGGTCAGCCACTCCCAGGAATACGCAACGCCCCCCGAGAGCAGGTAACGCGGCACCGGGAACCGGCAGTTGCGAATCAGGCCTTCGCCGTGCTCGTCCCCAGCGTGTAGAATCTCGATACGCACATTGCCGTGCTCGATGACCTGGCCCTTTCGCTTGTTCCAGAAGAGCTGCCAGATCTCTTGCGGGGTCGCCTCTATCTCAAACGAATAACGATGATCCTGCACGCTGAACCTCCTCGGCAAGAGTATAAGGGGCTCGGGTCGGATGCGGAAAGGTCTTCCGAGCGACCCCCAATGGCTGACGGCGATGCGTCGACACCACAGCTAGGCTCTCGCTCGCGCCTTCATCTCCTCGATGCTCGGTAGCACACCGCTTCCGTAGCCGGGGATCACCTGGTCGTAGGTCTCGAAGGCGTCGGTCACGTCGAAGACTCGGGGATTGTCGAAACGCACGTAGATCGTGCGACGCCGATTCGGGCCCGTCGGTCGCGGCCCCGCGTGGAGACCACAGCCCAGGTGCACCGTGGCGTCACCCGGTGCGCTCTGGAGTCCAACCACGGGCAATCCTTGCATTGCCTCGCCGCTGGCGGGTTCGTGACAAACCTTGCCCGCGGAACCCGCCAACATGAAGAGCTGGGAGCTGTCCGGGTTGGCCGCATCCAGCTGGACGCCGAGATGAACCCGTGGACAGGTGATCGGACAGCCGCCCAGGCCGCAGTCTTTGTGCCAGGGCAGATTGGCGAAGGAGCTCATGTCGCCGTCGGGCGGATACTCCTTCAGGATCGCGTGGGTTCCCGTGTCGCGTTCGGATACGGGCACCAGCTCCGCACCCGAAAGGCCCGCCAGGAAGCCCACGGCCGGGTCGTCCTCGAGCGCCATGATCGGCTCGGACTGCAGGCCCATGTAATGCAGATGGAAGGGGTAGCGTTCACCGCGCTTGGCATCCTCTGTCCACCACGAGTAGAGCCCGCCCTCCGTCGCGTCGCGGCGAAGCCGGTCGGTCTCGTCGGACAACAGCTCGATGTGATCCGGCTCGAAGACGTTCCCGACGACGAGATAACCCGTCGTGCGCAGGTAATGGGCCAATCGCTTCGGGTCGTCGTCCAGGCTGAAGGTCCGGTGCAGATCGAGTGGGGTCCCATCCAGATCGAGGAGCTCGAGATTCTCCGGGTCGTAGATCGGCGTCCCCGAATAGAGGGAACGCAGGGCGGGCTCCCAGACATCCCAGTCATCGTAACCGCCACGCACGAACTGCACGGCGCCCGAGTAGAGCAGTCCGATTCGGGTGCGCAGCTCGTGGACGTAGTCCTGCCAGGCCTCGAGCGCGATCTCGATCACCAGCTCGGCCTCCTCGACCATACCGGGGACGATCTCGACCCGGCCGGGAAGCGGCACGTAGCTGTAGGCGCTGCCGCTCGGGAGTCGAAAGCAGAACGGCGCCGCCTGGGCCACATCCCAGGCGATCCGAAGGTTGGCGCCGTCGCGCAGACGGCGCGGTCCCTCAAAGCGGTGGAACGCATCGAAGTCGACGGCCGGCAATCCCACGGATCGAAATGTTCCCACGCTCGGGTCGCGCTCGACGCTGGTCATCAGATCCCTCCGCGAGTTCGAATCCCCTCAACATGCCACGGATCGGGCTCATCTTCCATCTCCATCGGAGTGGGCACAACCTCCGCTGCCCTGGCATCGCGAAATGAGCCTACGAAGAAGAGCTCGAGAACGAAACACGCGCTTCCGGATGGGGCGTGTCGACAGGCTAGTCTCCGAGCTGAGCGGACTGCGGAGGTAGAAGTGTCTAGAGCAACTCTGGTGACCGGGTGCTCGTCCGGTATCGGCCGAGCGATCGCCCTTCGACTCGCCGCCCTCGGGTGGCCGGTGTACGCGACCGCTCGCCAACCTGACGCGATCGCCGACCTCGCCGATCAGGGCTGTCACGTACTGCCCCTCGACGTGACCAACCCCGCCTCGATGCGCTCTGTCGTCGCAAGGATCGTCGATCGCCACGGAGCCGTCGGCGGGTTGGTCAACAACGCCGGCTATGGACAACACGGCCCTTTCGAGGAAACGCCTCTGTCGGCGTTTCGCCGCCAATTCGAGACGAACGTGTTTGGAGTCGTTGCTCTGTGCCAGCTCGTCCTGCCCGGGATGCGCCGACAGCATTGGGGGCGGATCGTGAACATGTCCAGCATGGGAGGACGGCTCAGCTTCCCGGGCGGTGCTGCATACCACGGATCGAAGTATGCCCTCGAAGCCATCAGCGACGTGATGCGCTTCGAGGTCACTGGCTTCGGAGTCCGCGTGATCGTGGTCGAGCCCGGCCCAACGACCACGGGATTTGGCGAGGCCTCGGTCGAAACCCTGGCTGAGCTCTCGCCCAGCGCCGATGGTGCCTACGATGAGTTCCGGTCGGGCGTGCGTGCCGCGCTCGAGTCCAGCTTCGTTGGCGTTCCCGCAGAAGGCTCGTCGACCCCCAACGAGGTCGCCGACGTCGTTGTCGACAGCCTGACCAGCGACGATCCGGAACCCCGGGTGGTCGTTGGGGCGATGGCAGAGCGTTTGATCAGCCTGAAAGAACAGGGCAGTGCACGGGACTGGGACCAGCTCGTGGGCAGCATGTACCCACGACCCCGCTCCGTTCGTAGCGGAGGACCGAGGACGCCTCGCGGATCGTCGTAGATCGCCCCGGGCGATGGACGCGGCCCCGTCGGATCAGAGCGACGGCCGACCCGCGGCCAGCCACATCGTCTCGGACCACACGTCGTGATTCTCGCCCCAGGCGACACCACCTGCGTGTTGCCAGCGAACCAGGTTCAGTAGCGCGTAGACACCGTTGCCGGCGTTGGAAGCCATCGCGTTCACGCACTCGCCCGACACACTCAGGAGTCGCCCCGCAGCGTCTGTCGCCGTCAGGCTGACGGCCTCTGGCACATCGTCACGCCACTGCGTCTCCCGACACCCTGATACGATCTTTGCCGCCAGACCGTTGCGCAGCAGGTAGCCGCTGGTGACCAGCTCCGTGCCGTCCGGGGCCGGATTCACGTAGGCGAAGAATCCGAACTCCTCGGCCGTACCGTAGGCATTGCCGAGCCGCAGCGCCGCCGGCATCTCGCGTGGTCCCCACGATCGGTCTCGAATCGAATAACAGTCGACGGGAAGAACCCGGTCGCGGGTTCGCACTTCGCCGGTGACGCGACCCGGCTGCTCGAGATGCCCGCTGAACATGCCGGGTGACTCCTCGGGGGGGACCGGGTTCGGCTCCATGATGGCATCGAAGCTGATGTCGAGTTCGACCTGCTCGCTGCGATGCTCGATGCGATATTTCTGCAGCGGCTCGACGCATTGGATCTTTAGACCTCGGGCGAGTTGCAGATCGTCCAGAGCGGGGGGACCGTCGTAGTCCTCCGTCCACCGCTCGCCAAAGAGCCCGATCGAAGATCCTCGCCAGCCGCTCACCGCTCCACCCTGTTTGCCGGCATTCGGGCTGAACCACACACGGACGGAGATCGTCAGCTGCTCTTCGGGTACCCAGAACGGGAACCACATCGTCTCGATCCACGAGGCCGCGTCGCTCGTCGGAGGATGAAATTCGTCATCGGCGACAGTCACTATCAGCCTCGGGTCACGGCCGATCATGCTTCCTCCATGGGTTGGGGGACGCGCTCCCAGAGCTCGCCCATCAGCGGCCGCCGGCGCTCGGCAAGCCGCAACATGCGACGACCAAAGTAGTTGGCCAGGCTCTGGTCGGTCGCACGGTCGGGACGATCGAGTGCGTCGATCAGCACGCGCAGCTCGGCCTCGGCCGTCGCGAGATCTGCGGGCCGCTGGCCGAGAAGATCTTCCAGATCGTCGAGCTCGGCCCGATCCAGTGCAGCGCCGATCTGGTCGTCGTGCTCGATCGCCGCCAGTGCGCGAGCCATCCCGGCTGCCCGGCGTGACGCCAGCCCCTCACCGAGGGCGGGAGCGATCGTTTCGTCCAGGTCTCGGCGCAGCCCGGTGAGCAGCCCGCTGCGACGGGTCCCGGTCGCTTGCGAGGGCTCGGGCACCTCGAAGTCGGGTCGCTCGACGCAGAGGTTGTCGCAGATCACCAAGGCCGCGGCCCGCATCAACAGCGTCTGGTACATGGTCATCTCGACGACATCGTAGCTGGCTGGCGGCTGCGCGAGCCCCAGGCTGATGAGCATGCTGTTGCGGATCAAGACCAGCGCCCGGTAGTAGCCGACGCGCTGCAGGTCGACCTCGATCCCGCTGCTCTGCTCGTATTCGCGCAGCCGGGTCGGGAGATGTCCAATCGGCGTGGCCATGTCCCGGATCGCAATCGCTGCGAGATCCTCCATCGGGTCGCCGAAGTGCGCGACCTCCCAGTCGACGATGGCGGTCACCCGACCCCCCATGTAGAGGAAGTTGCCGGGACCCATATCGCTGTGGACCAGCGAGATCCTTTCGAGCTTCGAAGGGATATTGCGCTGGAGCCAACCCAGCGCGTAGGCGAAGAGCGGGTCCGCTGTGTCGCCGAACGAAACGGCGGCCCGCGCGACCGGCTCGAGCTGGCCGAGCGCGCAGGCTCGAGCCGTTTCGGGGAGCGTGAGATGCTCGATCCGCAAGCTCGTCGGATCGAGCAGATGCAGGGCGCCGGTCAGCTCCATCAGGTGCCGGGCCGTGGGCTCTCGCTCGGACTCGTGATCGACGGCCGGGAAATCGGAACGGCCCGGAGCCCGCTCGAGCAGGATCGCGCCGAGCGACTCGTCGTGACCGATCACCTCGGGTACCGGCAGCTCCGTATGTGCCAGCGCCCGAAGCACCGCGGCATCCCGCAAGCTTCCGCTCGCGCTGCTCTTGTCGCGTAACAGGAAGAGTTCGCGCCGTTTACCCCCGGCTTCTACATCCAGCTGCCACGCCTCACGGCTGGCCCCGGCGAAGTGGGGTCTGGCCGAGATCACCGGATCGCCGCTGGCCTCCTCGATCCAGGAATGCAGCGTCGACGGAAGATCGATGGGTGCCATGTCGGTCGGCTCTCAGGCGCCGGGAGGGAAGAGATGGGCGATGCCACCGGGACCGACATCGGCCTCTCGGGTCACGACGACGGTCGGGCAATGATCGATGTCCATGAACTCGAGCAGGTCGGCCCAGTGAAGCTTCCCCTTTTCGGTCTGCTCGTAGAACTCGCCAGTCCGGGTCAGGCTCTCCATATCGGGCCAGTGATTCTCCGCGATCCCGATATAGGGCGTATCGCCAGCGATCATCAACAGCCGGTTCTTCGAGACGTAGGGATGATCGACCAGATCGAAATCACGGGTGTGCTCGGTCCAGCGGGCGAAGAATGCCTCGTCGGAGAGCTCCTCGCGTTTCTTGACAAACGTGAACGTCGTAATCATTCACTGCTCCTCTACCGTTGAGCAAGACTCTACTATCACGGGCCCGACCCCGCCCGGACTCACCACCCTTGCAGCTCACCACCATTCCAACCGACCACCCTTCCAACCCACCACCACTCCTAGAGGGAGCGAGCATGGCCGACCGCAGATACTCGATCGAGGAAATTCAGGATCGGTTCGCGATCGAAGACCTCTACGATCGACAGCTCGCCGCCGCGGAGGCCTTTGACCTCGAAGCCTACGACACGACCTTTGCGGCCGACGCTCTCGTGGACCTCTCCGATTTCGGCGTACCGCAGTGCAGCTATCCCGAATACCGGGCCTGGCTGGCTGGCTTGCAGGACGTGATGCTGAAGGCTCAACGCATCATCGGGGGCCTGCGTCTCCAGCTCGACGGGAATCGTGCCACCGCCAGAGTGCCGGTCTCGTGTCACGTCGTCATGCAGTCCGGCCAGGAACAATCTCTCACTCATACCGGGATCTTCTACAACGACAGCCTGGAGCGCCGACCCGAGGGCTGGCGCATCGTCGAGCGGGTCGAGGAGCTCGGCTGGTCTGCGGCGCCCACCCGATAGCAAGCGGGGCCGGAACCGCGGGGCGTGCCCCAGGCGAGCGTGCGTCTGGACTGACCTCGGTCGCTTTCCTGGACCAGATGGAGCCGGTCACTCCATGTGGCCTAGCCACCTGCGGCGATCAGCTCCCCGCCGTCCGCCACCAGCGTGCTGCCGTAGACCCAGGCCCCGAGGTCCGAGGCCAACATCACCACCACTCGACCCAGATCGTCCGGCGTGCCGAAGCGACCCGCCGGCAAGTGCCTGGCGCGCTCGGCGATGGCCTCGTCGTCGAGCCACTCGCGCAGCGAGTCGGTGTCCACCGCACCGGGCGCGACCGCCGCCACGCGGATGCCGTGCGGCGCCAGCTCCAAGGCCAGCGTCTTGGTCAGCTGTACGAGTCCCGCCTTGGCTGCGCCATAGGGCGCGAGGCGCGGCGACGCCTTGTAGCCCGCCACGGACGCGATATTGACGATCACGCCCGAGGTCTGGCTCGAAATCATCGCACGTGCAAAGGCCTGGGAACAGGCGAGCACGCTGACCAGATTCACATCCAGGGTCCGGTTCCAGTAGTCGGGTCCCGAGTCCAGCAAGGCGCCCTCGGGCTTGCCCCGACGACCACCGACATTGTTCACGGCGACATCGATGCGGCCGAAGCGCTCCATCGAAGACTCCACCATCGCTTCGATGCCGGTCTCGCAGGTCACGTCCGCCGTGACCGTCAAGACCTGCCGCCCCAGCGCGCGAATTTCCTCCGCCGCGGCCTTCAGCGGCTCGCCGCGACGCGCCACCAGCACCACGTCGGCGCCGACGCGCGCAAATTGCCGCGCGCAGCCGAGCCCCACTCCCTGAGAGGAGCCGGTCACGACCACCACCTTGTCCTCGAGACCCAGGATCGATTCGCTCACATCTTCCTCCAAGCCGCTCGCGGCGCGATGTTCAGCCGCGAGCGGAGAGCTCCGCTCAGGAGCCGAGCAGACGTCGACGCATTTCGGCGTCGCGCACAAAGACGGGCAGGCCAGTCTCGTCGAGATAGGCGGGCTTGATGCTGACGCCGCCGTCGACTGCGAGCATCTGGCCCGTCACCCAGCTGGAGAGATCGGAGAGCAGAAACACGACCGCCCCCGCGATGTCCGCCGGAACTCCGCGCCGACCGAGGGGAATCACCGCCCGGTCCTGCTCCAGATCCTCGCCCCCTTCGTTGCGCGGCACCTGGATGGTGCCGGGAGAGACAGCATTGACTCGAATTCCGAGCGGGCCCCACTCCAGGGCCATGGTGCGACTCAAGGAGAGCAACCCCGCCTTCGCAACCGCATAGGCCGCACCGAAGGGCATGGCCTGCAAGGCCACGATGCTGGCGATCTGAACGACGCTGCCTCCCATGCCTCGTTCGGAGAGCTCCCGCGCGAAGGCGCGCGAGGTCTGCAGCGCGACCTTGAGGTTGGCGTCGATGACTGTGTCGAAGGTCTCCTCGGGATAGTCGAGCAGGCTGTGCCAGGAATCGATCGCCAGCCCGCCCACGACATTCACCAGACCGCAGAGCGGCGCGTCGCCATCCGCCGCAGACCGAACCATCTGGCGTGCTTGATCGGCGTTGCCCGCGTCGGCCAGATGCGGCAAACAGCGCCCCCCCAGCTCGCGAATCGACCGCTCCCCTATCCCCTAGAAAAATACAATATAATAGTGATAATTGTCATCCGCCGGCCCCTGCTTGCCAGGGACCACCAGGCTGCGAGGAGTAGTGTTTGCATCCTGCAGAGCAGTCTGGCCTGTATCCTGCATTCAGCATCCTGCCTTGAGCATCCTGTCTCCAGTATCCTCTTTGCTGTCTCCTGCCTGCAGCCAGGCTGTCTGATGGATGGTGTAGTGTGCACCCTGGACTGACACTTTACCCTCCATTTGCCGTGTTGCTGGCCCCCCTGTACCTCCCAGGTGCCTCCGGATGCTTCCTTGATGCCTCCAAATGCCGCTATGGGTCCCCGGTTGCCTCCAAGAGATGCTTTTGGTGCTCCCATGGGTATCCCAGCCTCCAAAAACCTTTAAAACCCTAAGGAAAACCTATGTTTTTGTGATGTCCTCAGATTCGTCTCCGGAGGGTCTTTTTCCCCCCTAGAGCCTCCCTATGAGCCCTCAAGCTGCCCAAAAGGAACCCAAAGGACCATAAAGACATCCTTTTGGAGACTACTTTTCCCTTCTTTCTCGACCTTGGGTGCCAGGAAAGGATCCCGAGAGACGCCCGGGAACCCTCCAGTGCTGAAAAGTGTCCCAAAATCACCAAAAGTCAACCCTCTGAGCATTAAAATATTGTCCAAAACTCCAGCCAGCCAGTCAGCCAGCAGCCAGCAAGCCACCAATCCAGCAAGCCAGCAGCCAGGAGCTGCCAGAAGGGGGCCGGCGGCAGGGGCGAAGCCTTGAGATATCCGCCGCACCTCGGCAGAGGTAGCAGGGCGTGTTAAACGGG
>PVBE012006265.1_pt1 | contig 34597 bp, 23 predicted proteins | sample 1631181 | NCBI WGS metagenome assembly PVBE01 (sample SAMN08397723, study PRJNA350692) | Marine metagenome, whole genome shotgun sequencing project. | isolation source: water | place: Pacific Ocean | collected 2012-04
GGCGTCGATGGCCTCGGGCAGGTTGAACAGCGCCTCCTCCCACACGCGGCAGATCTTGATCAGCAGCTCGCGCCGCGGCTCCGTCTCCAGCGTGTTGTCGGCCATCTCGCGGTAGAGCTCCAGCAGGTCCTCCCACATCTCGTTGCGGGTCAGCAGGTTCTCCAGCAGGTTGAATGCCTCCTCGTCGGTGGCGTCCGCGGACAGGGCCCTGCGGTAGCAGGCCACAGACTCGGTGACGTTGCTCAGCCGCTCGTCGTAGATCGTGCCGAGCAGGATGGCCACCTCGCGGGAGGTCTCGTCCTCGCCGAGCATGTCGTCGAGGTAGGCGGCGAAGACCTCGGCCAGGTCCTGCCAGCGCTCGAGGATGCCGGCCAGCCGCTGCAGGTGTTCGCGGATCTTCTTGTCGGCCGGGTCGGCCAAAAAGACCTTGCCGCTCCACTCGAAGGCCCCGTCGAGATCCTCGATCTGGTCCTCGTAGAGCTGGGCGATGCGGGTCAGCAGGGTCAGGGTCTCGTCGGGGTCGTCCGTGGCGTCCAGGCGGATCTCACAGATGCGGATCAGCTGCTCCCACTGCTGGTGGTTCTTGTAGCGCGGCTCCAGGATCAGGGCCGAGTCCACTCGCAGGTCGGGATCGTCCAGGTAACCCTCCAGGGCCGCCACCGCCTCCGCCACGTCGTCTTCGTGGTCGTGGGGGTTGGCGTCGAGCTCCAGCACCTCCTGGTAGGCGTCCAGGGCCTGGCCCGGCACCTCCAACTGGTTGGCGCGGATCTGGCCCAGGCGGACGTAGAGGTCGATGCGATCGCCGGCCTCCTGGGAGAACTCCAGCTGCCGCTCGAGCAGGCCGGCCAGGTCGGGCCAGCGCTTGGTGGTGGAGTAGAGCGAGTCCAGGGCGCCGATGGCGTCCTCGTCCTCGGGGAACATCTCCAGCACGCGCTCGTAGTTGACGATGGAGTCGTCGGGGCTCTCCAGCCGGTCGCGGCACAGCTCGGCCGACCGCACCAGGAACGAACGTCGCTGCTGGTCGTCGCCCTCGAGCTCGGCCCGGCGCTGGAGGATCTCCAGCAGCGGGTTCCAGTCCTCCAGGGCCTCGTACAGGGCGTCCAGCGACGACAGCGCGCCGCGGTGCTCCGGGTCGGAGTCCAGCACGGCCTGGTAGTGGCCGCGGGCCCGCTCCAGGTCCTCGATGTAGTCGCGGCTCACCTCGGCGGCCGTGATATGCAGGGTCTCCTGGGCTGCGGCGTCCATGACGTCCACCACGACCTCCTCCACCACCTCCACGAACTCTTGCCATCGCTCCAGGGCGGCGGCGATGCGGTGGAACTGCTTGAGGTGATCGAGGAACTCGTCCTCGGCCGTGGCCTCCTTGAGCACGCGCCGGTAGGCGTCGAAGGCCCGCTCGGTGTCGTCGAGGCCCTCCTCGCAGAGCTGGGCCACGTCGCACAGCAGCCTGACCTTCTCCTGGGGATCGGCCTCCTCGGCCTGCAGCTCGTAGATGCCGATGAGCTGCTCCCAGTTCTCGTCCATGCGGTAGACCGGCACCAGCAGCGCGGCGGCTGCCAGCTTGTGGTCCGGCTCGGTGAGCAGCTCCTCCAGGGCAGACCGGGAGCCGTCATGATACGGCTCGATCTCCAGCACCTGCTGGTAGCGGTCCACGGCCACCGACAGGTCGTGCAGGTAGCGGTGGTGCAGCGAGGCGATCTGGAAGATGAGGCCCACCTTGAGGTCCTCGTCGTCCTGCTCCAGGCTCAGCTCGCGCTCCAGCATCTCCAGCAGATCGGACCAGCGCTCGGACTGGTTGTAGATGCGGGCCAGAGCGCGGATGCTGTCCAGGTCCTCGGGCAGCTCGTCCAGCACGGTGAGGTAGGCCGACACGGCCTGGTCCAGATACTCCAGCTCATCCTCGTACAGCCCGGCGATGCGGGTCCAGAGGCCGCGCCGGTCGTCGGTGGACTCGGCCTGGTCCACCCGGCGGCGGTAGATGTCCACCAGGTCCTTCCAGCGCTCGGTCTGCAGGTAGAGGCGCTCCAGGGAGTCCAGGGCGTCGGGCGAGGTGGGGTTCTCCCAGAGCAGCTCGCGGTAGGTCTCGATGGCAGCATCGATCTCGCCCAGCACCTCTTCCTGGATGCGGCAGATCTTGATCAACAGCTCGGCGCGGGACGCCGGGTCCTCGGCCCAGCCGAGGCGCCGACGCAGCACCGCGATGAGCTCCTCCCACTGGCCGGCCAGCTCGTAGAGGCGGGTCAGGGCGATGGCCGCGGGGCGGGCAGTCTCGAGGTCGGACGGGTCCAGCTCCAGCAGCAGCTCGTAGGCCGCCCGCGCCTTGTCCTCGTCCTCCAGCTTCTCGTCAAACACGCCGGCCAGGCGCATCTGGATACGCGCCCGCAGGGGGATGTCCTCCTCCTCGGCGGCGTCGAAGGCGATCTGCCAGGTCTCGGCGGCCGCCTCCCAGCACTCCAGCTCCTCGGAGAGGCGCACCACCGCCTCGTGGATGTTGAGGCCGCCCGGCTCCAGGCCGATGGCCTCGCGGTAAGAACCGAAGGCGCTGTCGCGGTCGTCCAGGCGCTCCTCCTGCAACCCGGCAGCGCGGCAGAGCAGCTCCACCGCCTCGAAGTTGTCGTTGGCCAGGGCGCGCCGCGTGAGCAGCACGCGCACCAGGCTGGCCCACTCCTCCCGGCGGTCGTAGACGTGCTCCAGGATCTCGGTGATCCGGCGGCGCAGGTCATCCTGCTCCATCAGCTCCTCGAGCAGGTTCACCGCGGCGTCCATGGTCGGGTCCATGTTGACCACGTCCTCCAACAGGTCGGTGGCGCCGGTGTTGTCCTCGAGGTGAGACGCCAGCAGGTCGGCCTGGCGGAACTTGAGCTCGTTGAGGTGCTCGTCGTCGCGGACGTAGGACATCTCACGCCGCAGCAGGTCCAGCAGGTCCTCCCAGCGCTCCACCTCGGTGTAGTGCCGCTCGAGGGCCTTGTGCGTCACGCCGTGGTCCGGCTCGATCTCCAGCACCTGCTCGTAGGCCTTGATCGCCGAGTCGGTGTCGTCGAGGAAGTCCTCGTTGAGGGCGCAGACCTGCAGCAGGATGTCGCGCTTGGTGGCGGCGTCGTCCTCCAGATCCTTGCGGCGCCCGAGCAGGTCGCGCAGGTCGGCCCACTTGCCGCCGTCGCGCAGGATCCGCTCCAGGGTGTCGAAGGCCTCGCGGTGCCCCGGCTCGAGGTCCACCACACGGCGCAGGTGCTGCTCGGCGTCCTCGGCTCGACCGAGGCGTTCGTCCAGCAGGACCGACAGCTCCCAGTTGAGCGCGAGCTCCAGGGCCGGGCTGCTGTCCTCGCCCAGCTCCTCCAGAGCGTCCAGGAGCAGCGTGGCCAGGTCGTCTTCGCGGTCCAGGGCCTCGGCCAGCCGCGCCAGGTCCTTGCGCGTGGAGCTGTCCTCGGCGTTGAGCGAGAGCAGCTGCGCCCCCGAATCGAAGGCCGCCTCGTGCTCGTTGGTCCGCTCGCTCTGCAGGTACATCAGTCGCTTGAGCTGGGTGACGCGGTTCTCCGGCTCACCCTCGAACTCCAGCAGCGTGGAGAGCACCGTGACCAGCATCTCCCAGTCCTCGGTGGCCTCGTAGTAGGGCTGCAGCAGCCGCGCCACCTCACCCCGGTGCTCGCCTTCGGGCGAGAGGTAGGTCTTGAGCGCGGAGACGCTGTCCTTGTGCATGTCGTCCAGAGAGAGCACCTGGGCGAAGAACTCGATGGCCCGGCCGTGCTCCTCCAGCTCGCCGTGATGGATCTCGCCCAGGCGGAAGAGCACCTCCACCCTGGCAGAGGCACCGTCCACCAGCTCCAGCTCGCGCCCCAGGGTCTCCACCAGCTCCGGCCACTGCTCCTGGAGCAGATAGAGCCGGCCCAGGGACTTGACCGCCTGGAAGTTGTTGGTGTCCAGCTCGGTGAGCGCCTTGAGGGCCTCCACCGCGGCCTCCACGTCGGCCAGCTCCTCCTCCTGGATGGCGGCCACCTGGAACAGGCGCTCCACCTTGCCCTCCACGGTGTCCTCCATCTCCACCCGGCGCTGGTGGATCTCCACCAGCGAGATCCACTGCTGCCCCTCGGTGTAGAGGCGCTCGAGGGACTCGAGGGCTTGCAGGTCCTCGGGGTGCATCTCGAGGATGTCGCGGTAGAACACCTCGGCGTCGTCAGAGCGATCCAGCCGCTCCTCGCTGAGGGTCGCCAGCTTGCGCAGCAGCGCCGTGCGGGTGTTGGGATCCTCGATTTCGCCCACGTGATCCGTATAGAGCGACACCAGGTCTTCCCACTCGCCGGACACGTCGGCCAGGCGCTCCAGCTCCTCCCACTGGTCCGGATTCTCCACGTCCATGGCGAAGGCCTTGGCGCACCAGGAGAAGGCCATGTTGGGGGACTGCAGGTTCTCCTCGCAGAGGCGGCAGATCTCGGCCAGCAGGGCCAGCTTCTCGTCGCGGGCGTCGGCGTGCTTGAGCAGCACCTCGTTGACGTCCAGCAGGCGGGCCCACTTCTCGCCGTCGCGGTACAGGGGCACCAGGGCGCCGGCCACCTCGACGTTGTCCGGATCGATGGTCATGACGCGCTCGTAGACGTCCATCGCCTTGGCCGGCATGCCCAGGCGGTCGCGATAGATCTCACCCACGCGGGTGTACAGCTGGCCCTTGAGCTCCATCTCCTCGGCCGCGTCGGCGGCCACGCCCAGGGTCTCGGCCAGCGTGCGGATCTCCTGCTGGCTCTCGAAGAGCTGCTCCAGGTCTTCCCAGCGCTGCTGGCGCACGAACAGGTCGCGCAGCACCTTCTTGGCCTTGGCCGATTCGGGCTGCAGTCGCAGCACCTCCTGCCAGACCTCGATGGCGCTGTCCACGGCGTCCAGGCGCTTGGTGTAGATGTCGCCCAGCTTCTGCAAAAGCTCCAGGGAGCGGTCGGCGTCGTCGCCGGCTTGCTCCACCTGGCGGTGCAGGATCTCGGCCAGCGCGGGCCAGCGGTCCTCCTTGCTGTAGAGCGCGGCCAGCTGATCCAGGGCCTCGGGGTCGGCGGGGTCCTGCTCCAGGATCTGGTTCCAGACCTGGATCCCCTCGCGGTTGTCGCCCAGCTTCTTGGCGGCCAGCTCGGCCACCTCGATGTAGAGCCGCCGCGCCTCGTCGCCGTCGCGGTGGGCGGCCTCCTTGCGGTTGAGCTCCATGAGCTCGCGCCAGTTGCGGCGCTTGGTGTGGATCGCGCGCAGCTTCTCCAGCGCGGTCTCCTCGGTGGGCTCCAGCTCGAGGATCTCCTCCAGGGGCTTGATCGCCTGGCTCTGGTTGCCGAACTTGTCCACCCACAGGCCGGCCACGCGGTGCAGGATCTCAACCTGCTCGGCCGCGTCGGTCTGGACATCCTTCTGCTTGAGCAGCAAGCCGATGAGGTCGTTCCAGCGGCCCATGCTCTCGTACTTGTCGGTGAGGGCGTCCAGGGCCTCCTGGTGGTCGGGCTGCAGCTCGAGGATGCTGTTGTAGGTGTTGATCACCATGACGTCGAGCTTGAGGTTGTCGCGGTAGATCTCCACCACGTCCATCAGCAGCCCGATCTTTTCCTGCACCTGGTCGTCGCCGAGGCTCTCCAGCTCGTCCTTGAGCAGCTCGCGCAGGGCGTTCCACTTGGGCGGGGTGCTGGCGCGGTAGAGGTTCTTCAGCGCCGCGGTGGCGTCCTTGACCGTGGGGTCCAGGCGCTGGATGCCCTTCCAGATGTCGATGGCCTTGTCGAGGTTGCCCACCTCCTCCTCGGCCACCACGGCCATCTCCTTGGCCAGGGTGATGCGGTTGTCCTGGTCGGACTCCACGCGCTGGGCCGCGTCCAGCAGGGCCAGCAGCTTCTTCGGTTCACCCTTCTCGCGGTAGTAGCGGCGGTAAAACTCGAGCATGGTCGGCTGGGTCGGGCTGAACTTGCGCACCCGGCGGAAGTTCTCCTCGGCCTTGTCCGGCTGGAGCAGCTTCTGGTCGTAGATCATGCCGATCTGGATCAGGATGCCGGCCTCGACGTCCTGCAGCGGCTTGGTGCGCAGGGTGTCCTCGTAGACGCGGATCAGCGCGGCCCAGTCCTCCTTGCGTGTGAGGGTGTCCACCAGCTGGGTCATGGCGCTGCCATGATTGGAGTCGATGCCGAGGGCGCTCTTGAAGCAGGTGATCGCCTCGTCGAGGTTGCCCAGGGCGCCGGCGTAGATCTCACCCAGCGACATGATGGCGTCCAGGCGGTCGTCGCGGGAGGTGGCCACGTCGGCCCGTTGACGCAGCACCTCCACGAGATCGTCGTGCCGTCCATGGCGCCGGAGCAGGCGCTCGAGGTGGTGGCTCGCCTTGGCGTTGCGCGACTCCACCTCGAGGCTGCGGCGCAGGTACTCCTCGGCCTTGTCGGACTGGGGCGCGTTGCGCCAGGTCACCTCGGCCGCCGAGAGGAAGAGCTTGGTGGCCAGCTCCTTGTCGCTGGCGGACTCCGCCTCGTCGGCGTACTTGTCCACGACCTTCTCCCAGTTGCCCTGCACCAGCTCGATGTCCTCCAGCAGCTCCTCGGTCTCCTCGTCCTGGGGACGGAGCTCGAGCACCTGCTTGAAGGCCGCCACCGCAGCGTCCTGGTCCAGCAGCTCTTCCTGCAACACCCTGCCCTTGAGGGACAGCAGCTCCACCTTGCGGCCGTCGTCATTGAGCATCGGTAGCTCGAGATCGATGATCCCAGCCACCGCCTCCCACTGGCCGGTGGACTTGAAGTTCTCGAGGCTCCTGTCCAGCGCTCCGAGGGTTTCATCAGGGGGGGCATCACCAGGCAGCAGAGATTTGAGCGTGTTCAGCAGTTGCTTGTCAAAGGGGCGATCCATGAGGTTTTTGAGACAGGTTTCGATCTCAGGATTCATCATTCCTCGCTCGGGCCATCGGTGTTGTAGTACAGGTACGCACACGTCAGCGTGGTCCTACTGGGCCACGCCCGGAAGGCCCGAATGTAGCAGCAAAGCCGCACTGGTTTCAACCGCGAAACCGCCCGATGTAAAAAGAGATAACCCCTTGACAAAGCAGGGTTATTTTTCATGCTTTGGTTGCGTGCCCTCATCTTCCTCAAAGAACCCGTTTTCGTCCCTGTCTCCTTACAAGTGGGGAGTGGCTGTCGGGGTGCTGTGCCTGGTGTTGACCAACGTCATCGCCCAGTCCATTCCCTGGGTCGTCAAGTGGACCGTGGATACCATCACCGATCCATCAGAGAACACCGGATCCCTGCACCAGCTGGCGCTGCTGCTGATGGGCATGGCGCTGGGCCAGGCCGTGATCCGGATCCTGTCGCGCCTGACGATCTTCAACGCCGGCCGCGACGCCGAGTACGACCTGCGCAAGGCGCTCTTCGCCCGCCTGACCCAGCTGGACGGCGACTTCTACCGCGCGTTCCGCACCGGCGACCTGATGTCCCGGCTGACCAACGATCTGTCCTCGGTGCGGGCGCTGTACGGACCGGGGATCCTCCACGTGGTCAACACGGTGTTCGCCTACGTGGTGGCCCTGCCGTTGATGATCCGCATCGATCCCTGGCTCACCCTCTGGTGCCTCGTGCCGTACATCGTGCTGCTCAGCGGCGCGCGCCTCTTCGCCCGCGGCATCTACGGCCGCAGCAAGGAGATGCAGGTCTCCCTGGCGGCCATGACCGCCAACGTGCAGGAGAACCTGGCCGGCGTCCGCGAGCTGAAAAACTACGCCCTCGAGGAGCACCGCGCCGGAGTCTTCGGCCGGCGCTCGGCGGAGTACCTCGACGAGGCCATGCGCCTGGCGCGCTGGCGGGCCGGGCTGATCCCCTTTGTCGGCGTGGGGGCCGGGACCAGCCTGGTGCTGGCGCTGTGGCTCGGCGGGCGCGAGGTGATCCAGGGCAACCTGACCCTCGGAGATCTGGTGGCCTTCAACATGTACGTCGGCCTGCTGGCCTGGCCCACCATGGCCGTGGGCTGGATGCTGTCGTTGTGGAACCGCGGCGTGGCCGCCTGGCATCGGCTGGACGACATCCTCTCGCAGAAGTCGGCGCTGGAGATCTCCGAGACCAACCCAGCCCTCGAGCTTTCTGCCGTCGAGGCTCCCTCAACGTCGCCTCCGGACATTGTAATTAACGACCTGTGCGTCGCGTTCGGCGAAGCCGAGGTGCTGCGCGGGGTGAGCTTCAACGTGCCCGCGGGCTCGCTCTGCGCCGTGGTGGGTCGCGTGGGCTGCGGCAAGACCACCCTGGCCGAGGCCCTGGCGCGGCTGGTGGTGGTCCCCGAGCAGAGCGTGTTCCTCGGCGGCGTGGACGTCACCGAGGTGCCGGTGGAGCAGGTCCGGGACCAGATCGCCTACGCCCCCCAGAGCGCCTTCCTCTTCTCCATCTCCATCCGCGAGAACATCGCCCTCGGCCTGGCGCCCGGCGTGGACCCCGGGTCCGAAGAGGCCGCGGCGCAGATCCGGCGCGCCGTGGAGGCCGCGGGCCTGGAGGTCGATCTCGATGGCTTCACCGACGGTCTGGACACGGTGGTCGGTGAGCGCGGCCTGTCGCTGTCGGGTGGGCAGCGACAGCGCGTGGCCCTGGCCCGGGCCCTGGTGTCGGACCGCCGTGTGCTTGTCCTGGACGACTCCCTCTCCTCGGTGGACTCGAGCACCGAGAAGCGGATCCTGGCCCAGCTGCAGGCCGTGCTCGAGGGGCGCACCGCGATCCTCATCTCCCATCGTCTGTCGGCGCTGCAGCACGCCCAGCAGGTGGTGGTGCTCGACGAGGGGCGGGTGACCGAGCGCGGCACGCACGAGGAGCTGCTGGAGGCTGGCGGGGTGTACGCCGAGCTGTACCGCAAGCAGGTGCTGGAGGAGCTGGAGTGAAGGGCGGCCGCCTCCATAGCAGCCACCACGACCCCGGCCAGGCGCCGGCCTACGATCTGGCGTTGCTGCGTGGGCTGTGGCGCTTCATCCGCCCTCACCGGCGGCTGCTGTTCGTGGCCGTTGCCATGCTGCCCGTGGCGTCGGCCTTCAACCTGGTGCAGCCCTACCTGATCAAGCTGGCCATCGACGAGGCCATCGCCCCCACCGGTCGGCCCGCCGACCTGGAGCTGCTGACGCCCATCGCCCTGGTGCTGGTGGCCGCGCTGATGCTGGACCGCCTGGCCCAGTTCGCCGAGATGCTGCTGATGCAGCTGTGCGGCCAGCGAGCGATGCACGACCTGCGCGTGGCCGCCCACAGCCACCTGATGTCCCTGCGCTGCGCCTTCTTCGACCGCACGCCGGTGGGCAAGCTGATGACCCGCGTGACCAACGACGTCGAGAGCATCACCGAGGCCTTCAGCATGGGCCTCGTGTCGGTCATCGGCGACGTGATCTCCCTCGTGGGCATCCTCGGCGTGATGTTCTGGATGAGCCCGCGGCTGGCCCTGGTCTCCCTGGCCATGGTGCCCTTGCTGATCGTCGTCGTGGAGCTCTTCCGCCGGCTGCTGCGCAAGACGCACCGCCTGATCCGCAAACGCCTGGCGCAGATCAACGCCTCGCTGCAGGAGCACATCACCGGCATGAACGTGGTGCAGATCTTCAGCCAGCAGCGTCGCGCCATGGCCTCCTTCGACGAGGCGAACCGCGACCACCGCGACGCCTACATCGACGCCATCCGCTGGGACGCGTCGCTCTTTGCGCTGGTGGAGCTGATGGGCAGCGTGACCATCGCCCTGGTGCTGTGGTACGGCGGCCTGCGCGTGCTGGCCCAGGACGGCGCCGTGACCCTCGGCCTGCTGGTGGCCTTCATCGAGTACGTGCAGCGGTTCTTCATCCCGATCCGGGACCTGTCGGCCAAGTACACCGTGATGCAGCAGTCCATGGCCGCCACCGAGCGGGTGTTCGAGCTGCTGGACAACGACGAGGTGGAGCCGGAGGCAGCCAGCGGCGACGGCAAAAAAACCGACCCCGAACCGCTGGTCGCCTTCGACGACGTCTCCTTCGCCTACGCCGAGGGTCAGCCGGTGCTCGACGGGCTCTCGTTTTCGGTGGGCCGGGGCGAGAGCGTGGCGGTGGTGGGCGCCACGGGCGCGGGCAAGTCCACCATCGTGCGCCTGCTCACCCGCCTCTACGACGTGGGCTCCGGGCGCGTCGCCCTGGGCGGCCGCCCCCTGGAGCAGCTGGACCTGGACCGCCTCCGGCGGCGGGTGGTGGTGGTCAACCAGGACGTGTTCCTCTTCGCCGGCACCGTGGCGGAGAACATCTCGCTCGGGGCGCCGGACATCACCGACGAGCGCATCGCCGAGGCGGCCCGGCGGGTGGGCCTGGCCCGCCTGCTGGACCTGGACCATGACGTGCTCGAGCGGGGCGCCAACCTCAGCGCCGGTGAGCAGCAGCTGGTGGCCTTCGCCCGCGCCCTGGCCCGAGACCCCGAGGTGCTGGTGCTGGACGAGGCCACGGCCAGCGTCGATCCCGAGTCGGAGCAGATCATCCAGGACGGCATCGCCGAGCTGACCCGGGAGCGAACCTCCATCATCATCGCCCACCGCCTCTCCACCATCGAGCAGGTGGACCGCGTGCTGGTGCTGCACCACGGCGCCCTGGTGGAGGACGGCCCGCACCAGGAGCTGCTGGACGCCGGCGGGCTCTACAGCAGGCTGTACCGGCTGCAGTACGTCACGGTTTCGGGTGCGAACGGCGCTGCCGCGCCGCCTCGTAGCAAAACGCCACGGCCGCCGCGCCCACGTTGAGCGAGGCGATGCCCTTGCCAGGGATGGTGGAGAGCACGTCGCACTGCTTGGCCACCAGGGGGCGCAGGCCCTTCTGTTCGTTGCCGAGGACCACCGCAGCCGGGCCGTCCAGGGGCAGGTCGGCGGGGTGGGCGCCGCCACTCTCCACGGTGCCCACGACCCACAGGCCGGCCTGCTTCATCTGGTCGATGCTGCGCGCGATGTTGGTCACCCTGGCGCAGGGCAGGTGCTCGGTGGCGCCGGCGGAGACCCGCACCACGGTGGGCGTTATCCCGGCGGCGCGGTTTTGGGGGATCACCACGCCCGTGGCGCCGAGCACCAGGCCGGAGCGGAAGATGGCGCCCAGGTTCTGGGGGTCCTGAATGCTGTCGAGCACCAGCAACAGCGGCGACCCGCCGTCGTGCTCCAGCAGGTCCTCGAGGTCCACGTGGGAGAACTCCCCGACCATGGCCGCGATGCCCTGGTTCGACCCGCCGCCGCACAGGTCGTCCAGCTCCCGGGGCGAGCAATCCTGGACCGGGATCTTGCGCGAGCGGGCCAGCTTCACGGGCGCGGCGTCGCGTTGGCGACGCGTGATCAGCACGGCCTTGACCTGACGCCAGCGACGGGCGAGCAGCTCCTCCACGGGGTGTACGCCGAAGACGATGGCCATGGTCAGCTCCCTGCCGCCAGCAGGTCCTCGAGCTCTTGCTCCAGGGCCAGGCGCAGCGCGTCCGCCATGGTGTCCCAGTGAGGGCCCACGCGCTCGACGTTACGCCTATATATAAAGATGTGAGTCACCTGCGCGCCGCGCCCTTCCCTGCCCTGGCCGGCGCCGCTGGCGAAGGCCGGGCACCGCGGGTCGAACCCCTCGGCCACAAGCTCCAGGGGTGGGAGGTCGAGCAGCGTCAGCGGCGCGTCGTGCAGCAGCTGCTGCTCCGCGGGTGAGAGCCGCTTCAGGGCCTGGTCGATGAGATCGCCCAGATCCTCGTCCCTGATGGACGCGTAGGCTGGCCGACGCTCGCGCTCCAGCTCCAGGGAGCGGGCCAGGTGGCGGCGGGCCGAGACCACGTCGCCGCCGCGGTCCAGGGTCACGCCGATGAAGTAGTGGGCCTCGGCGCGGGTCTCGCTGTGGGACAGCCCGCCGTCGAGGGCCTCCTCGGCCCGGTCCAGGCGGCCCAGCTCGAGGAGCAGCCGTCCGGCCCGCACGTGGTGTGAGGGGTCCAAAAAGGGCGGCGCGCCCAGCTGCTCGATGGCAAGCAGGGCGTCGCCGTCATGTCCCAGGACAGCGTGGGCCTCCGCGGTGAGCAGCCTCACCTCCGCGGCGTCGCCGGGGTCGAGCTTCATCGACCGCGCGTCGCGGCAGTGTTGCAGCCCCTGCTCCGCGTCGCCCAGCCCGTGGATGCACAGGTCCGCGGCCTGGATCTTCGGCTCGACGTAGTCGGGCGAGGCGTCCATGGCCTGCTGGAACAGCTCCAGGGCCTCGGTGTCGTCCCCCTCGGCGGCGGCGATGGCGCCCATCAGGCAGGTCGCCTCGGGGCTCTCGGCGTCCAGACCGAACACCTGATCCGCCGAGATCCGCGCCCCCTCGAGGTCTCCGCGGGCGAACAGATCCCAGCCGCGATCCATGTGGGCGGTGACGGCGTCGAGGTCCAGGGGAGGCTGGTCGTTCATGCCCGGCCACTCTAGCACACCGACCACCGCCGGGGAGGCCCGGCCGCCGGCCGCGGTACCAGGACCAGGGCAAAAGTAGAGCCTCCCGCAGATTGCGGGTATCCTCTGGAGAGACATGAACCGCGCGCGACTCATCATCGGCCCCCTGACCATCGCCTGCGTCATGGCGGGCTGTCCTCACGCCTTCGATCCGGCGGCGGCGCCCAACCTCACTTCGCCCGATCCCGCGGCCAACGGCGCCTTCGCCAGGGCCAGGCGGCTCTTCGACGGCGGCGCCCTGGCCAAGGCGGACAAGGCCTTCGAGGCCTACGCCCGGGCGCACCCCGCGGACAAGCTCGTGGCCCACGCCCGCATCTACCGCGGCCGCATCGCCCTGCGCCAGCGCGCGCCCCAACGGGCCATCACGTTGCTCACCGAGCCCGCCAAGCGCCCTGCCGGCGACGAGGCGGGCCTGCAGGCGCGCTACTACCTCGGCCTGGCCTCGGTCCGCCAGGGCGCCCACGCCGAGGGACGCCGGCTGCTGCTGCCTTTCCTCAAGGTGGTCAAGAACGACAAGCTGCCGCCCGTGCTCGTGGCGCTGGCCCACGCCAGCATGCAGCTCAAGGACAACGTCGCCGCCACGGCCCGCCTGGCGCGGCTGCACGCGGTGACCGACCGCCAGGCCGAGAAGGCCTATGCGCGACTGCACCTGGAGCGCCTGGTGGGGCGTGACATGTCAGAAGCCCAGGTCGCCGGGGCCCATGGCAAGGCCGCCTCGGGGTCGTTGCTCGCCGCGCTCACCGGGCGCCGACTGGCCCGCGCGGCCAGCGCCAGGGGCAAGGCCGAGCTGGCCGCCCGCTACCTGCGCGACACAGCCGAAGCCCGGGCCCTGCATCACGTGGCCCTCGACACCCAGGGCGTGCCGCGGGTTCAGGCCGAGCTCATCGGGCTGATGCTGCCCATGCGCGGTCGCTACCGCCTGGCCGGCAAGCAGCTCCTGGCCGGCGCCCTCGAGGGCGCGCGGGCCTTCGAGGCGCCGGGCGGCAAGAAGGTCACGCTGGTGATCCGCGACAGCAGCAAGGACCCCGCCGCGGTGGCGCGCGAGCTGCTGGAGCAGCGCGGGGTGGCGGCCCTCGCCGGAACTCTGAGCCCCGGCGCATCGCGGGCCGTGGCCGCGGTGGCGGCGCGACGCGGCGCCCCGTTCATTTCGCTGGCCGGCTCCCGGGCGGGCAACCGCAAGGGCAGCTCCACCCTGCGGATCTTCCCGACCAACGCGGCGCGGGCCGGTGCTCTCGCAGGCCACGCCGCCGGCAAGCTCGGCCTGAAGCGCGCAGCGATCCTGGCCCCCGCCAGCCCCTACGGCGAGCTCATGGCCCGCGCCTTCGCCCGCTCCTTCCGCAAGGGCGGCGGCAAGGTGACGGCCCGCCTGACCTACCCCCGGCGGGCCACCAGCTTCGCTGTCCAGGCCAAAAAGCTCAGGGGCCTGACCTTCGACGCGCTCTTTGTCCCCGACACCGTCCGCGCTCTGGCCCTCATCGCGCCGGCCCTGGCCAAGGTTGGGCTCTGGACCTCCACCGCCAGCAAGGGCAAGCGCACCTACCGCCTGCTGGCCACCGGCGAGGGGATCACGCCAGCGAACCTGGCCCCGGCGGCGCGCTACCTCGAGGCCGCCCTGCTGGCGCCGGGGTACGCCCCCGTGGTCCCCGCCGAGGGTGAAGCGCCCACGGCCGTGTCCCGCTTCGTCAAGACCCACGGCCGCCCGCCAAAGCTCGTGGAGGCCTTCGCCTTCGACGCCGTGCACGCGCTGCGCCGGCAGATGTCCCCTGCCCTGGCCGACCGCCCGGCGCTGCTGGGCAAGGTGCGCGCGGCCACGTCGCCGCAAAAAGCCGGCCTCACCGGCGCCATCACCTTCGACGCCGCCGGCGAGCGGTCGGACCCGCCCATGATATTCAAGGTGGTGAGCGGCAAGCTCACGGGCCTGTAGCTCAGGCTTCGGGCTCCTGGCTACAGTGCTATCAACGGCAACTTGCGGGTTCAGTCTTCTCCGGACGCATTGATTTTAGTACTGCGGAGTTTGATTGGTTTGATTCCTCGTAGGGCGGGGCTCGTCCCCCGCCTGTGGTGAAGGCGGGGGACGAGCCCCCGCCCTACACGGCCAATGGGCGATCAGGTGACAACAGGCTCCAAGCTGGCCTTGTAGCCTGCAGTCTGCAGCCTGTAGCCCTCTGATTCGAGAGCCCCGTCGCATTGTTCGCCAAACGTGTTCAATCGCTACAGCGCCGCCGCCAAAATCCCCGTCAGCTGCTCGTCGGTGAGAGCCACCGGGTTGTAGCCCATGCTGGAGCCTCGCGCCCCCGCCACGATGCGCGGGAAGTCCGCCTCGCTGACGCCCAGCTCGCCCAGCCGCGGGATGCTCAGCTTCTGCTGTAGATCGCCGAGGATCTCCAGGCCGGTCTCCACGTCGTTGCGCTGACCGGTGAGCGTCTGCATCAGCATGGCGAAGCGGCTCCAGACGCGCTTCTCCACCTCGGTGTCGCGGGAGGCGCGCAGGTTGGCCTCCATGACCTGGGGCAGCAACGCGGCGCAGGCCACTCCGTGCGGGATGGGGAAGAGCGCCCCCAGCGGCGAGGCGAAGCCGTGCACGGCGCCGAGGCCGGCGTTGGCCAGGCAGACGCCGCCCAGCAGGCTGGCCAGGGCCATGGCCTCCCGCGCCTCGTCGTCGTCGCCGTCGGCGAAGGCCCGCGGCAAGCTCCAGCCGGCCAACTCCACGCCCTGGATCGCCAGGCCGTCGGTCATCGGGGTGGCGCTGCGTGAGATATACGCCTCCATGAGCTGGATCAGGGCGTCCATGCCGCAGGAGGCCGTGAGCGCCGGCGACATGGTGCGCGTCAACCGGGGATCCACCAGGGCCACCTTCGGGATCATCATCGGGCTGCGCACGCTCTTTTTGTAGCCGGGGCCGCTGATCACCGCGTTTTTGGTCACCTCGCTGCCCGTGCCCGCAGTGGTGGGCACCGCCACCGTGGGGCACGGCGGCATTTCAATGGCGCGCCCGGTGCCCACCCCCTCGAGGTACTCCTCCAGGGAGCCGGGGTTGGTCAGCATGGCCGAGGCGGCCTTGCCGCAATCCAGCACCGCGCCACCGCCGGCGGCCACCACCACGTCGCAGCCCTTCTCTCGGGCTCCGGCCACCACGCCATCGACGTCCTCGGCCGTGGGCTCTCGATGACAGTGCCCCACCGCAGCCGGCGAGACCCGCTCGATCATCTGCTCGTGACGCGCTCCCCCCGTCTCCTCGCCGCCGAGGACCAGCAGCGGCCGCTCACCGTGCTCCGCCACCACCTCGCCCAGCTGGTCCACCGCGCCTGCGCCGAAGATGATCCTCGGCGAGGTCAGGAATTGGAACTCCATATCTCATCCTTGCTCTCGGGGTAGAGGTTGATGCACCTGACCGCCTGGCGGCGCTGGGCCATCCAGTCGCCCACCGTGTCGCGCCAGGTCTTGTAGTGCTCGGTGGTCTGGTGGGCCAGGAAGGCGTCCTTGTCCGTGTAGACCTCGTAGAGCACGAAGTGGCACGGATCGTCCTCGGCCTGGAGTACGTCGAAGCGCAGCGCGCCCTCTTCCTTTACGGTGCCGAGGTGATTTTTGTGGATCGCCTCGGCGAAGTCCTGCTCGTGGCCGGGTTTGACGATCACGGTCACTACTACGATGTACATCGGCTCCTCCGTTGCTTGGCTGTTGATTGGGTGGCGCAGTTATAGCAGACCTTTTGGGTCCTTTCACGACCCGTGGATCTCCGCCGCCGGCAGGTGGGGACAACAAAGGACCCCGACCACATCGGTGGGGACAAAAACACCCGCCAGGAAAACACACACTAACCTGGCTGAATCATTGAGCCGAACACCTCCGTACTGCTACTCTAGTAGTACCCAGTACGAAAGTCGATGCTGGCCGGGGTCAATAATACCCACTCCCCAGATCCACATCGAGTCCCCGCTTTGCCAATGGCAATCATCCAATGACGTTTCATTTCTGCACTTTACGTGGCTGCCCTTGAGCGTTTCGGCGGCCGCTGTAGTTTTCGGCACGGCCTGTGCAAATTCCCCCGGCAACAAAACACCGACGAAGCTTGGTTACCGAGGGAGATAAGGCAATGAAATCCACTACCAGAATCCTATCCACACTGTGCGGCGCGCTGCTGATCCTCGTGGCCCTGGGCTGCGGCACCGACGAGGGCAACGCCGAGTTCTCCACCGACGGTTCCGAGGCCACGCTGCCCAACAGCACCACCGCCCCGCTCAAGACCCTGAGCACGGATCAGGTGGAGATGGCCCTGCTGGAAGTTCGCAAGGAGATTAACAAGAACCGCAAGATCGGCCTCAACCAGCTGATGACCGAGCTGATCCTGGCGATGAAGGCCCGGGGCATCGACACCACGTCCCTGGCCAAGATCGACGACAGCCTGCTGGACAGCGAGCCGGCAACCCCGGCGGCCCCCTCGACGGGCACCACCAGCGACGGCTTCGGCCAGGCCACCTTCGGCCTCAAAAAGGGCAACTACAAGAAGCACTACAAGTGCCCCATCCTGGCCCCGGAGAAGGTCGGCAACACCCCCTGCGACAAGCTGGTGCAGGACGTGCTGAAGAAGGTCAAGGACCAGATCAACAAGAACAAGTCCACCGTCGAGTCCACGATCAAGAAGACCTACAAGGACCTGGACGGCAAGGCGCAGAACTTCATCGCCGCCTGGGCCCACACCGCCCAGCAGTACGGCGCCAGCGTGGCCGCCACCTACGCCGAGCACGAGCTCAAGGCCGCGGCCCAGTGTGACGACAAGTCCAACGCCAACGAAATCTCCTACCACCTCGGCGTGGAGCAGGGCTGGAAGATCGTGCTCAGCCTCAAGGCCTGGGCCATGAGCCAGGTCACCTCCTGCGTGGTCAACACCGACGCCATCGCCCAGCAGGTGCTGATCAAGTCCAGGGCCCGCATCGACGCCTACATGAAGGCCAACAAGGTCTGCGAAGATGCCGACATCAGCCAACTCAACGAGGTGTTCAAGAAGTCCGAGATCAAGCGCAAGACCGGCATCAAGAAGGGCATCGACCAGCGCGTGCAGATCCTGCGCAACGAGCTGTTCCAGGCGCGGCAGAACGCCCCCTGCCCCAGCTCCGGCGGCGGCGGCGAGCCCATCGTCATCGACCTCGACGGCGACGGCCTGAGCTTGACCACGACCCGCGTGAAGTTCGACATCCTCGGCGACGGCACCAAGCCCGCCACCACCTGGACCGGCGCCCGGGAGGGCTTCCTCGCCCTGGACCGCGACGGCAACGGCGTGGTGGACTCGGTGCACGAGCTCATGGGCAACCGCAGCAAGTGCGGCGCGAGTGAGTGCTACGACGGCGTGGAGGCGCTCAAGGCCCTGGACGCCAACTCCGACGGCGTGCTCGACAGCAAGGACGCGGTCTTTGCCAGGCTGCTGGTCTGGGTTGACCGCAACCAGGACGGCGTCTCGCACCCCACGGAGGTGGCCTCGCTGGCCCAACACGGCATCCGCGCCATCGAGCTGAAGCGCACCGAAATGGCGGTGCGCAACGAGACCGGCCTGGTGTCCGCCAGCCTCACCGTGCAGACCGACGCCGGCCCCCGAACCGCCTATGACGTGTGGTTCAACGTGAAGCTGAGCACTGCAAATTTGCCGGGGCTGATGCCCCGCTAGGATCCACTTTTCCCCCGGGGGGGATATGGGAATCCACTGGTAATCGTGATAGCATTAGTTGTTTTCAACCATTCGAGACATCGAAACCAAACAGGGGAGTAACGATGATTAAGAAGACCCTTTCAAGACTCTGGACAGATGAAGACGCCGTGTCGGCCACCGAGTATGGCATCATCGCGGCCATCATCGCGGTCGGGCTCATCACCGTCCTTTTCATGTTCCGCAACAGCCTGAGGCAGATGTTCCAGCGCGCCTCCTCCGCGGTGGCCACTCCTCCATAGGCCCGGAACCGCAACTCGAATGGTTCCGCACGGCACGCCGCACCTGATCCTCTTCCTCACCGTCCTCATCTCGGCCTGCCTGTTCGACCTGCTTACCCGCAAGGTGCCCAACTGGCTCACGGTGGGCCTGCTGTGTGCCGGCCTGGGAGCCAGGTACGCCGACCTGGGGTTCGAGGGCGTGGGCCTGGGGCTCCTCGGAGCCCTGGCAGGCTTCGTCGTACTTATTTACCCCTTCCACAAGCGATGGGTCGCCGGCGGCGACGTCAAGCTGCTCATCGCCATCGGGGCCTGGCTGGGTCCGGTGGAGTTGGGGCTGGCGGCGCTGGTGGCGAGCGTGGCTGGAGGGCTGCTGTCCCTGTACTATCTGTTCCGGTCCCCTGGCGAGCGGCAGAAAGAGATCCTGACCAACCTGCGGCTCACCTTCCTCATCCGGACCATCCCGGATATCGGGCCGAGATCAAAAAGGGAATCCCCTCCATACACACTTGCTTTAGCTGCTGGAACTATTACAATCCTCATCCTCGGGAGGAGTAACTTTGGACTCGGTTAACAGAGAGGAAAAAAGGATCCAAAACGGCCAGCAGCGACGCAATGAGAGCGGCGCGGTGAGCCTGGAGATGGCACTGCTGCTCCCCATCCTGCTCCTGCTAGTACTGGGACTGGCCACTCTGGGCCACGCCATGACAGTACGATTCATGCTCAGCAGCGCGGCCTACGACGCGGCCCGACTCTGTACCCTGTCGGGCAAGCAGGGGAGCGCCTGTGCCCAGGCCGCCATGAAAAAGAAGCTGGGCAAGAGCGCCAACTGGTGCAGCACCCTGAGCATCAACGGCAAGGCATACGCCGAGGCGGGGTATACTCAGGTCAACTCCTTCGAGGTCAACGCAACCTGTGCATACAAGGGCGCCGTGGGCACCAAGTTCCTCGCGTCCTACAAGATCACCCTGGCGACCCTGCGGGCCAGGGCGGTCATGCCCTACTGACGTCACCGCGGACGGGACAAGGTGAGATGAACCAAAAAGCGAAAGCATCCTCCTTCGGCACCATCGGCTTCATGATCGCTGCCATCGTCTTCGCGGCGGTGGCAGGCATCCTGCTCTCTCAGGTCATGGAGAGCACCTACTCACAGGAGCCTGTGAAACCCATCGTCGTGGCGGCACGCAAGATCCCAGCCTCCACCAAGCTCAAGAAAAAGGACCTCAAGCTGGCCAACTGGCCCGAGTCGTCCATCCCCACTGGCGCCTACAAGAAAGTCGAGGACGTGCTCAAGTCCCAGCGCGCGCCGCTGATCCCGTTCGTCAAGAACGAGCCGGTGCTCAAGAGCCACCTCTCCAAGCCCCGGGCGGGCATGGGCGTGGCGCCGCTGGTCGCCATGGACAAGCGCGCCATCGCCGTGCGCACCGACAACGCCGTGACCCTCACCCGCCTGCTCTACCCCGGCGCCCGCGTGGACGTATTGACCACCATGCGCAACCAGGGCGGCAGCGTGGACGACGAGGGGCCGCGCATCTCCACCAAGATCGTGCTGCAGGACGTCAAGGTCCTCTCCGTCGGCGAGGACATCGACCCCCTCACCATCAACGAGCGCATGCGCTCGAAGAAGAAGGAGGAGGGCGCCCTGGGCGGCGGCGAGTCGTCGGACCAGCGCGAGGCGCGCAGCACGGTGACCCTGCTGGTGGCCCCCGAGGAGGCCGAGCGCCTGGTGCTGGCCCTGCGTGAGGGCAAGATCGATCTGGTGCTGCGTAACCCCAAGGATCACCGCGAGGTGGAGACCACCGGCGCCACCGAGGCGGTGTTCATGCCTCAGCAAGAGGATGAAGACCTGGACTTCCTCTCCCCGGAGAAGGGGGCCAAGAGTGGCAAGGCGGCGCGGCCGGGCAGGACCAATCGGCGGCGTGGCCGGCGCGGGCGGGTGATCTCGAATCCCAAGGCCAAGTCCGGAGGCAAGTCCGGAGGAATCAAGATCCTGAGGTAGAATAGTAATCGCACCAAAGGAAGGAGCTCCCTTTGTTCGCCAACCGAAATCTCTCGTTTTCTCGTTGTGGCAGCGTAGTGTTCGTTCTCGCCGCGGTCACCCTGTGGGCGGCTGTTGCCGAGGCTCAGATTGTGCGGGTTCCGTATCTCGGCTCCCGGGTCATCCGCCTCAAGGGGGCGCCGACCCAGATCTCCGTCTCCGACGCCAAGGTCGCTGACGTCAAGCCGCTGGGCGGCCGGAAGATCCTGGTCACCGGCAAGAACCTGGGCCAGACCCACATCATGGTCTGGACCGGCGGCGGCCGGGCCCACCGTTACAAGATCCTGATCGAGATCCCACCCAAGGCGCTGCTGGAAAAGTACAAGGTAATCTTCCCCAAGGATCTGATAAACGTCGACTCGGTGGGGAACACGCTGATCCTCAGCGGGCAGGTGTCGGATCCGCTCAACTCCGAGCGGGCGAAGAAAATCGCCGACGCCTACATCCGCGGCATGGGGCTCGACTCGCGCGTGCTCAACTTCCTCACCGTGAGGGGGCGCCAGCAGGTGCAGCTGCGAGTCAAGGTGGCCGAGGTCTCGCGTACCTCCCTGCGCCAGATGGGCATCAACTTCTGGCACCGCGGGGCCGACCTGTCGGCCGGCGCGCTGGCCCCTGGAACCGGGCTCAACACCACCACCGCTCCCGACCTGGGCTCCACCGGCGCGGCCCTGCAGGCCGGCGGCTCCATGACAGGCACCTCCACCGGCGGCTTCACCCCGCCGGTGCCGCTTTTGACCACGCCGTTTATCTCCGACTCCTACGGTCTGTTCCTCTCCACCGGCGCGGACATGGCCTTCCCCATGAGCATCGCGCTGAACCTGTTGCAGTCCAACGGCTTCGTCAAGGTGATCTCCGAGCCGACCCTGGTGGCCTTCTCCGGCCAGTCGGCCAAGTTCCTCTCCGGCGGCGAGTTCCCCGTTCCGATCCCCCAGGCCCTGGGCCAGGTGGGCATCGAGTTCAAAAAGCACGGCGTGCAGCTGCAGTTCCGGCCCACGGTCATGGCCAGCAAGTCGATCCACCTCAAGGTGTCTGTGACCATCAGCGAAAAAGACACCTCGGGCGCTGTGCTGATCATGGGCTCGTCGGTGCCGGCGCTGTCCACGCGCCACGCCGAGACCACGGTGCGCCTGAAGAACGGCCAGAGCTTCGCCATCGGCGGCCTGCTGCAGGACAAGCAGGAGAGCGCCAGCGGCAAGATCCCGCTGCTGGGCGACATCCCGGTCATCGGCATGCTGTTCCGCCGCTCCTGGACCCGGCGCGTGGAGACCGAGCTGGTCATCCTGGTCACGGCCAACCTGGTGCAGCCGCTCAAGCCGGGTGAGGTCCCGCCCCTGCCGGGTGAGGACGAGTACTCGGATCCGAGCAGCGTCTCCTTCTTCCTCATGGGCACCCTGGACGCGGGCAAACCGCGCCGGGTGAACCGTGGCCCGGCCGGGCCCGTCGGGATGGCCAAGTGAGCAGACGGCCACGCAAGGGCCAGGCCCGTCAGGCGCAGAACCCCGCGTGGGATCCGCGCCAGACCGGCCCACCCACGGCGCGGCCATGGGACGACGAGTTCCTCGACGGCTCCGGGCCGACCATCGACACCTCGGGCATGTCCCCCGGTGAGTACGCACCCGACGGCCAGTATGGCGGCGGCGAGTTTCAGCCGCAGTTCGGCGAGCAAGAGCCGCAGCCGGCGTATGACGATGGCGTGGGCGATGGGCTCATCGGCGCGCCCACGGATCTGAACGCCGACCCCTTCGGCTTCAACGAGGACAAGCTGCCGGACGAAAAGGGCCGCCCGCACTGGCAAGGGACGGCCGTACAGCACGAGGCCGACGTCCCCGGCTCCCCCGGCATGGCGCCACCGCCCGTTCCTCAGGGGCCGCCCGTGGCTCACCCGCCCCCCGTGCCGAGCACCGGCCCCGGGCCTGCGCCGGCCACCCCGGATCCCTCGGATGCGCCGGCCAAGGATCCCTTCGGCGGCCCGAACCCGCTGCGCACCGACATGAACTCGCAGTCCAAGTTTCAGCCGGACCTGCAGACGCGCATCTTCCAGAACCCCTTCGCCGATCCGGCCTTCCCCGAGATGCAGCCCGCGGGCGACGACGAGCAGCCCACGGTGGCAGCCGAGGGAGCGCAGGTCGTGGAGGCCGCGGTGGCGCCCCTGACGCCGGCGCACACCGGATCGCTGCACCCGGTGCCCAAGCCGAGCCCTGACGCGGGACAGATCGTGGTCTTCTTCTCCTGCCACGGCGGCAGCGGCGCGACCATGACCTCCACCAACACTGCCGCCTCGGTGGCCGCCGGCACGGGCCAGCCGTCCTGCATCATCGATCTCGACCTGCAGCTCGGCTCGGTGCTCACAGCGCTCGGCATCGAGTCCCAGTGCCCCATGTCCAAGGTGATCAGCGACATGGAGACCTACGAGTGGCAGATGCTGGCGCCGCTGCTCGCGCGGCACCACTCGGGCCTCAGCGTGCTCTCTCAGGTGGGCCACATCGAGGAGCTGTCGGCCATGGACCCGGCGCGCGTGCCGGTCTTTTTCCGCTACCTGCAGGAGTACTTCAAGTACCTGGTGGTGGACGGCCTGCGCGACTTCAACGACCACGCCCTGGCCGCCATGGACGTGGCCAACAAGGTGGTGCTGGTCTCCACCCAGGACGTGGCCGCGGTGCGAGGCGCGGGCATGCGCATCGACATCCTCAAGCGCCTCGGCTTCCCCGGGGACAAAATCCACCTGCTGATCAACCGCTACGACCGGCGGAGCAAGGTGACCCTGGAGCGCATCTCGGACGCCCTGGGGATCCCGCCGTCGTTCACAGTGCCCAACGACTTCCGCTCTGTGAGCTCTGCCCTGGTGCGAGGGCTGACCCTCGAGGAGGTGAGCCCCGATGCCAAGGTGACGCGGGCCGTGGCCAACGTCTCCCGGGCGCTGTTCGACCTGCCGGCGATCCCGAAGAAGAAGGGGTTCTTCGACAAGCTGTTCGGCGGCAAAAAGGGTAAGAAGTAGCGATGAAGATCTCGGACAGGCTCACGGGCAGGACCAGCCAACCCCAACAGAACCAGCAACAGGGCCAGGGGCATGGCGGGCACCATCAGCAGCAGGGCGGCGGGGCCGGTCCCGACGTCAAGCAGATCATGGGCTTTTTGCACAACGAGGTCATCGACCGCCTGGACATGGCCCGGGTCAAGGACCTGGATGCGGCCACCCTGCACCAGCACGTGGGCTCCATCGTCCACGACCTGCTCACGCGACAGCACATCGTGCTGGCCGACCCCCAGCGGGACCGCATCGTCCAGTCCATCGTCGACGAGCTCATCGGCCTCGGCCCCATCGAGTCGCTGCTGGGCGACTCGACCATCAGCGACATCCTGATCAACGGCTCCCAGCAGGTCTTCGTCGAGCGCGGCGGCGTGCTGGAAGAGGTCAACGTCCGCTTCCGCGACGACTCGCACCTGATGAACACCATCAACCGCATCGTGGGCCGCATCGGCCGGCGCGTGGACGAGTCGTCCCCCATGGTGGACGCCCGTCTGCCCGACGGCTCCCGCGTCAACGCCGTCGTGCCGCCCCTGGCCATCGACGGCCCCTCCATGAGCATCCGTCGTTTCGGCACGGGCCCGGTTAGCGCCCAGCAGCTGGTGGAGTTTGGCGCCTTCACCACCAACATGTGCCAGTACCTGCAATGCGCGGTGGGGGCCGGCTGCAACATAATCGTGGCGGGCGGCACCGGCTCCGGCAAGACCACCAACCTCAACGCCCTGTCCGGGTTCATCCCCAGCACCGAGCGCATCGTCACCATCGAGGACTCTGCCGAGCTGCGCCTGCAGCAGCGTCACGTGGTGCGTCTGGAGACGCGGCCGCCCAACATCGAGGGCAAGGGCGAGGTCACCATCCGCGACCTGGTGCGAAACTCCCTGCGTATGCGCCCCGACCGTATCGTGGTCGGCGAGGTCCGCTCGGTCGAGGTGCTGGACATGATCCAGGCCATGAACACCGGCCATGACGGGTCGATGACCACCGTCCACGCCAACAGCGCCAACGACGCCGTGACCCGCCTGATGACCATGCTCGGCATGGCCGGGACCAAGCTGTCCGAGGACATGATGGTCCAGATGATCAGCCGCGCGGTTCACATCTTCCTGCACGTCAACCGCTTCCAGGACGGCTCTCGCCGCGTGTCCACCATCGCCGAGGTCAACGGCGTGCACAACAAGGAGATCAACCTCCACACCGTGTTCCAGTTCGAGCAGTGGGGCCTGGACCAGCGGGGCAAGGTCACCGGCGACTTCGTCTGCTCCGGCCGCTCCGTGATGCTGGAGCGCTTCATGGCCCACGGCGTGCCCCTGCACCCGAGCTGTCTGACATGAGCCTGTTCTCGGCCATAGCCTTCTTCGCCGCCCTGGCCCTGTTCTGTGTGGCCCAGGGCCTGTTCTGGATCCTGCGCGGGCGCAAGCAGGAGCGCGAGGAGGCCCTGCTGGACCGCCTGCGCGTCATGCGCGAGGAGGAGGACGTCAAGGTCACCCGGGACGTGCCCGGCGAGCTGCGGGGCTTTCTGGCCAAGTTCGACAAGCTCAAGGCCCTGAGCATCTTCCTCTCCCAGGCGGGGGTGGACATGACGGTGCAGGGCTTCATCACCCTGGCCGGCGCCTTCGTCAGCGGCGTGTTCCTGCTGGCGCTGATGCTCACCGGCAGCCTCGGCGGCGGCCTGCTTGTGGCGATGCTCATGGCCGCGGGCCTCTATCTGTACATGACCAGCCGGCGGGACTCGCGGCTCAACGAGATCGACTCCCAGCTGCCCAAGGCGCTGGAGCTGATGATGATCGGCCTGCGCGCAGGCCACACCCTGGAGGACACCATCCGCTTCGCGGCGGAGGAGATGTCGCCGCCGCTGTCCGAGGAGCTGCAGCGCTGCTACGACGAGTACGCCCTCGGCCGCCCCATCGAGCAGGCCCTGGGCAACCTGTCGGAGCGGCTGGCGCCGTGCCGCGCGCTGCGCACCTTCGTCGAGTCGGTGCTGGTGCTCAAGTCAACGGGTGGAAACCTGATCGAGATCATCGAGCAGATCATCGAGAGCCTGCGGGCCCAGGCCGCCTTCGAGGCGCGCTTCCGGGCGCTGACCTCCGAGGGGCGCACGTCGGGGATCATCCTCGGCGCCCTGCCGCTGTTCGTGCTCTCCATCGTGCTGCTGGTGCAGCCGACCTACATCGGCTCGTTGCTGGACGACAGCTCGGGGCAGATGGTGCTGCTCATTTCAATCTCAATGTGGACCGCGGGCATCCTCTGGCTGTTCAAGCTGGTCAAGCCGCAGGTGTGAGGAGGAGCGTACGATGTCGAGTACCATGATGATCCCCCTCGCCGGCGGCGCCGTCCTCGGAACCCTGGCCTTCCTGCTGCTGGCCATCCGCAGCCACAAGGCCAACAAAAGGGCCGATATGTCCATGCTGCCCATGGAGCCCCAGATACCGATGGACGTGCCCGACGGCACCAAGGCCAGCCGCTTCGGCTCGGTGCTCAAGCCCAAGGACGCCGAGGCCATCGAGGAGCTCAAGAGCCGGGTCAATCAGGCCGGCCTCTACAGCCGTGACGCGGTGGACCTCTACCTGACCATCCGCCTGAGCATGATGGTGGGCGGCCTGGTGCTCTCCCTGCTGCTGGCCTCCATGGCCACGGAGCCGGGCGTGTCTGTGATCATCTTCATGGTGGTCATGGGCGCGGCCATCATCGGCCCGGGCATCTGGCTCGGCATCCGCACCAAGAAGCGGCAGATGGAGATCCTCAACACCCTGCCCACCACCCTGGACCTCATCGTCACATGCCTGGACGCGGGGCTCGGGTTGGAGCAGGCGCTGGAGAGGGTGTCGGAGCAGTCGCGCTTCGCGGACGATCTGCTGGCCAGCGAGCTGCGCATCACCCTGGCCGAGATGCGGGCCGGCCTGGACGTCCCCACGGCGTTCAAGAAGTTTTCGGCGCGCATCGGCGTGGAGGACGTCAACACCCTCACTGCGGTGATCACCCAGGCCACGGCGCTGGGCACCAACATCGCGGACATCCTGCGCGACCACGCCAAGACCCTGCGCCAGCACCGGCTCATGGCCCTGGAGGAGCGCGCCGGCAAGGCCAACGCCAAGCTGACCTTGCCGCTGACCATCTGCCTGCTGCCGTCGGTGATGATCCTGCTGCTCGGCCCGGCGGTGATCATGATGATGAGGACGCTGTAGTGCCCCTCTGGCGCCACGGCGTGCTCGGGCTTTGCCTCGCTCTGGGGGCCTGCGCCACGGTGCCAGAAAAGGACCAGACCTACCTGCGCAAGCCGAGCGAGCGGCAGGTGATCGCCATGCGGATCCAGATGGCCCGCGAGCTGATGCAGAAAAAGAGCTACGACCAGGCCCTGCCCTATCTGCGGGACCTGCGAGCCAAGTTCCCCAGGATGGCCGAGGTGCGACTGCTGCTGGGCAAGGTGCTGCGCGAAAAACGCATGTTCAAGCCTGCGCGCATCGAGCTGAACAAGGCGCTGGAGTTCGCCCCCAAGGCGGCCGAGGTGCACTCGGCCCTGGGCGTGCTGCTGATGATGGAGGGCGCGGAGCAGCGGACGCCGCGGAAGTACCGGGAGGCCGAGCGGCACCACCGCAAGGCCAAGGAGCTGGCGCCCAGGGACGCTCGCTACCACAACAACCTCGGTTTCTGCCTCTTCACTCAAAAAAAGTACGAAGACGCCGAGCGCGCCGTGCTGGAGGCCATCCGCCTCAAGCCGGACATGAAGATGGCCTTCAACAACCTCGGCTTCATTTACGGCATGATGGACCGCGAGGACGACGCCAAGAAGGCGTTCTCGCAGCTGCCGCGTCACATGGCGCTGAACAACATGGGCGTGGTGGAGGAGATGCGGGGCCGGCCGCTGTCGGCGCGAAGCTACTATGCTCGGGCCCTGCGCGAGAAGCGAGACTTCAAGCAGGCCGAGGCCAACCTGCAGGCCCTGGAGCCTCAGACCATAAAACCCAAACCCCCGGCCGGCGACGCCAAGGCCAGGGACTGAACGACAATCAACCCGGGAGGTGCAACATGAGCGGTCTTCGAAACACACACCGTCGACTTTTGGTGGCCACGCTCCTCATGGGCGCGTTGATTCTGTTGGTCTCCGGCTGCTACCGCGATCACCTCGGTGTCAACACGGGCAAAAACTACTACTCCATCCTCGGCAAGCAGACCCGCGCGACCTACTCCCGCGGGCAGAAGCACCGCGGCATGGGCGCCGAGCTGGCCGACTACGCCATGAAGAACGTGTACGGCGACGCCAAAAAGAGCGCCGGTGGGAGCGCGGGCGGCGGCCCGCAGCTGATTCAGCTGCAGCGGTGATGTGGATGCGCGGGCGGAAGAGGGACGGACAGCGAGTTAGACCACCCAGCGAAGACGGCTCCATCGTCATGGCCGCGGCGTTCATGATGTTCCTCATCATGGGCATGACGCTGATGGCCATGGTCATCTGGCGTCAGGCGTACACCCGGCGGGAGATGCAGACCGCCGTGGATGGCATGGCCCTCATGGGGGCCCACGCGCTGCAGCAGCACGGCAAAAACAATGTGACCAACGCCGCGGTCTACATCAAACGTGCCTACAAATCCGGCGGCAAGAACGCCACGGTGTTGGGCTACGGCTTCAAGCGAGAGGGCGAGGTCTGCAACTCCACCAAGTGCCTGACCTACAAGGTCACCAACCCGACCAACTACCAGATCGTGACGGCCACGCTCAAGGGCCGCATGAGCACCTGGCAGACGTGGTTGCCGACCAAGTACCTCGACATGACCGTCACCTCCAGCGCCCAGATCAACGAGCAGTGGTTCGGCGACAAGTGGCCGGTGATCATCTTCGCCCTGGACGCCTCCCAGTCCATGAAGTGGCCCATCCTCGGCAGCACCAAGCCGGCCTGGGACGTGCTCAAGGCGCTGCTCATCGCCTACGCCAAGAACACCTTCCCCGCGCGTAACGGGCTGGTGACCTTCAACAACTCCTGGGCCAAGTCGGTCTACCCGTCCAAGACCAGCGCCAACAACCTCAGCGCCATCACCTTCGCGCTCAAGGCCACGTCGCTGGCCGACGGCACCAACATCCACGCGGCGTTCAAGCGGTCGCGCCAGCTGCTCACCGGCTTCGGCGGCAACGACGGCAAGAACGTCATCCTAATCTCCGACGGCGAGCCGAGCCGCGCGCCGGGCTGCGCCAAGGGCTCGGCCTGCTGCATCACCAAGGCGCGCAACGAGTCGTCGGTGCTGCGCAAGACCGCCCGCGCCGCGCTCTTTTCCGTGGAGATTCGCCGCACCAACTACACCAAGCTGTCGTCCACCTTCCTCAAGGGCGTGGCCGGCCAGCCTGGTACCAACGGCAACAACGGCAAGATGCACTACCACGTGCAGAGCGTGCTCGGGGTGCAGTCCTTCCTCAACTCGCTGACCCGCAGCATCTGCGCCTTCGGGCCGCTGTCTCCGCGGCCGGGCACCGGCTACCACGTAGTGCGGCGGCCACGCCCCAACGGCGCGCCGGTGGGCAACCGCAAGGACCCGCGCAAGCCGACCTTGCGCATCTACGCCTTCATCCGCGACACCGCCTCCGGCCTCGAGGACCGCATCCCCATGGTCAAAAACCGCGACGCGGCGCCGCTCAAGCCCGGCTGGGAGTACTACAAGGATCCCAAGGGGGACGTGCGGATCATCCTCTCGATCAAGAGCTGCAACGACCTCGGCGTCAGCCCCAACCGGCGGCTGGTGGTCAGGTGGGACGACCCCGTACTGGTCAGCAAGTAGGCCCCCTCAGATGAACAGGCTCGTCCTCCCCGTGCTGTTGGCGCTGGCGCTGGGCGGCTGCCGTACGACCACCAGGGCCGGGCCCCTCAGCGCCGCCACCCTGGCCATGCTCGGCTCCCTGAAGCAGCCGGTGCTGGTGCGGGCCTTCATCAGCGAAAAGCTGCCACGACCGCTGCAGGGCAAGGCGAGGGGCATGCAGGCCATGCTGCGGGCGTACGCCAAGGCCTCCCCCAAGATCGACCTGCGCGTGCTGGACCCCAAAAAGGACGACGCGGCTCAGCTGAGCGCACTGGAGCACGGCGTCGAGCCGTTGCAGCTGCAGATCAAGCAGCGCAACAAGATGGAGGTGAAGCGAGTCTACTTCAGCGTGGTCTTCTCCCGCGGCAAGCAAAGGCGGGTGCTCTCCGGCAGCACCGAAATAGGGCGGCGCCTGGAGTACCGCATCTCGGCGCAGATCCACGGCGTGTCCAGGTCGTCCACGGTGGCGTTCGCCACGGGCCACGGCGAGCCCTCGGCCGCCGACGAGCTCAGCTCACAGCTGGAAAAGCTCGAGGGCTTCAAGATCATCAGCGCCGACCTGACCCGGGGCAAGGGGGCGGTGCCCGCGGGAGCGGACGTGCTCGTGCTCGTTGGGCCGCGTAAGCCCATGGGCGAGGCCGCGCGCATGGAGATCGACCAGATGCTCATGGCGGGCAAGGCCGTGGTCTACCTGGTGGACGGCATGGTCATGAAGGAGGCCGCCGGTGAGCGGGACGCCATGGACCTGAACAAGAACGTGGTGGGTCTGCAAAAGCAGATGGCCGGCTACGGGGTCGAGATCAATCACGACGTTGTGATGAACAAAAGGACCAAGGCCACGGTGGTCATGTCCGGGACCTTCATGTCCGCCGTGCTTCCCGAGCCCTACGTGGCGGTGGGCGACTTCAACCAGGGCAGCCCGATCACCGGCGGCGTGCGGCAGCAGATCGCGGTGGGCCCTTGCTCGATGAAGCTGGCCAGGGGCGTAAACAACAGCAGCCCGGGGCTGCGCGGCACGGTGCTGCTGCGCTCCTCGGCAAACACCTGGCGCAAGTCCGACGCCTTCAGGCTCACCCGGGCCGAGCAGAAGCCCACCAAACAGCGAGGGCCGTTCCCCCTGGCCGTACACCTGCAGGGGGCGTTCAGGAGCGCGTCGCCCAAGCTGCGGCAGACCCGCAGCCCGAAGACGGCGCAGCTGGTGGTCATCGGGGGCGCCGGTGTGGTCAAAAACGAGTCCGTGGACATGCTGGCGCAAAACCCGGACCTGCTGCGGCGGACCCTGGAGGTGGTGACGCTGCCAGCTGGAATCGCGAAGCTCTGGTCGGCGAAGAGGTGAGCACCGCTGCCGGTGCGCGGTGTCTCTATCGCGCCTTGCAGATGCTTTGAATGTCCCTCAGCGAGGCATCTGCAAGGCGTTCTAACCTGGTGTCTCCTCGACCCCTGGACATGGCCTCCCGTGCTGTTTGCCAACGAATTGAGGGCGCCAAGCTCTGCGCGTTGAGGAGGTGATGGAGTGAGGAAGTAAGGCCTTTTTCAACTCACCACTTCACCTCCTCACCGGGCGATCTACCCATTTGTATTTTGCTCTACGGCGGCGTTCAGTTCCGTTGATTGATGTAAGGCAGAGCCCTCCATGCAGGCCCCCGTAACGGCGCGCGCCTTCTGGCGCGGGAACTACAAAAGTACAAAAGTTAGGTCCGGGGCGGGATCCAGGGGCCTGAAATGATTGGGCCGAAACCTCCAAAAGGACAAAGGTCAGGTCCGGGCGGGGGTCGGGCTATGCCGGCGCTCGGCGGAACACCCCGGTGGTGAAGATGCCCTCCACGTCCACCGGCTGCTCCAGGGGGACCTTTACCGTGCGGTCCTCGGCCGCGGCCTGGTAGGCGGCGGCGATCACCTCCACCACCGCCCTGCCCTCTTCTCCGGTCACCGGCACAGGGCGTCCGGCTCGCAGGGCGTCGAGGAAGCCGCGCAGCTCGTTGAGGTAGTGCCAGTTCTTCTCCAGCTCCACGTCGATGCTCTGCTCGGGGCGGGGAGTCAGCTCGAACCGCTCGCGGCCGGCGCGGTACAGCCGCACGTTCATTGGCTCGGCCGTGTAGGCGCTCCAGCGCCACACCCCGCCCCAGCTCACCTCCAGGGTGCCGTCGGTGCCGAAGATCTCGTAGCGCTCCTCCAGGGGCTTGTGCGTGCGGATGTTCATGCGGTGGGTGCTGACGCCGCCGCCGGCGTGCTTGCAGAGCACCGCGGCGACGTCCTCCACCTGCAGGTGCTGCTGCAGTGCGCGGACGCCGGCGCTGACCGATGTGACCTCGCCCAGGAAGGTGCGGCACAGATCGATGGTGTGGCTGCCGTGGTCCTGGAACAGCCCGCCCCAGTTCTCCAGGTGCCCTCGCCAGTCGGTGTGGGGGTGCTCGTACCGCTCGGGCGGGTGGGACGCCGGGAAGCTCCAGACGCAGTCCACCTGGAACAGCTCGCCGAGCTTCTCCTCCTCCACCCATCGCCGGGCCAGGGCCATGGACATGTTGAAGCGCTTCATGAAACCGATCCCCAGGGCCACGCCGCTTTCTCGGCAGGCCTGGATCATGCGGTCGCACTCCTCGGGCGTGCGGGCCATGGGCTTTTCGCAGAAGACGTGGATCCCGGCCGCGGCCAGATCCTCCACCTGCTCGCAGTGGGCGTGGGTCGGGCTGCCGATGATGACCACGTGGGGCCGGCCGTGCCGGATCATGCCCCTGAGCGTGGCGTAGGCCTTGATCCCGTAGTCGCGCTTGGCGCGCGCCCTCGCCTCGGCCCACGGATCCATCACGCAGCACAGCTCCGCCCCCTCGAGAAAGCGGAAGGCCGGCCCGAACATGCCGTGCAGCGCCGTGCCCGCGCCCACCAGCCCCACGCGGATCTTCCCTCGCGGGATCCTCCAGTTGATCTTCTTGCTGCGCTTCTTTGCCATGCCCGGAAGCATAGCCCAAGATCTGGCTTGTTGGTCGCCCCGTTATCCACCGCGCACCCACATGTAGGTAAAGGTAAGAAATCATCGCACCTGTTCCCACACGGTGCTATGGTTCTTCCATCATGTTGTTAATCAAACGCGCGTCCATTCCGGGCTGCTTGCTGATCGTCTCCACCCTGGTCTTCGTGGCCACCTGGCTTCTGGCCCCGGGCGAGACCCTCTCCGGCTTGCACCCCCAGACCATAGCCCCCTCCAAACGCCCCGCCGAGACGTCCTCGGTGGCCCGCATCGTCACCCGCCAGCCGCCCGACGCGGTACCGGACAAGGTGGATCCACTGGACACACCGGTGTTCGGCGCCAACCGCCCCTGGCGCGTGGTGCTGACCTTCGACGACGGCCCCAGCCCGTTCTACACCAAGCGCCTGCTGCGCGTGCTGGCCGACCACGAGGTGCGCGCCGCCTTCTTCGTCAACGGCTACTGGATGGATCCGAAGCGCTTTCAGTACGCGCCGCGGAGCCAGCAGATGCTGCGCCTGATCCACCAGGCGGGCCACGACGTGGGCAACCACACCTATAATCACGCCTGGCTCCCCCGGCTGACCCCCGAGGAGCAGACGCGCGAGGTAATGGACAACGTGGCCATGGTGGAGCGCGTCATCGGCACTCGGCCCATCTACTTCCGGCCGCCCTACGGCACCATGACCGCCCACACCCGGGAGCTGCTGCGACAGCACGGGTTCCGCGACATCCGCTGGAACGCCACCAGCGAGGACGAGCAGGCCACGCCCGAGACCGTGGCCGCCAAGGTCATCCGCTGGATCCGCGCCCACGAGGGCGGCATCATCATGCTCCACGACAGCCTGGAAGGCACCGCCCAGGCCACCCGGCTCATCCTGCGACAGCTGGACCGTGACAACTGCCTGCGCCTGCGTACAAAGCGGCCAACTTTTCAGGTAGTTTCACTTGACTCCTTCCTCCGCCCTCCAGCAAAATCCTTGACCCTGATAGACAAGGAAAAAGCTGAACGGAGGAGGCACCTCCGCCGGCTGAGGGGCATCTGCAAGGCGCCGTGACGTGATTCACGTGGGAGCCTCGCGGTTGCGCTGAAACACCTGAGGCCTCCGAGGCGACAGAGAAGCGGATGAAGTGTTTAGTGTGCGGGCATGAAAACCCCGGTGGCGAGTCCAAGTGCAGCAAGTGCTCGGCCACCTTGCCACCGAGATGCATCTCCTGCGGCGGGCCCATCTCCCCCGGTGTAGACCTGTGTGACAATTGCCGGACCGAGCAGTCGCTCAAGGCGAAGACGGTGGACTACGCCGAGGGCGCGTTGCAGCCACCCACCACGCCTGTGGAAGAGATCCTGCCCAAGATCCGCGCCCCCTTCGTGGGCCGCATGGACCACCTGCGGGAGCTCAAGGAGCTGTTCCTCGCCTCGGTGGAGGAGCGCAAGCTGCGCATCGTCACCGTGGTGGGCGAGCCCGGCGTGGGCAAGAGCCGGCTGGCCCTGGAGTTCTGCCGCTCGGTGCGCGCGGCCACCGACACCCGCGTGCTGTCGGGCGCTGCCTGCGGCCCGGCGGATCCGTCCTACGCCCCGTTGACCTCGGTGCTCGCCGAGCGCTTCGGCATCGCCCACTCGGAGCTGGCCGGGGACGCCCGGGACAAGATCGAGGCCTGCGTGGAGCGCGTGATGCCCGAGCGGCAGCGCCGGGAGGTGACGCACCTTTTGGGGCACCTGATGCGCTACCCCTTCCCCAACAGCCCGGTGCTGGAGCCACTGGCCGAGGTGCCGGGGCAGCTGGAGGTGCGCACCTTCATCGCCGCGCGACGCTTCTTCCAAAAGGACGCCGAGGCCCGCTCCCTGCTGATCCACATCGACTGCGCTGACCGCGCGGGCAGCGAGACGGTCAACCTGCTGCACTACCTGGCCGAGGGGCTACGCAGCTGCCCGGTGATGTTCCTCATCACGGCCCGGCCCACGCTCTTTCGCCGGCACCCCAACTGGGGCCAGGGGGAGTTCCCCCACCACCGCATGCTCATCCCGTCGCTGGGCGCCGAGGAGGCGGAGAACCTGTTCAAGGAGCTGGTCCACATGCCGAGCGTGCCGATGGAGCTGATCCAGGTGGCCCGCGACCGGCTCGGCGGCAGCCCCCGCTGCATCGAGGACTTCACGCGATTTTTGCTGGAGTCGGGCTGCGTCAAGCCCACCTCCGGCACCTGGGTGCTGTCCCAGGCGCGGCTGTCCACCACCACCATCCCGCGGACCCACGAGGAGATCCTGCGCGCGCGGCTGCGCTCGCTGCCGGTGGAGGAGCAGGTGACTCTGGGCAAGGCGGCGGCCGTGGGCGAGACCTTCTGGCTGGACGCGCTGGTCTCCATCGTCCGCGCCGAGAGCCTCACCACCGGCGACCCCGACGGGCCCACGCTGGAGGAGATCGCCGAGCTTGGTGAACAGAACAAGCGGCGCATCAAGGCGCAGCTGGAGAGCCTCTGCACCAAGGGCCTGGTCA
>PVBE011062466.1_pt1 | contig 34594 bp, 27 predicted proteins | sample 1631181 | NCBI WGS metagenome assembly PVBE01 (sample SAMN08397723, study PRJNA350692) | Marine metagenome, whole genome shotgun sequencing project. | isolation source: water | place: Pacific Ocean | collected 2012-04
GAAAGGACGACGGAGCCGGACCAACTCCTAAACGCCCAAAACACAAAACAGGCTTTGTTGTTCTGAGTCCCGAGGGGCTCCACCGCGCTCCTCAAAAGAACAACCAATTCCACCCACGAATTGTTCTGAAGAACCAAGAAAAGAGATGAGGTAACCCGAGTACAAGCTACGATCAGCTCGTTCGACAAACCGATCCATCTTTCCGTTCCCCAAAAATGACCCCCGTCATTCACCCTATTTGGCCAGATTATGGTGCGAAAAGCAAGCTATGATGGTTGGTTGGTGACGGGCAGGAGTGCCTGTCCTACAAAATGCGACAATTATTCACTGGCTGTTTCTCAGCGAAGGAATCCAAATGCTTGCTCGTTAGCCGTCAAAAAAAGCCGGCCCGAAGGCCGGCTTTCGCTCTTCAAATTCGCCAAAACGGCAGTGCTCACTCCGTGTCAAACGCGAAGATGCGCGAACTGCCGCCGACAAACATCTTGCCGTTGGCGATGATGGGCGTGCTGTAGATGGATCCGGGGAAGATCTTTTCCGCCAGGACTTTATGTTCCTTGCCAGCTTCCAAAATCACCAGGTCGCCATCTTCGTCGCCCAGGAAAATCTTACCGTCAGCACACATTGGCGACCCCCAGATGGAAGCCAGGGTATCGTGTTCCCAGTAGCGCTGGCCAGTCTCGAGATCGACGCAGTGCAAATACCCGGTCAGATCGGGCGCATAGACGAGCCCGTCGTGGATGGCGACTGAAGAGATCGAGCGACGGAATAGATATCCACCTTCACTACCCGTCACCTTGCCGTCCTTGTCGACGCCGCCGAGGTGCCAAATCTGGCCCGAATTCGGGTTGGGTTTGCCATCCTCAGTTTCGGGACTGATGTCGCCGGTCTTGCTGGCGTCGATGCGATACAGATGGCCAACACCTTCGCCATACGATGGGTCTTGGCCGACAGCCAGAAAGACACTCCCTTCAAAGAATACGGGTGTCGAGATGATGGAATTGCGAGTTCCCCGACCGCCATTTCCCCATTCCGAATCTTTGGGATTCAGGTCGAACTTCCAAACGTGTTCACCCGTCGCTGCGTCCAGAGCATACAGCCAGCCGTCGCCGCCGGGCATGTAGACCTGGGCTTTGCCGTTAACCATCCCGCCCGCTGGCGAGCTCCATTGGCCATGGAGAATCTTGTCGAAAGGTGTGTTATCCTCCCAGACAACTTCACCGGTGTTCTTGTTGACTGCCAGGAAGCTAGGTGCGCTTGGGGCGGGGACCTCCTCAAGCGTTTCATCGACACCGTTGGAGGTCAAGAGAAAGACGAGATCACCGATAATCAACGGAGAACTCGTCGCCATGTTATGCGGAAAAACGCCGAGATCCTCGATCATATCGAGGCTCCAGATGATGTCGGCATCCTGTTTCTCTTTGTCAACTTCTTCTTCGTAGGGACCGTTATTCTTGCCGTCGTAGAAGCCGTTCGCGTCGAGGCACATCAGTTCCGCTCGATTGGTAACGATAATGACGTGATCGCCTTCGACGCAGGGAGTTGAACAGATCCCTATATCGGGAAAGTCATTGATTCGACCTTGCGCCAGTTTTTCACGGGTCAGTTGCCACAGGAATTCACCGGACTTCTCATCGAAACTCAGCAAACAACCTCGGTCGCCTTTGTGTTTCGGCCGGTAGTAACCATCATTGTTTGTTCCTACGTAGACACGTCCATCGGCAACCACGAGGTTGCCATAGGTTAGCGATCCGAGCTTGGCGACCCAGAGGAGATTCTTGCCTTCTTTGGGGTCCTTCGCAGGTTCAAAATCAAGTGAAATACCAGTGGTCGCGTTGAACATGTTGCGACCGATTGCGCCGCCCCACATAGGCCAGTCGCCGGTGACCACACGGTCCTTATTCGGTGCAGCATCCGCAGCACCCACAGCCGGTTCAGCTGGTGTGACCTCCGGCTCAGGTTTGGGTTCCGATTTAGGTTCAGGTGCCGGTTTAGGTTCAGGTGCCGGTTCGGATTTCGGTTCAGGCTTGGGGTCTGGTTCAGGCTTCGGTTCTCCCGCCGGCACCTCTGGCGATTCCGGCGCAGCCGCATCGGGGTTCGCTTCGGGAGCTTCATCGGCTCCGTCAGTATCGTCTTGGAGATCTTGTTCTTCCATCGACTCGAGGTCTAGGGTTCCCAGGCTGCCTGCGGTTTGTGGCGCTTTGGCAGGGCACCCAACCATCAGAGCAACGACGGCCAAACAACCGTAGAGTCGCAAATACGTCCAATGCTTCGTCATTTTATTCCTTCGCAAGAGTGTTTGTGGCGAATTCTATTTGTAAGCTGTCACGCTGACGTTGCCGAAGTACGAATCTGCCAGGACGTCATTGTAGAGCCCTGGACTATCATTCAGGATTGGGGGGATCGGCAGTTTCAAGAGTCCCGACTGCGAGGGTGCGCACTCTACTGGTCAAACCACTCGTCTTCCGGGTCGAATTTGGGACACACGACAATCAGTACTTTCATCTCTCCGACTGCGCGATGGCGAGTCCCAGGGCGGATCACCAAACAGACTCCAGGCCGCACACTGATGAGCTGATCGTCAAGTTGCATCTTGGCGCCAGGGTCGCATTCCAGAAAGTAGTAGGTTTCCGTCAATTGCTTATGGTAATGGAGACGCGCCTTGGCGGAGATTTCCGTGACATGAATGGTCGCCGGGAAATCTTCGACTTCAGCGAAAGCGCGCCGCGCCTGGCCACAAGGGCAGGGAACCTTCGGAAGGTCGGCGAAATCAACCAATTCGTAGCCGGGCTGGCTGGTAGCGGTCATCGATAACAACCATGGGCGGGATCAAGCCGACAGGAAAACCCTGCCGGACCAGTATATTCTATCAAATCGGAAATCGTCCGACCATAACCTGCCCAAACTTGTTAGGGGGGGAGCAAGTCGAGGGTGAGGGTATACGTCTTGACAATCCTTGCCGTTTGCGTATTTGGCACGGCCTGTTAGGTCAGATTTGCTGCGATTTGGCGCAGTTCAATCCGCACCGCCAGATCACCTTACCAAGCCGTCAAGGTTTCTCTAAAAGTAGTTGTAAACCACTTGGTGAAAAATAGTTCCGATCGTTCAAGCAGTCTCAATTGCAAGGTCGATACGGTAGGTGTCAGACGTCGCGGCATGTAACTCATCGCGGCTAATGGCACGACAAACCGGAACAGACTTTGATCGAGTCAAGGAATGGCTCGACCGGTTCAAAAGTCGTTTTGCTGTTTGCACGGTTAATCCCCAAGTTGCCGCAAACAGTAACTAGCCGACACGAAATTCATTGTTTTCGATTCGCAAGGATCTTTGGAGGAACAGATGTGCGCCATGGACCCGCATCCTTTGCTCACATCTGACCCTCAACCACGTTCGGCTTGCAAAGAACGACAGTCGATGGTTCCATCGTAAAAGGAGACATGGCTCGATGAAAATGAAAATCTTAGTAGGGACAGTAGTGCTGGGCATCGGTCTGTGTACTCAGAGCTTCGGCTTCGAGTTGCTGGACCGGATGCTGGGCGCTTCGCAAAAGAACGGTAAAGACGGCTGTGGCTGTTCGCAGAAGGGCGACGGCGGCAAAGGCGGCGCTTGCCAAAAAGGCAATTGTGGTCTTCTGGGTGGACACACTCAGAAAGGCGGCGATGACGGCAAGGGCGGCAAGGGCGGATGTGGCAACGGTAGCTCGCAAAAGGGCAACGGCAAAGACGACGGTAAAGGCGGCGCTTGCCAAAAAGGTGGCGGTCTCTTCGGCGGTCATGCTCAGAAGAACGGCAAAGATGGCAAGGGCGGTTGTGGTAACGGTTGCTCGCAAAAGGGCAACGGCAAAGACGACGGTAAAGGCGGCGCTTGCCAGAAGAGTGGCGGCCTCTTCGGCGGCCTCTTCGGCGGTCATGCTCAAAAGAACGGCAAAGATGGCAAGGGCGATTGTGGCAACGGTAGCTCGCAAAAGGGCGGCAGCAAAGGTTGCGGATGTCGCACGAGCTTGCTAGATCGTCTGTTCGCTTGCAATAGCTGTGGCAAGGGCGGAAAAGGCGGCAAGGGCGACAAGGGCGACAAAGCTGGCCCCAGCCCCGCTGGCGAAGTCGAAACCCCGATGCCTCCGGCACCGGTTGTCGATCCTTCGGCCTTCCTGCGGACTCGTCGTCCTGTCATCCAAGCGACCAGCTATGTTCGCTAGTCCGGCTCTGACTTGATGAATGTGAATCGAGAACGGCCTGTTGGAGAAATCCTTCAGGCCGTTTTTTCGTTCGAATTGATGTCGGGGGTGGTAGACAAACACCGCTTCGCCTTGCGGCCACGAACTGCCTCCTAGTTTGACGCCTGAATCAAGCTGCTGGCAAAGCCCAATACGTCACCTCGCTTGCGGCAAAGATCTTTGACCTTTTCAAAGTCACCCATCTTCTCGGACAGCTCTAATAGAATCGGGACGACTTGTGCGTCCTGTTGTTGCGGAGCCGCGCTGAAGTCAATCAGGGCGTCGATCGCTTCGCTGGGACGATTGACGCGATCCAACAGCTGCACAAAAGCCTCCATCGGCTGCGATCCATGTTCGTTCGTGTCTAGTGCGGCGACCTTGTTGCGAAAATAGGCGATCGCCTCGTCCACACCTTCACCAAGTAGGGCACTCAGATAGAACGCCGTGCTGGGATAAATGTCCCCAAACGGCTCGTCTCCTTGGTATTGAAATTGCGAACTTAAGCGACGACCGTACGCCGTCAGATCCAGCGCCAGGCGCAACAATTCTGGGTCTTCCAGAATCCGGGAAAACCGCACTGTCGAAGCCAAGTGTGTCGTGTCGATGTGGTAGGAATGCTCGCCAAACATCCAATCCCGATGGGCGACCAGTTCGGCCAATGTGGTTTCCGGCGGCTCGGTGCCTTCTTGTTGAGCGATGTCTGCTTGTACGGTGGACAGCAATTCGCCGTGCAGGTGTCTTACAAGTAGGCCCGCCGCGGTCCGCTGGTCAGGTATCGGGTGGCGGGCAATCGACGACTCGTACGTAGTGATTGCATTACACGTACCGAAATGCTCCAACACCAGGCTATACCCACGCGCTGGATCAACTCCTTCGTGCAGGCAGACTTCGATCAGCTCTTCAACGCTTTCCTCAGTCGGTTCGATCTTCTCGAGTTCCTTGGCTACGGCGGCGCGATCACCAACAGGGCGCATGTACATCCACCCTTCACGGGCGAAACCGTCTCGCAACAGCAGCATGCCGACCTCCCGGCAAGCGTCAATTAGCCCCTCTTCCAATCCGTTGCGCCGAGGTTCATCGAGTTCGTCGCCTGATTCGCTGTACGTGATCGGCAGTCCAAGGCCATGTCGGACGCGCATTTTCAGGGCCTCGAAAAGTTCGTGGTACTTCTTCTTCTCGCGCAGCTGGGAGACCAATTGGTCCAAGACGCCGGCGACACCGGTATTGGCAAGTTCCTGTTCGAGTCGATCGAATTCTGTTTGTGTCGTGGACATAGAAAGATTCCAGTCGCGGATGGTTGGACAGCGGGTCCTTTGGGTGGGTTCGTGCGGGAAGGCCACTCACGCGCACGGCGTTATGCAAGTACGTTCTGACATCCTAACTGAAAATTGCTGCGTGTAGAACGGGCCCCCATCAGAAGCCACGACCGTCCAGAGACGATGTGAACTACTGCCCAATCGTCGGGCGTTGGGGCCTACTGCCCCTGCACTGCGGCCGAAAGCCCCAACCACGTCTTACCATCTCCAATTCCAAATCCCGATAGCCCGGGATTCAGGCTTGTTCCGTCAATCCAACCGATCAAGTAGCATAACTGCATGAGTACACCTTTGGAATCATTTAACGGACTCGCCGTTGCTGCGTTTGAGAGCCGGCGTGCTGACGACATGACTTGCCTGATTGCCAGGCATGGTGGGGAACCCCACGTCAGCCCGTCAATGCGCGAAATCCCACTCGAGAAGAACACGCAGGCAATCGACTTTGCGCACCGGCTGATCACGGGAGAAATCGGGATTGCGGTGTTCTTGACTGGCGTTGGGTTTAAGCAATTGCTGGAGGTTGTCGAGCGGCATGTCGATCGTCAGCGTTACTTGAATGCGTTGGCGGACATTACGACCATCGTGCGCGGTCCCAAGGCGGCCGCCGCGATGAAGGCGGTTGCCCTAACGCCAACCCATCGTGTCCCCGAACCCAACACCTGGCGCGATCTACTCATGATGATCGATCAAGGCATTCCGATGGCCAATCAGGTCATCGGGCTGCAGGAGTATGGCAAGTCGAACCCGAGTCTGGTCGCCGGTCTAGAGGCACGTGGCGCGCAAGTCGTCATCGTGCCGGTCTACAAATGGGGGCTGCCGGAAACGCGGGGGCCGTTGGAAGAGAACGTCCGCGCCATTGCTGCCGGTGAACGATCAGTGATGTTATTCACGACTGCGCAACAAGTTGTCAACGTGCTGGCGGTCGCCGAAGAGATGGGGTTGAGCGAAGAGGTTCAACAACAACTGCGCGGTGCCGTGATCGCGTCCGTCGGACCGACTACCAGCGAGACGCTGCGAGAACTTGGAATCTCCGTGGACATTGAACCCGAACATCCCAAAATGGGTCCTCTGGTTGCCGCTGCAGCGGCGAGGAGTGAACCGATCCTGGCGCGCAAACGTCGGGTCACGGCCATGCTGTCGAGTCCTGTCTCGGATCCCCAAGACCAACAATCTCCGTGGTACGACAGCCCCTTCATGAAGGCCTGTCGTGGTGAACCGACCGATGTGACACCTGTGTGGCTGATGCGCCAAGCGGGGCGGTACATGGCGGAATATCGCGAAGTTCGCGCCAAGACAACGTTCTTGGAACTCTGCAAGAACCCCCAGCTTTGTAGCGAGATTATGGTCACTGCCGTCAATCGCTTGGGCGTGGATGCCGCGATTATCTTCTCCGACCTGCTACCGATTTTAGAGCCGATGGGTTTGGACTTGGAATTTGCGCAAGGCGAAGGTCCGATCATTCACAATCCTATCCGTGAAGCCACCGAGGTGGATCGCGTGTTGGAACTCGAAGACGTTGACTCATTGGACTTCGTTATCGAGACGGTTCGCCAGACGCGGCTCGACCTGCCCGACGACATGCCGCTGATCGGCTTTGCCGGGGCCCCGTTTACACTTGCCAGCTATACGATCGAAGGGGGTGCCAGTCGCAATCACCTGCACACCAAGACGCTGATGTACCGTGACGGTGGCGCCTGGCGAGCGTTAATGGAACGGTTTGCCCGCGCCGTCACGCGCTATTTAAATGCCCAGATCGCGGCTGGCGCACAATGCGTGCAACTGTTCGATTCGTGGGTCGGTTGCTTGGGGCCTGACGACTACCGGCGCTATGTCTTGCCATACATTTCCGATATCGTCGCAGGAATCGTGCCGGGTGTGCCGGTGATCAACTTCGGCACGGGCAACCCCGCACTGCTTCCCCTGTTGGCCGAAGCAAACAGCCGGGTGATCGGCATCGACTGGCGAATACGGCTGGACGAAGCCTGGGAGACAGTTGGCCATGATCGCTCCGTGCAAGGCAATCTCGACCCGTTGGTGCTGCTGGCCGAGCGAAGCGCAATCCGCGAGCGCGTTCAGGAGGTCCTTGACCAGGCCGGAGGAAGACCTGGTCACATTTTCAACCTGGGACACGGCGTGCTTCAACAAACACCGGTCGACAACGCGATCGCATTGGTGAACGCCGTCCATGAGTTGAGTTCGCGATAAGCACGCGCCGCGAAATCCTTGGCCGCCTGAGGCCCGCTCTGGGCTCTTTGCTACGCGATCTGCAACAACAACGTCATGACTGAATCGACGTCGTAAAAGCTGTACGATCTCCAAAGGACGCGGCCGTTTCGCGTTCGGTCTGAATCAGAAATGAATCACACCGATTCACGAATATGCACCCAGGTGTGGACGTGTGGCTTACCGCGGAAGTACCAGACCATTGCTGGCCCCTCGACTTGCCATACGTCCCAGATCTGATCGTTCCCAATGTTCTCGTTCTTGTAATATGAAAAATGCAGGTTGTCCAAGCCGTTCTTCGTGATCAACTTCATCGATTCCTTGCGGTCTTTTTCGCGGAACGGGGCAAGCAGGTCTTCGAGGACCTTTTCGGCCAACCCTTTCTGGTCGGCGGACAATTCACTAACGGGAATTCCATCCAAGTCACCTGCATTGCCCTTTAGCTTTACAGTCTCGTTGCCGTGTTCGCCGCGCGATCTTCCCAGCAGTGCGAGTTTGCGTTGCTTGCCGTCAAGTGCTTGAAACAGCTCGTTCGCACGTTTGGCCTGGTACCAGTAGATGTTGCCAGGGTGATCCGCGGTCTCATTGAAATCTTCTGCCGCGTGGCCGTAGAAAATCGGCCCGCCAAAGGCGGCGCCTTCTACCGAATCGCCGTCGCAGCGTCGGGTGACGTGCCTACCTGACAGCACGAATTCAAACTTGCCGCTACCTGGCTCGCCAAATAGGGCGATCGCACTTTTGCCGAAGCCGGCATCGTGTTCGACTTGTGCCAGCACTCTCTCGGCCCACTCCGGGCTATGCAAACCGTTGAAGATTTGACGAACTAAGTCCTGTTGGTCTTTGTCAAAATCACTTCCCAGTCGCGGCTTGGTGATGTGCCAATTATTATTGACGGCCGAACGCAGTTCATGATCGAAGGGAAATGCAACTTTCTTCTTCTGTTCGTCCTTCAACGAACTGTAAAGCTGCTGGACTAGTGTTTCTGGTTTGGCAGGTTTGCCTTCTTTGGCGACGGCGGGAGTACCTGTCAGCAGGCCAGTCGAAGCGGCGGCAAGACCGGCCACAGTTGTCGATTTGATGAAATCGCGACGCGTACCGTGCGCGGCATTGCAATCAGAGCAGTTGTCTTTCTGAGCGGACATGGGAGGAACCTCCGTGGGAAACTTGATCGTAGATGGGACGAGAAACACAGCGAACTGAATTAGAGACTAGCCGCATCGCCGACGCAATACCGCAACGATGGACGATTCTATCAACCTGACGCCATCTCACCAGAAAGCTCGTACGAGGTTCTTCCTGGCACATGAGTCAAGTTTTCAGCGACGAGCACCGACCGCAGGTTGGTCGGGGAGCGGGTCGCCGCAACCGAGCGATAGTTCGCGTCGGTCTGAGGCACAGCCTCACTAGGCCTGCCTGTTACGGCCGACAAGGAGAGGGGGCGTTCATTCCGAATCCGGTTGATTGATGTAGTCGATCAACTGTCTCAGGCGGCCGTGATTGCGACGATTGAATTCGAAGACAAGTCGAGGTTTGTGGGCCAGGTGAACCTCGTCTAGTTCCGCTTCCAAGGGCGCGGATTGTTCGAACGTGCCATCGGTCAGAATCTCGGAGAATTGTTCGTTCAGTGCTTGCAAACGCTCGCTGGAAAGCGAGCGGTGCATCCGCACAACCAGCTTGCCTTTGACATACCGCATACTGTGATAGTTAGAATAGAAATGGATGATTTCCCGGACGGCCGCTTCGTACGAATCGGTGATCTTGTACAGGTGCAAGTCCTCGTCAGAGATCATATCACCGTGCAGCAGTTGCTCCAGTACGAAGCGATGAAAGGTATTCCAAAATGTGCCGCCGGGTGCGTCCAGCAACACCACCGGAATGATGTTCTGTTTGCCAGTTTGCATCAAGGTGAGCACTTCGAGCGCTTCGTCTAGCGTACCAAATCCCCCCGGCAAGCAGGCCACGGCATCGCATTCCTTGACGAACATCAGTTTGCGCGTGAAGAAGTACTTCATGTGTACGAGTTTTTTGTCACCGGCAATGATCGGATTCGATTCTTGCTCGAATGGCAGCATGATGTTCAGGCCCATGGCATGCTTTCGACCTGAGCCACGATGTCCAGCCTCCATAATGCCACTGGCGGCGCCTGTAATGACGAGCCAATCCTCTTCCGACATCGCCCGTCCTAGCTGCACGGCCTGCTGGTAAGCGGGTGCCTCTTGCGGTGTTCGCGCGGAGCCAAACACGGTGATTTTACGGCGGTGTCGATACGGTGAAAATATCTTGAACGCATAGCGCAGCTCCCGTAAGGTCCGGCTGAGGATCTTCAAATCGCCGCGCGTCGTTCCGTCACCCGCTAGCTTGTCCGCGTATTCTTTGATCGTCTGAATCAGGTCATGCGTCGGGCGTCGTTTGGCCCTCGCTTTAGGCTCGCTCAGTCGGTCGTTTGGCAGATCGCTGGATGCGGCTCTTGGATGATCTGCTGACTCTGTCATTGGACACCTGTGTTTTTCTGAACGGGCGGCGAAAGGGCTCGCAGACAACAAGTGTGCTACAAGGGGTAGCGCCGTCATCCGATGACAATTATACGTCTGGATAGACGAGAGCGTGATGATGGACCGCAGTCCAAATAGCGAAAGTCGCCCGCTACAACCGCTCCAAGCTGTCTAACTTGCCGCATCGGCGGCTGGTGCGATCAACCGCACACCGCAGCCGTTTTCCGCGGCGTAGTGACAGACACCTTGGTTAACGGTAACACCGGTGGCAATGTCCTCGGCAAGCAGTAGCGCACCGTCCATGTCGACATAGTCCAATAGCGGCAACAACTGAGCGATCGCGGAAATCCCAACACTCGATTCCGTCATGCATCCAACCATGACGCGCATCTCCAACTCACGGGCTCGCGCGATCATCTGTCGAGCTGGCGTTAATCCACCGCACTTGACCAGCTTGATGTTGATGCCGTGAAAGTGGCTTGCGCAGCGATCGACATCGGCGGGCACGATGCAGCTTTCGTCGGCAATGATAGGAAGTGCGGATTCCGCAAGGACACGTTTCATGTCGTCCCAACGATCGGCCACCAGCGGTTGTTCGATAAACTCGACATCCAATTCTTGTAATGCGACCGAATTTCGAATTGTCTCATCAACGTCCCAGCCGCAGTTCGCATCGACCCGAAACGTGGCCTTGGTGTGTTCGCGTAGCGCCTGCACGATCTCCAAATCGTGTTCGGTCCCCAGCTTTATTTTATAGACGGGCCAGTTCGGGAATTCGTTCATCTTAGCGACCATCACGTCGATCTCGTCGATGCCGATCGTGTAATTGGTCAACGGCATGTTCTCTGGCTGTAATCCCCACAGCCGATACACGGGTTGATCCCGTTGTTTGCCCCACAGGTCATGCGCTGCCTGATCGAGCGCACACTGGGCGAACGGATTGTTGCCCAGTAGCGGGTGCATTGCCTGCCAGAACTCTGCAGGATTCTCCAGCGACCAGCCTTCGATCTTGTCGCGGACCGCGTCCAAGGCGGCGGCCATGTTTTCATAGGTGAAGCCGTAGTAGTTATTCGTGGTCGCTTCCCCGAAACCGGAGTGACCATCCGCCTGGAGTTCGACGATCAGTGTTGGCTGAGTCGAAATGGACTCGCGGGAAATCCGAAACAGATGCCGAAGCGGTAAATCGAATCGATGTAGGATCAGTTTCATGACCGCCAACCATCACTTTCTCGAAAGGCCACGATGGCATCGATCAAGTCTTGCGGGCCATCTCGAACCACGTCGCAGACCGGCAGATCAAATTCGGCGCGCAACCGTTGCCGTTGGGCAGCCGCCTCCTCCGCCGAAACGCGACGGCTGTTGACTGCGATGCCGATGACTGGACAGGGGTGGAAAATGCTGGCCATCGTCTCGTTCAGTTCACGGATCTTAGCCAAGGGCGGGATGCGCAGATGTTCAAGGCCTGTGATGGTTTCGCGACCCAACTCGCACACCATCACCATCGCTTGCGGAGAAGCACCGTGGATCAATCCCAACGTGACCGCCGAGTACGACGGATGCACCAGGCTCCCTTGTCCTTCGATCATCAAGATATCGTGGTGCTGATGTTTGAGGATCATCTTTTCAACTGAGCCGCTGACAAAGTCGGCGATCACGCGATCGATCGGGCAACCGTCACCAGAGACCATGATCCCAGTTTGGCCAGTGGCGACGAAGTGCGCGTCGTACCCGGCTGTTTGGAGCCCGTTGGTCAATTCAATCGAAGTCAGCATTTTTCCAACGCTGCAATCATGGCCCACGGTCAGCACGCGAAGGCAGTCGCCGCGGAGACCGGTTCGTCGAGCGATATCGCGTTCGTCGTTCTTGCGAACGTCCGTCAGCGTCACATCGTGCGTGGCGGCGGCCTCCACGAATTCACCGTCGTCGGTGAGGAAATCGTGCAGTCCGGCGGTGACGTCCATGCCTCGTGAAATGGCGTCCAAGATCACCGCCCGCCAATTCGCGGGAATGCTGCCGCCTGGAGGCGCGATTCCCAACAGCAGTAGTTCGGCGGCCGGCGCTTCGTCCAGCGTGGCGACCACCGGAATGTCGCCGCCAACACCCAGCAGCACCTGGGTCGTCTCGCCCGCGACGGTGCTGTCTAACAACGCAACAACCTCGTCGTTGCCGTAGCGGATCACACTGCTGGCCGTCTTGGCTGTGTGTGGATTGGTGAAGCCTTCCGTCAAAATGACCATTTTGCGTTTCATGGGCGCGGCTACCGCAGGTTCTCTTCGGTGTAGAGTGACAGTTCGATCATCCGTTCCAGCAGCTGTTCGGGACTGTAGCCGGGGAAGTTGTGTAGCACGAGTTCTTTGGAGAATAGGCGGCAGGCGTATCGCAGCTTGAGCGTTTTTTGACGTGTCGAGTAGACAAAATCGCGATGTCCACTGTTGATGACAATCAGATTCTGGTCCGTGTCGTAGCGAGACCGCCATAGCTGGCCGGGTGCATTTTCAAACGTATAGTCGGGCAGACCCCGCTGGTCGCTGGACTTGGGACGATCCGGCAGTAGTGAATCCGTCACCGTCACCACGGCTTCGGCCGAACATTCGGTTTTGCCTTGGGTGACTGTCACACGTAGTTGGACCAGTTCAGGTTCTCCCGATGCGGTGAACGTGACGCATTCGCGATCGTAATGGTCCAGTGTGCCGCCACCAGCAACGATATTCCAGTCGAACGACAGATCGTCCTCGACTACACGACGATTGCGATCACGGGCCACCGCACGAAGATTTCGTTCTTGACGTACCGAGACGACTGACGTGGTTGGCGAAATGCGTACGCCATGTAGCGGACCCGCGTGCTCGAAAAACGCCTTCTGTTGCGGAGCATCGTCTTCATTGTCGTCGGCGGCAGGCGTTGCCGAGCCCAACGGGCTACCGGGTCGTCCCGGACGTTTTGCAGCTCGACCGTTGACGCCATACACTTCGAACCAATCATATTCTTCTTCCGGCAGGGCCAGGAGCGCCTCACGAAATGCCCGTTGAATTGACTTGAGTGTATCGCGATTGACTTCTTCCTCCTCGGCTTGTTTCTGTTCCGCGATTATCTCGTCAAGCGCCGCTGCCAACGGCGCGATGGCCTCGCGAAACACGGCGAATGCATCGTCTTGAATGACGCCCAGCCGCGTGCCCGGTGTTACGTTCAAGAACGGCGCGTCGATGATGCCCTGCAAGTATCCTGACGTCCATGGCGCATGCTGGAATTCGTCAAGCTCCGTGATGTTCTCCAAGACTCGCGTGCCGGATCTGTAAAGCGCAACGCCGTTGGTCGGCTTCGGCTCGTCCAAGTACAGCTCGACGTACACGTCGCCGTGTGGTGTGCTTGGCGACTTCAACTTATTTAAATGGCGGCCAGAGAACGCCTGTGGTTGAACCAAATATTCCGCTCGGGCCTGCCGGTCGAGAATTCGGATTTCCACCTCCGAACTTCGAATCCGGTCGCGCAGTTCGGACGCCAGGTACCATTGCAGCTTTTCGCCGGTAAAGTGCCGAATTCCGGACAACAGCGGGCTGACGGTCAGTTGCGTGCCGTGGTCGGCAACCAGGCGTCGACGGCGCGTGACCGTGTATTTCGGATCGCCTTTGCTCATGTGCATTTCGTAGGACTTCTCGTCCCGGCCGATCGAGACCAGGCTTAGTTGTTCGCCGACCGTCCAGAAACTAAGCAGTCCGATGCCGAATTCGCCCTGAAGTCCCTTTTCTCCCTTCGACTTCATTTGCCGTTTAATGGAATCGCAAATGTGTGTGGCGACGTACTTGAAATCCGGAATACCGTCCGCATCCGTCGGCAGGCCGTCGCCGTCGTCGATGATCCGCAAGTAAGACTTGCCCTTTTCACGGCCACGAATGATCGTAATGTGCTGTGCATGCGCATCGATGCTATTTTCTACGAATTCGGCCACTGCTTTCAGAGGATTCGACTGCGACAGAGCGATGATGCTGATCGCATTCCAGTCGTTTCCGATCCGGAGTTTTCCGGATGACGAGCTGTCAGATGTCTTTTGCTGGGACTTCTTAGAGGTGGTTGCTCTTGGCATTTCGACTTCCGGTGACAGGGGTTGGAATCGCCCATTGTAGCGCGAAGACGGGCTGATTCGCGACAGGGTGTCGGCCGAATTCTGGCCGATGTTGGGATTGCCCCTTGAGGTCGGGGCGTCTGGGCAAAGCTTGCAGGCAGGGTGGTGGTTATAGTGTGAATCAAAAAACGGCACGTCGTGGGAGACGTGCCGTTTGATTTCGATTTTGACGAGCTGCGACGATCAGGTCGTGCCGCGGTCAGGCGTGCTGTCCTGCCTTGGTCCCGCCGTTGGCCCGCCGTTGTTGGAGGCGTCAGGTGCCGTGTCACCAGCAAAGCGAATCAACGCTTCGGGCAGTTCGATCCCACCGATGTCTTTCATCACCTGCATCATGGGCGGCATGGTGCGGGCCATTCCGCTGAGGAAATCAGCGGTATTGCTCCGTCCGTCCTTGCCACCATTCTCCCAGACCACCACTTTGTCGAACTTGATATTCGAGATCGCTTTCGACGAGGCTTCGGCCAGGTTGTCCAAGTGCTCCAGCATCATCATCTGGAAAGCCTCTTGCGAGCCGCCGCAGGCTTGAACGATGCGTTCCAGACCTTCACCCTTCTTGGCCAGGATCTCGTAGTTACCGCGAGCTTCAGCGTCCAACTTGGCAAAGATCGCGTCGGCTTGTGCAATGGCGGCAATCCGAACCCTTTCGGCCGCGGCTTCCGCGTCCACGATCATCTTGGCTTTTTCAGCTTTGGCGGGTGCTTCCAATTGGGCCCGCTGCTCAGCTTCAACTCGACCCGCGTCGGCCAGAGCTGCTTCGGCCATGGCGTTGTTCTGAACCACTAGCACGGCCGCTTCCGCTTCCTTCTTGCGGCTTTCACCCGTTTGATAGGCGTCCGCTCGTTTGACGGCAAGTTCGGCCTGAGAAGCCGCAATCTGAGCTTGGGCGATGTTTTCGCCGTCGATCGCCTCGGCATCCGCCGCGGCCACTCGAACACGCATACCACGCTCGGCGTCTTTGACGTTTGATTCTCGTTCAAATGCAGCCTCTTTTTCGCCTACGACCTGTTCCTTTTCCAGCGTGGCGACTCGCACGGCCTGATCACGTTCCGCTTCGCGAGTACCAATCGACTGGTCTCGCCGAGCGTTGGCGACTTGAATCGCCTTGTCACGTTCGGCACCTGCGACGCGGGTTTCACCCATCTTCTCGTTATCGGCCACGTCACCACGCGCTTTTTGGATCGCTTCGGAAGCCGCCTTCTGGCCGATCGCGTCGATGTAGCCGGATTCGTCCGTGATGTCGGTGATGTTCACGTTGATCAACTGTAAACCGATCTTGGCCAATTCCGGTTCGAGCTGATGCTGTACTTGTTGCAGGAACTTGTCGCGGTCGCGGTTGATTTCCTCGATACCCATTCCCGCAATGACCTGTCGCAAAATACCGAAAATGATTTCTTCAGCCTGTTTGCGAATTTCACCCGCCGACAATCCCAGCAAACGAATCGACGCTTGCTGCATGACGGCCGGCTCGGTGCTGATCGCGACTGTGAAGACGCTGGGCACGTTTACACGAATGTTTTCGATCGACAGAGCCCCCCGCAAGGGAATCTCGATCTGGATCGGCTCTAAGCTCAGGTAGGCATAGTCTTGGACCAACGGGACGATGAAAGCGGCACCACCATGGACCGTGCGAGACGCCTTTCCCTTGCCCGTGCGACCGTAAATCACCAGCAAGCGATTGCTTGGGCAACGCTTGTACTGTTTCATCAGCAGGACGAGGAACCCAAAGAGGCTCATCACGATGACGATCACGATCGCGATAATCCAGAACGAAGTACTCCCAATGTCAGGTATTTGTGCCAGCAAGCTTGAATCGAACATGGTCTTTCTCCAGAAGTGCTATTTCATCGTGCCAATCGAGGCGCACGGCGTCCCGACACGTCGCATTGCGTTCATAACATGAGGATTGCTTCGCCGCAGTTGGCAACCGATTTCGGCCGAGGATTATGCGTTAGCCTCTGCCGGCTCGCTCAACGGCTCGACCTTCAATGTCGAACCATCAATCACGTCAACTACGACAACCTTAGCACCTGTGATAAGTTTGTCGCCCGCGGATGTTGTCGCTGCGAATTCCGCCAGACGATCTTGAACCTTGACTTGCACTTTTCCCGTACCCGCATTGTCACCCGGAATCGGAATGTAGACGGTAGCGGTTTTGCCGAGTGTGTTGCTTATCTGCAATGTGCCACTCTGGCCCAGTTGAAACAGCGTTCTCATCAGCCAGTGCACGATCACCAGAGCAGATCCGCCGCACACCACGGCGATCAACAACTGCATGGGCAAACCCAACCCACTCGTGCTCGCTGCCATTCCCGTCAGGCCGAAGAAGGTCGTTGCCGCGACCAGAGTCTTGAAAGACAGGATCCCGAACATGAACGTCGACCCGTGATGCTCGCTGCTTGCCAGGTCTCCGATATCACCAACGTCGCCCATGTCGCCGGCATCCGGCAAATCGTCAACCAAATCGAAGCTGTCTCCGCCCAAGCCAATCAGGGTCAACACGAATTGGCAAACCAGGATCGTCCCACCGACAACGGCACACAAAATAAATACAAATTGCATTGTTCGATCCTTTATGCGAGGGCCAGCGGTTTAGTCAAGTGTTATTCGACGCGAACTGGCAATTCTTGCCGTTATTCTTCCAGGCGCATGATCGGACATAACTTGTGATGTGTCAAACGATTTCTGCTCCTCGCGCCGAGCAATCAGGGAGCCTAATTGCCGCCTTGCGGGTAAGTCTCACGGCCGTTGGACTCGTGGGCGGCCGAACGTAATACCTCGCAGATGCAAGGGAGATGCAAGAGTGTCGGGAGTCTTTTTCGAACGAGCCCACAACCCCCGCTGCGCCGTTCCACCGAAAAAGACTCCCGTCCCCGTCTAGCAGACCGTCAAACAGATGCTACCGTACAACCTCCAAGCTGATTTCCTAAGAACTTGAGTGTTGCTGATGACGTTGTTTCTGGCTGAAGGTTCCCCCACGACTGAACTTTCCGGCGACGACTTGCGCCACCGGCTGCACGCCGTGTTTCGCGAGCTCGGCGATCGCCAAAAAGTCCTGGCATTGCCCCCGGACTTCACGCGCTTCAATAGTCGTGCCGGATTGCTGACTTGCCAAACACACGAATACTTCGGAGATCGTTTGACCGACGTCATGCCAGCGCTGGGCACGCACATACCGATGCCGGACTGGCAACTCCAGCGCATGTTTCCCGGCCTGCCCAAAAGTCTGATCCGCGCTCATCGCTGGCGCGACGATGTTGTCACGATTGGCGAAGTCCCGGCTGATTTCGTTTCGTCGGCAACCGACGGGATTTGGAACAAACCGTGGCCGGCACAGCTGAACAAGCTGTTGTGGGAAGGCGGACACGACTTGATCCTGTCAATTGGCCAGGTCGTGCCCCACGAAGTCATCGGGATGGCCAACTACAACAAGAACATCTTTGTCGGCACGGGCGGGCAGAAGGGCATTAACGAAAGCCACTTCATCGGCGCCGCCTACGGGATGGAACGGATGATGGGCCGCGCGGACACGCCGCTCCGGCGGATCCTGAACCATGCTCAGGAAACGTTCTGCGGCCATCTGCCGTTGGTCTATGTGTTAACGGTTGTGGGCACCAACGACGACGGCCAGCTCGTCACCCGCGGACTGTTCATCGGCGACGATCACGAATGTTTCACGCGTGCGGCGGAATTGTCTGTTCAAGTGAATTTCGAAGTCTTGGACGAGGAGATGCACAAGGTCGTCGTATACCTCGATCCGGAAGAGTTCCACAGTACCTGGCTTGGCAATAAGGCAATCTATCGCACTCGGATGGCGATCGCCGATGGGGGCGAGCTGATCGTGTTGGCACCAGCCGTAAAGACGTTCGGTGAAGACGAGGAGATTGACCGGCTGATCCGCAAGTATGGTTACCGCACGACGCCCGAGATCATGCAGTTCGTCGACCAGCACGACGAGCTGGGAAACAACCTCTCGGCCGCCGCTCATCTGATTCATGGTTCATCCGAAAACCGGTTCACTGTGACCTATTGTCCCGGCGAACTGACGCGGGAGGAGATCGAGGGCGTGGGCTACGAGTTCGGCAAACTCACTGAAATGCAGTCACGCTACGACCCAGCCAAGCTGAAAGAAGGCTGGAACGACATCGGCGGTGAGCGAGTCTACTACATCAGCAATCCGGCGCTGGGATTATGGGCCCATCGCGATCGACTGGTCACGACGTAATCAGCGTATTGGAATACGCGTCGAGTCATCATTGAAGTGTCGCGCCACTTCGACCAGTGTTCGCACGAACGCGCCACTGCCACCCGCATCGATCCAAGGCTTAGCACTATCCAAAAACGCAGGGCCGGCGATGTCGATATGGGTCCACGGTGTGTCGGCGACAAATTCCTCCAGGAATTTGGCGGCGGTAATTGCACCGCCCCAGCGTCCTTCGCCAATGTTCTTGATATCCGCGACCTTGCTTTCGATTTGTGCATTGAACTCTCTGAACATCGGCAACTGCCAGGATCTCTCGCCGCACGTCTGCGACGCCGCTTCCACTTCGTGGCACCACGCTTGATCGTTCGACATCAATCCAGCCACATCCGTGCCCAGCGCCACCACGCAAGCGCCGGTTAACGTTGCCAGATCGATGATCTTCGCCGCGCCCAGACCGACTGCCACGTCCAGCGTGTCGGCCAGCACCAGTCGGCCTTCCGCATCCGTGTTGAGGATCTCGATCGTCTTACCGCTCCGCGCGGTCAGAACATCGCCGAGCTTGAACGAATTGCCGTTGACCATGTTTTCAGTAAGGCCCATCAAGCCGATCATGTTGACGGGCAACTTCAGTTGCGCGATCACGCTCATCGCCCCCAGCACCGTTGCGGCACCTGCCATGTCGCACTTCATCGTCTTCATGCTATCGCTGGGTTTGAGCGAGAGGCCGCCCGAGTCAAAGGTGACGCCCTTGCCAACCAGCGCCAGTGGAGCCTGCCCATCAGGTCCGCCGTTGTGTCGCATGATGACCAGACGAGGTTCCCTGACTGATCCTCGCGACACGGCCAACAGTGCGCCACACCGTTCCGCTTCCAATTGCGCCTTGTCCCAGACTTCGATTTCAAGTCCGCAGTCCGTGGCAACCTGTTCTGCTTTCGCCGCGAACGATTCGGGATAGATCACGCTAGCAGGCTCGTTAACCAGACGACGCGTAAGACTGACGCCGCTGGCCGTAGCTCGGGCTGCTGCGACGGTCGAGGCGTCGGTTGCCGACCACAGCAATTCCCCAAACGGATGCAGCTCCTTTTCAGCGCGATACAGGTCCTGACCTTCACACCCAGTCACGGCACCACAGATTGCTGCTTCGACCAAGTCGCTGGACCAGCCATCGCTCAGATAGAACGCGACCTGCGCTCGCTCCTTTTTCGCCAGCGATTTTGCCGCCACGGCCGCGGCGCGCAGCCCAGCACCCCGATTAAGATCCTCTTGTTTTCCGAGCCCAACGACGACCACCGTTGTTGTTGCCGTGCCGGCGGGTGCCAGGAGCGTTGTCAGTTCGCCACGTTTGCCTGTGATGTCCTCGGTCTCGATCAGTCGCGCTAGTGCCCCACCGGCCGCCTCGTTGATTCCCGCTGCCGCCGTGCTGAGCGCCGAGTCCTGGAAGTGCCCGACGACCACCGCATCCGCTTTGACCTCCGCAGCAGGTTCGTTCGTGACAGAGATGTTCATCAAATGCTCTTTCGTGTCTGGTAGGATGTGAAGCGGTTAGCGCGATGACTTCGAGGCGAAGAATTTCAGTGTGTTTGACTCAGGCGAGCATTCTATCAGCCGAGCCGGCGGCCTTGTAGAGTCCCCTTTGCGGCTTGACTCCCAACCCCCTCGTTTCCCCCAGTTCGCACATCGCCGCGCACGAGGACTTGTCGTCAATTTCTGAGCGGCAATAATCATCCAATGTCGCTTTGATGGCACCTTTTTCGGCACGACAGTTATGGGCCACCGGACGCTGAAACAGACGGTTGATGACCTTGCGTCGCAAGGGCGGCTGATCCGCATTGCCGACGAGGTCGACCCACATCTCGAGGCGGCCGAGATCCACCGTCGCGTCTACCAGTCAGGCGGCCCCGCACTGCTGTTCGAAAACGTCAAGGGCTGCCAGTATCCTATGGTATCGAATCTGTTCGGGACGCTCGAACGAGCCCGCTTCATCTTTCGCGATACCTATGACGCGGTGCGGCGTTTGATCGAACTGAAGATCGATCCGAACGCGTTTTGGAGTCGTCCGGGTCGCTATTGGAAGACGCCTGTTACGGCGCTGGGCATGTTGCCGCGCGCGACGCGAGGGGGAGCCGCGTTGGCCAGCGAAACGACGATCAGCCGGCTCCCACATGTGACCTCGTGGCCGAATGATGGCGGCGCTTACGTGCTGCTGCCCCAAGTTTATAGCGAAGATGTCGAGCACCCGGGGCTAATGCAATCGAATTTGGGCATGTATCGCATTCAGCTTTCCGGAGGTCAGTACGAGCCTGATCGCGAGATTGGTCTGCACTACCAAATTCATCGTGGCATCGGCGTGCATCAGGCTGCAGCCATGCGCGCAGGCAAACCATTTCGCGTTAACGTGTTTGTGGGCGGCGCGCCGGCAATGACATTGGCTGCCGTGATGCCGTTGCCCGAGGGGATGTCAGAACTGACGTTCGCCGGCGCGCTGGCAGGCCATCAAATTCCGATGGTGCGAAGGGGTGACGAACTGCCGATCTACGCCAACGCCGACTTCGTGATCACAGGTACTGTTGCGGCGGATCGCACGTTGCCGGAAGGGCCGTTTGGCGATCACCTGGGCTACTACAGTTTGCAGCACGACTTTCCCGTGCTCGAGGTCGGCCACGTGTTCCATCGAAAAGACGCTATCTGGCCTTTCACCGTGGTCGGTCGACCGCCGCAGGAAGACACCGTGTTTGGCGAGCTGATTCACGAACTGACCGGGCCGATCATCCCAAAGGTGATTCCCGGGGTCCATGCCGTTCATGCCGTCGACGACGCTGGCGTTCACCCGTTGATGCTGGCCATCGGCAGCGAACGATACACCCCATACCAGCAGGAGAAGGCTCCTGCCGAACTGCTCACGCAGTCCAATGCAATCTTGGGTCAGGGGCAGATGTCACTGGCCAAATACCTGTTGATTGTTGATCGCGCCGACGATCCGGAGCTCGACATCACCGACATCGGTGCGTTCTTTCACCACGTGCTCCGGCGCGCGAATTGGCGTCGCGACTTGCATTTTCAAACCTGCACGACCATCGACACGCTGGACTACTCAGGTAGCGGGCTCAATCGCGGTTCAAAGCTCGTCGTCGCCGCGGCCGGTGAACCGATTCGTGAACTCGCCACGAATCTCTCTGCGAAGCTGCAACTACCGCCGGGATTCACGGACCCACGTGTTTGCCAGGCGGGCATCTTGGCGGTACGAGGTCCGGCTTATGCGTCCGATAACGCTGGTACCGATTCTAGCGCGGAGACGTTTTGCAGCGGTTGCCGTGCCGTCGATGTGTTGCAACCGTTTCCGCTTGTGGTGATTGTGGATGATAGTGACTTCGTCGCTTTGTCACTGTCTAACTTCCTGTGGGTTGTCTTTACGCGCAGCAACCCCTCGGTCGATGTTTATGGCATCGATTCGTTTATCGAAGACAAACACTGGGGATGTCGAGGATCGTTGGTCATTGATGCTCGCATCAAGCCGCACCACGCTCCGCCGTTGGAAGCAGATCCGGAAATCACCAAGAAAGTCGATGCTCGTGCCGTGCGCGGCGGCCCCTTGGCAGAGTATTTGTAGAGTCGGTCTTATGACATCGTCGCAACTGTTGGCCCACAGTATTCGCCGCCACGATCGACGCGGCCCATGAATTTGGATTTAGACTCTTTTATCGTGATTCCACTCCTGGCCGCGCTCGGTTACGAGCACGTGCCGCTGTGGGGAAATGCGCTGCTGGCGATCTGGTTGTGGGCACTTGGGGGCAATCTCGGCAGTTTCATGAACGTGGTCGTTTACCGCGTACCGCTCGGCCGAAGTGTTGTCCATCCAGGTTCGCGTTGCCCTAATTGCAAAACTGCGATTCAGTGGTACGACAACATTCCCGTGATCAGTTGGGTGTTGTTGCGGGCACGGTGTCGGCATTGCAAGATCACGATTTCTTCACGCTACCCGTGCGTCGAGGCGTTAGTGGCGGCTGTCGTGTTGGTGGTTGGATTCCTTTCGCCAGTGGCGCTGGGTCGAAATCTGCCGGAACCGATGACCCCCGTGCCGATGCAGTTTGAAACCGTATGGCTGTGGTTGCTGTTTGCATTCCACGTCTTGCTGCTGTGTACGCTGATTTGTGCGGCATTGATTCGGTACGACCGGATGCTCCCACCGTGGCGTTTGTTTGTGCCGGCTGCGGTCGTCGGTTGCATTGCTCCCATGTTGCCACCGATCGCATTGTGGAGCGGGTTGCGGCCCGTATCTTTTTTTGCGTTTGCCGAACAGTCGCCGATTGCAATCGCTATCTGGGATTCCATTTCCGGGGCGGCAGTTGGATCTGCCCTGGGGCTCGTCGTTGCGGCGGCGTCAGTCAGCAGACAACGCAGGTCGATTGAATTTGCGGAAGTGCCGGCTGTCGCCCTATGTGGGTTGTTTCTGGGGTGGCAAGCTGTTTGCGCTGTCGCTTGTTATTCCGGCGCCGCACACTTGGCGACCCGAATGATCACTCGAGGCGCAACGCGAGCCGGTCGAATACCCTGGACTGCGCATATGGCCTTGGGCATTATGTTACTGATCATCCTGTGGCGGCCGATTGTTGAGAGCGCGCCGTGGCTGGGGAATCAGGCCTCCATTGCAACTTTTGGCTTGACAGCGTGCGTCGTTGCGGTGCTTGGCTACCTGACATCATTGATCCAATTCGAATCCACCGAACAGACAGCTTCAAAAACATCAAAAGGTCTACGCATGTCTCCCAACGAGAACCTGCAAGCAATCTTGAATTCACCCACCTATCGCCTGGCGGAATTGGACACCGACTTTCTGCAACGTGACGAACTTCGTCCGGTGCGAATGCAGTTGGAATTGCTGAAGCCAGAAATGGCGCTCGAAGAACAAGGCGTTCATTCGACCATCGTGGCCTTTGGTGGTACACAAATCGTGGAGCCCGAAGCAGCGGGATCGAGGCTCCAAGACGCTCGCCAATCATTGGCCGTCGCGCCGGACGACCCCGCGCTACAAAGGGCTGTGGCACGGGCCGAACGAGTCCTTGCGAAGGCTGGCTACTACGATGCCGCACGCGAATTCAGCAAACTGGTTTCGGCTGCATGCCAGACGCAAGATGAGTGCGACTACGTCATCACAACCGGCGGTGGCCCAGGGATCATGGAGGCAGCCAACCTTGGAGCCTACGACGTTGGCGCCAAATCAATCGGACTGAATATCACCCTGCCTCACGAGCAGGCTCCGAATCCGTACATCACACCTGAACTGTGTTTTCAGTTTCACTATTTCGCGCTCCGCAAGATGCATTTCTTGTTTCGTGCAAAGGCTCTGGTCGTGTTCCCTGGCGGTTTTGGGACGTTGGACGAACTGTTCGATGCGCTGACGTTGCGGCAGACGAAGCGGATGCAGGCGATCCCCATTATCTTGTTCGGCAAGGAGTACTGGAGCCGCGTGATCGATTTCCAATTCCTGGCGGATGAAGGAGTCATCGCCGATGAGCACCTTGATCTGATCAGTTTTGCCGAGACGCCGGAAGAAGCCTGGGAACTTATCCAGCAGTTTCATCAAGACGCGCCTGTGAACTAGCCCGACAGCGCGATTTCATTCGGTCGCCAGGAAGGGGGCGGGAGTCTTTTTCGGGCAGCGACTTGCAATCGACATACGCTGTTGGCCGAAAAAGACTCCCGACCGCCTCACTATTCTACTCCGCCGCACTAAGACAATAGAACCGCTCGGCCGTACCGCCAAAGATCTGCTCGAGTTCGCTCGCACCGAGTTCACCCACAATTTCGCGCAGCGCGTCGTGCACCTGCTGGTAACTGGCAGCCAACTCGCAGACCGGCCAGTCCGATCCGAACATGCAGCGTGCCGGTCCAAATGCTTCGAGTGCCATTTCCACATACGGTTTCAGGTCGGCCGGCTTCCACCGTTTCCAATCCGCTTCGGTGACCATTCCTGACAGCTTGCAATACATGTTGGGATACCGCGCGGCCGATCGCAGATCCTCACGCCATAGGTCGGTCATGGCCTCTTTGATTTTCGGCTTCGCCAGGTGGTCAATCACCATCGGCAATTCGGGCAGCATCTTCGCCAGTGGTGCGGCGTGTTTCAGGTGCTTCACGTAAAACAGCAAATCGAACGGCACACCGTGCCTTTCCAGGACCCGCAAACCGCGTACAACATCTGGGCGAACAATAAAATCGTCATCCGGCTCATCCTGAGTCACGTGCCGGATGCCGACGAACTTGGGATGGTCTTTGAATTCGAGCAACTGCGTTTCACAGTCGTCGCCGGCCAAATCGACCCAACCGACAACGCCTGCGATAAAGTTGTGTTGTTCGGCCAAACCAAGCACCCACCGACTCTCATCGATGTTGTGCTGCGTTTGCACGATCACCGTCCGATCAACACCGACTTTGGCGACACGATCAGCAAGATCTTCTGGCAAGAAATCACGACGAATCGGTTCCAAGCCGGGCGTTTCGAGCCACCGGTAGTCAAACGGCTGGTCGAGTTGCCAAAAATGCTGATGGGCGTCGATAACGTCAGGCATCGCGGATTCCCTCGTTGCTTAGTCCATCCGGACACCGATTGTCAGCAACACATTGGCGAAGCGCTGTTGGTCGGCGGTCTGAATCGTCAAGATATGATCGGGCGTCGCGACGGCATCATAGAAGGCCCATTTTTCGATGGGCTCCAGATCCAACTCGACGCCCGCCTCCTTCATTGTCGCGCGATAGTCGTCCCACACGGGAGGATCCTCCACCAAGGCGTACTGGCCGGACGTCTCGTACATCATCGTATTGACCGCCTCAACCGGTAGCGCCGACAAGACCGCCTGCAGCACTTGGTTGCAGGTCAACACGCCGGGCATCAAGTTGAGGTGCACTAGACGCGCGTTCGGTCCGAGTTTGGAAGATGCCGGATAGTTGCCGTCGGCGATCAGGACTTTCCCATGATGTCCGGCCGCGGCCAGGACCGCGTTTATCTCAGGATGGATCAGTTGGTGTTTCAGCACGTGTTTGGCTCCTCGTAAGTGACTACATGCCGGCGGTCAGAGCAACTAGATGGCGGCTAAAATGGTCGGCCAACACTTCCTTGTACGTCTCCGGATTGGCCTCCAACACGGCCTGGACTGCCGGTCCAAAATCGGCGTGCGTCAACACCGAACCGAATGTGCAGTGCAGTATCTGTCGTCCAGGTTCCGTAAATCCCATTCCGGCCGGGACGTCTTCCCAGCGCTCGAGGTACACCTTTTCCAATTCGACGGCGTCCGTGATGTCGCTGCCCGGTTTCACGGCCTTGTTGGTGGCGGCAACGTGGTACGTGGCTTTGTCGGTGTCGTAGCGCGAGCGGCTGAAGTCGACGATCTGACGGAACAGTGGTTCGTCATGTCGAGCGACCACGCGGAGCGCTTCCAGATAGCTCGTTCCTGCCGTTTTCACGTGAAAGCGACCTTTCGTCGCGCGAGCCAGAGCCGTGTACATCGACACTTTGTCCGAACCGGAATGCAGGCTCAGTTTGTATGGGCCGAGCAGATCGGCGATCGCCGCGTGTTCGTTCAGCGACGCTTCCAACTCGGCCGCGTCTCCCTTGTAATCAACGCCTTTTTCGAAGTCGCCGACAAACCGTGGTGCCAGGCTGACCAACTGCATGCCGCGCCTGACGCACTGGTCGGCAATGATGTAGTGTTCTGCCAACGTTGTCGGTTGTTCTGTTTCGTCGACGCTCAATTCAATCTCGTGATTGCGGCCCGCCGCTTCGTGTACGCTGCGAATATGATCGGCCACAGCGATCGCATGATTGATGGCGGCACCGTACTTCACGGCGCAGCGCATGCAGGCTTCTTCGTCCAAGCCAACCGACGTGCCCGTCGCAAGCTTGATATCGCGACCAAGATAGTTGTCGAACCAGTCGATCTGATCGCGGACTGACGCGAATTTGTCGCGGAGCGTCGTTTCGTCGTAGCCATCTGCGTGTTCGTCGACGTTGTCGGAAGGATCGATTGTAAAGAAGGTGAACCCGGCGGCAAACGTGCGGTCGACGTCTTCATTGGTTTTCAAGTGATCGGCGTCCGCGCCGGTACGTCCTGTCCAGCCTGCTTGATGCATCCCATCGATGGCATCCTTCATGACTTCTTCGGGACTACGGCTGGTCCTCGCCATTTCACGAATCGACTGCTGTGGGTAAATCGGTTCGATGCCCGCGCCGGACCGTTTCATCGCCTCGACGTGACCGGGCGTCGCCAGGCCAATGCGGTCGCCGAATCCGAAGCTAGGTGCCAGGCCGAGCGTTACGCAGGGAGTTGGATTGGGGTTGCTCATGAAAGCCTTCTTTGAGAGTTCTTTGTTGTTGATGATCGAGTTAGTTTCCTTATGGTCGGAAACTTGTCGTATGTGAGTCAAGTTTTAGCGACGGGCGCCGACCGCAGATTGGTCGAGGAGAGGGTTAACAAGATCGAGCGGTAGCTCGGATTGGTTCGAGGCCCTGCCTCGTTGGAAGCAGCGCGGCCAACATCGATCAGCCCTTGAGATACTCGTTGTAAGCTGCAATCGTCTGTACGGCAGCGGCGTCCGGATCGGGGTAGGGAAAGGCTTCGGCCGAGGCATATTTGTCGTAGCCAATTTCTTTCAATGCCGCGGCGATTGGCGCGTAGTCCATGTGTCCCAAGCCGGCGGCGCGTCGATTCGAGTCGACGAAATGCACGTGACCAATGTAGCCCTTGCCCGCACGGATGGCGTCGGCCAGATTGGTTTCCTCGATGTTCATGTGGAAGAGGTCGGCCAAAAGCTTGACGTTGTCGGTGGAAAGCGACTTCATCAGCTCGACACCGTCGGCGACCGTCGTGATCAGGTTCGTCTCGTACCGGTTCAGCGGTTCGTAGATCAGTGGGACGTTGTGTCTTGAGGCGTACTGGCCAAGTTCGTTGAGCGCTTCGCGCAATAGGTCCAGCGCCGCGTCACGACTTAGATCGCCACCCCATTTGCCTTGCATCGATCCAACGATCGCCGGTGCGCCGTGAGGGCCGCCAAAATCGATGATGCTACGAACAAATGTTCTCGCTCGTGCCCGTTGTTCGGGGGCGGTCGATGTGAGGCTTAGGCCGTGTTTGACCATCCCCGCACCGGTGCCCACAGCAGCCAGCCGAAGATCATGCTGTGCGAGCAACTGTTTCAGCTGTTCGGGATCGACGGCGGTCGCCGATGGCGCAAAGATCTCGATGGCGTCGAAGCCCAGCTCTTTTGCTTTTTGACAGGCAGCCACCAAATCGTCCCAAAAGACGAATGGCCCGCCCCGGGCTTCATTTACCAGGCTGACAGTGACGGCGGATGGAATCATTGGTTTCTCCGTGTTTTGTGGCGTGTGTTCGATTTGTGTGAGTCTCGGTTTAAGTGACTTCGATGACCGCCTTGATCACGCCTGTCTCGGGACGTGTGTACGTTTCAAAGTTCTCGACCACGTCGTCGAATGAGACGCGATGCGTGATCCAGGGGTCCGTATCGATCGTGCCGTCTTCGATCAGCTTGATGATTCGTGCGAAGTCGGACGGGAGCGCATTTCGCGAACCTTTGATAGTCATCTCGGGACGATGTAGCGCCGGATGCGGAAACGACACTTCTTCTGTCGTGATGCCGACGTAGACCAGCGTGCCGGTATGTGCGACGTAGTTCAAGGCGTTGGCCATCGAATGATTGTTGCCGGTCGCGTCGGTCACCAACTCGTACATGTCTCCGCCGGTGATCTCTTTCATCTGCTCGAGTTCACTGCCATCGCCCTTGAAGACCACCGTGTGCTCGACATCGTACGTTTGGCGGCAAAAGTCGAGTCGCGAGGGGACCATGTCCATGACAGTGATCCTGGCACCGGTCAATCGAGTAAACTCGAGCGTGGCGAGCCCGATCGGTCCTGCGCCAATGATCAGCACGTGAGCACCCTCGTTAGCAGCCCCGCGATCGCACGCGTGACAGCCGATCGCCAGCGTTTCGACCAACGCCAGTTGTTCGAAAGAAAGTTTTTCCGATTGATGCAGCTTGTCGGCGCGAATGATGAACCGTTCGCAGAGGCCACCGTCGATCATCACGCCAATTACGTTCAGGCTGTCGCAGCAGTTGCCATTCCCCTTGCGACAGGCGAAGCAGTTGCCGCAATTCATGTATGGCTCGACGCTGCATCGCGCACCGGCCGCCACGTTGGTCACCCCTTCGCCAACTTCCAAAACCTCGATGCCCAGTTCGTGGCCCGGAACGCGTGGGTATCGAAAGAACGGCATCTTACCGAGATAGCCGCCATAATCGGTACCACAAATACCCATGCGGTGGGTCCGCACCAGCACTTCCCCGGGACCGGGCGAACTGGGTTCGTCAATTTCGACGTAACGAAACTCTTTGGGCTCTTCCAAACGAATGGCACGCATCGATTGTCGCTCCTGATGATCTTGTGATTCTCAGCCTTTGACGGTTGGTTCGTCGTTGTTTTCGGGTCGGCCTTCGATATAGAACCAGTTGTGAATTGGCTCGAGGATTTTCTGGACTTCGGCGAGCAATTGTCGGTCCATCGGTTCGTCGGCCCAGGCAACCCATTGTGCCACTCGGTCTGGATTGGCCGACCCCGTCACGCAGGTTGTCATGTCCGGATTCGCGATCGAAAACTGCAAGGCCAGTTGCGCGATATCGACACCGTTGTTTGTGCAGTGATCGGCGGCCCGCCTGGCGACTTCGCGTACTTTTGGCGTCGCTTTATGCCAGGCAGGCAGCGGCGCGGCGGTAAGCAAACGGGCCGAGAATGGTGCGGCGTTCATCAAGCCAACGCCTTTTTCCTTGCAAATTGGGACCAGGTCGAGCGCCATGTCGTTTTGCAGGGTGTAGTGGTTGTACGTCAGCAGGACGTCGATTTCAGCTCGCTCTAACACGTACTTGAACATCTTCATCGGGTAGCCGCTGACACCGACGAAACGCACTTTGCCTTTTTCAACTTGCCGGCGGAGCGCGGGCAGCGTCTCTTCGACGATTTGGGACATCTCGACAAATTCGAGATCGTGGCAGAGTACGATGTCCAGGTAGTCGACCTTCATCCGTTCCAAGGAAATGTCGATGCTCTCTTCGACGCGCCGCGCACTGAAGTCGAAGTGCGCATCGGCATAGCGACCCAATTTCGTACCCAGGTAGAAGCTGTCGCGGGCCATCTCCGGGAGGGCACGGCCAAGCAACATTTCGCTCATTCCACGACCGTAGAACGGCGACGTATCAATGAAGTTCAACCCTAAATCGACGGCAACACGCACGCTGCGAAACGCTTCATCAAGATCGATATTGCGAAACTCCGCACCCAGCGACGAGGCCCCAAACGACAACGTCGTCAGCTCCATGCCGGTATTGCCGAGCGTTCTGGTTTTCATCTTCGCCGTCTCCGTTCGACCAACTGCGTAGACGCACAGTTCTTCGTTACTCTGGGCGCTGCCTGGCCCGTAAACCTAGTTTCCTTCTCTCAATCGCCCACGACAGCCGGACAATTCCCGATGCTGGCATGGGATTCTGGCAAATCCCGCCTTGCTATTCTGCTGAGAATCTGTGAACGGTCTCTTGGTGAAACGTCTCACCCGGCTTCAGAATCGAACTGGGAAATTCCGGCTGGTTCGGCGAATCTGGATAGTGTTGCGTCTCGAGGCAAAACGCTTCGTGTTGGTTGAAGCCGCCGCCGCTCTGGGAACCATCCAGAAAGTTGCCCGTGTAAAGCTGGATACCCGGTTGCGTCGTGTGGATCTCCATCACGCGCCCGGAGGCCGGGTCTTTCACGCGCGCCGCGAGTGCGAGTTTTCCGTCTTGGCCCCGCAGTGCGTAGCAGTGATCGTAGCCCTGGGGATTCGCGTTGATCTCCTTGATTCGCTCGCCTAATTTGTGGGCCGTGACAAAATCGAGCGGTGTGCCGGCAACGGGCGATAATTCGCCCGTAGGAATCAGACCCTCGTCGACGGCCAGATAATGATCGGAGGCAATCGTCACTTCGTGATCAAGGACTTTTCCGGCACCGACACCAGCTAGATTCCAATAATTGTGATTGGTCAGATTTACAGGTGTCGCTTTGTCCGACGTGGCTGTGAATTCGATTCGCAATGCATCATCGTTGGTCAGCGTGTACGCCACCGCCACGTCCAAGTTGCCGGGATAGCCTTCTTCGTCCGCAATGCTGCGGCGCGTGAATTTGATGCCGACCTCGCTGTCCGTTTTGATTTCTTCGGATTTCCAGATGTGTTTGTTGAAACCGATGTCACCACCATGCAGGTGATTCTCCCCATTGTTGGTTGCCAACGTGTATTCTTGGCCATCGAGCGTGAATCTACCCTTGGCGATTCTGTTGCAAAAACGACCGATCGTCGAGCCGAAATGCGGGTGAGATCCCAGGTAACCTTCCAGCGTGGGAAAGCCAAGATTGATATTGGCCAACGTGCCGTCTCGGTCGGGCGTTTCGACCCTGACCACGATCGCACCATAATTGATCAGCGATACCAACAGGCCGTTGACGTTGGTGCACGAGTACAAGGTAATCTCTTCGCCGTTAGGCGTTGTTCCGAAAGAGGAGGCTTCGATTTTCATGGCAGAATGACTTTCGTCTGATTCGGCGGCTGGAATTTGGGTGGATTCTTGACGTGACTCGGTGGCGGCGGTTTCGCTTGCCGATGCGTCCTTATCGGATGATTCCGAGTCTGTTTCGCTTACAGTGGGTGTTTCTTCTGGAGGCGGCAGAGATGTTACAGAATCATGGCCGCCGCATCCCCATTGGAGCACGCAGGCGGTCAGTGCGAGCCCAAACAAGCGGCGGATCGGACAACTCCAAAACATGGTCTCTCTCCGGGCAGCCAACGTTGGATGAGGGCTCGGACGGGGGGATTTTGAGCCGGTTTGACCAGCTTGAGGCAACCAATCTGGTCGCGATGGCGTATTATGTTCATCTAGTTCCCCAGTGTCCAGGCTTCAGTCCACGCAAAGTCCACATATGAAACAGGTTGGCTCGATCACATGGAGTCGTGATGGACAAAGAAATTTGGCCAGGTTTTGCGGCAAGATTTGTTCTGCAGCGGCAACTATAAACTACTTATGAAGCCTCGATCTAAACCTACCGGCAACCACAGCCCACTTGCCTCTGTCGATTGGAATGTGGTTTTGGACGATTGCGATCGCTGGCTGAGGACGGTTGTATTCTCCCGTCCCCGCGATAGCCACGCGACGGACGAGGTGATGCAGGAAGTCGCGTTGGCGGCGGTTCGCCAGGCGGCACCGTTACAAGATCAGACCAAGGCTGCCCCCTGGTTGTACCGGTTGGCGATGCGACAAGTGCTGCTGTATCGGCGAAAGAAGGGTCGACAACGGAAGTTGACCGACCGCTACGTCGCACGGTTGTTACCGACAGGGGCGACCGATGCTGATCCGTTGGATTGGTTGTTGGCCGACGAACGCCGAGGGTTGATTCGTATCGCCTTACAGAATCTGTCATCGCGGGACATGGAGACCCTGCTCTTGAAATACACGGAAGACTGGTCATACCGCGAAATTGCCCAACGGCTCGGCGTAAGCGAAAGCGCGGTCGAGGCACGCCTCCACCGGGCTCGAAGACGGCTTCGAGTGGAATTGACGTCATTGGAAGTGATCGAGGCAGCAAGATGAATCAGTTTGACATTCCAGGCAACGACGACTTACGTTTCGACCGGTTGGTCGACGGCGAATTGAGCGACGCGGAACGTCGCCGGTTGCTAGCGTCGCTGGATGATGAACCAGGAGCTGGCGATGTTGTGCGTTGGCTTCCTTGGAGGCACAGGCTTGGCGAGAGACGATGCGAGTCGTTCCGCAACATGGTGCTGCCGCCGGTGCCGACACGTGGCAAGAACCATCCGAAAGTCGGCTGTGCAAGCCCGCGAAGCCAACGCTGCATTCCGGTTCCAGCGAGGATGGACGCGACGACGCGGCCTCGGATCGGCCTGGCCTGGCTAGGCTGGCGTTGGCCATGGCAGTCTGCTTTCTAGTGGCGTTTTTTCTGGGAAATGAATTTCGGCGGCGATTGGCTCCAGATGCCGAACCGCCGTCACCTTTAGCCCATCAGAGGGTACCCGATACGACTGAATTTCAGGGCCAAGAAACACTATCGGAAATCGATGCCCGGCCGCAACCCTCGACGATCATTCCTTGGGGCGAGGCTACGTTCGTGATGGACGGCAACGAAGGTCGCGAAGTGGATGTGCCGGTCTTTGATCTTGACCCCTACGCGCGCCAAGTGCTACTTGAGAGATCGACGGCCGCGCTTGATGACCTACGTCAGGAACTTCAGCGAGGCGGCTTTGATGTGCAACGAAAAGTGCGTTGGGCCCCGGTAGAGATGCCAGGTGGCCATCAGATGTTCGTTCCAGTCGGCGACTTTGAGATTTCGCCGGTCTCCCAGCGAGCGATTCAATAGGCCGGTTCATGCCGTGAGAGAGATTCCCCGGCACCGAAAATCAATCAGAGAATTTTATGTTTGGAAGAGAACTTTTTGAAGGAGCATGAGACGATGAAAATCAACCAGTTGTATGTTCTTGGCGTGATGATGTTGACGGTGATACTCTCGACGGCAACTCTTGTTCGCGCGGACGATGATCAAGATAGCACTGCCAAAGAACAGCCGCAGAAAGTCAGAGTTACCACCGTCGGAGATCAGCCGCTGAAAATCGAAGTCACTGCTGTCGACGACCAGCCGCAGAAAGAAGGCCAGCCGCGGAAGATCGAAAAACGTATCACCGTTGTGGCTCAGGCAGGCGGCGAGTACTGGATTGGCGTATACGCCGTGCCCGTCGAAGCAGCGTTAAAGTCGCATTTGGGGATTGAGGATCGTCTGATTGTGCAGCAAGTGATCGCCGACAGCCCAGCAAAAAAGGCGGGGATTCAAAATCACGATGTTCTGCTGAAATACGGCGATTCGTCGATCACCACGGTTGAAGACCTGATCAAAGCCGTTGGCAAGTCGAAGGGCAAGGAAACGTCTCTCGAGCTGATTCGTGGTGGAAAGAAAATGTCGATTAACGTTACTGCTGAGAAACGTCCGGAGAATCAACTGGGGATCATCACTGAGGACTTGGGCGACTTGGGAGTGGATGTGCGCGGGTTGATTGGGCAGTGGGTAGAAAATCAGGGCGCAGACAAACAGAGTGGAAGCCCACTCAAATTCCGTATTGTCGGCCCGGGCGTGATTGACCACAAGGTTGGTGTTTCTGCTCTTCACAAAGCGTTGATTGACAAGAACGTGAAGACGCCCAAGAACCTGTCCATCCAAATCAACAAGACCGGGGACACGCCAGCCAAGATCAAAGTGACTCTCGATGACGAGGCGTGGGAAGTGACCGAAGATAACCTCGAAGAATTGCCGGAGAACGTTCGCCCGCATGTCAGGCGATCGCTTGGTGGACGCGCGGGTATAGCGATTGGGTTCGCGCCCGATGGACAGCATCTGCGGTTGAAGGCGCTGCAGGTTCATCCTGGAGAACATGTCATCCAGGGTGTCACTCCTCGGGCGATTTTTCAGCAGAAGGGCTCGTCGCCCGCAGCGCGGGCGATTCAGATTCTACGCAAGTCTGTCGATTCTGATGTCGACATCGAACAACTTCACAAGGATGTGGAGGCCTTGAAGGCCGCCGTCAAGACGTTGCAAGCCGGAAAGCCCAAGAAGAAAAAGAAGGACAACGATTAGTGAGGCTGTGCCTCGGACCAACGCGAGCTATCGCTCGGTACGTTCTGTGAGACGTACTTTTACCCGGTTGTTATTCAACAGCCGGGCTTTTTTTGAGGCGACCAGTGAGGCAAGCGGACTAGTGGTGCGTCAACATAGAGTTTACTAATCCTTGGATACCGTGTATGTATCGATTCTTCGGTAAGTTCTTTCACGTATCCAAGGATGGATTTGATGCAAAAGGTCTATGTGGTTCAATTGTCGAGCGAGGAACGGGAGCAACTTCAGGAACTGATCAAGAGAGGAAACCGCAAGAAGGGACAACGGCCGTC
>PVBE011557627.1_pt1 | contig 34588 bp, 26 predicted proteins | sample 1631181 | NCBI WGS metagenome assembly PVBE01 (sample SAMN08397723, study PRJNA350692) | Marine metagenome, whole genome shotgun sequencing project. | isolation source: water | place: Pacific Ocean | collected 2012-04
GGCGTCAGCGGAGGCTGTCGGTAGGAAGCCAGCCCATGGCACGTGTGAGGCCAGCCTTGTAGCCGGGAGCCCGAAGCCCGGAGCCATAATTGCCGGTCCCTTCAGGATGAGGTGACCACCGAATCACGAACTGTGGTTTAGACCGTCACATCGACCAGCGGCGTACGGCGCCCGTCGGAGACGGCCAGGGCCAGGTTCCTGGCGCCTGGTCCGATGCCCGGAAACAGGTCCGACGCCTTGAACGCGAAGGACATTCCGGCCGCTTGCTCCTCCTCGGCGTCAGCTTTTTCTGGTTCGTCCTGGTCCTGCCCCTCCTCTTCCACGTTGACGAAGGCCGTCCACGCCGGTCGCTGGGACTGCAGGAGTCAGAAATGGAGCCGACCAAGAAGGGTAGAACACGAGGCGTTCTGTTCAAGTGCTTTGAATCCCAATATGACATTTCGAGCCCAAAAGGCTCGGTGCAGAATTCCACCTCGTCCCCGCGTGGAGCCCGAGCCGGGGCCACACCGTGGTGGGCACCGCGTCTCTTTTCGTGATAGGGAGGACCGATGACGACCGTGGCACCGTCGGGAGTGGTTCTCCTTCCTTGCGCGCGATGCGGCGCAGCCCTGCCCGTGGATCCGGCGGAGCTGCGGGTGGAGTGCGCCTTCTGCGGCGAGGAGACCGCCTTTGCACAGGCGCAGTTTCAGGACCAGCGGGTGCTGCCCGCCGTCGCACAACAAGTGGAGGGGGAAGGGCGGAGGGCGCTGGAGCAGGAGCTCCGCGAGTTCTTTCGTCCCGGGTGGCTCTCGCTCGCTGTGCCCTACTTCGTGTTGGCGGTCCTCACCGGCCTGGTCAAGGCGGTGACCAGGGCGGCCGAGCTCCACGACACGCCGCCGCTGTCGTGGTGGCCGGTGTTCGCCTGGTCCGCCCTCGGCATCGTCGGGGTGGCCTTCCTGGCGCTGCGTCTCTCGGCCCCGAAGAGGGCGCGCCGCGCGGTGGACCTCCAGCAAGGCCCCGGCCCGCTGGGGAAGAGCCACTGCCCGGCGTGCAACGGGCTCGTCGCGGTTCCGCGTCAGACCGTCATGGTGGCCTGCCACTACTGCGACGCGCCGCTGCTGGCCGACAGGGGCCTGCTCGTCCAGTGGGTGGAGGACGCTCAGCAGCGGGCCACGGCGTGGAAGGGGGAAGCCCGACGCGTGGCGCTGGAGAACTGGGCCAGAGCGAGCAAGGTGCAGCGCCTGGTGTACGCCGGTGTCGCCCTCACCCTGTCCGGCCCTCTCTGGATGGCCTTGCTCGCCGGCGTGTTGAGACTCGTGCTGCGGTGAGCGCTGCCCCCGACCCAAAGGACGAAGGAGACTGCCATGCCTAGCCCGGCCAGACCGCATCGCTGCGCTGCCTGCGACGAACCCCAGCGCTCGGACCGCGACCCGCTGGTGGAGGAAGGCTTCCACCACGACGTGGTGTTCCACCTGAGCTGCTTCAACAGCCCCGCGGCGCAGGCCTGGCGCGCGAGGGCCATGGCCGCGGACCCCGCGTACCGGCGGTTCACGGAGCTGACCACCGAGGAACTGCCCGTGACCTGCCCCGGCTGCGGCGAGGTCCACGCCGTCTCACCCAAGGCGGTGGGGATGGCAGCCGGGAGCTGGAACCCCAACTGCACGCGCTGCCACCGCCAGAGCCCCGAGGCTCTGTCCTGGGTCCACAGGGCACAGGATGTCGCCTCGGCCCTGTTCGACACGATCCCGAAGCTGTTCCTCGGCCCCGACGATCTGGCGGCCCTGCGCCCGGAGCTGGAGCGGGCCCGCCCCGCCATGGAACAGCACTCGAAGCTCATCGAGGCCCTCGAGGGCCTGCGAGGCGACTACCTCAGAGGCCGAAACCTGGAGGCGATCCCCCGGCGGATGGCCGAGCTGGCCGCCCGCCATGATCCGCCTGGCGAGGCCGGCGACTGTCCCTGCGGGGGGCGATACTCTCTGAGCGCCCCGTCTCGATGCCCCGGCTGCGGCGAGGTCCTGCTCGACAGCCTGTTCCACGACGTCTGCCCCCCGTGACCGCTCTCCTCGGTTCCCGGGCGCTTGGCGCCGGAGCGCCCCTACCACCACCAGACGACGATGGCGGCCGTCACGGCGAGCAGCGCCACCGACTGGTAACGGTAGTTCTGCCACGCGGGCTTGCTGGCGAGCTCCTCTGACTCGTCCTGCCAGAGCTTCACCCGCCAGATCAGCTGGTCGACCTCCTCGCCTTCCTTCTGCTCGGTCAAGGTGCTGAGGAGCACCAGCAACACGACTCCGAGGCCGAACAGCACGCAGGCCGAGTAGAGGTAGTGGATGTCGAACACCTTCAGAATCTCCACGCAGACGAAGCCGGCGAGGCCGACGCCCAGGCCGATGACGAAGGTCCAGAAAGCCGCGGCCGGGGTGGCGCGTCGCCACAGGATGCCCAGCAGGAAGATGGCGACCACGGGTGGCGTGGCGTAGGCCAGGATCGACTGAAAGTAGTCCCACAGCGAGGGGAAGTTCTTGATCTGAGGAGCCCAGACGATGCCGATGAGCATCACGACCGCCGTCACCACGCGCCCGACCTTCACGAGCTGTTGGTCGGTGGTCTTCGGGCTCAGCGGCCGCACGAAGTCCATGGTCACGAGGGTGGACGCCGAGTTGAGGATGGAGTCCACGGTGGAGGTGATGGCGGCGACGAGGGCCGCGAGGATGACGCCGCGAACGCCGACGGGCAGCAGGTCGAAGACCAGGGTGGGGAAGGCGAGGTCGGGCGTATCCAGGTTCGGGTAGAGCTGGAGGGCCAGCACGCCGGGGAGCACCATGATGAACAGCGGCGGCAACTTGAGCAGCCCCGCGAAGAGCGCACCCCACCGGCCGTGGTCGAGGGTCTTGGCGCCGAGCGCGCGCTGCACGATGAGCTGGTTGGTCGACCAGAAGTACATGCCGATGATCAGCACGCCGAGGAGGCCAGGCCAGGGCAGGAAGGGATCGTCGAGGGGGCGGATGATGCTCATGGCGTCGGCAGGAGCGGCCGCCTCCACCGCCTCCCACGAGGGGATCGCCAGCATCGCGGCGACGAACACGATGACGCCGCCGATGATCAGGATCGTGCCCTGGATCGTGTCGCTGATCACCACCGCGCCGAGCCCGCCGGTGATGGAGAGCACGCCTGACAGCAAGGCCAATACGAGGACCGCGCCCCAGATGGGGAATCCAGGCCAGAGCGTCTGCACGACCAGCCCGCCAGCGTAGAGCGCCCCCGCGCAGTCGAGGAACACGCTGAGGACCACCAGCAGGCCCGCGAACGCGAAGCGCGATCGGCGATCGAAGCGGCGCTCGAGAAACTCGGGCATGGTGAACACGCCCGAGCGCAGGTAGAAGGGCAGAAGGAAGATCACGAAGACGACGAGGATCAGCGCCGCCATCCACTCGTAGCTGTACACGGAGATGCCGGATTTGTAGCCGGCTCCGGCCATGCCGACGAAGGAGGCGCCCGACATGTTGGTGGCAAACAGGGAGAAGCCGATCAGCGGCCAGCTGAAGTTGCGTCCACCGAGGAAGAACCCGCTGGCATCCTCGCTCTTGCCCCGCACCAGCCAGAGAGAGAGCACGCGGATCAAGACGATGAACGCGACCAGAATTATCAGATCGACCGGTGCTACTTCAAAAGAACTAGGCATGGGATATTCGCCCTCCTGGATTCCAGCCATTGCGACGCTCTCGTTGTGCCGCCGACCGTCCCTGGCGGCCACGCGCCTGGTCTATCATACTCGTCCAGTGAGATGATCCACGATATCATCTTCGGCATGGCCTCCGCAGTTGATCCGCTGCTGGACCCCTTCCGGCCCCGGTTTCACTTCACCCCCAGGTTCGGCTGGATGAACGACCCCGCGGGGCTGGTGCACCACGACGGCGAGTGGCACCTTTTTTACCAGCACAATCCGGCGCAGGCCGCCTGGGGCGACATCCACTGGGGCCACGCGGTGAGCCGCGACCTGATCCGCTGGACACACCTGCCCCCGGCCCTGGCCCCGCACCCCCGGCTGGGGCAGGTCTTCACCGGCAGCGTCGTGGTGGACCGCGACCACAGCAGCGGTCCCTGCGGCGGAACGAGTCGCCTGGCGGCGCTGTTCACCCACGCCATGGGGGCGGACGACGAGCAGGCACAGAGCCTGGCCCTGAGCACCGACCGGGGCCGCAGCTGGTCCCTGCATCCCGACAACCCGGTCATCCCCAACCCCGGCATCAGCGACTTCCGCGACCCCAGGGTGCTGTGGCATGACGCCACCAGGCGATGGGTCATGGTGCTTGCCGCCCACGACCGGGCCCGGTTGTACCACTCCACCGACCTGGTGCGCTGGGACCACGCCGGGGACGTCGGCCCCATCTCCGGCCTGCCGCCGGGGGTGTGGGAGTGCCCCGACCTGTTCCCGCTGAGGGTGGAGGGGACGGGCCAGCGGCTGTGGGTGTTCAAGCTGGACCTGAGCCGCGGTCAGGGCCACCTCGGCGCCAGCCGCTACCTGGTGGGCACCTTCGACGGCGCGCGCTTTTCCGCCCAGGGCTCCGCGGCCGGCCGCCCCCTGGACGGCGGGCTGGACTTCTTCGCCGCCCAGTCCTTCTCAAACGCGCCCGCCGGCGAGCGCATCTGGATCGGCTGGCTCAATAACTGGCAGTACGCCCCGGTAACCCCCACCGGCACATGGCGCGGCGCCATGTCCATCCCCCGTCGGCTGTCGCTGGTGCGCAGCGGCTCCGACGTGCTGCTGGCCCAGCAACCGGTGGACCAGCTGGCACGCCTGCGCCGGCCTCTCCCCCTGTGCCTGTCCGACGGGGTGGAGCTTGCTGACGGGGCCACGCACCGGCCGCTGCCGGGCGGGGTCCAGACCGACAGCCTGGAGCTGGAGCTGGAGCTGGAGCCGCGGGGAGCGACGGTACAGCTGCGCCTGCTGCAGACAGGGCGACAGTACACCACCGTGGGCTACGACTCCCTGGCCGGTGAGCTCTTCCTGGACCGCACGCGCGCCGGCGATGCCTCCTTTCACCGGGGCTTCGCCGTCCGCCGGGTCATGCGCCACCCGCTGCCCCCCGACGGTCGGTTGCGGCTGCGGTTGTTCGTCGATCGCAGCACGGTGGAGGTCTTCGCCGACGACGGCCGGTCGGTGATCAGCGCCCTGGTCTTCCCCCAGGGGGTGGGGGGCGGCGTGCAGCTGGTGTCCAGCGGGGGCAGGGCCACCGTGCGCCGGCTGGCCGCCTGGTCCCTGGACAGCTAGGTTCCAGCTCCACCTGTGCTGACCCTGCCGGTGGAGAAGAAGAAGCTGGTGCCGCTGGCATGAGCCGCCGGCGCTTTGTCAGCGGAGGCCTTCATACTATGATGGCGGCATGAGCAGAGACAGCTCCGGCGGCGGCTGCGGAAGCGTCATCATCGTCCTGGGCGCCATCGCCTGGATCATCCACTGGTTCGTCACCGACGTCCCCAACACCAGCGACGCCGGCTTCGTCGACGGCGTGGTGCAGGGGTCGCTGGTGGCCGTCAACGGCGTGCGCCACATCTTCGGCGCCGACTTGGGCCTGCGCGACCACTTCGCGGGCGGGGCCTACGAGACCGGCTTTTGCGTCGCGTTCCTCCTGCAGGTGGTGTTCTACGAGTACCTGGTGGACGTGGCCGTGGGGCTGGCGATCCAGGGGGAGGCGGGCAAGGGCCGTCACCTGGCGATCTCGGGGCTCCTGTGGGCTGCGGTCACCGGCCTGAACATGCTGGTGTCGGACCGCTGGGCCCCGCCCAACACGCCCCCCGGCAAGATCCCGCCGTTCATGGGCCTCATCTCCGGGGAGACCTGGCATCTCTTGATGCTCGTCGGCGTCGGCATCTACGCCACGCTGTTCGTGCTGCTGGCGGCCACCGCCATCATCATGCGGGTGTTGAAACGATGACCGCGCTGATGGCCGCCGCGGAGGACCCCGAGGCCCTGGAGGCCGAGCTCCGCAAGAGCCCGGACCTCGAGGCCACCGACCGCGACGGCTGGACAGCGCTGTGCTTTGCGGTGGGGCGTTTCGGCGGGGTCCCGGCCTGCGTCGAGCGTCTGCTGCGCGCGGGAGCAAACCCCAACCACCGCACCAACAAGGGAGACTCGGTGGTGGACGTTCTGCACCGGGGCGTCACGGCCGCCGGCGAACACCAGACTGCCATGGAGTGCGAGCGGATGCTGCGTCGCCACGGGTTTCGCAGCGCGGAGCAGTGGAGCTGGGACGCGGACGGCGCGACCCGGTCTCTCGAGGTGGGGACCGCCGAGGTGTTCTGGAGGAGGAGCGACCGCCCGAGCGCGGAGGTTCAGCCGCGCCACGAGATCGAGTTCGAGGGGCCGATGTACGACGTGCCACCTCGCGTCGCCAGGGGGCTGCAGGAGGCGCTGCGGATCCCTTCTCTGCCGCCCAGCCGCTCTCCCTGCGAGGTCCAGCTGGTGCGGGGCATTGTGCACGGAGGCAAGACCAGCGTGCGCGAGGCGCTGGCGCGCGGGGCGGATCCGAACCTGCGCGACGTGTACGGGCGCTCGGCGCTGATGGTGGCCCTGAAGAAGGACCGGCTCCAGGAGGCCCGCCTGTTGATGGAGGCCGGCGCGGACGTCACCACCGCCAGCGCGTCCGGCGCCACCGCGCTTCACGTCGCGCTGGTCCACGGCCACCCAGAGATGCTCATCGGCGAGCTCCTGAGCGCCGGGGCAGGCCCCACGGCCCGCGACAAGGAGGGCCGCACTCCCCTCCACGCGGCGGTCACGCCTCGCTGCAAGGTCGATCCCGCCTGTATCCAGTGGCTGCTCATCGCCGGGGCCGATATCGACGCCGCGGACAACGAGGGCCAAACGCCCCTGATGGTGGTCAATTGGCCGGACAACATGAGGCCTCTGTTGGAGGCCGGCGCCGACGTCGAGGCCGTGGACACCGCGGGCAGGACCGCGCTGATGCACCACGCCGCCCAGGGGAGCCCCGCCGGGGTGCGGACGCTGCTGTCCGCCGGCGCCGACCCCCACCGTCGAGACGCGGAGGGACGCACCGCCCTGGACCAGGCAAGCCGCGACAACGTCCGAAGCAAGCTGCGCGCCCGGATGTAGGAGGTGGCGTCCACCATGGACTTGTCCCCCCGCCTGACTTATCTTCCTCCCGTGAGTTCCCGCAGCGATGGCGCGCTGGGCCACGACCTCCAATCGGGGGCCAGGGAAGGGGGAACCGGAATGAGGAGGAACGCCGTGAAGAAGAGGGTGGCTGTGACGCGATTGCCTTTATTGGGTGTGCTCTTGTTTTTGGTCGCCGTGCTGGCCGGATGCCAGTCCTCGGAGCGCCACTTTCTCAAGCGCTACATCAAGACCATGAACGCCTTCTCCTCGCGGGCCGAGCGCGCCAAGAACCAGAAGGAGACGGCGGCCGCGATAAAGTTCTTCAACAAGAAGGTCACGCCGCTGCTCGAGGAGATGCAGAAGCGGTATGCCAAGAAACCCAAGGCGTTCGATCGGCTGCTGGAGAAGGACTCCCGGCTGCAGAAAAAGCTGCAGCGGTCCACGGTGAGGATGTCCAACGCCCTGATGAAGATGTACGGCAGGTCAACGGCCCATGGAATGGTCAGCTTCCTCCAGGGCATGTTCTCCGGCAGCGGCATGCCAGGCTCCAGTGGGGAGCTGGGAAAGGCGCTGACCGATCTGCTGCGTGTGGGCACGTCCAAGCTGAAAAAGAGCGACGCCCCCGGAACGGCGCCCTCCCCGGACGAGAAGAAGATGGTGGCCCTGCTGGACAGGAAGGTGGCCGCTTGCCAGCAGAAGATCGCGGCAGGCGACCTGGCGTCGGCCGAGCTGGTGCTGGTGGACATCGCCTGGCGGCCGGGCAGCGCGTCGGACGAGCGGCGGGACCAAAGGCTGGTCAAGTACTACAGAAGCAAGCGGGACGTGCTGCAGAAGATCATCGACAAGCGGCGCCCCGGCGCGCGCCTCGAAGTGCCGGACATAAAGATGCCACCAATGCCCAAAATGAAGATGCCGGAAATGAAAATGCCGGCATTACCCAAAATGAAGGCGCCGGAGTTTCCAAAACCATAGGTCCCGCGGGCAGGTTTTCCAGCGAGCCGGCTTACACTCCCACCAGATCTTTTCAGGAATACCGTTAAAAACCGGCAACTCCGGCTGCAGGTGGCAGCAACTCTTGCCAGATCGATTCCGGAATTGAAAGGGCCTGCAGACCCCACCCTCCGGCCAAGTGACCGGGATCACTGAGGCAGGCGGCGCGGGCCGTATTGGCATGCTCCTGGCATTGCTGCCGCACAAGCAACGACGATGAAATCAACGTTTTTTAATATAAGACCTCAGGAGAAACCGATGAAGACCCTCAAGCTCACCCTCGCCCTCTTTGGCCTGTTCAGCCTGCTGCTCGCCTCCACCGCCGACGCCCGGAAGCTGGTCAACAAGTCGGGCCGCAAGGACGGCCGCTGGGCCAGGCCCAACGTGGTCAAGTACTACAAGAGCGCGGGCCGCTCGACCCAGATTCGGGTCCACGGCGTGCGCAGCTCCCGCAGCGGCAAGAGCCTGCAGGTGGCGGTCTCCAACAAGAACAGCGGCAAGGTGGACTACTACAACGTCAACCGCCGCTCGGGCAAGGTGTCGGCCACCCGCACCGGCCTGTTCAAGCAGTCCAGCGCCCGGGGCAAGGCCAACCAGAAGCTGCGCCGCCAGATCGGCCCGCGCAAGGGCACCTACTCCGGCGTCAACAGCTCGGGGCTGTCCCGCAGCGGCAAGAGCCTGCGCATCAACAGCAACACCGACCGCAACGAGCGCGTCTACGTCAACGTCCGCACCGGCGCCCTGCGCCGCTTCGACCGGGGCCTGAAGTAGGCCTCGTCAGGCGTCCTCCCGCTCCTCCTCCCGCTCCTCCTCCTCCCGCTCCGCCACCGTATCCCCTTCGTCCGCTCTCACCGCCCCCCGAATGGTCGGCCCGAAGCCCCGGGGCCAGACCGTGGCGCCATCGAAGAGCGCTCCCTCCAGAAGGCAGAACTGCATCGTGGCGCCCGACAGATCGGCGCCGTGGAGCCGGGCCTGCCGCAGGCGCGCCTCGCGCAGGTCGGCGCCCTGCAGGGTGGCGGCGTCCATGGCGGCGCGGCGCAGATCTGCGCCGAAGAGTCGGGCCCGCCTGAGGTCCGCCCCCCTCAGGTTCGCTCCGGCGAGGCTGGCCTGCTGCAGGTGCGCGCCCTGGAGCACCGCGTCGCGCACGTCCACGCCGTCGAGGACGACCTGGCGGAGGTTGGCGCCGCGGAGGTTGGCGCCGCGCAGGTCGGCGCCGCGCAGGTCGGCGCCCTGGAGGTTGGCCCCCTTGAGCAGCGTCTGATGCAGGCGCGCGCCGCGCAGGTCAGCCCGCTGCAGGTCGACGCCCTGGAGTTCGCGTCGGCGCAGATCCTCCTTGTGCAGATCGGTGCCCGGCCCGATGGCCCGCCGGTGGCGATGGTCAAACCCCTGCGGCCAGCGGGTGTAGGCGTCGTAGCGGGCGCCCTTGAGCCGTGCCTGGTGCAGATCGGCGCCGTCGAGGTCCGCGCCGCACAAAACGGCCTCGCGCAGGATGGCGAACCGCAGCACGGCCCGCTGCAGCACGGCCCGCTGCAGGTCGGCGCCCTCGAGGTGTACCTGCTGCATGTCGGCGTCGCGCATGTCGGCGCCGCGCAGGTCGGCGCCGCGCAGGTCGGCGCTGCTGACGTCGGCGGCGCGCAGGTCTGCGCCGTGCAGGTCCGCCCCGGCGAGGTTGGCCCGACACAGCACGGCCTGCTGCAGGTCCGCGCCCCGCAGGTTGGCCCCGGGCTGGTCCACGCCCCGCAGGTTCGCGTCGGTGAGGTCGATGTCCACCAGGCCCGCCAGCGCCGCCTTCACCGCCCGCTGCGTCGCGTCCCGCCGGGGCACGGTCCCCTGGCTCTGGCGCTCCCGGGGGCTCGTGCGGTAGGGGTCCCTGTCCTCTCCGGCGACGCCGGCCTCATGGGCGCCGGCGCAGAGCTGCAGCAGCACGCGCACGGCCGCGGCGGAGGGCCCGGGCAGCCCGCCCCGCAGGACCTCCAGCAGCGGCTCCATCACCGCAGGGCCGTGCGCCAGCAGCTCCGCCTCGGCCGCCTGCCGCGTGCGGGCGCGGCGACTGGACATCTTCTTCAACAGCTTCTGGGCCTTGCGCGGGGTCATCGACACCCAGTATATCGTTTCTGGCGTGGCCCCTTGCCACGGCGTTGGCGCTGATGTCATCGTTGCCCGGTGAGTGGCCGAACGAGCACCAGAAAGCGCCGGAAGACTGATGGGGGCGCCCCCGCGCCGCCCGTCGAGGCGCGCTCCACCGTGCTGCGTGCCGGCGCCGGGGTGGCCCTGGGCCTGCTGGCCCTCTACCTGGCCACCCTCAGCCCGACGATCCACTCCGGGGACGCGCCGGAGCTGGCCACGGCCGGCGCCACCTTCGGCATCCCCCACCCGCCGGGATACGCCCTCTACTGCCTGGTGACCAACATCTGGTGCAGGCTGCTGCCCCTGGGCGAGGTCGCCTGGCGCATCAACCTGCTGTCCGCCCTGGCGGCGGCCGGCGCGGCGGCGCTGCTCTTCGCCATGCTGGTCCGGCTGGGCGCGGGTTGGATGGCGGCGGCCTTCGCTGCCCTGAGCCTCGGCGTGGGCGCCACCTTCTGGTCCCAGGCCCTGATCTCCGAGGTCTACGCCATCGACCTGCTGCTGGCCTCGGGCGCCATGTTCGCCGCGGTGCGGGCCCGACAGCAGGTGACCCTCGCCAGCGCGCTGGTGGCAGCGGCCTGCCTCGGGCTGTGGATCTGCCACCGCACGGTGAACGTGCTCTACGCCCCGGCGGTGGTGCTGCTGGCCTGGCCGGCCCTGGCGGCCCACGGGCGGAGCCTGCGCGGGGCGCTCTGGCTGGCCGCGGCCGCCGCAGCGCCGCTGCTCTTTCTCATCTATCTGCCCCTGGCCTCGGCGGCGGATCCGATGCTGGACACCGGCGACCCCGAGAGCTGGCCGCGCTTCTGGGAGCTGGTCACGGCGCGGGTCTATCGCCAGTACCTCTTCTCCGGGGACCTGGCCCAAAACGCCGGGGTGATCCTCGGGGGGCTGCCGAGGGAGCTGGGCGCGGCCCTGGCCCTGGCCCCCCTGGGGCTGGCGCTCTGGTGGCGGCGGCAGCGGGCGGTGGCGGCGGCCCTCGGCCTGGCCGCGGTGACCAACCTGCTCTTCGCCACCAGCTACGGCGTGCCCGACGTGGCGGTGTTCGTGCTGCCCGGCATCCTGGCGCTGTGCGCCCTGGCCGGCCTGGCCTTTTCGCGCCTGGCCCGGCGCCTGCCCGCCGCCCCCGTCGGCGCCCTGGGCCTGGCCCTGGTGCTGGCCCTGGCCGGGGCCAACATGGGGCGCAACAACCTGCGCGCCCAGACCCTGGCCGCGGACTTCGCCCGGGACGCCCTCTCTCACGCTGGCAAAAAAGCGCTGGTGCTCAGCCACGTGGACACGGTGTCGTTTTCGTTGTGGTACGCCCAGTATGTGGAGGGGCTCCGCCCTGACGTGCTGGTGGTCTCCAAGGGGCGGGCCGTGGACTGGCACCAGGAGCAGACCCGCCGCCTGCGGCCCGACCTGGCCGTGCCCTATCACGAGGGCGCGGACGCCGCCAGCGCCTGGCCGGCCAAGCTGCTGCAGCGCAACGGCCGCCGGGTGCCGGTCTACGTCACGGCCAACCTGCGGGGCTACTTTTCGCCCACCGACGGCGCGCGCCTGGCCGCGACCCACGTGGAGGTGCCCGCCGGGCTGATGACCCGCCTGGCGCCCCGCGACGCCGCCCCGCGGACAGCGGAGGTGGTGCGGCGCAACGTCGCCTTCTGGCGCAAGGCCTGGGCCCACGCCGCCACGGCCAGGGAGCAGCGGCTGAACAACGACATGACCTCGGTGCTGCTGCACTACGCCAGCATGCGGCTGCTCTTCGCCGCCTACTGCCTGCGCAACGGGTTCGCCCGGCAGGCGGCCGTGGCGGCGGCGGCGGTGTCGGCCCTCGAGAGCGAGCCGCTCATCGCCCAGGTCAACGAGGCCTACCGGCGCATGAACGCCCGCTACCACATGACGCACATGCCGCAGGTCGCCTCCACCCTGACGTTTCTGGCCCGGGCCCGGCAGGCGGGCCGCATGGGCCAGCAGGAGGCGTTGCAGCGGCTGGCCCGCCTGCTGCCCCCGGCGCCGCCAGCAAAACCGGCGCCGCCAGCAACACAGGCGCCGCCAGCAACACCGGCGCCGTCGGCCATGCCGCCCCGGCCCGCGGCCATGCCCGGGCTGCCGGGCAAGGTCACCGAGCCACCGATGATCAAGCGGATCAACATGCAGGGCATCACCCTGGCCAAGCAAGGCCGCCTGGCCCAGGCGCTGCCGCTGTTCGACAAGGTGCTCCAGCGCATGCCCCGGCACCGCGGCGCGCTGTTCAACCGGGCCAAGGTGCTGGCGCTCATGGGCCGCCGGCCCGAGGCGATCAAGGCCCACGAGGCGCTGCTCCGGCTGTCGCCCACCAGCCTGCCCGCCCTGGTGGGGCTGGGCGACCTGGTGCGGGGCGCCGACGCGGCGCGTGCGCTGACGCTGTACAAACGGGCGCTCAACGCGCCGGGGCCACCTCAGCTCAAGGCGGAGGTCAAACAGCGCGTCGATCAGCTGCGCGCGAAAGGTGTGAAGGAATGAGGAGCGTGTTCAACATCAGCGTGGTCGCGGCAGCCCTGGCCCTGGCCGCGGCGTGCAGCGACGACCCAGCCGCGCCGGACGCCGGCGCGCCCGACGCCAGGGTGATCACCCCCGACGCCGGCGCATGCACCCACGACGCGGGCAAGGCGGAGAAGGTCCCGGTGCCGAAGATCTACACCCCGCGCTGGGCCTTCACACCCTGGATCTCCAAGGACATCTCCGACGCCAAGGACACCTACGCCTTCGTCGACGGCTTCAAAAAGCGCGACATCCCCGTGGGCGCGGTGGTCATCGACAGCCCCTGGATGACCAACTACAACACCTTCATCCCGAACCCCAAGCGCTACCCCAAGTTCAAGGAGATGGTGGACGACCTGCACAAAAAGCAGGTCAAGGTGGTCTGCTGGGCCACGCAGATGGTCAACCGCATCTCGGTGGACATGGAAAAAGGCGGCGACGCCTACCCGAGCCCGGCGCCCCACTTCCAGCAGGGGCAGGACTGCAACTTCTTCGTCGAGCAGGGCTACGCCTACCCCTGGTGGAAGGGCATGGGGGCGGGGGTGGACTTTTTCAACCCCGCGGCCTTGAGCTGGTGGCACCGCTGGCAGGACAACGCGCTGTCGCTGGGCATCGACGGCTGGAAGCTGGATTTTGGCGACAGCTATATCGAGGCCAAGACGGTGCAGACCTTCAAGGGCAAGGTGAAGCACCAGGAGTACTCCGAGGCCTACTACCGCGACACCTGGGCCTACGGCGTGCACAAGCGCGGCAAGGAGTTCGTCACCATGGTGCGCGGCTACGACAAGTCGTACACCTTCAAGGGGCGCTTCTACGCCCGGCCCGAGCACGCGCCGGTGATCTGGGCCGGCGACAACCGCCGCGACTGGCAGGGGCTGGCCGACGCCCTGGACCACATGTTCCGCTCGGCCAAGGCCGGCTACGTGGTCATCGGCTCGGACATCGGCGGCTACCTCGACTTCGACGACAAGAACATCGGCATCAGCGTGGCCTTCGACCAGGAGAACTTCGCCCGCTGGGTGGCGGTGGGCGCGCTGACGCCGTTCATGCAGCTCCACGGCCGGGGCAACCTGACCCCCTGGACGGTGAAGCCGAACACCACCGAGACGGTGTCGCTCTACCGCTACTGGTCCTGGCTGCACACGGAGCTGATCCCCTTCTGGTACAGCCTGGCCCAGGAGGCCTACACCAACAAGGGCAAGGGGATCATGCTTCCTGTCGGCCAGCCGGCGGACTGGGCCGGCGACTACCGCTACATGCTGGGCGAGGCGCTGCTGGTGGCGCCGATCCTCGACGGCACAGGCAAGCGCGACGTCAAGCTGCCCGCCGGGGCCAGGTGGTACGACTGGTGGAAGCCGGCCGACGCGCCGCACGACGGCGGCAAGACGCTCAAGGCCTACGACGTCAAGGCGGATCAGAAGAAGATCCCGCTGTTCGTGCGGCAGGGCGCCATCATCCCGCTGGAGGTGGAGCGGGACCTCACCGGCCTCGGCCTGGCCGCCTCCAAGGGCAGCCTCACCGTGGCGGTCTACCCCGGGCCGACGAAGACCAGCTTCCGCCTGCACGAAGAGGACGACAAGGTCACCACCATCGAGGCCCAGGTCCTGTCCGGCAAGACCACGTTCACCCTGTCGCGGGTCACGCGGTCCACCATCCTGCGGGTGCGGGCCGACACTCTGCCCAAGTCGGTGCTCATCGGCGGCGCCACCACCGCCAGCAAGACGTCGCTGGCGGACCTGCTGGCCGCGGCCTCGGGGTACTACACCGACGCCGCCAAGCGCCAGGTGTGGGTCAAGCTGGCCGCCGGCGCCGGCGCCCGGATCGTGACGCTGCAGTAGGTCACGGTATAATGGCCTCCGCGGGAGGCAGACCATGACGAGCAAGATACCAGGGCGAGGCGCGCTGATCGTCCTGCTGGCGGCGGCGCCCCTGATCGCCAACTGCAGCGAGGAGGCCGAGGCGCCGGACAGCGGCGCGGACGCGGCCGCGGCCGACGCGGCAGCGCCCGACATCCTGGCCCCGGACACGGCGCCGGCGCCGGACTACCTGCCCGGCAAGGCCGGCCTCTACGGGCAGCGCTGCGTGCCCGGCCAAGGCGGCGCCTGCCAGGCCGGCCTGACCTGCATCAAGCTGTCGGGGCAGCGCTCGGGCATGGGCTACTGCGCGCGGACCTGCAGCAAGAGCAGCGACTGCACCGGCCTGATCGGCGCGTCCTGCGCCATCTCCAGCGGCAGCTCCAAGCTCTGCGCCTTCATCTGTGACGGGGACAACCCCCAGTGCCCGGGCGATCTCGGCTGCACCTACCACCCCGGGGTGGGGGCTTACTTTTGTACCGGCGATCCGGCGGCGGTCTGCGGCGACGGCCGGCTGGAGGCCGGCGAGGACTGCGATGGCAAGCAGCTGGACAACCTGTCGTGCGAGGCCTTCGGCTTCACCGGCGGCACCCTCGGCTGCAAGGCCTGCCGCTTCGACACCGGCGGCTGCGCCGGCACCAGCAAGTGCAAGCTGCCGCCGCGGCGCTGCACCGACGGCAAGGACTGCCTCAAGCTGGAGGAGATGCTGCCCCGCGCCGGCGGCGACGGGTTCAAGGTCTACACGCTGTCCAAGTGGGGCTGGCTGCGGCGGGACACCTTCGACCTGGTGCAGTACGCCTCGGCGGCGGTGGCCTGCGTCGCGCCGGGCTCCTGGCCCATCAGCATGGCCGACGGCAGCGCCAAGGACGGCACCACCCCCAAGGACGACAAGGGCAACTACCGGCACCCGCCCGGCAGCCACGCCAACGGGGTGGACATCGACGTGGCCTACTACCAGCTCGGCGCCAAGGACAACGACCCGCGGCCGGTGTGCGACGAGACCGACGCTTCCAACACCAAGGTCAACCATTGCACCGGGCCGCCGAACAAGCTGGACCTGACCCGCTCCACCCTGTTCCTCGGCAAGGTCTTCGAAAGCGGCCGTATCCGCGTGGCCGGCGTGGACGGCAAGATCGGGCCGCTGATGATCAAGGAGGCCGAGGCGCTGCACAAAAAGAGGCTGATCACCAGCCGCGCCCTGCGCGTGCTCAAAAAGAGGCTCCGCTGGGAGATCACCAACACGGGGCAGGGCTGGTACCTCTCCCACCACCACCACGTGCACGTCAGCACCATCTACCTGACCTACAAGACGCCCAAAACGGGCAAGACGACGGTGCTGCCCGATCCGGGTCTGTGGCTGGCCCGGACTGTTCAGGCGCAGTAGCCCTGGCCGGTCAACGGCTGGCAGGTTGAGGCGGAGGCTGGCCGCCGGGGCCCCTGGGGAAACGCACTGGCCAGGGTACCGAGATTTCGTTACGTTTGCAGTAATCCTCCGAGGGGTGATCGTGGAGCCCAGGGATCCGGAAGACTCAAGGCCTGCAGAGCAGGAACATGGCGCCGCCGAAGCGGCCCGTTCGCCGCTGGTGGCGTGGGTCCTCAGCGGCTCGGGCGGCACCCCGCGCCTGGCCCTGGTGGTGGTCTGCGTGCTGGCTTTCTCCGCGGTGCTGCTCGGCCTGAAGATGTGGCTCAACCCACCGCAGAGCAGCCCCGCCCTGCGCCCCCGGGGCGTGTTCATCGCCGCCATCGACGTCCAGCGCGGACAGAAACGGTGGCGCCTGGGCAGCGAGCACTGGCTGCAGCCGGGCGACAAGCTCCGCTTCATCTACGACGCGCCGCGGGATGGGTACCTCTACGTGGTGGGCCTGGCGACCAGCCGCGTGACCCTCTACGAGCCCCGGGGAGAGCCCCGGCTGGTGGCCAGGGGCAAGCTGCAGCGGGTGCCCGACGCGGTGGTGCTGGACGACGCGATCGTGGGCACGGAGCGGATCATCGCGCTGCTCTGCCCCACGCTGGTGCCCCGGGCGCGAGTGCTGGGCGCTGCCCGGTCTGCGGTCTCACGGGCCCGCGGCGCGGCGGCCGTGGCGCGCCTGGCGCTGCCCTGCGTCCAGTCATCCCGGCTGGTGCAGCGTCGCGCCGGGGCAAAGTGAACGAGCGGCTCAGGCCAAAAAGAAGCCCACCGCCAGCAGCAGGTCGGTGACCAGCACCAGGGCAACGTTGGCCCCCAGGGCCGGCAGCATGGGGGCCCGCCGGGCGCCGTGGCGCAAGGCGGTGGCGGCGGCCTTGACGCCCAACGGCAGGGTGAGCAGCGCCACCAGCGCCGTAAGCGGGAACCAGCTCAGCAGGGCGCCGGCGACGATGAGGCCGTAGGTCGTCAGCAGGCCCAGGGCGTAGACCACCGCCGCGCCCCGGTGTCCCAGCACGATGACCAGGTGCCGCCGGCCGCCGACCCGGTCGGCCTTGGCGTCGGGGAACTCGTTGAGCAGCAGCAGCAGCGCGGTGAGGATCCCCGGCGGGATGGACAGCAGCGCCACCTGCGCGGTGAGCTGGCCGGCCTGGGCGTAGTAGGTGCCGAGCACCACGAAGGAGCCGAGGGTCAGGCCCGCCGCCAGCTCACCCAGCATCCAGCGCGCCAGGTGGCTGGTGTAGAAGACGGACGCCAGGCCGCCGGCCACCATGAAGGCGAGCAGCACCCAGCCCATGGCCCAGGCGAGGTAGAGCCCCACGGCCATGGCCGCCAGCAGGGCGCCCCAGGCCGCGGCGGTCACCTGCCCCCGGGAGAGCAGCCCGCGCTGCAGGGTCTTGCTGCCGCCGGAAAAGGGCGTGGGCTCGGTGTGATCGTCGATGCCCGTCTTGTGATCCGACAGCTCGTTGAAGAGGTTGACGGCCACGTGGGCCAGGGTCACGCCGATCATACACAGCGCCAGGTGCAGCCCGTTGAACACCCCGTCGCTGAGGGCCACGGCGCCGCCGATGAGGCAGAGCAGCACCGAGAGCAGCAAAAAAGGCGCGCGGATCTGCGCCGCCCAGACCTTGACCTTGTTCATCGCTTCGCTCCTTTGTGGTTCGTCATCATTTGCCCTATCGCCCCCGGCGCCCGAGGAGGATCTTGCGCAGGGGGTTGAGGTTCAGCCGCCTGGACTCGAGGAACCCGTCCAGCGCGAAGCCGGCCGCGTCGGCGAAGCGGCGCATGACGCGGATGCGACGCGCCATCTGCTTCCGCTCGGCGGGGGACAGGGTGGTGTCCCGTGCGGCCTGGGCCTCGGCCTCGGCCAGGTCCTGGCGGACCTGGTCCACCAGGCGGTGCTCCCGCTGCTGGATCACCGCGCGGATCATGACCCAGAAGTCCTTCTCCGCGGCGTAGGCCACGCCCGAGCGGCTGGCCACCGGCACGCGGCGGATCACGGCCCAGGCCTGCAGCTCGCGCAGCACGATGCTCACGCCGCCCTTGCTCAGGCCGAGGCGGCGGCCGATCTCGGCGGCGCTGAGCGGCTCGTCCAGCAGAAACAGCATGGCCCACAGCCGGCCGTGGTTCCGCTTGAAGCCCCAGAACTCGATGACCCGGCCCACGGCCTCCAGCACGGTGGTCTCCCAGGGACGCATGGGGGGCGGGGGATTGCTCGAGGGGCGCGCCATGTCAGCCCTCCATCTCTTGCAGCTGCCGGTCCAGCCAGGCGCAGAGAGCGTCCAGGGGCCAGAGGGCGTCGGCGAAGGGCAGGGCAGCCAGGCGGCGGCGGCCGCGGTGCAGGTGCGTGCGCCCCTGCTTCGCGGCCTCCGCGACGGCGCCGCTGCGCAGCACGCGCCCGGCCAGCTGCACCAGCTGCTGCCGGTCCGGGGTATCGTCCACGCTGCGGCGCAGCTGCTGGGCCAGGTCCGCGTCGTGGCGGGCAGCCAGCCGCAGGGGCAGGCTGAAGATGCCGTCGGTCAGGTCGAGGCAGCCCGGCTTGCCCGGGTCGCCACCGGTGAGGTCACGGACGTCGTCGGCGATCTGAAACGCCACGCCGAAGTTGCGGCCGAAGGCCTCCAGCAGCCGGCCGGCCGCCAGGTCACCCAGCAGGTGCGCCGGCGCCGCGCAGGCGAAGGCGAACAGCGAGCCGGTCTTGCCCTCGGCGATGGCGACGTAGGACTCGGGGCAGAGGTCGCCCTGGCGCCGCGACTGGTGCTGGGCCACCTCGGACTCCAGCAGCGAAAAGAGGGTGCGCCGGTGGGCGGCCGCCAGCTCGGGGGCGCCGAGCCGCGACACCGCCTCCAGGGAGCGCAGCAGCAAGAAGTCGCCGCCCAGCACGCTGAGGGTGTTGGTCCAGCGCCGGCGCGCCGACTGCCGCCCGCGGCGAGTGTCGGCCTCGTCGATGACGTCGTCGTGCAGCAAGGTGGCGCCGTGGGACAGCTCCACCACCTCGGCCAGCTCCACGGCGCGGGTGTCCTCCACGCCTAGGGCGCGGCCCACGCACAACGCGGCCACGGCCCGCAGCCGCTTGCCACCGGAGGCGAAGAAGTCCACGCACAGCTCGTCCACCGGGGCCGGACCGTCCGGCGCCAACAGCCGCCCCTCCAGCTCGGAGAGGGGCTGCCGGAAGGCGTCAGTCAGGTAACCTCGCAGCCTGGATGGGTTCTGGGCCAGCTCGAGCAGGGTTGCGTCAATGTTCATATGGTTTAAATAGGTTTAAACCATATGGCTGTCAAGGCGCCCCTGTCCCTTTAAGATCCTGCCCAAGATCCTGCCCGGACCTAGCCTTTGTACTTTTCTGCTTTCAGGTCTTTAAGTTTCAGCGTGTTGGCTTCTGCCCGGACCTAACTTTTGTACTTTTGCTCCGCCAACGAAAAATAACAGCACCGCCCGAAAAATAACAACATAACAGCACCGTCCCCGAACGGCGTCCCCGAATGGCTCCCGAAGGGCTCCCCTGGCCGGGAGTCCTTGACACCTCTGCGTGGCCCCGGGGATGCTTGTGGGCCAATGTCCGGCCTCAACGTCTACCGCAGCAACCGCATGGAGACCCTGGTGGAGGTGCTGGCCCGCAAGCTGGCCGCCGCCCCCCTGCCGGACCCCTTCGAGGCAGAGCAGATCGTGGTGGGCAACCTCGGCATGGAGGGCTGGCTCTCGCGGCAGCTGGCCCAGCGGTTGGGCGTCTGCGCCAACGTGCGCTACCTCTTCCCCGCCGATGTGCTGGACCGCTCCCTGGCCTTGCTCTGCGGCGACGAGGACCGGCAGCAGGAGGGCGATCCCTGGTCCACCGACGCGCTGACCTGGGGCATCATGGCCTGCCTGCCCGGCCTGATGGAGACGCCCGAGCACCGGGAGGCCTTCCGCCTGGTGCGCTCCTACCTCGCCTGGGAGGCCAGCGACGACGCCGGCGACAGCCCACGAGAGGTGGTCACCCGGCACCGCTACGCCCTGGCGCGGCAGGTGGCCGACGTGTTCGATCGCTACGCCGTGTTCCGCCCCGCCTGGGCCCTGGCCTGGAGCGAGGGCAAGCCCGCGCCCCGGCTGGAGCTGCCGCCGGAGCTGGCCTGGCAGCCGGTGCTGTGGCAGGCCCTGCAGCGGCGGGCCGGCGACCGCGGGCACCTCGCGGGGCGCGTGGCCCGGGCGGCGACCTCCGCGGACACCGCCGCGCGCCGGTCCTCGCCTCCTGCGGAGGCTCCGGGATACGACAGCGGCGCGTGGCCCGGCTTCCAGCGCCTCACCGTCTTCGGCCTGTCGTCCCTGCCGCCGGTCTACCTCGACGTGCTGGACCTGCTCTCCAGGCTGGCCGAGGTGAACCTCTACATGCTCTGCCCCTCCCCCGAATACTGGGAGGACCTGACCAGCCGCGGGGAGCAGGCGGCCCGGCGACGGCGCATGGCCCGGGACGAACTGACCCACCACCTGCGCCAGGCCCTGGAGGAGGCCGATCGCCCCGAGGGCGCCCCGCTGCTGGCCTCCCTCGGCCGCATCGCGCGGGACTTCCAGGTGGTGCTCGAGGCGCTGCCCGGCGGCTACACCGACGGCGGCGGCCCCGCGGTGGAGGGGCTGTTCTCCGATCCGGTGCAGGACTCGGCGCTGCCCATGGGCGCGTCGGCCGTGGCTTTGCACTGGCTGCAGTCCGACGTCTACAACGTGCGCCACCCCGCCGGCGAGCTGGAGCGCCCGGTGCGACGGCGCCGCGCCCTGCGCCCGTCCGACGACTCGCTCCAGCTCCACGCCTGCCACGGCCCCACGCGCCAGGTGGAGGTGCTGCGCGACGTGCTGCTCGGCCTGTTTCAGGACCACCCTCACCTGCAGCCCCGCGACGTCGTCGTGATGACCCCGGACATCGAGACCTACGCCCCGCTGGTCTCGGCGGTCTTCGACGACGGCCCGCTCTTCCGCCTGGAGCAGGCCGGGCGGCCCGAGCGCGGCCCCGACGGCTGGGGCGCCGCCGGCGCGCCTCGGGTGCCCTACCGCATCGCCGACCTGAGCCTGCGTCGCACCAACCCCGTGGCCGACGCCCTGCTGCGTGTGCTGGAGCTGGCCTCGGGGCGCATGGAGGCCTCGGCGGTCCTCGACCTGCTCGGCCTGGAGCCGGTGCGCCGGCGCTTCGGCCTGGAGGAGGACGACATGCCCCAGGTGCAGGAGTGGATCCGCGGCAGCGGCATCCGCTGGGGGGCCGACGTGGCCCACCGCCGCGCCGAGGGGCTGCCAGCCGACGCGGGCAACACCTGGGGCGCCGGCCTGCAGCGGCTGACCCTGGGCGTGGCCATGGCCGGCGAGCACCGCCTCTTCGGCACCGCGCCCTACGACGACATGGAGGGCGACCGGGTGGCGCTGTTGGGGTGCTTCCTCGACCTGTGCGCCACCCTGATGGACCAGGCCCGCGCCCTGCGCCGCCCCCGGACGCTGGACCGCTGGGCCGCCCGCCTGGACCGCACCCTGGACGCCGTCACCGCCACCTCGGCGAGGGCCGGCTGGCTCACCCGCCGGGTGCGCGACACCCTCAAGGAGCTGGACAACCACGGCGCAATGCAGGCGCCCGTCGAGCTCGACGCGGTGCGGGCCTACCTCGAGGGGCGCTTCGAGCTGCCCGCGGGCCGGGACGTCAACCCCGGCGGCGCGGTGACCTTCTGCGCCCTCGTGCCCATGCGCAGCATCCCGCACAGGGTGGTCTGCCTGCTCGGCATGGACGAGGAGGCCTTCCCCCGCAATCCGGGCACCGTGGGCTTCGACCTCACCTCGCGCAACCCGCGGGTGGGCGATCGCGACCCCCGGGACGAGGACCGGCTGCTGCTGCTGGAGGCCTTGCTGGCCGCCCGTGAGCACCTGGTGATCACCTACACCGGCCACGACGTGCGGACCAACAAGGAGCAGACGCCGGCGGCCCCGGTGGACGAGCTGCTGGACGTCATCGACCAGTCGTTCCCCGCGCCGTCCGAGGGGGTGACGCCCCGGGCCTTCATCACCACCCACCACAGACTGCAGGCCTTCTCCCCGGACAACTTCCGGCCGCTGCACCGGGACCCCACCGCGGCCGGACTGCGCCCCTGGAGCTTCGACCGGCGCCTGCGCACGGCGGCGGCGCGACTGCAGGCCGCGCGGGTGGGCCAGGACGAGCTGCAGGACGAGCCGTTCGTCACCCCGGGGGGCAGCCCGCCGGAGCCCGACGCCGGGCCCGAGGTGATCCGCCTGGCCGATCTGATCCGCTTCTTCAAGCACCCGGTGCAGCACCTGCTGAGCCACGGCCTGCGCCTGGACCTGGAGGAGCGCACCGATCTGGTGGAGGATCGGGAGCCCATCGAGCTGGACCCGCTGCAGTGCTGGAGCCTGGACGACTCCCTGTTGAGCACCCTGATCCAGGGCGTCTCCCCGGAGCAGGCGGTGGCCAGCCTGGTGGCCCAGGGGCGCGTCCCCCTCGGCACGCCGGGGTCGGTGCTGCTGGACGAGCGGCTGCGGGTGGTCACCGCCGCCCTGAGGCAGGCGGACCAGGAGCGCCACGAGCGGGGGGCGCTGCCGCCGCTGCAGATCGATCTGCAGCTGGCCGGCGCGCGCCTGCAGGGGCAGGTGGACCGGCGGGTGGACGGCCGCTGCGTGCTGGCCTATGTCGGCGGCAGCAAGTCCCACGGCAGGCGCATGGTGGAGCCGTGGATCCTGCACCTCGCCTGGCGCGCCCAGGAGCCCGAGGTCGATTCGTCGGTGGTGCAGGTGCTGGCGGCCCTCGGAGACGACGGGGCGGTGGCCGGCCGCGTGCAGGAGTTCAGCATCAACGCGGGCAAGGAGCACCCGGCGGAGTACGCCCTGCGCCGCCTGGGCAACCTGGTGGAGCTGTACCAGCGCGGGATGCAGGAGCCGCTCCCGCTGTTCGTCTACTCCTCATATATCTTCGCCCGCCACGTCTTCGAGGACGTCAAGGGGCGGCACCCCGGCAACGACCCGCCGCCGGACCTGCTGACGCGCTACCGCGGCAACGTCAGCTGGGCCCGCGGCAGGGCGATGCAGGTCTGGCGGCGCCGCAGCTTCGTCGACAAGCCGCCCGGCGACCTGGACGACGCCTACGTGGCCCAGGTCCACGGCGACCGTTGCGCGCTCACCGCCGACGGCGACGACGGCAGCCGGGAGGTGGACGCGGAGTTCGCCACCCTGGCGGTGCGGTTCTGGTGGCCCCTGCGGCGGGCGCTCCAGGAGCGGGGGGTGCGGCTGTGACCCCCGACGTCAAGGGCTTCGACGCCAACAGCAGCCTGGAGCGGGGCGTGACCCTCATCGAGGCCAGCGCCGGCACGGGCAAGACCTATAGCATCACCAGCCTCGTGCTGCGCCTGGTGGCCGAGCACGGTCTGCCCATCGACCAGATCCTCATCGTGACCTACACCCGGGCGGCCACGGCCGAGCTGCGCGTGCGCGTGCGGCAGCGCCTCGGCCTGGCGGTGGAGGCCCTGCGCCGCCGCGAGGCCCCCGTGGACGACGAGGTCATCGGCCGGCTGGTGCGGCTGGCCGACGACGGCGGGGCGTCCGGGGCGCGCCGCCTGGAGCAGAACCTGCGCGACGCCCTGGAGGGCTTCGACGCGGCGTCGATCTACACCATCCACGGCTTCTGCCAGCGGGCGCTGTTGCACCACGCCTTCGAAAGCGGCGCCAGCTTTGGCCTGGAGCTGGTGCGCGACACAGCGCCGCTTCTGGACGAGCTGGTGGACGACGCCCTGACGCGCCAGCTCCACGCCCTGTCGCCGCGGGCCTACAAGATCTTCACCCGCTGCTGTGGGCTGCGGCGGCGGGAGCTGCTCGCTCTGGCCCGGGCGGCCACCGAGGACCCCGAGATGCAGATCGTGCCCGACCCGGGCGCCACCCTGCCGGGCCCCGAGGACTGGATCGCGGCGGTGGATCGCTTCGTGGCGCTGTGGGACGACCAGGGCGAGGACGCCATGGCCGCCCTGGAGGAGGCCACGGACCAGGGTCACCTCTCGGCGTGGTACCGCAAGGACAACACGCGCACCGTGGGCCAGCGGGTCGCGGCCTGGGCCAGGGGCGAGCCGCTGCCCGAGCGGCCGGACAAGGGGCCGCGCTGGTTCGAGTACTTCCGCCCGGCGCGTATCCGCCGGGAGGCGGCCAGCGACGAGGGCCGGGCCCTGGCGGAGCACCCGGTGTGCCAGCAGTGGGGCCGGGTGACGGCGCTCATCGACCCGGTGCGCACCGGCGCCCGCGTGCGCTTCGCCGTCTCCGCCCGCGAGGAGCTGGGGCGGCGCAACCGCCGGCGCCACGTGCAGACCTACCAGGACCTGCTGCGGGGGCTGGCCGGCGCGCTGGACGATCCCCACCGCGGGGCCGCCCTGGCCGGGGCGGTTCGCCAGCGCTACCGCGCCGCGCTGATCGACGAGTTCCAGGACACCGACGGCGTGCAGTGGCGCATCTTCTCCGCCCTGTTCGGCGACGGCGACAGCTACCTCTACCTCATCGGCGACCCGAAGCAGGCGATCTACGCCTTCCGCAACGCCAACATCCACGTCTATCTCGAGGCCAAGGGCAGCGCCGGGGCAGGCCGAGCCTTCACCCTCACCACCAACTACCGCTCGGACCGCGGATACCTCGAGGCCCTCAACCACCTGCTGGACCGCAACGGCGTCTTCGGCGAGGAGGAGGGGCGCATCGACTACGTGCCCCTGACGGCCTGCGAGCGGGAGCCGGAGTCGCGCCTGCGCTTCCCCGGAGAGCCCGACGACCAGCGCGACGCGCCCTTACAGCTACGCCTCTTCAGCCAGTCCATGGCCGGCCAGGGCGACGGCGCGATGCAGAAGTGGCAAGCCTGGCTGCTGCTGCCCCCGCGGGTGGCGGCCGACATCGTCGCCTTCCTCGACCGCCGCCCCGAGATCCACGATCCGGGATCCGCCAGCGCGGGCGAGGACGGCTTCCGGCCGGTGGAGCCGGGGGACATCGCGGTGCTGGTGCGCAAGCACAAGCAGGCTGCCGACGTCCAGGCCGCCCTGGCCGCGGCCCGGGTGCCCAGCGTGCTGGACCGCACGGGCAGCGTCTTCGACTCCGACGAGGCCCTGGCCCTGCAGCGCTGGCTCAACGCCCTGGCCCAGCCGAACCGCGACCGCCCCGCCCGGCTGGCGGCGGTGACGCCGATGATCGGCTGGACCGGCGACGACCTGCGCGACGCCGGCGACGGCGAACGCTGGGCCCGCTGGATCACCACGCTCACCCTCTGGCGGCGGCGCTTCAGCAACCACGGCTTCATGCGCACCTTCCGCGCCATGCTGGACCAGGAGGGTGTGGCAGGGCGGCTGCTGTCCGGCCGCCGCGGCGAGCGGAGGCTGACCAACCTGCTGCACCTGGCAGAGCTGCTGCACACCGCCGAGCAGGAGCAGCGCCTGGGCCTCGAGGGGCTCTGCGCCTGGCTGGAGCGGCGGCGCAAGTCCAAGCCCCAGGATGTGGAGGCGGTGCAGATGCGCCTGGAGACCGACGACGCGGCCGTGCGCATCGTGACCATGCACTCCAGCAAGGGGCTGGAGTATCCGGTGGTCTGGGCCCCCTACCTCTGGGACGGGCTGTGGATGAGCCCCGAGGACAAGCTCAACCTGCGCTGCCCCCAAAGAGACCACGCCGCCGAGCGGATCCTCGACCTGCACTTCAACCATGAGCACAACCCGAAGCGGACACACATCCGCCGGGCAGAGCTGGAGATCCTGCGCGAGAACCTGCGCCTGCTCTACGTGACGCTGACCCGGGCCCAGCTGCGCTGCGAGGTCTACTGGGGCGCGGTGAACTTCAACGACACCTCGCCCCTGGGCGCGGTGCTGCACGGCGCCCCCGAGGACGCCCCGCGAGAGCTCTGGGCCGACCGCCTGACGGGGGCGCGCCAGCGCGTACCCGACCGGGGCATGGGCGACCTGTTGGTGGACATCGCGCCCATGGCCGAGCGGTCAGACGCCGTTTCGTGGGTCGAGTGCGAGCCGCCGTTGGCTGCCACGTGGACGCCGCCCGGGGCCCGGGAGGAGCGGCTGGAGGCCCGGAACTTTTCGCGCTTCGGCCTGGACAACATCTGGCGCCAGAGCAGCTACTCGGCGTTGACCAGCGGCGCGTTGGACCCCTGGCGCGAGCAGCGGGCCGAGGCTGAGCGGGACCCGGACCGGCCCGGCGTGGACCACGACGAGGTGGACGCCGCCGAGCAGGACGACGGCGCGGGCGCGGGCGACGGCGCCCCGCGGCCCGAGGTGCCGGACGGCGCCCCGGAGGTGGCCATGGCGCCCTTCCCCGGCGGCCCCGAGGCGGGCACGTTCCTGCACGAGGTGCTGGAGCATCTGGACTTCGCCCTGGCCCGGCCCGGCGCGGGCGCGGGGGAGCGGGCCGAGCTGGAGGGCTTGCTGGCCGACCAGCTGGCGCGCCACGGCCTGGAAGTGGACCGCTGGCTCTCGCTGCTGACGCGCTGCTTCACCGACGCGCTGCAGACCCCCCTGGGCGCGGCCCTGGGCGAGGCGCGCCTCTGCGACGTACCGCGGGCCGCGCGCCTGGACGAGCTGCGCTTCCACTTTCCCCTGGCCGGGGGACTGGACTGGCGCGGCGCCGAGCGTGACCCGGTGGTCACGGCCCGGCAGGTCAGCGCCGCCTTCGCCCTGCGCCCCGGCGACGAGACCATGGGCGCGGGCTACATCGAGCACCTGCAGGCGCTGCCCTTCGGCCGGGTCAAGCTGGCCGGGTTCATGACCGGCAGCATCGACCTGGTCTTTCGCGCCGGCGACCGCTGGTACATCGCCGACTACAAGAGCAACCGCCTCGACCCGCACCGCACGGGCAGCCTGCCGGCGCAGCACTACTACCAGCCCGGCCTGCGCCACGAGATGGAGCACCACCACTACTACGTGCAGTACCACCTCTACGCCGTGGCCCTGCACCGCTACCTCGGCTGGCGCCTGGGCGCGGGCTACAGCTACGAGGAGCACTTCGGCGGTGTCTACTATCTCTTCTTGCGGGGCATGCAGGGGGCGGACACGCCGGAGGAAAACGACCTGCGCCACGGCGTCTTCTTCGACCGCCCGCCCTGGGAGGTGGTCTCGGCCCTGGACCGACTGTTTGACGATCCGGGCAGGGGAGGGGGCGCATGAGCCCGGTGATGACGCCGCTGTTCCTCCGCTCCACGGGCCTGTCTTCGCCGGGTCGGGAGGAGCGCTTCGTCGCCGTGGAGGCCCGGCTCGGTCCGTTTTACGAGGCCGGCGTGCTCGGCTCGGCGGAGGTACACGTGGCGGCTCAGCTGGGGCGGCTGGCCGAAGCGCTGGACGACCCGGACGTGCTGCTGGCCGCGGCGCTGGCCGTGCGCGCGCCCCTGCACGGGCACGTCTGCGTGGACCTGGACGGCGTCGACGACGGGCTGCGGCCCGACCCCGGCGGCTGGCCCGGCGTCGAACAGGAGGTGCCGCTGCGCTGGCCCGCTGACCGTCAGGCCTGGCGCGACGCCGTGGCCGCCAGCGGCCTGGCGCGGGAGGCGAGGGCCGACGCGCCGGAGCAGGACGCCGCCCACGGTACGGCGGCGGGGGACACGCCCCTGGTGCTGCACGGCGCGCGCCTCTACCTCGACCGCTACTGGCGCTACCAGCAGCGGCTGGCCCGCGAGCTCACGCGCCGGGCGGCCGACCCCTCACCCGCGCCGGCGGACGCCGAGCTGCTGCGCGCCGGGCTGGAGCGCCTGTTTCCGCGAGACGGCGCGGGGCTGGACCGCCAGATGCTGGGCGCGGCCATCTCGGCCCTGCGTCCGCTGTGCGTCATCTCCGGCGGGCCGGGCATGGGCAAGACCTGGACCATTCGCAAGATCCTGGCGCTGGCGTTGGCCCAGCGGGCCGCGGCGCGGCGCGCGGACTCGACGCTGCCGCGCTTTCAGGTGGCCCTCGCGGCGCCCACGGGCAAGGCGGCGGCGCGTATGCGCGAGGCGATCCTCGACGAGCTGGACGACTTCCTCGATGGCCTGGACCCGGACGTGCTCGGTCCCAACGTTCGTCGGCGCCACGTGCGGGCCTTCATGGAGGGGCTCAAGCCGAGCACCCTGCACCGGCTCCTCGGCTACCGCACGCGGACCCCCTCGCGCTTTCGCCACCACCGCGACAACCCCCTGCCCCACCACCTTGTTGTGGTGGACGAGACCTCCATGGTGGACCTGCCGCTGATGTCCAAGCTGGTGGACGCCGTGGCGCCCTCCGCGCGGCTGATTTTGCTGGGCGACCGCTACCAGCTGGCCTCGGTGGAGGCGGGGGCGGTGCTGGCCGACATCTGCGGCGAGACCGGCGCCGAGACGCTCTCGGCCTCCGTGGGGTTCGCCGACGAGCTGCGCCGCCACTGCGGCCTGAAGCTGTGGGTCCACGGGGCCGCGGAGGCGCCGGGGCGCGGCCTGCAGGACTGCATCGTGCAGCTCAACCGCAACTACCGCTTCGAGGAAGCCAGCGGCATCGGCGCCTTCGCCGCGGCCTGTCTGGCGCCCGACGAGACCTTCGACCCGGCGCACACCGCGTCCCTGCTCGGCCCCGCCGCGGGCCACGGGGACGCCACCCTGCTACCCCACGGGCGCGAGGGTCTGCTCACCGCGCCGGTGAAGCGGGCCATCGTAAAGGGCTACCGCGGCTACCTCGAGACCCTGCGCCTGGGGCCCCGCCCCGGCGAGCCCGAGGCTCGCTTTCACCGCCGGGTGCTCAAGGCCCTGGACGCCTTCCGCGTGCTCTGCGCGCACCGGCGCGGCCGCCTGGGCGTGGCCGGGCTCAACGCCGCGGTGGAGGAGCTGCTGTCCGCCGAGGTGCAAGGCTTCGAGCCCTCCGAGGAGCACTACCTGGGCCAGCCGATCCTGATCCGCCGCAACGACTACGCCGTGCGCCGCTTCAACGGCGACGTCGGCGTGGTGGTGGAGCGCGCCGCCGTGGCGGGGCAGCCCTCGCTGCAGGTGGCCTTCCCCGGCACCAGCGACGAGCCGGTGGAGTACCTTGCGCCCTCGCGGCTGCCCGAGCATCAGACCGTCTTCGCCACCACCATCCACAAGAGTCAGGGCTCCCAGTTCGACCACGCCCTGATCATGCTCCCCTCGCGGCCGTCGCCGATCCTCACCCGCGAGCTGATCTATACCGGCGTCACCCGCGCCGCGCGCCACGTCACCGTGGTGGGAGATCGGCGCATCCTGGCCGACGCCCTGGCCCGCACGGTGCAGCGGGCCTCGGGCCTGCGTGAGCAGCTGTGGCGCGAGTAGTGACCTTGGCCAACCGCACCCTGGACTACTACGAGCAAGACGCCGAGGACCTGGCCGCGCGCTACGAGAGCGCCGACGTGGCCGCGCTCCACCGGCGCCTGGTCGCGGCCTTCGCGCCGGGCGCGCGCCTGCTGGAGCTGGGCGCGGGCTCGGGCCGAGACGCGGCCGCCATGGTGGCCGCCGGCTTCGCGGTGACCATGGCCGACGGCTCCGAGGCCATGCTGCGCCAGGCCGTTGTCGTCCACCCCGAGCTGGCCGGCCGCGCCGTCTTCCACCGCTGCCCCGCGCCGCTGCCCTGGGACGACGGCGCCTTCGACGGCGTCTACGCCCTGGCCATGCTGATGCACCTGCCGACGGCACAGATCCAGGCCACCCTGGCCGAGGCGGCGCGGGTGCTTCGCCCGGGCGGGCGCCTGTTCTTCTCCGTGCCGTTTTCCCGGGACGACATCGTGGCGGGCAGCCGGGACGCCAAGGGGCGCCTCTTCACCAACCTCTCCCCCGAAGGGTGGCTGGAGGCCGGGGCGGCGGCCGGCCTGGGGCTGCTGGAGTCCCGGGAGAGCCCCGACGGGCTGGGGCGCCCGGGCATGCGCTGGATCTCGGCGCTGATGCAAAAGTAGCGCGCATTTCGTGATTCCTTCTACCCTCGGCTGTGGGCATACTGATCCCATGATCCGACACCTGCTCACCCAGCTCGCCGTGCTGCTGTCCTTGACCTGCGCCGCCCCGGTCACGGCCCGGGCCCAGGACCCCGTCATGATAGGCCACACCCGCGAGGACCCGTACGAGGGCGCCGAGGCGTCGAGCCAGCCCAGCAGCCAGCCTGCAAACGGCGATCGCGTCTCGCGGACGCGCACGGAGTACGTCGCCGGCGGCCCCATGTTCTACTTCACCACCACCGGCTTCGTCGGCGGAGGCTTGCAGGTGCGGGCGCTGACCCTCAAGTGGCCTCGCCTCTTCGTCACCTGCGTGGAGGCGGTCATCGCCGGGGACGCCAACCAGGACAGCATGGTGGCTCACTTCGGCTCCCGGGTGGGCTGGCGCTTCTACCTCGATCCGGCGGGCAAGCACCAGCTCCGCGTGGGCGTGGGCCTCGGCTTCGGCACGGTCTACTCCCGCGCCGCCCTGGAGGACACCGACGGCTCGTCAGGGATGTTCTGGGCGCCGGGCGGCGAGTACCTCTACGAGTTCCCCTTCGGCCTGCACCTCGGCGGCAACTTTGGCATGGTGATGCCGCTGATCGTGGGCGACTTCACGCCCTACGTCATGGCCTTCAACTTCGGCTTCATCGTCGGGTACTGATCACCCGCTCCACGAACTCCAGGAACAGATCGACGTCCACCCGCTCGCGAAAGCAAAAGCAGGGGATCCCCTCCGGCACCTCGCCGGCGACCCCGGCCAGGGCCTCGTCGAGGCAGACGAGCCACGGGCGGTCGCCGGGCAGGCCACGCAGCACCTCCCACTTGCGGCGGAGGTACTCCGGGGTCCAGTAGCCGACGATCTCCACCGGCAGGCGCAGGCCGCGGTCGCGGTCCACGAGGGTGAAGTCGGGGCAGAGGATGTGGCGACCCAGGTGCACGGGGTCGGCCTCCCGCAGTACCTCCCACCTAGGCGCCGTACGAGTCAGGTCCCGGAAGAAGCGCCGCTCCAGGGCGCTGTCGAAGCGCCGCGGCGGGAGGTGTGGGGTACCGATCGGATCGCCGTGGCCGGCGCGCCAGCGGCGGCGGCGGCCCCGCACCACGCAGACGGCCTCCAACCGCCAGCGCGGAGCCCGCACGAGCGCAGGCAGCCAGGCAGCCATGGCGTTGCCGTACTTGGTGGTGTGGTGAAACAGAGACAGCGGGCCCGACAGCGTCAGCCGCGCCGCGCCGGCCGCGTCCTGCTCGGCGACGCAGAGCAGTCGGCGCAGGCGGGCGAAGCGGAGCACCGCCTTGACGCCGCCCTCCATGGTCACGGTCAGCTCCTCGGCGCACCGGGCCAGCCCCTGGGCCAGGGCCAGGTTGTAGGCCTCCATGACCTGCTCCACGCTGTCCGGTTCGGCCCGGGGGCGCAGGACGCGGGCGGCCGGCACGTCGGCGTACAGGTCCCGCTCCAGCTCGGCGGCTGCAACGCCCAGCTCACCGGCGGCCCGGTCCAGCACCTGCCCCCGCGGCAGCGTGGGTCCCGCCGCCGCCTGGCAGAAAAGGGTACGGCGCAGCCGCGCCGGCGGCGCGCAGGCGTGCACCTCAAAGCCGTGCCGCCGCAGCATCAACGCCGAGGCCGCGCGCCAGGCGAACCAGGTCTCGCCCAGGCGCGGTGGCCGCTTGAGGCGTTGCTCCACCTCGGCGCGCGGCCTGCCGACGCACGCGGTGAGGGTGTCCAGCAGGGCCTGCACCCAGAGGTGTCCGCGGGAGGTCACGAAGCGAGGTCGTACAGTCTCTGCGTCCAGGTCCAGGTCGAGCAGCCGCTGAGGGAGCATCACCATCTCCCTTCACGCCACCAGCGAGAGCTGTCGGCGGTCCGCGTGGCGCTCCTCGAAGGTGTCGCGGGCCACCGTCTCGTAGACCACGGCCCGCTTGCCCTCCTGGGGGCGCAGCACGCGCCCCACCCGCTGCACGTGCTCCCGGGTGCCGTGAGAGCCTCCCACCACCACGCCCACTCGCGCGTCGGGCAGGTCCACGCCCTCGTTGAGCACCCTCGAGGAGACCACCGCGCGCACCTGGCCTTTCCGCAGCGCGCATAGCACCTGCTCGCGCTCCTTGCGACCAATGTCGCAGGTGATGGCGGGGATGAGCAGCTCACGGGAGAGGGTGTAGGCGGCGGCGTTGTCCGCGGTGAAGAGCAGCACGCGGTCCTGCGGGTGGCGCCGCAGCAGGTCGCCGGCGACGTCCAGCTTCTCCCGTGCCGTGCTCACGATCCGCCGCGCGCGGTGGAACCCGGCCAGGGCCTCGCGCCCGGCCTTGCTCTTGAGCGCCAGGCGCTGAAAGTCGCCCCAGACCTGGCCCCCCGCTCGCCGGAACTCGGCGTACACCTCACAGAAGGCTCCGTGGGACTGGCTGTACTCCTCCCGCTCCTCGCCGGTGAGGTTCACCATCAGGCGCAGGTGGTCGAAGGGGGCGAGGTGCCCGCCGCCCGCCATGTCGGCGATGGTCTGGTGGCAGACCACCGGCCCGATGAGATCGTCCAGGCGCGCCAGGGCGTCGGCCCGGTCCGGCGGCGTGGCGGTGAGGCCGAGGCGCGCCTTGGCGGTACACATCTCCAGGGCCTCGGCGCGAAGCCCGCTGGCGAAGTGGTGGGCCTCGTCGACCACCAGCAGGTGAAAGCGGTCACCGAAGCGGTCCATCTGACGGTAGGCGCTCTCGAAGGTGCAGACGGTCACCCGGCGCAGAGTGTGGTCCCCGTCTCCGTAGACGCCCACGGGCCAGCCGTACCGCTGCTTGATGCAGGCCACCCATTGATTCAGCAGCACCCGGGTGGGCACCAGGACCAGGGCCGCGCGGCGGGTGTGGGCCATGGCGGCCAGGGCCACGTGGGTCTTGCCGCTGCCCGTGGGTAGCACCACCACCCCGCGCCGGCCAGCCATTTGCCAGCTCATCAGGGCGTCGGTCTGGTAGGCGCGCAGCGCCGGCCGCTCCATGACGATGCTCGGAGAGCGGCCGGGTCGCACCAGGTCGGCGAAGGGGACCTGCTCCTCGCGGAGCCTCGCGATGATCGACGCGTAGCGATACCCCGGCGCGCGGTAGGCCGCCACCCGGGGGTCCCACAGCAGCCCCGGCAGGTCGAGCCGGTCCAGGCCGAGGCCATCTCCGTGCTCCAACAATAACGTCCCCGCGTCGAAGCGGATCTTGCAGGCGCTGCGGTTCATCGTTTCTCCTCCTTTTCGGTGTGAAAGCCCATGGGCTTGTCCTCTTTCGAATCCGCATCCATCAGGGCCTTGATGGCGTCGAACACACCTTGAACTGAACGTCGTATTTCTTCTCCAGCGCGGTCAGCCGGGAGGCCAACTCCTGGTGGCTGGCGAGCATGGACCGCAGCCGGACGAAGGTGCGCATGATCTCGATGTTGACCTTCACTGCGCGGGGGCTGCGCAGCACGCTGGAGAGCATGGCCACACCCTGCTCGGTGAAAGCGTACGGGCGATAGCGCCGGCCTCCCCACTCACTTGAGGTCACAATTTGTGACCTCAAGATTTCAAGTTCCTGATAATCAAGCTGAAACATGAAATCGTCGGGAAAACGGTCTCTGTTTCGCTTGACTGCCTGAGTAAGCACCTTGGTCTGCACGCCATACATCGCGGCCAGGTCGGCGTCGAGCATCACCCGCTGACCCCTGATGAGCAGGATCGATGCTTCGATTCGTCTGACAGAGGACATGTCCTTTTCCATGACGACCCCTGTTGCATCTGCGGTGCCAGAGCCTGGTCTGTTACATTTCAGGCGTTTGCGACCCCCCCGGGGGCCAAGGCGTCCGGCCCACCGCACCGGCCGGACCGGTATCCGGAAAAACGCGAATCCCGTGGTGACCTGACGCGGGGTGCGCTATGAAACACCGAGGAGGGCCCTGGTGAGATCGATCAATACTTACTGCGTGGTGGCTGCCCTGCTGGCTGGCTGCGCGGGCAGCACGCCACCGCCGCGCGCCGCGCAGCCCCGGCCAGCAAAGCCCGCCGCCGACGGCGTGGCCCCCGTGGTGCCGATGCTGGGCGACGCGCCGCTGCAGCGCTCGCCGCTGTCGCCAGCCCGCAAGGACTACGTCTTCCCCGTGCCCCGCGGCTTTTCGCCCGGCGAGAAGGTGGGCGGTACCCTGGGCGCGTCCGCGTCCCGGCTGGCGGCCAGCGGCGGCACCATGCTCGTGACCCGACACCGGGGGTTCGGCGCCGGGCCCCTGGTGGGGATCATCGCGGTGGCGCCCGCCGTCTCGGGCGTGGGGGTCACGGCCAACGAGGGGGGCTGCAAGCGCGTGGCTCGCACCCTGGGGCGTCGGACCGGCCACACCATCACCTTCGCCGGAGTGGTGCCGGCGGGCGGCGGCCGCGGCTGCCAGATACGCGGCGCGGCGGGGAAGTCCTCGCCCAGGCCCCACCGCCGGATCATCGTCACCATCGTGGAGCAGCGGGGCTCGGCCTGGCTGATCAACTGCGACCTGGACGACCGCGATCTGGTGGCCATCCAGGGCTGCAAGGCGGTGGTGGCGGGCTGGCGGTTCGTGCGTTAGCCCCAATGCCAGTCGGTTAACGTTGGGGGACCTTCTCCTGGCCGCGAAGCGTCGCCGTGTCGTCGTGGAAACTAGGAACTAGGAACAAGGAACAAGGAACAGAGAATGAGCGGGACACGCCGGCTGAGGAGAGCGAAAAGCGGCCCGGGACGGACCTGCTTCGGCGCACTCAGCGGTACATA
>PVBE010771802.1_pt1 | contig 34584 bp, 12 predicted proteins | sample 1631181 | NCBI WGS metagenome assembly PVBE01 (sample SAMN08397723, study PRJNA350692) | Marine metagenome, whole genome shotgun sequencing project. | isolation source: water | place: Pacific Ocean | collected 2012-04
CACACTTACTCATTACTCATTACGCATTACGTGCATTCTTATCCCCTGCTCCACCATCACCGCCAGTATCATCGCCTGCCGCACAAAAATACTCGGCCAGAATAGTGGCAAGTCTTCGCCCCCCATGAATTCCGCGTTACCGACAAGTAGAAACGCTGCAAACATCAGGCACGCCACCAGCGGCCGATACAGGATAAAGAAGAACGGAAAGAACCAGAGGATGAAGTAAGACGAAATGCCCTTCGAGAAGAAGATCAGCACCAGCACGTAAAGCAGCGCGCCCCGAATCAGGCCCTCCTTCGTCTGCAGGGCCCGGCGGAAATACCACGTCAGACCAAGCAGCACCGCGATGGTGACCAGCATCAGGATGCGGTATTTGGCGTCTACGTAGCGCATGTTGATCACGTCGGCCACTGCGGCCCTCGGGATATCGGCCTGCTCGCCGTTGAGGTATTCAAAACGAAGGCTGTCGCTGTCTGAGTCCACAATACGTCCCGGTATTTTGCGGCCGTCCCTGGTGGTTACGATGACCTCAGGCATCCGCGTATCGAATAGCCCCACCATCGTGCCGGGCACCGGCATTGGCGGGAAGGCTTTCTCCGGATAAATCCAGACGCTCTCCCAGCCCGGCCTCGTGCCAGACCACTGGTAGGTGGTCATGAAGATGTCTGCGTTCACAAACAGAAACGGCGCGGCCGCAGCCAGACACAGCACGACCACGATGGCCGTATAGATGGCTGCACGCTTAGGCTGGCCTTCTTTGGCCCAGGCCAGCGGGACGAGTAATCCGGGATAGATCTTGATGAGCGCACCGACAGCGGTGATCGCAGCCGCGCCCCGCGGCTTACCCTCCACCAGCAGCCAGAGCCCGAGCAGATAAAAGAAGCTCGGGAAGTAATCGAACTGGTCACATCCGAGCCCGATCACGATCTGACTACGCCATGTGAGATTGAAAAGCACGAACGCACCGGCCGCGAGGAGGGCTTCATATTTATTTGATGTTTCATTGAGCTGTCGCGGAGTGCCAGCACTACTATGCAACCGATAAACAAGCCACGCCTGCGCCGCAATGAAGACCGCATTAAAGACCATCCAGACTCGTTTCATCACCACGAAGCTGTGATCGTAAGCGGCCACAACATCCACGTTGCGATCGCCTTCAAAAAAGTAACGCGCCAGCACCTCTGTATCGCTGGCAAAGAGCTTGGTCGCCACGTAATGGCCAATCGTGAAGACCGGTGGATAAGGCGTCCAGACATTGAAAAAACCATTCCGATCCGCCAGCGTCGAAAGCGCCGTCCACCACCAGACATTCGCCTGCGAGCCCGGAATTGCCCCCATGGCCCACAGCACGAACTGCAACAGTGCAAAGAGCGCGACGATCGGGAGGATGGTGAATGGTTGATGGTTCATGGTTGAAGAGGGTCAGACGAATGGGATCAAACGAATAGAAGATTCAGAAGTCTGTCTTCATTCGTTTGACCCCATTCGTCTGACAATTCGTCTGTCTTACTTCGAAGGATGGTTGATGGCTGATGGTTCATAGTCATACCATCCCCGTTAACCATCAACCTTCTAGCCATCAACCATGATTCTTACCGACGGCCTCACCAAGATCTTTGAAGACTCCGCACGCGGCGAGATCGTGGCCGTCAATAAACTCTCCTTTCAGGTCAGCCCTGGCGAGATCTATGGACTCCTCGGCCCGAACGGCGCCGGGAAGACGACCACGCTGCGTATGCTGGCCACGCTGCTGAGCCCGACCTCTGGACGACTCTCCATCTGTGATTTCGACGGCGAGGAACAGAGCGCGGAGATTCGGAGACGGATCGGATTCCTGACCGCGTCCAGCGGACTCTACCATCGTCTCTCGCCCGAAGAGACCTTGCGCTACTTCGGACGCCTCCACAGTATCGATGAAGACGAGCTCACCGGACGCATCGAGAAGATCATCAGCCTGCTCGACATCGAAGACTTCCGCCGAACGCCTTGTAGAAAACTTTCCACCGGCCAGAAGCAGCGCACCTCCATCGCCCGGGTGCTCATCCACGATCCACCGGTGCTCATCCTCGACGAGCCCACCTCCGGGCTCGACGTTCTTTCCAACCGCCTCATCCTCCGTTTCCTGCAGGAGAGCCGCGACCAGGGCAAAGCCGTCCTCTTCTCCACCCATTACATGGAAGAAGCCGAGATGATCTGCGACCGCTTCGGCATGGTGCATCGCGGCGAGCTGCTTATGGAAGGCACGCTGGAAGACCTCCGTGAGAAAACAGGGAAGGAGCGGCTGACGGATATCTTCCTGTCGATGGTGGAGGAAGACGTAATGAGTAGTGAGTAAGTTTGAGCTTAGACGACCGTTGTTGTTCAGACGGCGGGCTGTATGGGCAATGCTTCTCGATACTGGATACTTGATGCTGGTAGTGCCAGCCTTCGTCATTCGGATTTCGGGATTCATTCGTCATTCGTCATTCCCCTCCTCTTCCCCTGAAAGTTCACTCCCTCCCCTTGCCCTTCTACGTAAAAACTCGCGTCCTCTGAAAGGTTTACGACGTCCTCCAGGCCGGCTTCCTCGAGCCAGGCTGAAACTTCCTCGTCTGTGTGATGCCACTGGTACTGCGGGGCGAACCAGTCGAAGGTGTCGCAGACGCGCTGGCGGTGTTCGGGGTGGTTTGAGATGCCCGGAAGAAACTTTTCCAATTGCCAGAACGCACGCGCCAGGAGCTTCCAGTTCGAGCGATAGGCCCATCCCTTGACTCCGCCGATGGGTGAACTGGCTAATGCGCAGGCGTGCAACAGCGTATGCGGCATACGGGTCGTGATCCCCCGCCAGAAATTGTTCATGAACTCCCGGTAAGGAGACCACTGTTTATAGAGCCAGATGCTGATCAGACCGCCGGGCCTGAGAAACGGCAGTACCGCCTCAAAGACTGCCCGGGTATCCGGCGTGTGATGCATCACGCCGATGGAATAGATGCGGTCGAAATTCTCCCGGCGAAACGGCAGCTCCATCAGGTTGGCCTGAATGATGTGCACGTTGGGCAAATCCCGGCAGAGCTCGGCCGTTTTCTCCACCGCGTGGCTGATGTCGACCGCAAAAACCTCCGCCCCGCTCCGCCCGGTCTGAAAGGCATAACGTCCGCCGCCGCACCCGGCATCGAGCACCCGCAGGCCGGAAAGCGAATCCAGATCAAAGCCGGTCTTCGTATGAAAGAGATGCCGATCCTCCTCCGGCGATTGCACATCGTAGGCGTTCCATTGCCGGCCGAAGCTGTTCTGCGTGCGTTTCCATTTTTCCTGAAACTCATCATCCATCGCATCCGGCAACATCCTCGGAATCCCTTTCATGATCGGATACTGCGACCCGCATCCGCAGGAGAGCAGCCCCTCCTGCACGGTCTCGCCATCGTCTTCGGAAACCTTCAGATCAAGGGAAGCAGTCTGACTGTCATCTTCCTTGAGGCATGCCGGACAAAAAAGTTCATCTACAAGGCTGGGTTTCATGGTCCGGCGTAATGAGTAGTTTGGGCTTGGATAGCCGTTGTTGCTGTAATGACGGATTCAATTGGGATACTGGATGCTGGATACTCGATGCTGGTAGTGCGGTTTAGGCTCGGAGCGACCGTTCGAACCGGCGTTCAGACAAGAGCGGTATTGCCAGCATCGAGTATCGAGTATCCAGCATCCAGTATCCAGCACCTCGTCCCACTGACGCCTTGAGCGAAAAGAAAACGTAATACGTAATTAAGTAATGAGTCATGAGTAAGGCGCCTCCCGGACATTCAAAGTTTTAAAAGCTGAAACAGAACTTAAAGCACCTGCGAGCGCCTGCATCGTCCACTTGCATCCAAACGCCGCTACAGTCCATTACTCATTACTCATTGCTCATTACTCATTGTGCCGCAAACCTCACAGCGGCACTTTAACTTCCCTGCCTCCCTCCTCTCTCCTCCTGCCTCTCCCCTTCCTCCTCGCGGCCGCGGCACACTCGATGCTATCCCTCCCGGCGGCTCTCGATTCCGTGGAATTTTTCAACGGAAACAGACTTCACTCGGGCGTTCGCCATCTGAACGCTTCACATCAAAAACAACCAAACTCTCTTTCAAGGATGAACGCTATATGAAAGTCAAAACATTTACTGGTGCGACCATCAACGAAGCTCTCGCCGCGGTAAAAGAAGAAATGGGCGATTCCGTCCTTATCCTCGAAACCCGCAGTAAGCCTATCGACGGTATCGGCGGCATGTTTGGTAAAAAGATGGTCGAAGTAATCGTGGCGGACGACGATTCCAACCAGGCGAATTCGAGCCCTTTCTCCGTGCTCGGCATGGCCAACGACGAAGCCTCAGACTCGGCTCTCCTTGCATTTGAAGAACAGGCCAAACAGGCCGAAGCGAGAACGTCTCAGCTTCCTCCGCCGGTCATTCGCCGCCCGACAGAGCTCACCGAACGTGCCTACGGCAAGCGCCCGGAAGTAACGGACGAAGCCGAACTTGAAGTGTTCCTGAAAGAGCTCGAATCCATGGCCGACGAAAAAATGCCGGTCATGAACGTCCCCGTCCGTATGCAAATCCCGCAGGAAGCCCTCGTCGGCGCCGCAGCCGGCAACGGCGCTCCGGCCCAGGCGGCCCCCAACGACCTCGGTAACGGACTCCACAAAATCTATGGCGTCGGCAACCCCATGCAGGGCGACGTCCCGGCCCAGCTCCCGGCCGTGCTGAATCAGATCCAGAAGATCAATGAGAATGCTGACATCCCCCAGCAGCCGAACGCACCGCAGATGCAGGCCGGCTACCAGGCCCCGCAGTTTGCACAGATGGCATCGCAGAACGGCGCCATCCCAGCCGCCCCAACCCAAAGCCCCTTCCCCGAAGACGCTGGCCTCCCCATGCAGCGGAGAACCGGTGGAGTGGATCTGCCCGCCGACCTACCGGAACTGAAAATCACTGAAAGACCGAAACCGGAAGAAAGGAATACGGGGCCTTCGGAAGAGCAGGATCAGCAGACAGCATCGAGCACCGAGAATCGAGAATCCCGCATCCCATCTGAGTCCGACTCCCCAACAGAACCGGACACCTCAGCCCATCAACCGTCAACCGTCAACCATCAACCATATTCCGAGTCTTTCCAGCCCGTCTTCGAGCACCTGCTCGATCAGGACATGCCCGGGCCGCTGGCCAAGTCGCTCATCAAATACGTCGTCAAACAGCTCGGGGCCGACGCGACCGACGAAGCCATCCAGAACAAACTGCGCACCACCCTGCGCAGCGCCGTCCGCACCGCACCAATCCTCGACCGTGAAAACCCGAAGATCGTCGAAGGCATCTCCGCCAGGGACGAAGACGAAGCTTCCCAAAGCGACCCGTGGAGCATTCTCGATGACGACCCGTTTGCCGATGACCTGGTGACCGAGCTCAGCATCGTCGATAGCGACAACGCGCCGGAAAGCAAGCCCTCCACCATCGTCGCATTCGTCGGCACATCCGGCGTCGGCAAGACCTCCTCTTTGGCAAAGATCGCCGCTCACTTCGCCAACAAGAAGGTCCGCACCGTCGGCCTCATCGGCATCGAGACCCCGCACGTCGGCTCGGTCGACCGCCTTGAGGCCTACGGCAAACTGATGGGAGCGCAGTTCAAGAAGGTGCGTTCACCCGGACAGCTCGCCGAAGCTATCAAGGAAATGAGCGGCTGTGCCTATATCTTCATCGATACTCCGGCCTGCTCCTTCAAAGAAGGCGAGCGCAAAAACGGACGCAGCCCATTCCAGCCGAAACATCTCCAGCTTTTCTTCAGCGCCGCGCCCGGCGTACAGAAGCATCTCGTCCTCAGCGCCAGCACCCGCGGCCGAGACCTCAACGCCACGGCCGAAGCCTTCGATGTCCTCGACATCGACCGCCTCCTCTTCAGCAAACTCGATGAGACCGACGCGCTCGGCCATCTCTTCGGCCTGCTCGAAAAAACCAAGCTCCCCGTCTCCTACCTTACCGCCGGTCAGGAAATCCCGGGCGATCTGGATGAGGTGAATGCGGATGAAATGGTGGAAAGAATGGTCAAAGCGTAATGAGTAATGAGTAGGCGCGTGATCGGAGTGCGGGTTTTGTTTGGGCGACTGATTGGGATGGGATACTGGATGCTGGATACTGGATACTGGTAATGCCGATTTTGCTTGAACGCCGGTTGAAGCAGTGATGCTCGATACTCGATGCGGTAATGCCGATTTTGTCTGAAAACCGGTTGGAGCAGTGATGCTCGATACTCGATGCGGTAATGCCGGTTTTGCTTGAACGCCGGTTGGAGCTGTGATGCTCGATACTCGGTGCTGGTAATACCGCTTTCGTCTGAATGCCGGTCCGAACGGTCGCTCCGAGCCTGAACCGCACTACCAGCATCGAGTATCCAGCATCCAGCATCCAGCATCCCAATTGAATCCGTCGTCACAACAACACCGGCCATCTAAGCCCAAACTTACTCATTACGTATTACGTCCTCCATGTCCCTCTCCGCCTGCCTGATCGTCAAAAACGAAGAACGCGACCTCCCGCGCTGCCTGCGCAGCCTCGAAGGCGCGGTCGATGAGATCGTGGTCGTTGATACCGGGTCGACAGATCGAACGGTCGAGATAGCGAAAGAGTTCGGCGCAAAGGTTGGTTACTTCGAATGGTGCAACGACTTTGCCGCAGCGCGCAACGCCTCGCTCGACCTTGCCACCTGCGACTGGATTCTGCAGATCGATGCGGACGAAGAACTCTGGCGCGAAGACATCCACGAACTGCGGAATCTGATCGGCCGTAAAGACATCCCAAACGTCGATGGCGCTTACATTCTTCTGCGCAGCCTTCTCGATATCCCACCCGCCGTGCAGGATGGTGAATCACTGCCCGATCCCCGGGAATGGCGACAGACCGCAAACCATCTTCAGCGGCTCTTCCGGCGAAAGCCACACCTGCGTTTCACCGGCGCCATCCACGAAGCCGTTCTCGAAATCCAGGCCACCGTGCTCACCAATATTGCGATTTATCACTACGGATACGCGGCCGACGAAGGGACCATGAACCGCCGCTTCGAGCGCAACCGTCAGCTTACCCTCGACTACATCGAGCGTGAGCCCGACAACCCAGTTCCCTATTTTTACGCGGGCGGCACCTGCATGAACAACGGACTCCTCGAAGAAGCCGAAGCGCACTTCCACAAAGTCCTCAACCTCTGGAAGCCCGAGCACGACGACAAACAACACTTCCTCCTCAACACGCTCATGAAGCTCGCCCAACTCGTCGGCAAGCGCGGCGACTATGCCACCATGAAGGGCTACGCCGAGCGTGCCCTTGCCCTCGATTCCGAATATCTCGACCCCTGGATGCGCCTCGGCGAAGCCCTCTTCAATCTCGAGTATTACTGGCCCGCCGAACGCGCCCTCCGCCGCTACCTCGAAATCCACGACGACCTCAACGCGGACATCAAACCGCTCCCATACGTCCTCCTTTTAATGAACGCCAAACCCCAAGCCCACTACATCCTCGGCCGCATCGCCGAAGAGCGCGAAGATATCGAGGACGCTGTCCATCACTACGCCCGCTCACACGAGCTTGATCCGCATCACCCGACGAATCCGGGCGAGGCGTTGCAAAGGCTGGAGAAAGTGACGACAAACGATCTACTTTAAGGACACAGACGACTGGAAAGTCTACTTATCCTTAATCTGCACTCTCATTTCATCTGCCGTTCCGTATAGATCTGGGGCGTACATCCCATATCCCTTGGTAGGCAGGGCGTGGAAGTGGCCGGGGACTTCGGCGCGCATCCGGTATCTCAATCTATGCTTGCCCTGGTGGAGCATTTGGATGAAGAAGACGACCTTTTCGTCACGGAGCTCCATGTTGGCGACGAGGCCTTCTTGTCTTGATGAGCCGCTTCTTACATCCAGGGGTTCGCAGCCGGCGGGTTTCATGTCCTCGAAGACCAGGTAGTCGTAGTCGTTTTTGGCTTCCAGCATGAGCTCGACTTCGAGTTGGTCGCCGCTTGTCAGTTCGTCTCCGTTTTTCAGGGCGACGCGCTCCATCTTGGCGAATTTCTCCGCTACTTTCGATCCGCTGGTGGTGGTGACGTCGACTGATTTCACCTTGGGAACCAGTTTAAAGTAATTGCGGGTGACGCGGAGCTCGAGGCCGGCGCCTTTGATGTCTTCTTCTTTGGTGAAGAAGCTGGTTATTGAAGAAATATAGGCGGCGCCTTTTCCGCGCTTAATGATGCTGATGGTGTGGTCGCCCGGGCCGACTTCTTCACCACTGATCTCGAATATGTTGTCGAAGAAGAACATATTCTTTGAATTGACCTTGAAGGTCTTTTTGCCCAGGGCACCGTTGTCGATGGCGACTTCGAGTTCGTAGTCGGGTGCGAGCTCCCCGCTGGCCTTGAGGTATTGGGCGAAGGCGTTGACGGTGAGGGCGGTGTCGCGGGTGGAGTGCCAGTAGTGGCCGTGGCGGCGATTAGTGAGAAGCCACTTTACTAATCGGCGGGGCTTTTCGTCTTTGGGTTTGAGGGCGTTGTAGCACTGGAGGAACCAGGCGTTGGTCTCGACGTCGTTGTTGAACCAGCGCCACCAGCCTTTGCTCGGGGTATCGAGCCAGGCGAGCTGGACTTCGTCGTCCTGCTTGAGGTATTGCTCGATGTTCTGGAGGAGCGTGGTGGCTTTGCCGAGGTTGCCTGACTTGTGGTAGGTGAGGCAGAGGAGGGCTTTGCCGTAGTTGTTGAGGCGGTCGCGGTGGGTGAACATGATGTCCAGCCACTTGTTCATTCTGGGGTCTTTGGAACCGCTCAGGCTGGCGACGTAGCAGGCGTAGGCGTGGCCGGTGCCGAAGCTGTAGTGGGTCTTGCCTTTTTTATCGTTCCACTCGAATTTGCCGTAGTCGTGTTCGAGGTTGTTGAGGATGTAGCTGGCGGCGCGGGCCATGACCTTGGGGTCGACCTGGATGCTGGCCTGCTGAGCGATGTTAAGGCTGTAAAGGACGTAGCAGGTCTGGTAGACGCTGGCGCGGGAACTGCCCCACCAGCCCCAGCCGCCGTTGCCCTGCTGCCAGTTCATGATGCGTTTCATGCAGGTCTTGACGATGTTGTCGAGCTTGGTCGTATTGAAGACCGGGTTGCGCCAGTAGCCCTTTTTGTATTCGGGGGTGCTGGTGAGGAGGTCTTTGCGCTTTTCCTGGAGGGCCTCGAGGTTGAGTCCGGTATCAACAAGCATGCGCTTGGCGACGATGGCCGGGAGGAAGCGGCTCAGGGTGGCTTCGACGGTGTCGTATTCGTAATCGAACAGGTACGGCAGCGCATCGAGAACGGCGCCGGCAAGGCTCGGGGCGATCTTGACGGTAACCCTGGTGGCCTCGGGTTTCATTGCCGCGGGCAGCGTGAATTTATATTCGTAACGTCCGAGCTCTTTGTCCGGGGCGATGCTGCCGACATTGGCGAGCTGTTTTCTTACGCCGTGGACGAAGACGGGGAAGGCCATTTTCATGGCGTCGGATTCTTCGTTGGTGAGGGCTTTTACTGTTATTTCAGCAAGACCCTCTTTAGTGGCGATGACTTTCCAGTCGACGCGCTTCTCTCCACCGGCCGGGACGGTGATGGTCAATGGTTTAATGGCTGATGGTTGAATGGTTGCAAGTGTGCCGTTTTTGCTGAGACCTAATTCGACCTTCACCTTTTTCTCGGTCTTTAAATAGTTATTTACTATTGCACTCAGGATTACTTCGTCGCGCTCGACGTAAAATCTCGGCGACTGGAGCCGTACCATCAAATTTTTAGTGGTGATGGTGCTGGCGGAGGTGTAGCCGACCTGGGTTTTTGCGCTGACGCCCCAGGCGTTGATTTTCCACGAGGTGAGGGATTCGGGGAAGGTGATGGGGATACTCGCCTTGCCTTCGGCGCTGGTGGGTACGGATGCGGCCCAGAGCGCGGTGTCCGCGAAATTAGTGCGTACTTTTGCTTCGGCCATGGTGTCGCCTAATGCCGCGTTTCCCTTTTTGTCCGCGTCGGCGCGATCCATTTGTTTTTCCATAACAGCGCCGGCTGCATTGGCGCGGCCGCGCCGGTTGGCCATCTTTGCGGCGGGCGCGCCGGGGGCGGCGGCCACTTCGGCGTCCATGGCGATGCCGTTTGCCGCGGACATGCTTCTTGCTGATTTACGTTTGAGCGATGCGTAGCCTCCACCGCCACCGAAGCCGGCGATCTGTTGTCCGGTGGCCTGGGCCCAGTAGACGCCGGCGGGGCCCCAATATCCGTTCCAGTCTTTGGCTCCGCTGGCCCGAAATGGGTTGCGCACTCCGCCGCCCTGCGCGTTGAAGGCCATCTGCAGGGAGCTCTGGGTGTTGTTGCGGTGGTAGCGTTTCTGGCCGTAGAACAGTTGCTCGATCTTGGGCGTGGTCTCGGGCTGGATGTAGAGCACGGAACGATCGAACGCAGCGACGGCCAGCTCGGTCTGGACGGGTTCGCCGGTGTGATCTGTAACCTCGACCATCAGATTGCCGGAGTCACCAGGCGAGTAGCTCGGCTTGTCGGGCGTGACCTTGATCTCGAGGAAGTGACGCTTGGTCGGGACGGCGAGCTCACGCATCATCGAGCTCACTTTGCCGTTGCGGATGACGGTGGCTTCGATGTGAAAATTAGGCTCGTGCCGCTTTTGGACGGGGATGTCGATGACGACCGAACGCTTGGGCAAATAGAGGAGCTGATACTTGCGCATCGTGCCCTGGTAGGCATCGGGGCTGAACAGGACATACGATTCCGTATCGGAGACGTTGAGCATGACGTGCGCGGTGTCGCCGATCTTGTATTCACGTTTGTCAGTGAGGACTTCGAGCTCGTTAAAGCGGTAGTGCTGGCCGTCGAAATCATCGCCCGCGACCCAGACCATGGCGTTGCCCTGCACTTCCCCACCCCACGGATCTTTCGTTTTATAAGAGACACGGAACTGCCCCGAACGGCCGATGCGAATGGGCAGCTCGGCGAGGCCGTTGGCGCCGGTCTCGATGTCGAAACTCTGGTGCACCTCTTCGACGACTTCGTCGTTGGTGCGGCCTTTGTATTTGACCGATGCGATGGTCAGCTTGCCCTTGGTGGCGACGGGTACTTCGTCGGGCGTGACGGTCTTGATGGTAAACGTGGCCTGGTCGTCGGGCTTGAGCCAGCCGTGGTCGGTGGAGACGTAGGCATAGAAGGACTGGCGGGTCGCACTGACGCTGCCCGAGCCGGTGATGGTGCGGCGGGAGCTGTCGGTGACCTCGGCTTCGATGAAATAGCGGTGGTCGCTGTCGCCGTGATTTTCGGCTGCGGCTTTGGTATCGATGGTGATTTCGAGTTTGCCGTTATCGATCTGGGCTTCGCCGTGTTTGACGAGCTGCCGGGCTGCGGCGGGACGCCACTGATACCACGGAGGCGCGATGCGGCAGCAGCCCCAGCGCTTCCACCATGGCATCCATTGATAGGGATAATCGATGATGCCGTAGCCCTGGCCGTAGAGCCAGTCGTAGCGCCCACGGGGCACGTAATTGTGGGCGAACGCCTGCCGGAAGACCTTGTATTTGACCGTGGCTTCGGTGACGGGCGCGCCGAAATAGTATTTGGCCTCGATGTTAGCGGTGAGGCTCTCGCCGAGCTTGGCGTTGTCCTTGCCCGGCTTCACGCTGACCTCAAACTCGGGCTTCTTGTATTCCTCTACCCGGAACTGCGCGTTGCCATACCAGCGCCAGCGTCCGCCCTCTTTTGAGCGCACCTGCATGCGATAGCGCCCGAGTGGCGGCTCTTCGCCGAGCACGAGTTTGCCCGCGGCCGAGCCGTTTTTGTCGGCCTTCCAGTCCTTGGTGAGAATCTTGTTGTTCTTTGCGTCAAAAATCTCGACGTGGAGGTTTTGTCCGGCGGAGGTGATGTATTCGCCATTCTGCTTCTTCCGAATCCAGATCTTGAAGTTGACCGTGTCTTCGGGGCGGTAAACGGGCCGGTCGGTAAGCGTAAAAATGCGGGCGTTGTTGTCGCGCCGCCAAGTGGGATTCTGCGGCGACCAGTAACCCATATCGGTGTAGGCGAAACGTGCCTTGGGCGCATCGACCGGTTGTCCGGCCTCGGGAATGTGCGCGACGGCAAACAGATTCCGCGACCGGCGCTGCCTGATTGGCGGGAGCGAAAGTTCAAAAAGGCCGGCTTTGTCGGATTTGGCTTCGTGCTTGACGACGTGATTGATCTGCTGCCATTTATTGCCGGCACGGCGGCTCTCGACCCAGACCTCATAGATGCTGAACGGCGCATTGTTGACCGGCGCTCCGGAGATGGCATCGGCGAGGTAGTAGAGGCGCTTGTTGGGGATGTTCTTTTCGAGGATGGCGATGCTGGAGACGATGAACATCGACCGTGACGGGAGGCGTGCACCGGCGACCCGGGCCTCGACAAAGTAAGTGCCGCCTTCGTGGATGGGCGAATCGATGACGGTCTGCGCGGGGCGCATCGTGCCATCGTTTTTGACGTCGACCGTCCAGCTTTTGGGCGCGCCCTTGAGCCATTTACGGTAGCGGTTGAAGCGCTGGTCGAGGAGATACGAGCTGAGCTGCCAGCGGCGGATCATGTTCTGGGCGTTGCCCATGATGCCGTTGATATCGACCTTGGGGTGGCGTGGGACGGTCTTGCCGTTGAGCTCGGGGATGCGGGCGATGTAGCCGGGCAGATCGATGGGCTGGATGGTGAACGTGACCTTGCCGGTGTTGCGATACGAAATCTGCAGGCGGGCCTTTTCACCGGCGAGCTGCGCTCCGATTTGATGGATCTGAATTTCCTTCTGCACAATCTGCTGGCGGGCGTTGGTGGCCTGGTTGCGATAGGTGGTCTGAGGAAACTTGCCGAGGAGGGTCTCGTAGGCTTCGAGAGACCGTGGATACTGCTGGCGGGTCTGGAAGAACGCGCCGAGCGCATAGAGCGCATCGTCGGCCGTCGAGCTTTTGGAGTATTCGTGCGCGACCTCTTCGAGGAGAGTGACTACGTTTTCCTGCGGAGGGAGGGTGATGACCTTGAGCTGGCCGGCGACCCATGTGAGGGCTTCGTTTTCCTTGAGATGCCAGAGCTCTTTTTCGGGCTTGGCGGGATCGTTTTCGAGCGGCTCGCCGAGCCGGCCGAACCGGCGATGGCCCTGCTGCCACCAGCGGGTGACGATGTCCGGCCCAAAGCGGGCACGGGCTACCATGGCGCGGCGGTAGATGGCGAGCGCCTTCATGTCGTTATTGGGGGTGGGGTCTTTGGCCTCAATCTCTTTCAAAAGGAAACGCACCCGCTGATCGTCGGGCAGCGCGGCCTTGTAGCTCTTGGGCTCGACGGTAAAGATGGGGTTACCTTTCTTATCGACGCGGAGCCCCGATGGCGGATTGCTGCCCCGGACGCCCCGGCGGCGGTATCCATAGCCGGGCTCGTATTCCTCGAACTCTTCCGTCTCTTCGCCGAAGCTGTCCCACCAGTCCCACGATTGCGTATTCTCACCGCGGCGGAGCAGCGAGCCCGCGAGATCAAAATTGCACTCGAGTGCCTCGGGCAAAAATTTGTCCTGCTGATCTTTGGGCAGCTCGGCGAGCTTGTTCTTGTCAGCGAGGGTGGCCTGGTAGATGGTGCGCGCGGCCTCGAAGTGCTTGATAGCCTCCGTGCGATCCTTTCGGAAGGATCTCACATACTCTCCCTGCCCCCGTTTGCCGCGATGGAACTCCCCTGCCCGACGCATCCCCCAATGCGGAGCAGCCATTAACAGATTGGCATAACGGCGGTGACTGCGTGCCTCCCAAGCGGTGTCCTTGTCCGCCTCGATACGGCTCTTGGCAAACGTCAACGCGTCGGCATGCTCTCCCATGCGCAGCCGGCAGGCGATGACCTGGTTTACCGCGTGACGATACTTGTCGTGCTTCTTCGCTTCCGGCCCGGCGACGAATTTTTCGTAGGCGACGCGGGCGTCTTTATAGTTCTTCTTGTTGAACGCGTTTTCCGCGTCTTCGAGAGGTCCGGCGAAGAGGGGGGCGATCAGTAATGAGTAACAGGTAATGAGTAAGGCGAAGCGGGATGCGGGATGCGGGATACGGGATGCGCGCATGATATGAAGGTGTGGAGGATGGGAGTGTGGTGGAATGATGGAGTATTGGAGTGACGGGGCTGTCGGCAGTGATACTGGATGCTGGATGCTGGTAGTGCCGGTGTTGTTTGGGCGTCGGGTGGAATGGGATGGGATGTTGGAATGATGGGCGTTTGGAGCTTGGTATGCGCTCCTGATTCCTGATTCCTTTCCGCCCGGATTGTGTGGGGTGAGGTCTGGGGTGTCAATGTCAGAGCCCTCGGTACAGACCTTAGCTTATGGGCAAAGACGCAGGATAGCGTGAGGGGTTACATGGATATGAATGAAATGGCTTCATGAGCCGGTATGTTTGGGCTACGAGTTTCCTGCCATCCGGCGTTCCCATTTGTATTTTCCGTATACCCAGACCAGGTAGGGCAAAAACAGAAACTTGAAATACTGCTGCACGGGCGCGGCTACGATCGTCAGCCGGCCGAAATCGGTGTACCCGGCAAACGTGGCCATGAGCAGGCTGTAAATAAAAACAAGACCGAGGGCGGCGTTCTGCCACCAGAACAGAACCGGAAATCCAGCCTTTGCCGGCCCGGCCGCGGCCAGGATCAGAATAATCACGAAAACAAGCACAAAGCTGAGTTTCCACGGACCGGACGTATACCGATTTACCCAATCGATAAAACGGCTCATCCACCGGCTCCTTGATTTGGATGGGACACCCACGGACGGATACAGCTTCGCCCCAAGCACGGACGGTATCAGTTTCAGATTACTGATTAAAAAATGGAACGGAGCGCGGAGGATACAGGCATTGCACATGGCCTCGAGAGTGTCAGTGTCTGGCAGCACTCCTTTTTCTGAAAGATCCTTCTCCAGATGATAGGGGGACGGAATACTGGAATTTTTGATGTGTCGGGCCAACGTTGAGTATTCATCGGGTGCGAATTCGTATTGTTTGATCTGCATGACTTTCCCGAGCAGGTTGTATCGTCTGACCTGCGAGAATTGGAATTTCCCGAAGTGGTAACAGTTGACCGACTGCCATAGCAGAATCGGCAGCAGCCAGCCGGCGATGTAGATGCCTGAGGCCTTTCGGACGCTTGCTGGGTTCGTCGGCGTCTCGCCGGCGAACCTATGCCACCGGAAAACCAGCAGCGGCAGCACGAACAACGGTAAAAACATAAAGAACGGTTTGGTCAGAGTGAGCATCGCCTGGGTGCCGACGACCGGCCAAATCCATTTGAGCGATCTGCCTTTTTCCGGCTGCAGATAAAACACGAGAGCGCATGCATGGGCTGTGACAAGAAAGATGCAAAGTGCTTCTGTCAGGATCACTCCTTCAAATGAAATGACTTTATAGTTGAGTCCGATCACGGCCGCGCAGGACAGGGCCGCCCATCGATTGCCGATAAGCAGCAGAAACGTCCCAAACCAAATAAGAGAGACAGCTATACCGATGGCATGCTGCGCCTTTACGACTGCGTGGTGCGCGCTTTCGCCGCAGATGAAATAAATCATCGAAAGAAACAGGGGATAGCCCGGCGGCCGAATACGAGAGGCGATACTGCCCTCATTCAGAAGACGCTCGGCCGGCATGATGTATGAGCCGGAATCAGGCACGAGCTGCGGCTCTTCGCCCCGAAACAATTCGACGCGCGCCAGAATGCCCAGGATCAGCAGCAACAGCAGGCAAAGCATGGTCTGCCAATCCGGTAGGCGATCTTTCCACACCGGTTTTTCCGGCTGCTCGGCTGGGCTGGTGTCTTTGTCGGTTTCCACGGCTCTATTGGAGCACAGAAGGTGGCTCTGTTCGAGCACTCACAGGCTGGGAGAGTGATGCTCGATACAGGATGCTGGATACTCGATAGAGTGCCGGTGTAGTTGTAATGACGGTTGTGGATTCAAGGCATACAGAATCCAACATCACTCTCGACTGCGACGACCTCACAGTATCACCCCTCCCCTCCTCTACCCATCCCTCCATGCCTCCAACCTTAACTCCCCCTCTCAAAGTTCAGCGGCAAACTTCACAAGGTTTCTCACGACCAACACGCCAGTATCGAGTATCCAGTATCCAGTATCCAGTATCCAGTATCTAAGTCGCTGTCCAACAACACCCTAACTACTTCTTTCTGCCCTCCGGCCCCTTTCCACGTTTTCCCGGCCTAATCCCAAAATTGCAGTTGGGGATAATGAAGGTGCTTTCAGCGATAGCCCCCAAAGGCATCCTGAGAGCAAAGTTGCCTTTGGCTGGGCAACGTCCTTCTTCCGCTATTCTGCGGAACAATTCGGCTGGGAATTCTTGGTACTGCGCTGAACGTGCATTCGTCTCGTTCACACCAGCCGGTAACCATACAACTTGATGTCACTCGACAAGAGTCAACCAAGCGAAAAAAGGCTTAAGACTCTGTCTTGAGTTTGAGGTTATGGGTTTCGCCCGATGCCTTCAGCAATCGTCACTGCTGATACAAAGCATCCGGCTTAGCATCGACGCCCGCAATGCAAGAGCGGGCATCGGAAAGGACATAAATCATGTCATTCACTACCGTCACCGTCGGCCAAATCTTCAGCGTAGGCACTGGCCGCTCGACACAAGAAGATGGTAAATCTCAGTTCGCTCTGTCCGCCGGATTCAAGGCACGCAACGCCAACCGCCAGGGACAGAACAACAACCAACTGACCACCACCCCCAACAAAATTCAGGCACGCCTGACGGCCGACCGGCCCCGCCTTAACGGCCATGTAGATATCCTCGCTATAGACGGCGTCGGCTCAGATGCCGATTCCGACAGCTTTGAGGGCCAGGGCCTGCAGCAGGAAGCGCTCGGCGGGCTGCCCAACCTGCCTTATGGATTCAGCACCTCCAGCACCCACGGCATGGGCGCCAACAAGGGCGAACAGGTCCAGCGCAGCCGCCAGGGCTCAGATGCTGACAACCACGTCACCGGCGAAATCAACCAGCCCGGCTCTGGCCTGCCCGGCGGGCCCCAGTTCGGCTCTGAGATCTGGGTCGACAATGTTGATGCCGACGCAGCCAACAAAAACACACAGCTCCAGGATGTCGGCCAGCGCTCCGCCGTGAAAAAAGACCGCCCCTACGGCCACTACAGCTTTTTCTGCCCGCCGGCACAGACCGGTGGATGGGCCGACAACCGGGCCGACCAGGATCAGGGCAGCGACCAGACCGCCCGTGCCCGCAACTACCTCGGCCTCCGCAAGAACGGCGAATTCGGTTTCTGCCCGCCCGCCCCGGCCGAAGTCGGACACGTAAGAAATCAAAGCACCAACGACAGCCTCCAGGCACAGAACCTCGACCAGCAGTCGCTGACCACCGGCCGCAAAGAAGCCGACCCCAGCTATACGCCTTACGACATTCTTTCAGATATTGCATACACTGGTCACGGGCTCATCAGTGGCGAGCCGACCGACCTGGATGCCGCCGGTGGCCGTGCCATCGTCGAAGACAAAATCGCAGAACAACTGACCACCGCGCCCAACCAGCAGAACGACCAGGCACAGATTGCTTCGCAGCACTCAGAAGCCTCCAGCCGTGGACGTTCCAAGAACAACGGCGCGCAGGAACAGCAGAGTGACCAGACAACCGCAAGAGCTAACAGCCCAAGATTAGATTTTAGAATTTAAGACCGGAGACCGAGACCAGAGACTGAAGATCAGAGACTCTGAAGGCCGGAGACCGGTAAACCAAATTTCGTCGCAGACAGAGTGTTGATTTCCGCAAGGTGATAGTTACCCGACTCATTCGCCAGTGCTCCCAGTACGCCCGCAGAAATCGATGCCCTTGAAGCGGCACTATCGTCCAGCCAGAGGAGGCGTTTCGGCAAGACGCCGAGACGCCTCCTCTATCGGCTTCCTCGCGGCGTAGATCGCAGGACACCGCGGAGGAGGCTTGTTTCCCGGGGTACGTCATCGTAGCAGCCGTCCCGGCTGTCATGGCAGGTGTTTGCCTGCCTGCGAAAGCGCGCCCCAGCATCGGAGTATCTACGTTTATTTGGTCGTAATTAGAAAGGACCTAAACCATGTCTATCGGCAACCTAATCACCGTCTCAAAATTCAATGCCGGTTCTCTCGCCTCCAGCGTACAGAATGAGGCTCTCGAGCAGCAGGCCAAGGCACGCGAAGCCAAGGCCGACAACTACGCCAACCAGGCCCAGGACAGCAACCAGCTTGCAAAAGGCCCGAACGAACTCCTCGCCGTCATCGGCATCGACCGGCCACGTCATCCTTATACAAGTGACATCATCGACGTCACCGATTTTGACTCCAGGGCACAGGCCGACAATTTCGGCTCACAGAAAGCCGCCCAGGAAGCGGAAGCCGGCGAGCCCAAGACCGATATCCCCTTCATCGTGACCCTGCCAGACGGCAGCACCGCCAGCCAGCTCGGCAGCACCAACAACGGTGTCTGGCAGCACCAGGGCGCCCTGCAGGATGTCGACAGCCACAACACCGTCGAAACCCGCATCGACCAGCCTTCCAATTACTACTCCGTCTCCGGCTACCCTCTGGCCCACACGTTCGTGGATAACATGAACAGCCAGGCCGGTGGCACGAACGTGCAGTTACAGGACTTGAGCTCCAAAGGCAAAGTCGGCCCGAACTACCTCAACCCGTGGTGCCCGCCAGCCCGTACCGTCGGTGGAGACTCCATCAATGACGGCGACCAGGTAGCCAGCAACGGCCAGAAGATTAAGAGCACCAACTACATCGACGTCGTCGAGAACATCGGCATCGAAGGTGAGCGCTACGACCAGGGCGACCCGAAGGTCACCAATCTCAATTCAGCCGCCGCCGGCGACAACGTCCAGGCCCAGAGCGCCGCACAGGATGCCAAGACAGCAGCCCGCACCCTTTCCGGTGCCGACGCCCGCAGCAGCCTGTTCGAAAGCCAGAGCAACGACCAGGACGTCGATAGCGCCAACGCAGTCAACATGCGCATCAACGACCGTCTCAACTTTTTCCAGTCCGCCATTGCCCACGACTACAACTCCGCTTCCTCCGCCAGCAACCTCCAGGATCAGACCGCCTCGCAGAAATCCGAATCTGTCTGGAGAGGCGCTGCATCCAACCGTGCAGAGCAGGGACAGTGGAACGGCCAGACCGCCAACAGCGGCAACTGGCTCAACGTCAGCCTCTAAGAAACGTGATGCGAAGGCGTGATGCGTGCCGCGTGAAAACGCCAATCGCATCACGCCTGACCTTACCCACTTTTTCACTTTTTGATTTGCCTGTTTGCCCAACGGACGACCGGTGTCCGCCCAATACCGGTCTGCCAATACGTAATGAGTAATGAGTAAGTGCCGGGCCGCTAAGCCCACGCGGCTCAGGAGAAGACGAGATAAGTAAATCGAGTCAGGCGCGCACTCATTCAAAGGCTCTTTGAAACCATCGTGGACACCCCCTGTAGCGACCTGGCCACCCCGGCCATCGTAGCTACAGGCTGCCAGCCTGTAGACCGCACCAACAGACTGCCAGCCCGTAGTTACAGACAACTCCGGACAAGACGAGCCCAGCGAGTCGAGTCCCCCGAGTTGAGAAGAAGCTCTTTGAAATTCGTAGCTGAAGGCCAGCCTTCGCAGCTACAAGTTGCCACCAGCTTGTAGACCGCACGCAGCCCGGCCCACGCAGCTACAAACGAAACCCATTCTTCAGGACAACCCTCGAGTTGTCGGACAGCCCCCTTTTTGCCCAGCGGGCTGACCAGCAGCTCGCGGCGATGTGCCCTGACGCAATAAAGAAAACCTCCGCCCGCAAGAAGCAACGGATAGGAAGGAGGATACGGACACGATGGAATCACGGAGCCTGCCCAAAACTCCAACATTCCACCACTCCATTCTTCCACAGTCACAAAGGAAGTAACAGCAGCCCATCAACATTCACACACCACTTACACACACCACTACATAAAGGAGCAACTATGCTCGGTAATCTCATTCACATCACCAAGATCAATGCCAGCTCACTCACCAGCGGCGTGCAGAACGAAAATCTCGATCAGCTCGCCAAAGGCCGTGAAGGCAACGCCAGGAGCATCGCCAACCAGGCGCAGGACAGCAACCAGAAATCGAAGGCCCCCAACGAAATCAACGCCCACATCGGCCTTCGCCGCCCGCGCCTTGCCCATACCAAAGACATCATCGACATCAGCAAGATCAAATCCGTCGCTTCCGCCGATTCGCTCGAAAATCAGGCCGTCAAATCCGAATCCAAGGTCGGCTCACCCGTCGCCCCGACCCTGTGGGCCAGCGCCCTCTTCGGCAACGCCTACAACGGCGCATGGCAGAAGCAGAACAGCGGACAGGATGTCGACAGCGTCAATGACATCAACCCGCGTATCGACCAGCCCGGCCGCGAACTGCACGTCTCCTACTTCCCCACCGCGAATATCTTCGTGGATGACATCGACAGCGATGCCTCCGGCACAAACGTCCAGGTGCAGGATCTCGACCAGGACGCCACCGTCGAAAAGAATCCGACGCCTTATCCATTCTACTGCCCGCCGGCACGCCCAGGTGGACATGCCTCGAATGCAGGCGACCAGATTGCGCACAATGCGCAGGACATCAACAGCAAGAACTTTGTTGACGTCATCGAAAACATCGGCCGTCGTCCGCTTTCCGTGCAGGGTCTCGACCCGACAGTCACGAACATCAACAGCAAGGCCACCGGTGACAACATCCAGGCCCAGAGTGCGTCGCAGGACGCGCTGACCGAAGCCCGCAACTTCGCCGGCGCCAACGCCAGCAGCCGCCTGTTCGATGAACAGACCAACGACCAGAAGGTCGACAGCGCCAACGTCATCAACATGCGAGTCAACGACCGGGTCAACGCCTTCCAGGTCGGCCTCGTCAAAAAGGTAAACGCAGACTCCACCGCCGCTAATCTGCAGGATTCCACCGCCCATCAGTCCGCCGCATCCGAATGGCGCGGCGCCGGCTCGAACAAGGGCGAGCAAACCCAGTGGAGTGGCCAGACTTCCGACGGAGGCAACTGGATCAATGTAAATATGTAAGTGGTGACTGATGTTGCGGTGGGGCTCGGTGCCCCATCGCAACATCGGAGTAATGGAATGGATGTAGTCGAGTTCCCAACTCCCCAAGCCCCATCCCAGCTCCACACCATTCTTTGAAAACGTAGATACGCCCTCATCGCCCGCAGCCCGCTCAACTGTGGCGGCCGGAAGGGAAACCCGACCGAGATGAGAGCAGCAGACCTGAGATCAAATCTTGGCTCTGTACTCCGAGCACCGTGCTCGAGCGACAAGGATTTCGCCGACACAAGGTAACGTAGCTCTGGCCTCCAGGCCGGAGTTAGTTGTACCACAATGGCCTCACCGAGACCCCTTAGCAGGAAGGCTTCGGAAAAGGCTGAAAGGAAGGAATCAGGAATCCGGTATCAGAAATCCGGAGGCTCTCTTTCTTTCCTCGTTTGTCCGAATCCTCGGGAAAAGGACTCGGGAATCAGGAATCAGGAAACCAGAGGTCTTCCCACGTGTTGCCCTCAATAGTGTTGCCCTTCTTTTTCCTCGTTTGTCCGAATCCCTGGGAAGACCTTTTTTATACGAACCAGTGTTTCACACACGAAAGGATCAACCATGTCACTCGGAAACTTCATTCTCGTTAAAAACATCACCGCCAGCTCACTCGCCAGCAATGTCCAGAACGAGATCTCGGATCAGCTCGCCAAGGCCCGCGAAGCCAAGGCCGACAACTATGGCAAGCAGAACAGCGACAGCAATCAGAAGGCAAAGGCCCCCAACGACATCAACGCCAACATCGGCTTCAACCGGCCCCGCCTCCCCTACTCCAAGGATCTGATTGATATCAGCAACATTACCGCCACCGCCGCCGCCGATTCGCTTCAGAATCAGGGCCAGACCCAGGCAGCCGAAGTCGGTTCGCCCAAGGCCCCCAGCTACTTCGGCAACCGTTACGGCAGCGCCCACAACGGCTCATGGCAGACCCAGAACAGCGTACAGGATGTAGACAGCTACAACAACATCCGCGCCCGTATCGACCTGCCCCGGATGCGCCGCCAGCCCGGTGCAGAGATCTTCGTCAACAAGATCACCAGCACCGCCACCGGCAGCAACGTCCAGGTCCAGGATCTCGTCCAGGACGCCCTCGTCAAGAAGACCCCGGCCCCGAGGCCTTACTGCCCGCCCCTCCGCCATGGTGGCAGCGCCACAAACGTCGCCGACCAGGTGCAGAACAGCAGTCAGGATATCGACAGCAAAAACTACATCGATGTGCGTGAAAACATCGGTGGCCGTCCGATGCCGCGCCGGGTCGACCCCAGCGTGACCAACATCGCCAGCACCGCGCTTGGTGACAACATCCAGGCCCAGAGCGCCGCGCAGACAGCCCTCGATGCTGCCCGCAGCACCGGTGGCACCCACGCCGGCAACCGTTTCTGGGGCAGCCAGTCCAGCGACCAGGATGTCGACAGCGCCAACGTCGTCAACATCACCGTCAACGACCGCGTGAACGCCGCCCAGGAAATCATCGCCAAGAAGATCGATTCCACCGCCGTCGCCACCAACCTCCAGGATTCCTCCCTGACCCAGAGCGCCGAATCCGCCTATCGCGGTTCCGCATCCAACAGCGGAGTCCAGGGCCAGTGGAGCGGCCAGGACGCCAACAGCGGAAACTGGATCAACACCCGCATGTAATCAAAGGCCCAGTTACCCAAACGAAAAGCCTTGCCGGACGAAAGTCCGGCAAGGCTTTTTTAATGGTTAATGGCTGATGGTTGATGGAAGAGGCTGGCTGACAATTCTGGAGTGCTGTAACTTGCTTGTTACCGCTTTGGATTTCGTACGCCTCCAATCCGTAGCCGCCATCACAACGACATCGGCATTACATCGAGTATCGAGTATCGAGTATCCAGTATCCAGCATCACGATCGTCGTTCAATGCCCATTCGCATCTTCTTCCCATTCGTCATTCAAATCAGCCCCTCCTCTATCTGCTCCCCTACCCACGGGATCACCTCATCCAGCATCGTGCTCAAATCCGTCGTTGCCTCGTAACCCAGTACCTCCTTTGCCTTCCGCACGTCCGGGATGCGGCGCTGCACATCGTGCGGATACGGGTCATCTGAAACGTAGGCGAACGGCTTGGCGCCCTGGTGAATTTTGTCCCAGATGAGCTCCGCCAGCTCGAGCACGTTGGTGCCGGCCGCGGTCGAGATATTGAAATCCTCGTTCACCGCCTTCTCACTCTCGACAGCCAGGCGGATACCCTCAGCCAAGTCACCGCCGTAGGTGTAGTGACGCACCTGCCGGCCATCGCCGAGGATGTGCAGCGGATCCTGACCGCGCAAAACCTTCTGCACGATATCCGGCACGACATGGCTCAGCGCAAGCTTCACGTTCCCGCTCGCGATCTCCTTCCCGCCGAGGGCCCGGCGCTCGCCGATACCGACGCAGTTAAATGGACGCACAATCGTGAACGGCAGTTGATACTGCTCCCACGCGCCCTTCGCATAGTATTCGGTCGCCAGTTTCTGGAAGCCGTAGGTCGATTCCGGCGGCGGGCATTGACGCTGATGCCCCTCCGGCGTCGGGAACACATCCGCACACTCATAGACCATCGAGCTGCTCACCACCACGATGCGCTGGAGCTGCTTCTCCTTATGTGCCCAGATCGCCGCGTCAAACGCGGCCGCGGTGATGCGTTCATTCTCCGCCAGCAGGTCGTACGCGTATTCGTGGAAGTAACTGATCCCGCCAATCTTCGCCGCACCCGCGACAAAGAGATCGCAGTCCGTCAGGGTCTCCTTCAGCAGATCGATATCCTTCGCGTCGCCCTGCACGAGCCGGTAATTCTCATGCGAATCGTAGCTCTTCGAGACCTGCCCATACTTCGAATAATTATCAAGCCCAACCACCTCATGCCCGTGGTCAAGCAGCTCCTGAACAAGATACCCGCCGATAAAACCGGCCGAGCCGGTGAGAAAGATTTTCATGATGCTGGATACTCGTAGTACCGTTTTTCTACAAACGGCGGTCGTTACCTGGCTGCCCCCACCGAGCATCCAGTATCACTGCCAACCGCCGCCAAAACAACATCGGCACTCACATCCGGACATTACTCATTACGTATTACTCATTACGTTTTATTCTGCCGCCATCTGCTGCAGCAGACCGTACGTGGTCGGGAACGCGGCCTGGATCGGCTTGGCGTATTTGACCATGAAGAGCTGGGCGGCGAACTTCGGGCTCTTGCCCTTCTGAATGAGCAGGGCACGGGCCTGGGCGAGGAAGTTCTGCGCGTCCTTCAGCCACGGGCTCTTCTCTCGGAGCGTCTTGAAGGTCGCATCCGGGTCGTCCGAATCTTCAACCTCCAGGGACATATCGAGCAGGTTGGCCAGCGCCTTGAGCTTGGTCTGGGCCTCCGGCGAATTCTTCACGAACTCGTCATTCTGGAGCTCTTCCAGGGCCTTTATCGGATCGTCGCTATCCATCAGTTTGCCACTGGCATCGGCGAGTTTCTGCTTGAATTCTTCGGTCGCCTCCGGGGCCGGGGTCGTGCTGAGTGTTTCATTCAAAGCGCTCATGGCCTGGGCCGTCTGGAGCGGTGTCGGCAGATTGCCAAGCTGGGCACGCTCGGAGGAAAGCGGCTCAATAATCTTTGTCGAGATACCTTCGAGGCCCTCGAGCTCGATGCCGAACTGCTTGAGCAGTGCAATCAGCTCGGTATTCACATCCGGTTGCTCGACCACCTGCACCTCAATCACCGGTAATTCGATAACCACTTCCGCACCAAGCTGGACGTTCTTGCCTTCAACGCCACCTTCCTGCGTCCGGGCGGATGTGCCGCCGCTGATCGTGAAGCTCTTTTCGAAATTCACGATTCCCGCATCCAGGTCGATGATGCCGTTGGTCTGCGAGTCGATGGCCGTATCGAGCGTCAACTCGGTCGAGGTCAGGGTCGCATCGCCCGAGGTAGTAAACGTGGCGGCATCGATGAGCAGAGCGCCGAGCGTGGAAATCAGGTCGCCTTCCAGGTTGATGGTGCCGCCGGCAGAAACGAGCGAGACATCACCGGTGGCAATAATCTCTTCGAAGCTGACCGTCCCACCGCCGCCATCGATGCTGAAATCGTCGGCAGAGACGTTATCCAGGCTCACGGTTCCACCGCTGCTGTCCACGGTGGCGTCCGTCGCGCTGAAGTCGCCGGTAGTGATGCTGCCGCCTCCGGAGTTAATCGTCGCATCGGCGCCCGCGGTCAGCGCACCAGTCGAGACCGAACCGCCGCCGGTGTCAATCGTCTGGCCGGCACCGCTGGAAACGTCTCCAACATTAATATTCTGATTGGAGGTGGTGATCTCTACCGTGCCGTTCGTGGCCGTAATATCGTCCGTGGTCACCGTGCCCGTGTTGGCGGTCTGGGACACATCGTTACCGGCGGTGACCGAGCCGGTATTGACGCTGCCCTGTGCGGTCTGAGTCACGCTGCCGTCGGCTTCCACAGAGCCGGTGGTAACCGAGCCGGTATTCGAAGTCTGCTGCACGCTGCCGCTCGCATTCACGTTACCGGCATTCAAGTTGTCTTGCGCGGTCGTCGTCACATCCCCGGCGGTGATATCGCCGGCCGTCACCGAGCCACCGGTAGACTGGATAGTAACGCCCGAATTCTGCAGGTTGACATCGCTGACCGTCAGGTCGTTCTGGCCGGTGATGGTGACGTCTGAGGCGAGCCCGGTGTCGCTGCCGTTGACGTTAATGGTGTCGTTACCGGCATTGGCATCGATATTCAGATTCTGGTTCGGATTCTGGAAGATGACCTGTTCGCCCTGGTCGGAATCGATGGAGGAAAGCCCGTCGTTCGAAGTCCCGTTGTCATCGACCGTAATAGTCTCGTTACCGCCATTGAACTCGAAGTTTATGTTCTGCGTGCCAATCAGCGCAAAGACCGGTTCGAGGCCGGTGTAGTTAATGGTTCCTGTGCTTGTGCCAGTGAGCGTGATGCTTCCATCACTCGGATTCGTAAAGTTGAAAGATGCCGAAGTAAACAGACCAGAATTCGTAAGGAAGAGGCTGTCGCCCGGGTTGGCGGTCGGATCGCCTCCATTAAAGGTGAGCCCGTCAAACGGCGCGACGTTGGTGCCGCCGCTGAAATCAATCGTCAAATCATCCTGGCCAGCTTCACCGTTAATGACATTGCTGGTGAGCTGACCACCATTCTGAAGGGTGATATTGTCGTTACCGTCGCCTGCGTTGATCGTGCCCGGCAGCACCCCGCCGTTGATGGTGATGGTGTCGGCATTAACACCGCCGACGATGTTCGTAATGTCGATGGCGACCGTATTGAGCGTGCCTACGCCGCCGGCGCCATTGATGATGAAGGTGTTGCTCGTCGCGTTCAGACCGGTCAGCGTGGCGGCGAAGATCGTGCCGCCACCGGTCATGCTGGTAGCTTCGCCAAATGTCACGTTGCCTGAGCCCGCATTGAGGTCACCACCGATGGTAAGAGCGCCGGTGGTCTGCACCAGAATCTCACCGCCGGCCGTGCTGACGTCTCCACCGGTGTTATCGAAGCTCGTGCCGCTGACCTGGAAGTTCGCTCCGCCGGTGTTGATATCCAGATCGAGGTCCACCGCACCGGTAATGTTGAGATCGACTGTATTGTTGTTGCTGTTGAGCGAGCCAACACCGGTCGACAGCGTGACCGCGTTGAAGCTCACTGCACCGTTCACGTTCGCCGTGCCGGAGATATTGAAGCCCAGGTCATCGACATTCTGCGTGGTAAGGCTGCCGGTGGCAGTAAAGTCGGTGGCTGTCAGGGTGACGTCCTGCCCACCGGCATCGATGATGTCGACGCCGTTAAGATTAATGTTCAGGCCGGCGGTAATGACCACGTTCGCGGCCGAGGTAATGTTGCTCGAAAGCGTTACGCTGCCGTTGTTGGAGACCACGTTCACGTTCGGCAGGTCGATAAGGCCGGAGTCATAGCTCTGGTCGCCGTCGGTGGTGACCGTGCCGTTGAGGTTAATCGTGGCGGAGTTGGTCGAGTTTGTGGTGATGGTCAGGTCGTCGATAAAGGCCCCGCCGCTGCTGTCCGCACCAGTAATCGTCACCGTGCCACTGTCCGTATTGCCGATGGTGTTGATGGTCAGATCGTTGGCGGCATCTGCGGTCAGAGTGGACGCTCCAAAGTTCACGAAGCCAGCGTTGGAATCACCACCGTTCTCCGTATCAATCGTGGCGTCACCGGTCACAATGACGAGCCCGCCGCCGGTGACGTTCAGGTCGCCGAGGTCTGCGCCGTTGGTATCCAGCGAGATGTCGGTGGTGATGGAGACGTTACCGGCCGTAGTACTATTGCTGCCGGTATTGACGCTCAGGTCATTCACAAAGTTGCCGCCCGCATTGCCGAACTGGCCGAGCACCACCTGCCCGCCATCCGCATTGCTGGAGGCATCCAGATCCAGGTCGAGCCCTGCGCCCGTGCCGGAGATATCGACGCCGGTCATCACGATGCTGCCTGCGCCGTCTGCGCCCTGCTCGGTATCAATCGTGATGCTCGCACTCAGGCGCACATCGCTGCCGAAGGTTACGTTGCCCTCGACAAAGATATCGTTGCTCAGGCTGATGATGCCGTCCGTATTGGCGGAGGTCAGCACGGACAGGTCACGGAGGAAGCTGTCGTTGCCAGCATTGTCGTCGATCAGGCCGAAGGTGACGTTTCCGCCCTGGCCGGCGGCGAGGGCGGTCTGGGTATTGATGGTCAGATCAAAGTTGGCGGCATTGGCGTAAACATTCGAGTTGCCGAGGTTGACCGCGCCGGCGTTGGTATCGTCGCCCTGCTCGGTATCGATGGTCAGGCTGGCAGCGATAATGACGTCGCCGTCACCGGTCAGCGTGAGGTCACCGGCATCAATGGAGACGTCATTGTTGAGCGTCAGCGTGCCGTCGTTGGCCGTGCCGTTTGTGTTGATGCTGAGGGCATTCACGAACTGGCCATCGGCATTATTGAAGGCCGGCAGGCTGACCGCGCCGCCGTCTGTGCCGTCGGCGTTGATGGTCAGGGTCAGGCCCGCAGCGTTGGCGGAGACCGGTGTGGCGGAGAGGTCCACGTCACCGGCATTGGCGTCGCCGCCCTGCTCGGTATCGATGGTGGCGTTCGTGCCAAGCGCCGTGCGGAGGCCGGCGGTGGTAACGTCGCCGCCGTCGGTGGAGACGTTGTTGGAAAGCGTAATCACGCCGTTGGCATCGGCGGTCAGACTGACGTTGCCCGTGCTCGCAGTGCTGATGGCGGCATTAACCGTGAGGTCGGCATTGGCCGTAGCGGCAGTCAGGCTGACAAAACCGATACCGCCGGCCGAAACCGCACCGGAGACAGTCGTATCGCCGTCCGCGGTCAGAGTGATGTTTCCGGCCGTGGTGGTCAGGCCGTTGATGGCCAGGCCGTTGGTTTCATCGATGACGATATCGCCGGCCGTGGTTGAGCTCGCCGTGATGCTGGCGACGGTCGTATCGATGTCCGCACTGCCGGCGCTCGTGCCGACGTTACCGGTAGCTGTCAGCGTGAGGCTGCTGGCGCTGACGTCGGCCGCGGCATCGAGGTCAGCATCGGTGATGTCACCGCTGGAAGCGGTCAGGACGGTGTTGCCGGTCGTGGTAATGCTCCGGATAGCGAGGTCGTTGTTGACCTGCGTGACGGTCACCGTGCCTGCGCCACCGGTGGCGATGTTGAAGTTCGTATCGCTCGTGCCGGCGTCGGTCAGCGTGACGTCGTTGCCGCTGCTCGAAGTCACCACCAGCGAGTTCACGTCCATGTTGAAGCCTTGGCCGTTGGCCGCACCAATGGCAGCGCCGGAGGTCAGTGTCAGCGTGCCGTTCGTCGAGAAATTCGAAGCACCATCGCTGTTGTCATCAATCGAGGCGGCGGTGATGAGAAGGACGTTCTTCGCATCCGCGGTCACTGCGCCAGCAGTAATATTGCCAACAGCACTGTTGCCGATGGTCAGGAGGTTCGTCGTGAAGATGGCATCGATTTCCGCATCAGAGACGCTGAAGTCGCCCGCACCCGTACCGAGCCCGACCGTGATGGCCGTGGAAGGATCGAGCGTGATGTCACCCGCACCGGCGTCGATGTTACCCGCGGCGGAGATGACAAAGTCATCAGCCGTTACCAGGATGTCGCCTCCGGCCGAGTCGAGCAGCGTGCCTGCGCCGGAGAAGGTCGCCGTGCCGGCGACGCTATCGTTGCTGTCCGCATCGAGGGTGATGTTTGTGCCGGCGGTGGAGACCGCAGCACCGATATCGATGCCGTTCTCGGCCGTCAGGTTCACCGTACCCGTACCGCTGGAAGCGATGGTTGCGTTCACGTCAATGTCACTGCTACTGGCGGCTGTCAGGCTCACCGTGCCGTTCGTGCCGGCGGCGACAGCACCGTTGACCACCATCTGGCCATCGGTCGTGACTGTGATGTCACCGTCAATCGTAGTCAGTCCACTGACGGTCAGCGAATCGACCTCATCGATGACAATCGTGCCGGCGGTTGTGGAGTTCGCCGTGATGCTGGTGACGGTCGTATCGATATCCGAATTGGCGGCGGTCGTGCCGAGATTGCCCGTGGCGTTCAGCGTAAGGGCAGCGGCGTTGATGTCTGAAGCGGCATCGAGGGCGGAGTCGGTAATGTCGCCGTTGGAGGCGGTCAGGGCGGCGTTACCGGCCGTGGTGATGGTGAGGACACCGAGGTTGTTGTTGGTCTGCGTAACGGTCACGACCCCTGCCCCACCGGTGGCAATGTCGTAGGTCGCATCGCTGCCGACTGCGTTGGTCAGGGTCACGTCGCTTCCGCCGCTGGCGGTCACGGTGACGGTAGCCACATCGATATCGAAGCCCTGCGCATTCGCACTGCCGATGGCTGCGGCGGAAGTCAGGGTCAGCGTGCCGGAGGTGGTAAAGTTGGTGTTCACATCGTCCGTATCGTCAATCGTGCCGTTCGTGGTCAGCGCGACGTTCAGCGTGCCCGCGGCAACGTCATCCGCATTGATGGCGCTGGCCAGGGCGACATCACCGATGGTCAGAGTGGCGGTGGTGCCGATGTTGGCAATTTCCGCGTTATCGAGCGCCAGGCTGCCCGCGGCAGCACCCAATCCAATGGAGGCAGCCGTCGAAGGCTGGATGGTCACGTTGGCCGTGCCCGCGGCGAGGCCGGCGTTCAGAGCTACATCAGCGGCCGTTACGATGACTGTATTGCTGTTGCTCGTCATTGCACCGGTCAGGGTGAACGTGCCTGCACCGCTGTTATCGAGGTCGGCATCAATCGTCGTCGTGCCGTTGGTGCTGATGTCGTCGTTGATGCTCACGCCCGCGTTGGCGTTGAGGGTCAGGCTGCCGGCAGCGGTGATGTTGCCATTAGTCGCATCGAGGGTCAGGCTGCCGGCGGACTGAATCGTCAGGCCAGCGGCGATAGCGATGCCGTCAGTCGTTTCGGCGGTGTCGTTCTGATCCCCTTCGAGGGCCAGGTTGCCGGTATCGGTGGTGATGGCGGCGGAAATGTTCAGGCCGTCGAGAGCATCCACGTCGAGCGCATTAAAGGTCGAAGCCGTGCCGCTGAAGGCAGCCTGCACCGCGTTCAGCGTGACCGTGCCGGCGATGCCGTTGCTGTTGGCAGCAGTGATGCCATTGACGGTGACGTTACCGGTGCTGTCGCCGAGAATCAGGTTGCCGGCGGCAATGCGGCCCAGCTCGACGCCATCCATCGTGAGGTCGCCGGCGGTCGCACCGAGGCCGATGCTGCCGCCGTCGGAAACGAGCACCGTGGTCGTGCCTGCGCCGCTGTCGAACGAACCGGCGAGGTCGATATCGTTGGCCGTGATGCCGAGAGCGCCATTGCCGGTCGTCACGTTGGCTGCGGCTGCAATTGTCAGGTCACCAGCACCGTTGTTATCCACGTCGGTATCGAGGCTTACATTACCGCCGGTCGTGGTCAAGTCGTCATTGAGTGTAATGCCGGTATCCGCGCTCAGAGTCACTGCGCCTGTGCCGGAAACATTGATGCCTCCGCCATTGGCAGAGATGGTGATGGCGTTATCCGCGCTGGTGGCGGTGACGTCCCCGTTGACCGAATTGATATCGAAGACGCTGATGTTGCCGGTTGCATCGATGGAAACCGTGCCGGCACCACTTACGTCAATCGTGCCGGAGGCCTGGCTGATGGTGGGGCTGGCATCCAGGTCGATATCACCCGTGCCGGAGGAGATGTTGCTGACGGAAAGCGCACCGGTGGTGGAGCTGAGGGTCACGTTGCCGTTGACCGTACTCAGGTCGCCGGACTGCGTGATGTCGCCGTTGGCGCTCAGCGTAATCGGCGCTGCACCAGTCGCAGTGATGCCGTTGGTGGAGACACTGATGCCGGCGCCGGTGCTGGTGGCGGTTACCGAACCGGTCGCCACGTCGACGTCAATGACCGTGATGTTTCCGTTGGCGTCCAGCGCAATCGTGCCGGCGCCGGAGGTAGAAATCGTGCCGGCGGTCTGGCTGATGATTCCGCCGTCGAGGTCAATATCTCCACCCGCGGCCGCGATGTCTGCGTTGGCCGTAATCGTGCCGGCGCCGTTACCATCAACGTCTGCGTCAAGGGTCACATTACCGCCGGAAGCGTTAATCGCATCGTTCAGGGTAATGCCGGTATCCGCATTCAGGGTGATGTCTGCCGTGCCGGTAGCATTGATGCCACCAATGCCGACGGAAACGGTGATAGCGTCGTTTGCGCTCGTGGCAATGACGTCGCCGTTGACGGTGTTGATGGCGCTGATGGTGATTTCATCGCCCGCATTCAACGTCACCGTACCGTTGCCAGTGGTCGTGATGATAGAGGTCTGGTCGATACTGCCACTGGCGGTCACGCTGATGCTGCCGTTCGTGGCGGTGACCAACTGGCTCATGACCAGATCACCGGTCACGTTCAGGGAGGCCGAGCCGCTGTCGGTATTGGCGCCGACGACGCCGTCTACCGTGCCGACCGTCAGGTTGCTGCCATTAGTGAATGAGACATCTCCGGTCGTCGTATCGATGGCCAGCGTGCCGACGCTGTTCGACTGCGTCATGGTCACCGCACCAGCGGCCTGAATGGCGAGATTCGCCTCGGTAACCGCAGCGGTCTGGCTGACCGTGCCGCCGGTGATGAGACTGAGCGTGCCGGTGTTGGCGGTATCGATGGCCGCAGAGATGGTGAGGTTGCCCGCGTTCGCATGGCCAACCTGAATCGTGGCCGCGGTTACGTTATCGAGCTCGGTATCATCAAGCTCCAGCGAGCCGGCCGTCGTGCTGTCGCCGCCAATATCGATGGCATCGCCGTTTGAATTCGAGCGGAAGAGCGCGGTCTGGCCGGAGGCGTTAATCGTGCCATCAATATTTGCGTCGTCGGCACGCAGACTGAACTGGCCGTTCGAAGAATCAATCGTGAAGCCCGCATTAAGGGTGAATACCGGTGCGCCAAGGTCATCGGCTGTGACCGTGATGGCCGTGGTGTTGCCGGAAGTGATATCCACACCGACGACCAGGGCGTTAGTCACGTCGATGGCGACATTTCCCTGACCGGTGATGTTGCCGCCGAGATTCAGCGTGGCCGCGTCGAGGTCAATGTCATCGATATTTCCGCCACTTCCGACCACTCCGATGTTGATGGTATCCGTGACGTTGACCGTGAGATCCCGATCCGCACCCAGGCCCTCGACCGAGCCGAAGGTCACGTTGCCGCCGCTGAAGGCGGAATCGGCATTGAGCAGCACATCATCATTATAGAGCTGGTTGCCGGTGATATTCAGCGAGGCAGTGCTTATGGTGGTGTTTCCTGCTGCATCTGTAGTGAGATTTGCCAACGCCTGTGTCCCGCCGATAACGCCGTTGAAGGTGGTGAGCGGCGAATTTACGGTCAGGTCGTTCGTCTCACCGGAAGCGCTGTCGATGGCGGCAAGGCTGACCGATGTCGTGCCTGTAAGCGTGACATCGGTATCGAGGATGAGGCTGTCATTCACATCAATCACCGTAGCGTTGACGCTGCCAGCGTTGATGGTGGTGTTGCCCGCGACGTCCGTGGTCAGAGTATCAAGGGCAACGCCCGCACCGACATTGCCGTCAAACCGGGTCGCACCGTCGTCATTGATGGTCAGGTCGCGGGCCCCGCCGCTGGAATCGACCGTGCTGCTGAAGGTCACGCCGGTCGCATTCAGGGTGACATCCGTGCCGAGCGCCACTGTTCCACCGAAGGACAGCGCTCCCGTCGTGGTGAATGTGGCCGCGTTGAGACTGGTCACGTTGTCCGTGGTCAGTGCACCGAGGCCGGCGTCATTGGAAAGTGAGCCCAGCGCATCCGTGCCAACGTTGCCGTTGAAGATGGCCGAGCCGCCGGTGGTATCGATGCTCAGGGTGAAGTTGCCGGCGCTGCCGCTGTCGAGGGTACTGTTGAAGGTGATGTTACCGACGCCGTCTTCGTCGATGGCGATGTCCGCGGTAACGAGAACCGCATCGTTGAACGTGGCCGATGTGCCGTTGAGGTTGATATTCGCGCCGAGCTCGGTGCGGCCATTGGCGTCGGTGGTCAGCGAAGACAGGCGGCTCGAACCACCGACGATCCCATTGAATGAGGTAGCGCCGGAGGCGTTCACCAGCAGCGTGCGCAGCGTGCCGTCGGAATCGAGCGTGGAATCGAAGGTCACGTTCACACCGGTCAGGGTCGTGTCTGCACCGAGGATGACCGCATCGCCGAAGCTCTGGTCGCCGGTCGTATCAATCGTGGCCCCGTCGATAGTGGTGTTTCCGCCGGCATCGGTAGCCAGGCTGGTGAGCGCATTCGCTCCGCCGACCGCTGCGCTGAAGAGCGTGGTGCCACCGGTGTTGACGGCCAGGGCCTGAGCGCCGTTGACCGTGCTGCTGAATGTGATGTCGCCGTTGTTGTTGCTGCTCAGCGTGGTATCCACGCCAAGGGTAACTGCGTCGGTGAAGGTCTGAGTGCCGGTGGTGGCAACGGTTGCGCCGTTGAGGACAGTCGTGCTTCCACCGTTCGAGGTCAGGCTGACAAGGTTGGCCGTGTTGCCGACCGCGCCGTTGAGTGTGGTTGTGCCGGTGGCGGTGATCGTCAGGTTCTGCCCGCCGTTGATGGTCGAATCGAAAGTGACGTTCACACCGCTGAGGACGGCATCCGCACCGAGGCTTACCGCGTCGCCGAAGCTCTGGTCGCCGGTGGTGCTGACGTTGCCTCCGTCGAGGTGCGTCGTGCCGCCAGCGTCCGTCGTCACGCTCGTCAGATTAGACGTGCCGCCGAGGATGCCTCCGAAGGTCGTGTTACCGGAGGTGTTAACCGTCAAAGTCTGCGTGCCGTCAATAGTGCTGGCGAAGCTGATGGCGGCATTCCCCGTGCTATCGAACGTCACGCCACTGTTGAGAGTTGCCGCATCGCTGAAGCTCTGCGCACCCGTCGTCGTCACGTTGCCGTTGAAGACCACCGTGCCGGCACCGTCTGTCGCCAGGCTAGC
>PVBE011068021.1_pt1 | contig 34573 bp, 24 predicted proteins | sample 1631181 | NCBI WGS metagenome assembly PVBE01 (sample SAMN08397723, study PRJNA350692) | Marine metagenome, whole genome shotgun sequencing project. | isolation source: water | place: Pacific Ocean | collected 2012-04
ACTGACAATCCCGATTGCCACGAGACTGACTAAGAGGCTACTCCTCAATCGATCATGCCTGCGCTGTATCATGCTCCAGGCTCCGAAGTGGGGACTTCACGAGTGAAAGTACTCGCCACGGCCGGATCGATTGGATTTAAATCTCCTTGTGAATTCACATATTCACCCGAATTTCTTTCGCTGCCTCCACTTCCATAAACAAATCGAGGCCACCGGTAATCCTGACGGCGCAGCATGAGCCAGTTCAAAATACGAGCCACCAGGACCAGCACCAGGCCCAGGGCAGCTGACTGGGAAACCAACAGGACGCTCTCGGGAGTCAGCAACGCACCGGACAAGAGCACAAGTCCCCCGCACAAGAGGAGGACCGGGTGCCGGAATCCGGGTAGATAAATCAACAACAACCCGATCAATAACGTACTCCCGGAAGCAACCATCAGAATGGTCGCTCGCCCCAGCATTCGAACCTCAAGATCGACAACCGGGCCGATTGACGTATAGAGGTATCGATTACTACTCGCTGGAACTGGATCCTGTACGGTCGCACCAATCCACTGTTCCAGATCCTGTTGGCTGAGATTCGGCTGCCTTCCCCAACTACCTTTATTCCAGGCCCACTCCTGTTCCGCAGTCATCACGGGTGGGACAGCGACCAGGTGCTCATTCGAGGGAGTAATCAATTGCCAGAAAAACCGTTCCATACGCCTTACGTTCTTGATCCGAGGCATTTCCACCGCAAGTTGGCCAATTCCGGAATACTGGTCATGTGACCAATACCAGAGTTCCAGCACATAATCTCTTTGGCCTGATGGCTGTCCAAGCGTCAACGACAAGTCACCCAGTGCAGAAACCGCAATATCCTCTAAGGGCACCGGTTGATGATTAATTGCAGCTCGGATGTTTCCTGGCTTGAGTGAAGTTGACCTAGGCAAGTTCAACTGCACACGGGGCTCATTCGTCGTCAATCGAAACACGGCCCGGTGCCTCTGCCCAGAAGCCGTCAAGTAAGTCTGTAACCAAGCCTGCTGAACTACAATCAGCGATTGAGGCGACCGTTTTCTCAACAGCACAGACATGGGTAAGTGATGAGCCCGGTTGGCGGTAGAGACTTCCAGTCGTACGAACTGATTTTCCGTATCTACCAAGCGTGGACTACCCAGCCAGGTTTCTCCGACAGGTTCTACATCCAGGTCCGTGGGCGAGGACACCTCGAGAAAATGGCCCTCGAAAGTAACCCCCTCAACCTGTTGCGATACCACCAGTGGAACCTGGACCAACCGCGATTTTTCGTTTTCCAGGACACCAAGGTCGTAGGGATAACGCAAGGCCAGGCGAAACGAACCGATCTGTTGTTGTGGTAGTGTAACACTAATCAGATTACGGGACTGCGATACAACCTCTTCTGGGGATTTCTCGGGACTGATCGTCTCCTCCAGCTTCCAAGACAACAGTTGCCGATTACCGGTGACCTGTTCTGTTTCAGAAACAGGTCCCTCTGAATCATCAAGCAACCACACCTGGAGATCTCCCTGGATACCCGGCGATTGAGGGATCTCGATCAGCACCTGTGACACTGGTTCATAATCCACCTGGTAGACAAGAATCTGATCCACCCGAGCCACCTGGGAATCCAATACGATCTTTCCTTGCGAATTAACGAGGATGACTCCATCCCGGATTTCAGGCGTGGCAGCGAATAACGGGTCTGGATCATCACCTCTTTCTCGATAGAACAACACCTCTCGCTGCGTACGAGGAAGGTTCCACTGATCGACATCCTCCGGAACTGCATCACGCACTAACCCACTAATTTCTTCCGTCTGGGGCGTCAAAATGATATTATCTTGTGGAGAGATCCCCACCATGGCAGGTGCCAAGGTCATGACAGCCGCTCCCAATGGTTCGGCGACGGCTGGTTTCGGCAGGGAAAACTTCAACTCCTGGGTCAGGTCAACATCCCGGCGAGCCAGTATCTGCAAGCCGAACTGCCCTCCCGTCGCCTCTGGAACCAAAACCAATGGAATGCGAACCTTACCGGCTGGACTGATCTGCACCGAGTCTCTTTCCAACAACTCGACCGGATTTGAAGTCACCTGTTCGACTGTCCAACCTGGCAGGTCCAGCAACAGGGCGACCTGCCCGGAACCTCGCAGCTGTCCGGCCAAGGAAATATCCAAACGCAACTCATCTGTGCTCACCGCGACAACATAACGCGGCTCAATTCGCAGACGCGTCTTCTCCGGACGTAACGAGGCTGTCAAGGAATATCGTTCGCTAAAAAACTCAAATCTTGCCTGCACCTGTTGTGGCGTGGTTACATCCGGACGCTCGTCAACACGTCGCACCTCTCCGCTCTGCGACCACTGCAGCGTCCAGTTACCTTCCACGACGAAATCGATACTACCGGATTGCCTAACGGCTCCAACCACTTCAAATCCCGAAAACTCTGTCGGCTGCCCCGTTTTCTTTCCAACCTGTCCGGAGTGTCTATAGATTGTCTCGAGGGCTATTTTTACCTCCGGAGCGGGCACGACTGGAACAACCTGCAATCGTTGTCGTCTACCTGCTTCCGGTGATGGGACCTTGGAGTCCTCGTCAACCGGCAACACCGTAATACGAAAATCCTGTTGCGACAGATCTAAGACCTGCATGTAAGGTGGCAAACGAACCTCGAATGAAGTCACATTACCACCCGCTGCGGAGATAGTCAGTTCTGACTGTGCGGTGATCTGTTGCGGACTCTTGATCGTCATGCGTGTTGTACTATCCGCCAGCAGCTGTACTTTCGCTTGTTGCGTCATCCGACCGCCAGCGAGCCAGGCCAACTGCAATTCACCTCCCGAAAAATCGAATGTTAGATCTGTCATCCCTGGGCCGGAGGCCTGGCTAGTTACACTCAATTCCGCATCGACAACTTCGGCCTTGTCCGTGGCAACTCGAAACTTCTGAAAACGGGACCGGGCCAACGGACCAGTAATCGCTAACCGGGTTTCATCACCAGCTATCTTCAAGATCGTGATAAGTTTCAAGTTGATTGTATGCGACGTCTTTGTCGCCGCCTTCAACCAGCAGACATAACCATCCGTACGATCCAGCGCAACAAAAAAATCACCCGGTCCATCATGTCCAACGGCCCCCTGCAAAACCGTGGAAGCGAATCCGAGCGGAACACGAATCCACTCCTGGCTGGCCTGTTCTGCAACCAATCGCACTTTAACGCGTACATTCAAGGTGGCATGCGTAGCCGTCGCCTGCCCCGTATAGACAACTTCTTCGATCGCAAATTCAGGTGGTGCCTTGGAACCCAGCAATTGTCGGCGAAGCTTATAGAGCTGCTCAAACTCTTCCAGCGAGAGATTCGCCACCTTGACGAGATTACCCTGCGCATCACGCAGATGGAAAATCTCCGTCTTGGCTTCTCGAATTTCTGTTTCGTCTTCGACCTTGGCAGGTTTCGGAGGGACGGGTGAATCCACCGGTGGTTGAGCGCAGGATGTCCCAGCCCAAACCAAGGTGAGCACCAGCAAACAGGACCGCAACATATTACGAAAAAACAAAACAGATTCCGCCTTTGAAAAGGCTACGCCTTTGCCAATACTGCAGCACCAGGGTAACAGACCGGAATCGAGGTAAACCTCGGTATTTCTCTATTTTACGTTGGGCAAGAGGGTTAATAAAGAGTTTCTGTAAATTCCTTTGTAACCAGTCTATTGCGGGACACTGGCCAGGATATCCAGCAACTGCTGATGTAACGCCGGTGTGGCCGCCGAAGCCAGTCGGGGTTTTTCCCAATCTAACGATAAACCGGCTAAATCAGAGACTACAGCACCGGCTTCCTGTGCAATCAGAACCCCCGCTGCGATATCCCAGGCCTTGGGACTGGTTGCCCAGTACGCATCCAGTCTACCGGCCGCCAGGTAACACAGGTTCAAAGCAGCGGAACCCAGGCGTCTTAAGGCCTGACTTTGATGCAGAATTTCGATAAACTGCTCGATCTCAGGCGCACCTCGCTGGACATTCGGTGGAAAACTTGCCACCACCAAAGCCTGTTCGAACAACTGGCAATCACTGGTTTGCAGGGCCGTTCCGTTCACTTCTGCTCCCTGGCCCCGTTCAGCACTGAAACACTCCTCGAACAATGGATCGTAAACAACCCCAACCATCGGTTGACCACCCTGCATCAGAGCGATCGATACCGCAAACGATTGCAGGCCGTGCACATAATTAACCGTACCGTCAAGCGGATCTACGACCCAGCACCACGAGTCACTATTCAAATCCGCTTGCGGTGCTCCGGAATCAACGGCAGCATCTTCTTCCCCCAGGAACAAGTGGTCCGGAAATGCATCCATGACGATTTCCTGGATAACCTGCTGAGAAGCAAGGTCTGCCTGTGTCACCAGGTCCTTGGGACTTTTTTCACTCGCTTCAATGCGGCCAAACCACTCTCGTAAAACGTCACCACCAGCACGCGCTGCTCGTTCTGCTACCTGCTTGTAATCAGACATCACTTCTCCCACATCCTGGGCGGCCAAGCCAACGGCAACTACTGACCCCGTAGAATGCTCCCTGGCTAAACAATCCTCCGATCCGCAAAGGTTTACCGTGACCAAAATATTTAAGGTCCGGGAACCTGTCACGCTCGGTAAACAAGATCCTCAGTTTACCTCACCGGGTGACAACTTGGTATCCAGAAGTTCTGGTGAGCAAGGCATTTCGATCGTCTCAAGGCCCACGAAAGGGGGATCTGAAAAGCCGAGACAGATTGATTTTAGGTCGCAAACTATTGGACACGTACAACAATCTTGGTATGATCACGTTTATGCTTTTGCCTGGACCAGTGGATTGGGTCGGCCTGTGAAAACAGGCGTTCCTGGTTCAACCGTTCAACGCAAAAGTGGCCTCTTCTCTGTTCCGGCCCCGCCGTCTCGCCATGTTGCGAACGGCGGGGTTTTTTTACACCCAACTGACACCCTGAATGTCATATGTGGACAATTACTGGGCAGCAAGCCCACCTACAAACACTGGATCTTTCGGGAACCATTGACCTGTCAACTCCGGGTACAGGGTTGAGCCAGTTGTGCCTCGCCGACGACCGGCTTGCTCATATACAACTACTGGGCATTGCACGAAACGGGTCCACGCTTGCAGCATCCCCGGACCAGGACCCATACAGCAGGGATAACAGCCTGATCATCCATTATGGTGATCAAGTGGATGCTTCACATCATCTCCAGGTACAGTGGCGATCCATTCCCCCGGAGCCGGGGCTATTCCTGGGAGGACTGGAACTGATCCTTTCATTCGAAACACCTTCGCAGATCAACTTACCCGAGTGGACCACGATGACGCAGGTTGGCCAGCAGGACATTCTTGTGCCTGGCGGCGATAGCGAACAGCCATGGATCTCGCTTAACGAGATTCCTGACGCTGCCGATTCAACTTCATCGGCAGCGACAAACGGGGCACATATGATTCTCTGTCGCTTCCCAGAACAGCAACTCAGTTACCTGGAAATGACTCCTGCCGCCGAATCATCGCTGACTATCCTTCCAGCTACCGAGGCGACAAGAACTCTCTGGGGATCGCGAACGCCCGACCGTCCCCTGGAAAAAGGCGTTATCCTGCGACAACGGGTGCGTGGTGTATTTCTACCACGTGAAAAAGATACCATGCTCGCTGAGAAGGCCTACGCACAGTTCCAGGCACTGGATCCCCCCCTGAACTAAGCCGACCGTCTCAAGCCAGTAACTTATTAACTACCTTGCCGCCCTGGTCCGTGAGACGCACGCTGAGTCCCTTGAAAGGGTAGACCAGACGATGGTGATCAAAACCAAACAGCTGCAATATCGTAGCATGTAGGTCATTGATGTGGACGGGATCTTCCACCGGTGCCCAGCCGATATCATCGGTCTTACCTACCACCTGGCCACCACGAATCCCACCTCCAGCCATCCACAGACTAAATCCGTAGGGATGGTGATCTCGTCCGGTGTTTTGCTTGTTACCGCCTCGATTTTCTCCCAGCGGTGTCCGCCCGAATTCACCTGCACAGATCACCAGCGTATCGTCCAGCATGCCACGTTGCTTGAGGTCCTTGACCAGCGCAGCTGCCGGTTGATCCAACATCGTAGCATTATAGGTAATTTCCTCATCGAGATTACTGTGATGATCCCAGGAAGCGTGCATGACCGTGACACAACGCACGCCTCGTTCGACCAGGCGCCTGGCCAGCAGGCAATTCGTACCAAACTGTCGATAAACGTTAGCCCCCCCTCCTCGAAAACTATTTTTCTTGGGTTCCGGGCGTGTTACACCATATTGATCAAGCGTCTGCTTGCTCTCTGCGCTCAGGTCAACCAACTCTGGTGCCGAAGCCTGCATTCGGAAAGCCAACTCATAGGAACTGATGCGACTATTAATCTCCGCATCTCCTAACTGACGAAACCGTTTCTTGTTCAGTTTATTGATTGTTTCCAAGCCCGCCTGTTGCATCTTGCGGGTAATTCCAGCAGGGGCATTCAAGTTCAAAATAGGTTCACCCTGGCTCCGAAACAAGACTCCCTCGTAGGTGGAAGGAAGGAACCCACTGGTCCAGTTGGATACACCGCCACTACTTCCACGACCGGCTGTCAAAACAACATATCCGGGTAAATTCTCTGATTCGCTTCCCAGTCCATAGTTTAACCATGAACCCAGGCTTGGCCGACCAAACCGGGGCACACCCGTAGTCATCATGAGTTGTGCCGGGTGGTGATTGAAAGCATCGGTATGCATCGACCGCACCAGTGAAATATCATCCGCACAGGAGCCGATATGTGGCAGCAGGTCAGATAATTCCATCCCACACTGACCATGCTTGGCAAACTGCCGCCGACTACCCATCAGGATTGCGGATTCTTTCTTGATGAAAGCGAAACGAACTTTCTCCGTCAGGGACTTGGGTAACTGCTGACCATCCTTTTCCTGCAATATTGGTTTCGGATCATAAAGATCGACGTGGCTGGGCGCGCCTGCCAGGAAAATAAAAATGCAAGCCTTGGCACGTGGAGCCAGGGGAGGACTTTTCGGAGCCAATGGGTTTGCAGCCGTCGATGCCACCTCGCCCGCAACTGACTGCTCCCGGGCCAACATGGACAACAGTCCCAGTCCACCAAGCCCCGAGGCCGAAGACGTCAAGAACTGACGCCGCATCATTAACGCTAACTCCTCGCGAGACAGCTCATCGGTCGAGAGTCCAGCAGGTTTAGGAAACGGCATCATAACAATCAACTCCTCGCTACATTACTTATTCACGGGAAATGAACTCATCCAGATTAATCAGGGCTCTCCCTACAAGGATCCAACCAGCCAGGTCATTCCGATCCAACTCCTTTGCCGGTTTCAACGATCCGATAATCTTGTCACGCGTAACGGAATCAGCCTCGCAGGCTTTGCGTTGCGTCTCGAAGAATTCAAGAACGGTTGTCAATTCATCCTCAGTTGGATAACGTGCCAGGCAAATCATGAATGCGTGCCGTATCCGCTGGCGACGGGTTTCAGCAGGATTCTCGCCAGCCGCGACCTCCTTCATGATCCGTTGACCAAGGTGCTGGGAACACTCGAAAAAGACCACATCGTTCCACATCGTCAAGGCCTGCATTGGAGTATTACTGGCGCTTCGTTGTGCCAGGCAGGCATTCGCATCGGGCGCATCGAAAGTCATTAACATGGGATAAGGTGACGTGCGTTGGAAAAAGGTATACATTCCACGCCGATACTGATCCCCACCCTTGCTCGTTGCCCATTTCGCACTATTCGCGTAAGTCAGGCTGGAATACTCCGTCGGCTGGCGTGGACGCACACTGGGTCCGCCAACGCGTGGATCCAACAAGCCACTTACTGATAGGGCCAGGTCGCGCACGATCTCTGCCTCCACCCGTCGACGTGCCTGGCGCGCCAACAGGGCATTCTCAGGATCCATCTTCTGCAATTCAGGTTGCACCCCGGATGACTGCTGGTAAACCTGTGAAGTAACAATCAACCGATGGAGATATTTCAAACTCCAACCATTTTCCTGCAACTCACTTGCCAGGAAATCGAGTAATTCCGGGTGGGAAGGCTGCTCGCCCTGGCTTCCAAAGTCGTCAATCGAAGCGACCAGCCCGCGGCCGAAATACCGATACCATACACGGTTGACTACGACACGAGCCGTTAAAGGATGCTGGTCTGCTACCAGCCACTGGGCGAAATCCAAACGATTCGGCAACTTGGATTTCGATTCGATGGCGGGCAACACGTCCAACGTACCAGCTGTTACCTGCGGTCCCTTATCCAGGAAGTTCCCACGCACATGGATATTTGCCACGCGTGCTGCTGATCTTTCCGTGACCACCTGTGCCTTGGTTCCCCCTGACTTAGGTGCCTTCTTTTGATGCGCAACTACCGCTGCGTTGAGCCTGGCAAATTCGCTGTCTATTCCACGAAAGTACTCACCAATCGTCTTACGCTGCTCATCGTTACGGTCTTTTACTGGTGTGGCTACTGCCTCGATAACCGGTGCCGGCAATCCATCCAGCGGCACTGGCCCCGTCAAGGCTGTGGTGGAAATTCGAAAGTGGCCAAGATTGTGAGTGCCGGAACCGGTATAGGCCTGGTCAAGCACCACGGTCAACTTGCTGCCTGCCGCCACGGCGATTGGCTTCTCTAAATCGAAAGCCGCAACATGACGTTTTCCTATTTGAGGGCTCACTGCCCAACCGTCCTTGGGATCCATATTAATGGCCAACGCAACTGCCCAATCCTGCTGTGAAAAGTCAGCGCGAGCCCGCACCAGATTTAAGGGTACGGGATTCGCTTCCTGGCCCTTTTCCGTGAGGGTTGCCCGCAGCGTGGTAAGCACGAAATTACCATTTACGGCACGGCCCGGCCCTTGCTTGGCGAGTGTTTTATGTGGCAACACTTCCAGCCGAATCGCTGCCAGGCTGCCAGCAGTCATTTCCGCAGTCACTGTGTAGAGATCCGATTGTTCATTCTTACCCGTGGCCAATATCGAGCGATCAGCCCGCACGATCAAATCGGCACCCTTGGCAGCCGTTGCCTTGATCGTCTTCAATAAGTTCCAACTCACCTCCTGGCCTGCCACGTCTTTTTCCCACGCGGCCTGGGCAGCCGGCAACTTTGTTTTTTCATAAGCAGTCAGTGTGTCCTGCAAGCGTTGCTGCTCTCGATCGTAAGCTTCTTTGGCCGCTTCATATTGCTGACTCTCCTGCAACGAAGGAGCCACGATATCAGCCTCATCTATGTTATTAAAGAAAGCGTACATGGAATAATATTCACGCTGGGAGATCGGATCGTACTTGTGAGAGTGACACTGGGCGCAGCCTACGGTCAGGCCAAGCCAGATCGTACTGACCGTGTTGATACGATCCACGGTTTTTTTAACACGATCTTCTTCCTTGTCCGTACCACCTTCGGTGTTATGCAAGGTATTACGATGAAAACCGCTCGCCACGCGATGCTGCACCGTTGCCTTGGGTAACATATCACCGGCAACCTGGGCGACCGTAAAGTCGTCGTATGGCATATCCGCATTGAATGCATTGATGACCCAATCGCGATACTGCCAGGCAAACGGCCGCGGCCGATCCTTTTCGTAACCATCGCTATCTGCATAACGAGCCAGGTCCAGCCAATGGCGTCCCCAACGTTCTCCATAATGCGGGGACTTGAGGACACGATGAACAAGTTGCTCGTAAGCATCATCTCGATCATCCTGCAAGAACTTTACAACCTCTTCCGGTGGTGGCGTCAATCCAAGCAGATCCAGGTAGAGTCGTCGAATCAACCGGGAACGTCCCACAGACGGAGCAAGTGCCAGATTGTGTTTGCCGAGTTCTTTCAACACAAACGCATCTATCGGATTGCTGAGCGAAGCACCTGCAATCCTTGGGACCTGAGGACGTTCAATTGCCTGAAATGCCCAATGCTTACTCTGATTACTCCCATCGGCCGAATCCGGCCACTGAGCTCCTTGGTCAATCCAACCTCGAATCAAGGCAATCTGGGCATCCGTGAGAGGAGTGCCTTCTCCATCCGGGGGCATGACGCCAATCTCCTGATCCTGGCCTACCAGGACCTGGACCAGACGACTATCAGCACTCTTACCAGCAAGGATCACCGATCCTCGATCACTTCCCTGGAGAGCCAGTTTTTTACGGTCCAATCGCAAACCAGCTTCCTGCGTTTCCAGGCCATGGCAGGAATAACAATTTTTTCGGAACAGGGGCTGGATATCCCGCACGAAATTAACGGTCAACTTCGTTGGCGGGGGGAGGACACGCGGCTTAGCCGGTGGTTCCCAAGCCTGCAAGAACACGGCCATATTCAGTACCGCCAGGCCCAGCATGGCACATCGCCAGTGGAACTTTACCCACTTCATAAATCGCTCCTCCTCTTCACTTTACCGGGACGACATGCTCCTGGATCCGCGGTGCCTGGAGGCACATCTTACCACGGCACTATATTAACCAAACTACGTGACAAGCGTCAAACCAGTGCGTTCATAGGGCCTCGTACCGGCGACTGGACCAATCCACGCTCACGATACGATACCCGTCTAACTCCTTTCGAATAGCAGTCCGCTTGTGGTATACAGAACCCAAGCCATTTTCCTATTCCCTACCCCAACCGAGCAACCTTCTGATGTCTCTCGAATTGCGCAACCGGATCTTTACTGAACTCGACAACCTGATCCTGATTGATCCACACACCCATATCAATGCCCTGCAACCCGCATCCGAGACCCTGGCCGACATTCTCGGATATCATTACTACACGGAATTAGCTCATTCAGCGGGTCTGCCTCGAGATCGTATTGAAGAGGCCAACCTGGATCCCAAGGAGAAAGTGGGACGACTGGTTGAATACCTGGGACCTTTAAACAACACGATCCAGCATAGCTGGCTCGTCGAGATGGCGCAATCATTCTTTGGGTTTGAGGATGACCACATCAACGCCAGCAACTGGGAAGGCCTTTATGACCAGGCGGCTCAAAAAATGAGCAGCGACGACTGGTCGCAGCAAGTACTCGACCAGAGCAAGCTGGAAGCTGTTTTCCTGACGAATGATTTCGATGATCCCCTGGAGGGATTTGATTCCTCCGTCTATATCCCCTGCCTGCGAACCGACGACCTCGTCTTTCACCTCGCACGCCCCGAGGTCCAGCAACGTCTTGATGCTGCTACCAACAGTTCCTTTCGGGATCCCGAGTCCCTGAAGCAAGCACTTTCACAACTATTCCAGCATTTCACTGAGCACCAGGCCCGCGCATGTGCGATCTCATTGCCCCCGGATTTCACTCCAACACAAGTTTCGAATAGCCGCGCCGCAACCGCTATTGAAGCGATCCGCCTGATGGGAGATGAAACGGATGCCGGACATCGCCGCGCGATTGCCAATTTCGTTTTCTGGACACTCACCGAACTATGCGCTGAATACCAACTACCCTTTGACCTCATGATTGGTGTCAATCGTGGCGTTTACCAGGAGGGGGTTTACCAGGGACAGGACCTGTACGATAGTCGTGTTTCCCTGATCCAGTACCAGCAACTGTGGAATGCTTTTCCCCAGGTGACCTTTCCGGTTTCCGTATTGGCCAGTGTCACCAACCAGGAATTAACCAGTTACGCCTGGATCTTTCCAAACGTCATAACTCACGGCCACTGGTGGTACAGCAATACTCCTACTTATATCGAGCATGATACCTCGGCCCGCCTGGAAGCCGTACCGCGTAGCAAGCAGATTGGCTACTACAGCGACATGTACAAGCTGGAGTTTGCCCTGCCAAAATTCAACATGTACAAACGAATTCTGGCCAAGGTATTGGCAGAACGCTTTGTGCTCGACCGCAACTGGACCGAGGACCAGGTAATTGCCTTGGGACAGCAGGTACTACGCGGCAATGTAGAAAGCGTCTTCAACTGCGGTGGCTGAACCATGCAGTTCAATTGCTCCAGGAACTTTTTTAACCGCGATAAAGCATTACACTTGCCATTACCTGCGGGCAAACCCATCCCGTAGCCTCCTGGGCAAAGATGCCTCGCACAGCCGACATTCCTGGAGCCTGATACTCAACATCCCGCCTATTTCCGGAAAAATCAGAAACCGCGCGAACCCTGGCCCAGCGGACGTGTCTCACCTGTAGGCAAAGAGTTTACCAAGCCCTATCAACTTGACCGGGCCAAGTCATTTTTCAATGAATAAATGGTGCTTTTCGCCAGATCACCACCCCACAAGGAGAAGTGATCTATTAGACTGGAATTAACTTGGGTACGAGTGTGTGGGAATATTGCCTGCTCCGCCCAGGTGTTTGTTTTTACGAAAAACGGTCTCTTATCGCTGTGCACATGCACCGAGGGGAAGCGTATCGTGCGTAATCCATTGCGTACCCAATCGAACACGGTAATCATCCGTGGTTTCGCTCAACCTGAGCGGGATGATCGTAGTGGTACGTCCGGACAGCGTCCGATCCATGCTTCACAACCGTGCTTCTTTGCACATTTCCGGCCGCGAGCTCATCATGGCTCGCAGGGTCGCCGAATGCGAGGAACGTCTCTGCGGCATTCCCATGCATTCCATCGGCCCTCACCAATGCCATCACGGCGGTTGGCCAGCTTCGCCCTGTCTCTCTGAGTCGACAACGTTTCCGTAGTCAACTCGAACCTCTTGCGAAGTCCTGCCAGGGACAACCACCGGCAACATCTTGCATGTTGCTAACCTGGGCCACGCCTTCACTCAACCACTTTTTCCCATGCAACATTTTTTAAAATCTGAAATCATTCCTGGAAAACCTGTCATGCCCACTACCATCCAACCACCCGTCACCGATGCAACTCAAAAAAGAACACTCGCAGAACGTGTCTGCGCCGCACAAGAAGGCTGTCGCAAGGCATTCGGTGAACTTTTCGAACAGTTTTACCCGTCTGTCTATGCGGTAACCCTCAAGTATTCACGTAACCGACATACGGCCGAAGAAATTTCCCAGGACGTCTTCATACAGGCCATGGAAAAGATTAGGCAGCTAAGGCAACCCGAATGCTTCGGCGCCTGGCTACGCGCCATTGCTCGACGAATGACAATCAACCAGCAAACTCGGAAGCGTTCTTGTCTTAGCCTGGTTCCCGAGTTACTTTCCGACGATCTAGCCGAGACGACTCTCCCTAGCGAAGCCGTCCTGGAGAAGGAACGCGCCGAAGTCGTCCGACAAGGACTCGACCAACTGGGCGCGATGGATAGAAACACGCTTGTCGCGTTTTACCTTCGTCACCAGTCCCTGGCGACCATGAGTGACGAGTTTGAAGCGCCGCTAGGAACCATCAAACGACGGCTGCATGTAGCTCGGAGACGATTGGCCAACGAAATCGATTCCTTGATGGCCGTTTAATTGACAGCACACGGGATGGAATGACACGTGGATTTCTAGAGATTCGGCGGGGTTTCCCCACGCATACCGATGCCACGAAAGATGTCTGTCTCCGGGTGCTGTTTACGCCACTCGCTCCACGTCAACACCTCGAATTCAAGATCCTCCAGGTCATGCATCTCATCCTTTTGCTTCTTGCCATCTTCGTTGGCATCATGCCAGACAGGGATCTTGCTACCCATCTGCAGGTACTGGTTTTCGCCACAGTAGATCATCATCTTGCCTTTTTCTGTACCAGCAAGCCCCATGACAAGTGCCTTGCTGCCTTGTGCATCCACGAAAACACGGATTCGTTTTTGTGGCTCGTTTTCCATGGAGTCCATCGGATAGTAGGTAATACTGACGGGGGTTCCTTGAATCAGATCATTAACAACCGTCCGCTCGACATGATCGAGTGCTGAAAGCAAGTAGGCCCGTGGCTGATCCTTGAAAATGATACCAATCACTTTTTCATTGGGTTGAACCTTGTCCGTATCCGCTGGATCGGTTTTGGGATTAATGATTCCTGCCGTGACCCAGGGCATTGACTGGTTCTCGTAATCCTCTGGCGCAGGCAGCTTGATCGGTTCTTCATGCAGGTACCAACCCGCAAACAGGAACAAACCAAATGCAACCATACCTGCGAATGCAGCAGCAATTAACCATGTGAATTTAGCCACGACTGAATCCCCATCAAGATCCTTAATCCATCCAAGCCCAACCCTAATTGCCCCTTATGATAAGGGGGGGCAGGCAACACACCTTTATAGATATACGGCGAAACCAGGCCTCAAGGTTCATTGAACTTCGGGCAACTTAAAGCGTTGGTGGGAATTGACGATCAAGCCAGGTACGATCGCGCGTATCGATCGGATTTTACTGCCAAGTAGCCATCATTCTTTCTGGTCAGCTGTCGAGATCACAACCTACCGACCACCTAGGGTTTGGAGGCATCACCAGCTGGTTTTTTCGTAGTTGGTGCTGGTTCCTTCGCTGCCGGTTCCTTCGCTGCCGGTTCCTTCGCTGCCGGTTCTTTCGCCGCCGGTTCCTGCGTTTCGCCGGACGCCGGAGGCTGGTCACTCGGAACACCGTACAACTTATTCATGGCCGTGACCGTTTTCTCGTGCTGAGGATCGATGTACAAGGCCGCTTTGAACCAGTTGAACGCCAACTGGAATTCACCTAATTCCAGGGCCAGGTTCCCCAACTCATAACGCGTGTTCGCATTATTGGGCTGTGCGATGGCTTCCAGGTGCAGGTCCGAAAACCGCTGCCGTTTAGCCCGCAACGGTTCATAAACTTTCATTTTGGCCGTTGCTTCCTTATCCATTCCCAGGCCGCGATACACCTGGATTAACTTGTAGAGACTTTTTGCATCAAACGGATATTCACTGCAAAGAGGCTCCAGGATACCCCGTGCCTCAGGATACTGCTTTTCTTCAATCAGCATGGTCCCCTTGAGCCTTCTTGCCTCCTGGTAGACGGTTTCTTCATCTCCACTCAGCTGACCATTCTCAACAAACATCCGGATGGCCCGATCAAGATGTTCACGGGATTCATCAACTCGATCGAGGGACCGGAGGCAGGTTGCCTCCAGGCTCAACACCATTCGTGACTCCAGGGCCTGATCCAACGTCTTAAGCGCCTTGTCGTATTCCAGCAACTGCATTCTTGCCTGGGCCAGTCGCACGAGAACTTCCTGGTAATCGACCCGAGGCAAATGAAGTTTATTGGGAGTCCTGGTAAGCAATTCCAGACGACTCAGACAATCTTCGTAATTTTTTTCCGCCAGGTCAAATCGTCGATAGTCCTGGTTGATAATTCCCATCGTGAACGGCGATGGAGTGTTATAAGGATCCAGATCCGCGATCTTCTTTAGATGATTATGAGCATCCTGCATCGCCCCCAGGTCATAATAAATAGCAGCCAACCATTTATGAGCCGGCACATAGCTTGGGTCGATTTGCAAGGCCTGGTTTAACGTCGTTATTGCAGAATCAACCTGCTGGATATCACGTAGTTTTTTACCTATCAAAACGAGTGCGGGAACACGAGTATCATCATGCTCACGGGCGAGCATTAATTCATTCATGGCATGATCCAGGGCGTCCGGATTACTACTGCCGACGCGAGTTCCCAGGGCACCCGCCAGCAGATGCACGTGCGGTTCAAATCCCGGCGCTTGCTGCAGGGCAACCAGGTGAACTGCAACTTCAGGATTATCATTCTGCTCGATGGCCAGCAGTGCCTGTGAAAAATGCTCTTCCGGAGTAAGGACTTCCTCGGCTGGCTGGCAACCTGTCAGTACACTGATGGTTAAAAGCACTAACACAAATGCCCGAAGGCCTGGAACGATGTCTAGCGAGTACTGTCTCACGATATTGATTCTCCCATTTTATCGACTGCCTGAGCAGCGAAAACAAAACATCTGGATCAAGGATTAGTGGCGGTCTTCAACGGTTCCAGCAGGGTCATGGTTTGGCTCATGGTCAGATCAGTAATCTCCTGCAACTCACCGTTCGGCCAGTAGATCGTAAGGCCCGTCACATCCACTCCCGAGGCAACTCCCCAGGTAACCCGCAGGTCACTATGTGACAGGTAGCTACCGCCCCCCTTAACCATGCGCAGCTGATCACCTGCGGAGGTATGGAGCAGTAATCTCGCACCAACCGCATCTCGATTCCCCTGCCGCCCAATTAAACGGACACGCAACCACTGATTGGCATTCTTTGTTTCATTCACTAGAAAAGCGACTGGCTCAAAACTGTTCGACACCAGCACATCTTGACTACCATCATTATTCATGTCGGCAAGTGCCAAGCCACGACCACGATGCCGTTGCGCAAAATACTGGTCTTCGGCAAACTGCTTTCGAACGAAACGCCTCTGCTTTTCGTTGATCAAGAGCAAGGGCAACTGACGCACTCGACCTGAAGGCGGGAAATTAATCACGTGTCCATTAATGACGATCAAATCTTCGTCGCCATCGAAATCCACGTCCAGGAACGCCGTCCCGAAACCGACGAATAAGCCACCCAGTGCCGTCACTCCCGCTTTATCACTGACATGCAGAAAGGTTCCCTTGCCCACGTTCTCGTAAAGTGCAAACGATTCCTGCTCGTAATTGGCTACCCAGATATCTGGCATGCCGTCACCATTGTAGTCCCCCACGTCCACTCCCATGCTGCCATTGGGTGATCCGCTGTTATCCAGGGCCACGCTGTGCAGTAAACCGACTTCCTTGAAAACACCCTTGCCATCATTCAGGTAAAGAAAATTCTCCGTCGTATCGTTGGCAACATAGATATCCAGGTGACCGTCCAGGTTGACGTCAGCTAACATCACTCCCAAGCCCTTGCCATCAAGTCTCAGGCCCGCTTCTTTGGCTGCATTACGAAAAGTACCGTCTCCGTTGTTGTAGTAAATCGCATCCGGCAACGGATCAAACTGTTTCGGAGGACAAATCTCTGTCGTGCCGACATCGATCCCGTCACAATGCGGATGATTCTCAAAGGACCAGTTCACGTAGTTGCAGACATACAGGTCGAGTAAGCCATCAGCATTGAAATCGCCCCACCCGGCACTGGTACTCCAAAGTGAATTATCAAGCTTGGCCTGCCTTGCTATTTCGAGAAAAGTACCATCACCCTGGTTATGAAACAGCAATAGCTTTCCATAACCGGTTACCAGCAAGTCTGGAAAACCATCATTATCAAAGTCACCTGCATGGCAACCGTGAGTAAAGAGCTGATCACTTCCCAGGTCGGCTTCCTGGGTTACCGGGCTAAAGCTTAGTCCATCACCGTGTCGAAACAGGGCAGAGGGCAATCCCAGGATCTTCTTGTCGCGATATTTCCCACCACCGGTAAAGAAAACATCCAGTTGGCCGTCCAGGTCATAATCCAGCACTGCAGTACCACCACCCAGCGATTCCAGGATCGCATTATGTCCTGCTTCACGGCCGTTATGATAAGTAAAGTCGATCGCTGCCGCAGTCGTGACATCTCTTAAATGAACATCCTTACCAACTTCTGGCCGGGATACGTCTTCCGACGATTCGTCTGCTCGCTGTTCCGGTAACTGCCCCTCCGAATTCAACTGGTTCTCGGGAGACTTTTTCGCAGATCGAGACTGGCATCCCGTACCCAGGCTCCAACCGACGATCAATAGGATCGCGGTATTGAAGATTCCCGGTTTCATGAAATATCTAAGTCGTATCATGGCCTGTCCTACTGCGATGCGGTTAAACGTCTCTGGTATTCATCTGCCAATTCGTTAAACCTGGTGCTGGATGGCTCCTCGCTAAATCGTTTGCGATAATAGGCTTCCAACTCCTTAAGTGCTCCAGAGTGATCCGGTGAGAAGGTCAGCACGCTTCGCAACCACATCAATCCTTCGCGGCGACTCCCATACTCCAGGAAAATCTTGGCAATTTCCAATCGTGCATCAGAGCTACCAGGACCAGGAGTAATACGTTCAGCCAGATCGTTGGCACTCGCCAACTTTTCATTAATCTCGCGAGCTTTTTGAAAATGCGCTTGAGCTTCTTCTGGTCGCCCCTGTTCTCGCAACACGATTGCCAGTTGATAACGGGCCTCGGTATGCCTTGGATCCTTCGCGACGATCGGTTCCAGTCGCTTGAGTGCCTCACCGTACATTCCGCTGTCCACATCCAACCGAGCTAACTCGAAAGATGCGGTCGGACTGTCTGGCTCGATTTCCAGTATTCGCACTAACATCTCGCGTGATTTTTTGGATTGCCCCAGCAAACGAAAGCAATGCCCCTGTCCCGCCAGGGCATCTGTTCTAATAGATGCGTCGCCCTCAGCAATTTTAAAATACTTCATCGCCTGATCAGGGTGTTTTTGGGTCAGCAAGACACTCGCCAGATGATAAGCAGACTGATAGTGATTGGGGTCCAGCTCCAGGGCCTTGCGGTAATCCTGCTCGGCTTCTTTCCACAAGTCCATGTTCATCTCAACGGTACCCCGCAGGAACAGGGGACGCGGGTCCTCGGGAAAATCATCCGACCAGCCTTTTAGTAGTCTCCGTGCCGCATCGTATTGCTGGATTTGCAGGTACCCCTGGATAAAGGCATAACAGATTTCCGGCTCGTCACCCTGTGGGTCCGACAACAATTGGGCCAGTCGTTTTTCAGCATCACGCATCTCTCCAAGTTGAGCCTGCGCCAACGTCTGCTCGCGAGTGACCCTGCTCATTTCGAAGCCTGCCTGCTGGGCTGCCATCAAGTGTTCATTCATCACTCGCAACTCACCACGGTGTCGAGCAAGGCGTGCCTTCAGGAACTCCAGGTCCGCCTTCCAGGCCATCCGCTGAGGTCCCCATGATTGCTGCAACTGCCAACGCTGTTCCGCGATTTCCAGCAACTCAGCTGCTTCCTCGTCCTGGCCCATCAGCAATGCCCGGCGAGCGGCCCAGGCTGGACTACGGACATACCAGCTGAAGCTGGTTCCAACCAGGCATATCAGCATTGCCAGCATCAAGACATGTTTCCAGCGAATCTTCGTCTTACGAGGACGCGTTCGCTTTCCAGACGATTTCCTAGCTGGTTTTCCGGGTGATTTCATAAGTCTAACTGCCCAAAAGAGTCCCTGTGTTCGATACGGTCCATTGTAAGTCAAAGTGCCTAATTCCGGGGTGTTTTATTACCCCGGTCCGCTGTGGTAGCGGATTTATTTGTCGATGAAAGTGTTTGATTCCACCAAATCGTTACATCTGATCGAACTGTACCCGAGATTTCGCGAAATTGCCCGACCGCAATGTCAACGTCACCGTCATTGTCGAAATCAGCAACATCCGCCGTCGCATGGTAACAGTCCCCCGTTTCCAATGCGTGCCGAACAAATTTGCGGTCAGCAACCTGTTCCAACCAGATCAATGAATTGAAATCATTGCCATCATACTTCTGCATTATATTGTCTGAGATCAGGGCACAGGCCACCAGATCCAGATCTCCATCATTGTCAAAATCAGCAACGGCAGCTCGATGCACTCCTGACATCGAGGCCAGCAGGTGGTGTTTCCAACTGCCATCCTCCATGTGTTCCAGCCAGTGGATGCCATGGTACGGGGCTACGTAAAACCGATCGAACATATCCCCGTTGGTATAGATCAAATCAATATCACCATCCTGGTCCAGGTCCGCCGGTTGCAGGCCGCTGGTTCCATAGGAGGGATTGTCTGCTGAAAAAACAGTCTGCACACGAAAGGTACCGTCACCACGATTAAAGAAACCCACTACACACTCGTGTTCCTGGCTAATAAGAGCCACGAAATCCATGTATCCATCCTGGTTCAAATCCGTCGGCGTCACGCTGATGCAGCCATGGCGGTCATCAACAACACGTGCACGAAACCTGGGAATTCCATCTACCAACCCGAGGTTCTCCAGCAAATGAATCTGTCCCGTTGTTCGCCAACCAAATTCTGCCACTACCAGGTCCTGGTCACCATCCCGGTCAAAATCAGCTGTCTCGATATCCGTGACTCGTCCCACACCACCCAGCAATTTCACCTGTTCAAAACCATCTCCCGTAGAATCGGGTCGCAACCATAAAACCTGTCCCTTGCCGTGATCCTCGGGCAGGAAACTTCCCAGGTCTGCCACCAGCAATTCTTCCTTCCCATCCCGATCCAGGTCCACCACCGTGGTATGCGCCGGATGCGGCACAAGGGCCCGGCGTCCATAAGTCACACCTTCTTGCGACAGTAACATCTCAACCAGAAATCCACGGCGCATGTCACATACCCACAAGGCTGGCTTAGCCTGCAACGGACTGTCCGGTGGCTTGCCAAACCAACGTACGTTGGCAACTGCCGGTGGCGATCCCTTGCCAAGGTCATCGAACTCAGTGTAGGCATGGTGAGTCGGTAAAAAACGAACCCTGGGCTTGGCTTCCAGGGGGGAAGCAGTTTTCACTGGCATCTCCTTCGGCGCTAACCGACGATAATACTCCAGCACCAGCTGCTTGGGAGGCATTTTAAGATCACGCCGCCCCGAATCAAAATAGAACCGATAACCATCATCGATTTCCTCTGGCCAGGCGGCCTGGGGAAACTGATCTGGAGTAGGCACTGCATGACAGTCACCACAAAAACCAGCAACCTGACTGCGTGCGGCTACCATGTCAAAATGATCGTCGCTGGAATCTAATTCGCTGGAAATACCGGGAATCGATTCTGGATTGGCTGGATCAGGCTGGTCCCGTACCACCATCCAAACGGCCAACAAACCGCCGATCAGCAGTAAAATCCCCCATAGAATGCGTTGATTCATACCCAACCATCTTTTCCCAGCACGAACGATTCTGCCTTTTATCCTAACTGTAACCAGCAATTAGTCGTGTCAGCAGGTCGCCAGACCATGGCCCCGTTTTCACCGGGACACCATCTCCCCTGAAGACCCCTCACAACATCTGGTCTGTTACGCAACAGACCCGCTAGTGGGTTCGGGAATTCAGTGCTTAAAAGTTGATTCATTTGCCGGAAAACGAGGCTTTCAGTCGCACTCTGTCGCCGGTTCTATCGGCGACAGCGATTAACACTAAAACCGGCTGATAATCAGCCCTCGCAACAACACGGCTGTTGTATCGGAATCCGTGCAGCATGTAGAATCGGGGCAACTGTCAGAGTTGGTTAGATCTATACAACAGGTAAAGAACCCGTCAGCCTGGCACGTTGATCGAGGGGACCAGGCCTTTGATGTAATCAGAGCCAAGTGGCATTCCGATAACTAGTTAACGAAGCGTGCGGGTTGGTACACATTTCGTACCGTGAACCCGAGTTGGTTAAATTTTCACCCACATGGGATACCCTACTCATGCGTTCTCATCCCCGGCGACGTTTACGCCTCCTGCTATCCTTGCTGCTTACCTTGATTTCCCTGGTTCACGGTCTCGGCACACCGTTGCATGCCGCGGACCTACAGTATCCGGTTGCAGTGGTGGCGGCACCCGGCGGAACCATTTACGTGGCAGATCGAAAACTGCCTGGCATCTGGAAGCTAGAAAATGGAGCACTGGAAGTCTTCCTGCCTGGCGAAAAGAAAATCGGTGGATTCCTGAATGCCATTCGTTGCCTGGCCATCGACGGCGACGGCCGGTTACTCGTGGGAGACAGTGCCACCCGCGAGGTCTACCGGATTGATGCCGCGAAGAAAAGCAGCCCCCTGACCGCAGGCAGCATTGGTATCCCCATGGATATCGCGGTTACAACTGGCGGTGACATCCTGGTAACGGACCTGGAACTCCAATGCGTCTGGAAGATTGCCAAGGCTGGGGGCAAACCCGCGAAACTCGCCACACTGAGCGGTCCCAGCGGAGTGGCCCTCGATGCCCAGCAGCAACTCTGGATCGTATCACGCGCCAAGAATCCGTTGCACAGGATACTTGCAGATGGCACCCTGGAAACCGTGATTTCAGATCGCCCTTTCCGATTCCCCCAGGACGTTGCTGTCGATGATGCAGGAACGGCCTTCGTGAGTGACAGTTACCAGAAATGCATCTGGAAGGTCATCGCCGGAAAACCCCCGGAGCCCTGGGCTTCCGGGGAACCCTTCCAGAATCCCGTGGGACTGGCGTGGGCCGGCAAGGATCTACTGGTGGTTGATCCACGAGCACGCGATGTGTTTCGTATCAGCAATGACGGCAAGACCATCACGTCGCTCACCGGCAAAAAAACCCCGGCACCCCAAAAGTAGCGACTGCAACAGCCCTTAATTGGGAACCATCGTCCACCAGGGCTTCTGCTGGGCCAACGTGTACCTTTGACGCCACTGGTCGCTGCCGTCGTCAGGTATTATTTTCATATCGGCTCCGGGTGCGAACACGGGTCTGCGCCCATTCATGAAGTCATCCCAGTACTGGAGCCCATGCGCATAATCGTCGCTCAAACCACTGGGCCAACTGACTTCGATCAGCAAGTTTGGATGCGGGTAGGGTTTGGCAATCGGCTCAATACGGAAGCGTTCGATGGCATCCCAGTCAAGCTCCACGCCCAGCCCAGGCCCTTGGGGAATCGAGGCCAGGCCGCCATCCACGCGGAGGGGTTCCTTCAGCAGCATGTTTTCATACAGGTTATGACAATTAACAGCCGGCCAGCGAGCATGACTGCAGACCGCTGCCAGGTGTAATGCCCAGACTGCTGTAATCCCGGTACCTACCAGTTGCATCCAGAAAACCTTGTTCGCCTCGGCGATAATATTTGCCTCGTGCAAGACCTGGCTGGCACCTCCATTGACGACAAACCCATCACACACATCTTCCTTTAAGGCGGTCATCAGGGGGGGGCTGCCAACATGCATGGCGATGGGAATCTGCGTTTGGCTGCGCAGGTACTTGTTGCCGGCGACGTCTCCCTGCGGGATGGGTGACTCATAGATCTTCAGATGAGGATACTTCTCCATCTCACGCAACAACCGCACACCGTGAGCAGAACTGTTACACATGGTGTTGAAATCCAGATCGATCTCAAAATGATCCGGAACTTCTGCCGTCACGGTACTGAGCTGTTTATCCAGGTCAAACCAGGGCCTGGCCTTGAACTTGTAGCTCGTGTACCCCTGTCGAATGGACTCCTGGCATTCCAGCAACCAGTCTTCCGGTGACATATCAATAGACCACCACGAGACAAAGGCATCGTTCCGTACTTGCTGGCCCATTAACTGATGCAAGGGCACCTCACAGGATTTACCCACTGCATCAAACAATGCCATCTGCAGGCCTGCCCCGAGAGAATCATCCCACATGATTTCGGTTGCCGTCTTCCCCATGGATCGTTCCACGGATTCATCGGTGACCTCACCCCACGTGTAAAATGGCATCGTTTCGCCAACACCAACAATGCCATTTTCTAGTGTTACTCGACAAAGCTCGAAAATCGTCCAGTGTGGTAACTCACGAATCATGTTACGGCGAGGCACTTCGCGATAAGGAACATCGACCCAGATGCGTTCGATATTTTCAATCGTTAATTTCATGACAGATCCTATGCATCCCTATCTCTAGCAAGAGTGTTATGTAGCAAGCTCTTCCGCCAACCGACGCCCAAGGTCTTCAACTTGATCCGCTACCAGGCAAAACGGATTAATGACGATCTTACCCTCATCCAGCTTCCCATGACCAACATAGATGGGTGGATCCCCATCACGCAGGGCTCGACAAACCTGCATTGCGTTGCGAGATGAACGCGCCGGATCCAACTGGATTTCCAACCGACAGGGAGTCTGACCGTCTGCCAGGTCCACGATGCGACAGGTGACCGGGCAACCAGCGAGCCCGTCGACCAACTGCTCTAGCCATTGATGCTGGACAACCAGTTCCTCCTCGTAAGCACCCTGGCTAAACAGTTCCAGGGCTGTGAGCAGAGCCATCAATTCCTCCTTGGCCACTTTCATCGATCTCCCCAGGCCATGACGGGGCAGTCCAGGCAACTGACTCTTTTCCAACCAGTTCTCCGGGGGATCCCACAAATCCCAATGGTCGTCCATGTCAAGCATCTGCAGAGCTGCGGCAGTCACCAGGTCCGTGCGACCACACAGGATACCGGTTGCCTGCGGACCACGAATTGCTTTACCTCCGCTAAAGGCGACCAGGTCCGCCCCCGTGGCCGGGATCGCCTGCAGGTTCTGCCGTGGAGGTAGCTCTCCAGCCGCATCAACAAGGACCGGCAATCCGCGATCATGAGCAGCCTCAACTACCGCGTCCAGCCCGGGCCGTGAACTGGGTGTCAGGACGTACAAGATCCCAGCCGTTTCCGGACCACAGGCAGCCAGGTATTCCCACACCTCAGTCCGTCGCACTCCTGCACCGGCAACCTGCTCGTTGAACCCCACTTCAACCAGGCGAACACCAGCGGCACGGACGGCATGATCGTAACCATTACGATGTTCCCGGGCGACGACAAACTCATGGGCAATGCCGCGACAGTCAGGCAGGCGTTCCATGCGGGCCACGTCCAGCCCCGTAAGAATAGCTGCCGCTCCCAACGTGAGTGCAGCCGCTGATCCGCTCGTGACCAACCCTGCTTCCGCTCCCGTCACGGCAGCAATTTGCCGACTGGCAGCAGCCTGCAACTGCTCCACGGGTACCGTTTCCTGGGCCGCGACTCGGTAAGCTTCCAATACCGCTTCAGGCAACCGTGCCCCTCCCAGTCGGGTAACCGAACCAGAAGCATTAATAATCGGCTGGATTCCCAGATCGTGATAAGTCGTCATGGTCGAATTTGGCAACTCGTACTACGGCATAAAGGGGGGAATCTCAGCAACTTCAACCCCGTCGATCATATCCTGAACAAACTTGGCAGTCCGTTCCACAATCGCATCAATCATCACCTGACCGGCAGCCGCGGTGGCTTCCAGAGGTTCCTTGTCTTCCTGGTCCTGCATCGCGTCCTCGCGCACATTTTCCGGAAATGCTGCCATGGCAAAGGCCGTTTCAAATTCCTGGGCATGCCCCGGAAAGTGTCCCGTGGCAAGATTATCCCGGGCAATATCGTCTGACAGGAATTCCCAGTAAGAACGGAAATGCAGGTTGATCTCTAAACGTTGCAGGTACTGTCCCCACATTCCCTCGCAGGGTGCCACGTTACCGCCGTGACCATTCAATACCAGGATATTTGTAAACCCGGCATGATGCATACTGCGAATGGCATCAAAAAGAACAGCGAGCCAACTACCGGGCATGGCAGACATCGTACCAATGTGCCGCATGTGATGCTCACTAATTCCCACGCTCATGACCGGTGCCACCAACACGTGCGGAGCTAACCGGCTGGCAATTTCGTGAGAAACATGAAGACAGCTTGCCCAATCATGCTCCATGGCCAGGTGTTCCAGGTGCTGCTCGGTAGCAGCCGTGGGAATAATACAGGCCTTCAATTCTCCCGACTGCATTCGTTCGCGAAATTCACGTCGCGTATGTTTAAACAGGGATAGCTTACTAATATCGTTCTTGGACACGCACTTCACCCCCTGCAATTGTTTCCTGTCCGAGGTCATACCAGGCCGGTCGTTCCGTCACATCCGGGATTCCTCGAATTAGCTCATTTCATTATCACTCACGACAATCTCGTCGATCGTTTTTGCCAGCTGCATGGCTTCCTTGATCGATTTCTTCATCCACTCCGCTTCCTGGCCACTGACCACCTGGCCCGATTGAATATAGGCAGCATAGATCTGAGCTGCCGCTTGAATCACAATCCCTTCGCTCGGTTGCAGTGTTAAAAAAGACTTGCTCATCCTCAAATCCCTCCACGAAAAACAACAGAACGACCACTCCGGCCCGGTACCCGCAGGAATCACGCAAACCCTGCTTTTAAGATGCAACATTTACTTTATGGCACCCTATTGCACACCTCCACCATTGTCAACAACCGGGTACAATACCGTCATAAATAATCCCCGGTCATCCCTACGTGTCTCCCTGTGGCCCTGTAAAGCGAGCCCCTAGCATGCCCAAAACAGTTGATGGAATCATCCTCGGTAGCGGACACAACAGCCTGGTCTTACAGGCTTACATGTGCCTCGCTGGACTCGACACCATCTGCCTCGAACGAAACGCTTCCTACGGCGGTGGCCTGACCACGGTGGAATACCCGCTGAACAGCGGTTTCCTGCACAACACGCATTCCTTTTACCATCGCGGACTCAATGGCCTCCCCTGGTATCGCGACCTGGAACTGGAAAAGCATGGAGCGCACTACCTCCAACCGGAATTGAACGTGGCCCTGATCACCCCGGCCGGTGAAACACTCCAATGGTGGAACCAATTTGACAAGACGGTTGCCTCCTTTGCTTCCTTCTCCGCTCGAGACGCTGAAACCCTGAAATCCTGGAGGGACGAATTTCGCCCCATCCTCGAGCAGATCCTGATCCCGGAAGCCCAGTCCCCACCCTTACCGCCTGCCGAGCGAGAAACAGAACTGAACCGATCTGCCCTGGGACGACGTCTCCTCGAGGTCAGCAAACTGTCCCCGCTGGAATTCGTTCAACAGAACTTTGAGCACCCCACGGTCCAGGCAGGTCTCCTCTTCTTCAATGGGTTGCGAGAAGTTGACCTGCGCTGCCCGGGGTTCGGCCACCACATCCCAGCCCTCCTGGCCAGTGATACCCTGGCTCAAATGTGCCGTGGAGGGAGCGCACAACTGGCCACCGGCCTGGCTACCTTCATTAAATCCAGAGGTGGCAATATTCGTTGCGATTGCCAGGTTCAATCCATCCTGGTGGAAGGGGGACGCGCGGTGGGAGTCGAACTGGCCGACGGCGAGCAAATCCACGCCCGTAAGTTCGTTGCCTCAGGACTGAATCCTCAGCAAACATTCCTGGAACTGCTCCACACGCAACATGTCCCTTCAGCATGGCATCAAAAAGCACGCAACTACCAGTACAACCTGCTGGCTCCCCTGTTCGGATTAAACCTGAACCTGACCGCACCACCTCGTTACCGTGCCTGTGATCATTCCCCGGAACTGGACCAAGCCTTCATGGTCATCCTGGGGCTGGACCACTTCGACCAGTTTCCGGAAATCGTGCGTCACCATGAACAAGGAACCATCCCCCCCACCGTCATGTGGGGATCCTGTCCCACGCAGTTTGACGCCAGCCAGGCCCCTGCGGGACAGCACACCGCATTCATGTGGGAAAAGCTGCCTTACGCCATCTCCGGGGACCCGCTTAAGTGGGACCATTACAAGAACGAGCATGGTCAACAAATGCTCGACACCTGGGATCACCATGCTCCCGGTCTCAAGGACCAGGTGCTGGACCAATTTACACGCAGCCCCCTGGACACGGAACGGTCACTCCCGAACATGGTTGGGGGTGACTTGCTCTGCGGTTCGCTGGACCACGGCCAAATCGGAGCCCACCGCCCCTTTCCCGGCGCCGGTCACTATCGCGGCCATTTGCCAGGGCTCTACCTGTGTGGTTCCTGCTGCCACCCGGGTGGTAACATTACTGGTCTACCAGGATACAACTGCGCCCAGGTCCTGTCAGCAGACCTGGATTTAGCAGCTTCCTGGCAACCTCCATCTTTACCTCAACGCTGGCCATCGGCTTGATTTTCGATTCCGCGATAGATAACGCCAGCAGGATGCTATTGATCGCGTTTACCGGCACCACCTAGTTGGTACTTAAGGACGTCAATCAGCCACCACTGGATGACCAACACGAGCAACGGTCCGATCAGCAGGATCATTTGCTCAGCCTTGGGATGTCGCAACCATTCTGGACCCTCCCTGGCTACAGTCCGAAAAAGCGAAGCCACGAAAGCAACATTGAGGACCAGCAGCACACACATTAGCAGAACGGTCCTCAACTGAAACAGGAATCCGTCGCGCTCACCCTGTCGCCTGGTTCGCCGTCGCATGATCTTACTGCCTCTTCAAAACCCGATCCCGGTAACCTATCTCACCCCGAAGGTTACTGTTGAGCATGGCAGACCGACCAAACCACCACAAGTCACCGTGCTCCCCGGCACAACTGTATCGAAAATGTCTCTTTCTCGCCCCTCTCGTCTGCTTGGAGATGTCACGGAGAATCGCTATCATGTGCTGGCCAAGCGGCGTACTCAATTTCACAGCAGCAATCGCCCCGAGAGATGGGAGAAACAACCAAGATGGCTGATTATCGCACAGAACGCGATTCGATGGGTGACGTTCAGGTCCCCGCCACGGCTTACTATGGTGCCCAGACGCAACGTGCCGTGGAGAATTTTCCAATTTCCGGCTGGTCGCTGGCCCCGCCACTGATCCATGCCATGGGATTGGTCAAGTTTGCCTGTGCAACCGCCAATCGTGACCTGGACAAACTGACCGGCAGTGGCAAAAACCCCTTGAACGACGACCAGGTAAACGCATTGCTGGCAGCCTGTCGCGAAGTCACGGAAGGAAAGCTGGATGACCAGTTTCCTGTCGATGTGTTTCAAACGGGTTCCGGGACTTCCAGCAACATGAATGTCAACGAGGTGATTTCAAATCGCGCCATTGAAATCCTCGCCGGGGACCGTTTCAGCCCGACCAAGGACGTCCATCCCAATGATCACGTCAACATGGGACAGAGCACGAACGATACCTTTCCCACTGCGATTCACGTGGCCGTGGCAGTTGAGACAAGCGAACGTCTGATACCGGCGTTACAACGCCTTACCGAGACCTTGCAAGACAAAGCCGCTGAATGGGACCAGGTCATCAAGATTGGTCGTACTCACTTGATGGATGCCACTCCCTTGCGACTGGGCCAGGAGATCGGTGGTTTTGCCCGGCAACTGGAACTTTCCACGGAACGTGCCCAGCGGGCTATCCACAGTGTTCGGGAACTGCCCGTAGGCGGTACCGCCGTTGGGTCCGGCATCAATACCCATCCCGAGTTCGGCTCACGGGTAAGCGGCGTGATTGCACAGGAAACAGGAATTGACTTTGTCGAGGCAACCAATCACTTCGAGGCCAATGCGCAGCGTGATGGCCTGGTGGAATGCCATGGTCAGTTGCGGGTGATCGCCTCGACCCTCTTCAACGTGGCCAATAATATCCGCTGGCTGGGATCAGGTCCGCGTTGCGGATTCTACGAGGTCCAACTTCCAACACGACAGCCCGGCAGTTCCATCATGCCCGGCAAGGTAAATCCCGTGATGAGTGAAAGCATGATGCAGGTAGCGGCTCGCGTGATGGGCAACGATACCACCATCGCCATGAGTGGTGCCGCAGGGGGACAGTTCCAGTTGAATATCATGATGCCGGTAATGGGCCAGGCAGCCCTCGAGAGCATCCAGCTACTAACAGCAGCCACCCAGGCCTTCGTTGATTTTTGTGTCGACGGCATGGAAGCCAATGTGGCCGCATGCGAGGCTGCTGTGGAGCAAAGTCTTTCGATGGTGACCAGTCTTAATCCGCATATTGGTTACGAAAAAGCTTCCAAGCTGGCCAAGGAGGCCTTTCAATCCGGAAAGACGATTCGCGAGTTGTGCCAGGAAGAAGAAATCCTGCCCACCGATACACTCGAAGAAGCACTCGACCCCTTCCGTATGACCGAACCGCAGGAATAACGAATGGCGGACAACGGCCAGGAACGTTACGGATGCCTTGCCAAGAACGGAGCAATCTGGTTCAACTCACTACGAATTGCCTCCAGCAAGTTCGTGACATCCTGCCGGGACAATCCTGGTTGCTCGCGATGACCATATGGCGGTGGTAATGCCAAGGCCATTTCCAGTTTCTGCTGAGCTCCCTGTAAATCCTCCTGGACAAGTAACAGGGCGCCGAAATTCGTAGCCGGAAGCTGCTCGACCTGACGGTTTCGCAGGGTCGCACGTAAGTAGAGCAACTGGGCGTAATACGTGCAGTAAGTGGCTTGGGGGCGGAGATCGATCAATTTCTGCTCGATCGGCAACCGGTATTCAATCTCTGTCAGCAGGCCCGACACCACGCCACTGTCCAATCGGTTCGCAGCCATGCTCGCCTGGTATACCTGGAGCGGGGAAAGTCGCTCGAAACCAGCCGACCAGAAGGTGACCGTCAACAATCCGATCGGAACCAGGAAATAAACACACTGCCGACCCAACGTACCCAGTACCGACAGGGACCCCTGACGATCCCACCAGGAACCCCGAGTCTCGGTATCTGCCTGCGCAGCAGCGGTCGTGCCTGCCATGTCCAGGTTTTGTCGATTCTCCTTGTGGCGTACCTTCCAAATAAATCCATCGTAGTAGTAATGCAAGAGGGTGGAGGTGAACACCACGGCTCCCAGGAACACGACAATCCACTTGGCAACCAATCCCATGTCGACAAATGGTTTACCCGCGGAGACGAACGGTACGATTAAACGATTACCGGTGGACGATAAGATAAACCCATAAAGCAGGCAGAGGGCCACATAGGCACCTAGTACGACCAGGGCAAGGCCTCCCTGTTGTCCAAAAGTACGCTCAAAAGGTCCCGAACGCTCCTTGGCATTACGGCGAGCCAGGCTGCGATTGTATTTCCAGACAATCGCCAGGTACTGGGAAACATGCACCATCCCCAGGGCCGCAAATCCCATGGCAAACGTCCACTGGGGTACCAGCATTCGGATAATCGGATTGGGAACGTAGGCCACGTACATCACGGCAAAGGTGGTCAGGACTAGACATACCTTTGCAGAACTAACGTAGTACCCCTTGCCGCGACACCAAATCAAGTAGGCCAGGTAAACAACCGACATGGCAATCGACAGCGCCAGGGTCACCCACTGCATGACCTGCAAACCCTGCATGGGCAGCCAATCCAGCAGCGGAATCCCATGTCCAACATGTAACCGGTAAAGGATATCCGGAAGCCAATCTGCGGTAGCGATCATGATAAAAACAAACCAACTCGCACAGATGCCATAGTCCATCCATGACGCCAGCTTGCGAGGAGCGGAGTTATGCCGATCGTAGATTCGCATGAACCCATAATGCTGCATCAGGAAATGCCAGGGATCCCAAAGCATCAGGACCAGGTTGATGTACAGGATGAAACCAATATCAAGGTCACTGGAAATCACGTACCAAGCCAGCAAAAAGGAAGCCGCCAGTGGCACCACGGGCCCCAGCAACAGGCTCCACCGAAACCGACGAACCAGATCTCGATCCCCGTAGATACGTATGAACGTGGGCAGGTGATGCGCGACATTAAAGATCACGAAAATACTCAGCACGGCTGTAATACCCTGCTGGACAGCAACCTCGGGAGACGATCCATAACGACCGGTCGAAACACGATAGACCAGGTGATAGGTCGCCACGGCCCAGAGTAGTCCCAGCACGGGCGCCGCCACGATCAACAGGAAATCCAGGACCGGACCGATAACCCAGTTCTGGCGTAACGTTGAGGGTGCCGAATCCTGGGTCGGCATGCTACTGGCCATGAAAATCCTCGAAAAAAAGAACTGCCACGAAAAGGGTTATCGTCACGTAACATATTCCAGAACCACGGATAACTTATATATTTTGGCAGGTGCTCCTGTTTACGACAAGATAATTACCAGCGTCCGGTCGAAAAACAAAATCAATACTTGCTGCTATAATATCGTTTCTTCCTGCTGGTTCCCAATAAATACGGTTGGCCCGCAAGAGCTATAACCCGTAAACTGTAGCCACGACTGGCTGGCTGTCGAAGTGGCTTGTCTACCACGAGAAAAATCGCTTCCCGAGAAACATTTTCCATTAAGATCATGACAGCAGTACCCTACCCGCGGCGAGGCAATCTCTCCGGCCCCCTGCTCGGGCTGATTTGTGGACTCCTTGTCCTGGCCGGACTGCTGTTCTGGGTTTTTCGACAGGACAACTCCGGACAACAACCTCCGAATCCCGACAACCAACCTACGGCGAAAAAAGATCATCACGAACGGTTCCTGGGTAGCAAGAGTTGTGCCGAATGCCATGCCGATATCTACCAGTCCTATCAGCACCATCCCATGGCCAACTCCATCAGCCGACCAGTCAAAGCAACCATGATCGAGGATTACCAGCAGCATACGTCCTTTATCAGTGGTGGCCGCCGCTACCGTGTCACGTTACCCGGCAACGAGAATTCCACTCAGACGGACACGGGTTCACAAGATCAGCATTTCCCTCGGCATCACGAGAAAATGGTGGCTGAGGATGGCCAGGATATTTACGACCAATCGGTTCCCATTTCCTTCGTGATTGGCTCCGGATCTCGTGGACGATCTTACCTTACCCAGGATCAGGAACGTCTTTACCAATCCCCTATCACCTGGTACGTCCAGGATCAAACATGGGACCTGTCTCCCGGTTATGTTCCAACCGGACACCAGCGGTTCGAACGCCTGGTGACGGAGTCCTGCCTGTCCTGTCATGTCGGCATGATTAATTTCGTTGGCGAGCAAACGAACCGTTACGATCCTGTCCATCCTTTCCAAGAACCCAGTATCGGCTGCGAACGATGCCATGGCCCCGGCGGACAACACGTAGATGCCCACCACCAGGGAAAAGTAAAGGACGATCAGTACATCGTAAATCCCGAGAAGCTGGCACCCCGGGAACGCAACAGCGTCTGCTACCAGTGCCACCTATCCGGCAAACATCGTGTCCTGCGTTATGGCAAACGAGCGCGTGATTTCCGACCAGGCCAGCCTCTGCGAGATACCTGGACTGTTTTCGTCAGCGGAACTGGCGTCGATAAACAACAACAGGCGCGATTGACCAGCAATGTAGAGCAGATGCATGCCAGCCGTTGCTTCCAGGAAAGCAACGGAAAAATGGGGTGTATCTCCTGCCACGATGCTCATTACCAGCCTAAGCCTGAGGCCCGCGCATCGTTTTATCGTGCCCGCTGCCTGCAATGTCACCAGGAGCAAGGGTGCTCCCTACCGGCGGCTGAGCAAGCGGCTGCACCGGCCTTGAATTCATGTACTTTTTGTCACATGAAAAAATTGACCACCAGTGACATTGCCCATTCGTCCCAGGCCGATCATCGCATCCTGCGATTCCCTGCCAGCAGTCCCAAACCAAAAGAAGATTCCAAGCCGGGCATGACCGGTAAAGAGCGGGTATCCTGGAATCTCTTCGATGGTGCTGTCGATACACTACCCGCCTGGGATAAAGAGAGGGCAGTGGCGATCGGACGTTTTCACGAAGCTGTCAAGAACAAGGACACCCAGGCCATTCAACGATCCCGCGACAAGCTGATTAAAGTCGTCAAGCAGGTCCCCAACGATTACGAAGCAAGAATGGAACTGGCACAGACCTTTTATCGACTTGAGCAGTACGAGAAAGCGCTGGAACACGTCGAGATCGTACTCGAGGCAAAACCAAACTACGAGGAAGCTCTCGCGCTGGCTGGTTTCGCAGCTCAGCTTACGAACCAGTTCCAGGACAGCATCGATTACTTTTCACGAAAACTGGCGCTGAACCCCCGGGATGCCAATCTCTACATCATGCTGGCCGAAATGGTTGGCCAGCAACAAGATCTCCGCTCGGCCATTAAAATCCTGAAACAAGGCCTGGAAATCGATCCTTCAAGTATTATCCTGCACTCCCTGATTGCCGACTGGTATCGCCGCATCGGACAAACCGAAGAAAGCCAGCGTCACATGGATTTAATTGAATCGATCCGACACTCCATGCAGCGAGACGAGGCAGCCTCGCAATCGGAGCCGAAATAAAACCACCGGTTTCACAGTAAGCAACTCTAGCTAGTTAATGGTTCCAACGCATGGCTGATACACCGCTAATCCTGGGTGTTGATGGAGGAGGTTCCAAGACCATTGCCTGCCTGGCGCAGCTAGACCTCGACGGAAACGAATCGGGATGGAACCTATTGGGCCAAGGTCGATCGACGGTTTCAAATCAACAGGCTGCTGGCCAAACGCACGCCACCCAGGCCCTTGAAGAAGCCATTACCCGGGCCTTTGACGACGCCAAACTTTCCGTGCAGCCGATCAGTAGTATCTGCCTGGCGCTGGCTGGATGTGACCGAGCCAGCGACAAGATTTTCATTCGCGAATGGGCAAACAAATTCATTCCCGCCAAAGAGCTCTGCATCGTCAATGATGCTGAACCCCTGTTAGTCGCCGGTACGCCGAATCAATGGGGTATTACCTTGATTGCCGGAACCGGTTCACTGAGCTGGGGACGCAATGCGTCCGGGAAAACCGCGCGGGCCGGCGGCTGGGGTTACTTGATCGGTGATGAAGGCAGTGGTTTTGCCTGTGGTCAGGCAGCCCTTCGCGTCGCAACTCAGAATGCAGATGGCCGTGGGCCGGCCACCACGCTGCTACCGAAACTACTGGAATACTTCCAGTGCCAGAAACCAGCAGAACTGGTCACCGCGGTTTACCATCGCGACCAGCCCCAGTCAGAAATAGCCGCCCTGGCTCCACTCGTGATGGCAGAAGCGATTGCAGAGGATTCACTGGCACTGGGGATTATCACGCAGGCAGCCCAGTCACTGGCAACCATGGTTGCATCCGTCGCTGGGCAACTGGCACTGTCCGCTCCGTTTCCACTGGTCTTGGCAGGTGGACTTCTCACCAGCAACCCGTTGTTACAGGACCTGGTTTGCCAACAACTCCAAGACCGTGACCTGGCGCCGGGGCCCATGCAGGTACTAACGTCTGCAATCGAGGGAGCGTTG
>PVBE010937742.1_pt1 | contig 34568 bp, 32 predicted proteins | sample 1631181 | NCBI WGS metagenome assembly PVBE01 (sample SAMN08397723, study PRJNA350692) | Marine metagenome, whole genome shotgun sequencing project. | isolation source: water | place: Pacific Ocean | collected 2012-04
TATCAATCGCAAACTGTTTGCAATAACAACAATATAGCCAAGAGCATAATAAAACGGCGTGACCCAAATGTTGATGTTGCCGGTTGCCGCAAGGGCAAGACCAACTATCGCAAGAACTAGGGAAGCGCCGATATTTTGAGCAATGACGCTTTTGGTTTTACGAGCGAGTGAAATTAAGAATGGAATATTACGAAGGTCGTCGTTCATCAAGGCAACGCCTGCACTATTTGTTGCAATATCAGAACCGCTTAATCCCATAGCAACACCTACGTCAGCGGTTGCGAGAATCGGTCCGTCGTTAATACCATCGCCAACAACAAGCGTGCTGTGTCCTCGATTAATGAGGTATTTTAATTCTTCGTGTTTTTCTTCTGGCAAGCATTCTGCTTCAATGGCGTCAACACCAACAGATTGCGCAACACGTTTTGCAACGTCAAGGCGGTCGCCAGTAAAAATGGAAACGTGCCGAACGCCGTGCCTACGCATGTCTTCCACTGCTTCTGCGGCATGAGGGCGAAGTTTGTCTTCGAGGCCTACAGCGCCCAAGTATTGCGAGCCACGCATGATATGGACGCTTGACATGCCTTCGATTTTTTCAGAAACCATATTAACTTGCGAAGCTATAGTGCCGTTTAAACTTTCAAGCCATGCGCCACGACCTGCGTAAATATCGCCGCCACTAGTGTGTGCAATAACTCCACGCCCATGCACTTCTTCGTACTTTTCAACATTTCCGGGAGTAATGTTTGCTTGCGATGCAGTGTCCAAAATGGATTTTGCCAATGGGTGGTTGGAGTGTTGTTCCGCATCAGCTGCTGCTTGTAAAAGCGCAGCGCCTTCAACGCCATCTGCAGGCGCAAGTCGTCCTACAGCAAAGTTGCCTGTTGTGAGTGTTCCAGTTTTATCCATGATGACGGTGTCTACGCCCGCAGCGGCTTCAAGGGTTTGCGTGTGCTTAATCATGATGCCAAGACGTGCTGCTGCTGCAAATGCAGCAACCATCGCAGTTGGGTGGGCGATGAGAAGACCGCCAGGACACGTAACGACAAGAACGGTAATTGCTCGTACCGCTGCTGCGCTGCGAACGGCTTCATCTGCGCTTCGGTTTGTAAAGAACCATACAACTGCAGCGACCATGACGACGATTGAGAAGTAGTAGGAGGCAAGTTGTTCGATAAGTTCTTGTTTTTGTGTTCGTGTTGATTCTGCTTCGCGAATAAGAGATTCAACCTTACCAATAGTTGTGTCTGCTGCAACAGCAGTTACCTTGACATCGATTTGCCCAGTCAAGTTTGTTGTTCCAGCGTACACTTCGGTACCTGTTTCAACTTCAATTGGCACAGCTTCACCTGTTAGTGATGCTTGGTTGATATCAGAGTTGCCCGCAATAATTGTGCCATCAACTGGTAAATTTTCACCGGGACGAATTCGCACGGTCATGCCGATTGCGATTTCATAGAGTCCAACCATCCTCTCACCGTTTGCTTCAACGAGCCGTGCACTTCTCGGCGTGAGATCTACAAGATCTTTAATTGCGCGTTGTGCGCCCCAAGCAGTACGGCTAAGTATAAGGTTTGCCATCCAGAGGAAGAGTGCTAAAAAGCCCGCGGCTAAATACATGTCTGCAGAAAGTGCTGCAACAACTGCGAGCGAAGCGAGTGAATCGCTTGCTGGTTTACCTTTTTTGATTTCACCCCAAGCTCCCGAAAGAAGTGGAATTACCAAAATGATTGCCCCAATTGCTGCGGGTATTTGTGCAATTAAGGTATGCGATCCGAGCAAGTGGCCAATCCATGAAACTGCGAGGAGTACACCACCGCCAAGAGCGACAAGAAGCCTCCGTTCGAGTTTACGAGCACCGTCCATGGCGCCAGATTGGTTGAGTTGCTCGATATTCTCTGTTTCAGACATAATAAAAGTGGATCCTTATTGATTCTTCCCTACTATAGCCATATTGTAGTGGCATTGTTCGTGTAGGATTCTTGTAATCTTAGGAGATATATGGACGCAATGAAAGTAGCATCAACATGATAACAGTCGCAGTGATTGGCGATGGACAAATGGGTCTAGTAATGGCGGATGCCCTCGCATCAAGAGGTGCAGAAGTTCGACTATGGGGACCGTTTCCAAGTCATGTAGATGATCTTGCTGAGAGGCGAAAATCAGGACGTTTACCCCATTTTATGCTCTCGGATGCAATTCGAGTTACGCCTAGTGCAGACGAAACATTTGCTGGTGCGGATGTTGCTTTGAATGCAATTCCAACACAATTTATTCGAAAAGTCTGGAGTGAACTTTCAAGTTTTGTCGGACCTGGTGTACCAGTTGCCTGTGTTGCCAAGGGCATCGAAGTCGACACGAATTTGTTGCCAACACAAATTATTGAAGAGATTGTTGGCGAGGGGCATTCAACATGTGTTTTGTCAGGACCTACAATTGCGACCGAACTTGTTCGACGTCAGCCAGCAGCAATGGTTGCAAGTTCAATGGATGAGGAAGTAGCAAAACAAGTACAAGGCCTATTTGATGTTCCTTGGTTGCGGATATACACCCACGGTGATCCACTTGGCGTTGAACTTGCAGGGGCACTTAAAAATGTGATTGCAATTGCTGCAGGTATTTGTGACGGAATGGAACTTGGTGATAACGCAAAGTCTGCAATGCTTGCACGTGGTCTTGCAGAAATTTCACGATTGGGTGTAGCGTTAGGTGCCCAGTTGGAGACATTTTTTGGCATTGCAGGTGTGGGCGATTTGGCTACAACTTGTTTTAGCCCGTACGGAAGAAATCGAACTTGCGGTGAACGACTTGGAAAAGGTGAGGACTTGCAAACAATAACTGAGACTATGGGTTCAGTTGTTGAAGGTGTTGCTACGACTAAAGCGGTGCATGCCCTTGCAAAAGAAAAGGGTGTCGATATGCCAATTGCAAACGCAATGTATAAGGTGTTGTATGAGAATCTTTCGATGAACGATGCTATTGTATCGCTGATGTCAAGAGATTTGCGCGCAGAACAGTTGCGACGGTAATGGTAATAAAACCAAACGAATGCTAATGGGATACTCAAGAAAATATCGCGCACGATAATTTCTTGAGTATCTCCACGGTAAGGTTTTTTGTAGACAGTTTACTCGTTGAACCCAGAGTTAACTAAAGCGACAAGTTCTTCGATGGCGTTATCAGCATCGTCTCCATCGACGTTGATTGTAAGTGCTGTGCCTTCGGTTGCGGCGAGCATCATGAGTTGCATGATAGACTTTGCATCAACTTGGTCACTTTCAGAGTGGCCAACAGTAATCGTTGCTGAAAACTTCCCAGCAATTTCAGCAAACAACATCGCTGGGCGTGCATGCATGCCCAAGCGGTTTATGATTTTTACTGTTTTTGTTGCTGTAGACATAATTGTGAAGGGTTTGATAGGGTTGGCGTCTCAAAGTGAAATACCGTCATAGGAATAAATGAAGGGAATCGCACTTCAGCGAACAGCGTTATCGGTTTCTGTCAGGAGGGTGAGGACATCATCGGGTGAATTTGCCTGACGTAGAAAGCGCCTAAATGTATCTTGACTGAGGGAACTGAAAATAGCTTCCATTGCGTCGAGGTGGTTTTCTGGTTGGTCTTCTGGGCTTAAGAGTAAAACAACGGAATACACTGGCTCGCGGTCGAGTGCTTTAAAATCAACTCCATCTGCGCTGTTGCCAATGGCGATGTGCATCGTATTGATATCAGCATGCTTGACGTGTGGGACGGCAACGCCGTGCCCAAAACCAGTTGAGCCCTTATTTTCTCTGCGAATGATCGCTTTTGTAAACTCTTCACGTTGTTCTTCTGTGACACAGCCTGAGGTTACAAGCGCATCAACCATTTCGATAATCACACCATCACGGTTCGTTGCATTTAACTCGGGGATGATTGCGTCTTTGACGACGATGTCCATCAGTTTCATCTGTCTTGACCTCCTGCAGGAGTATTGTGCTTGTGGTCGCGAAGTTTATTTTTAAGATCCGTTAACTGGCGGACACTTTTGTCCACACAACTGTCAATTGCAGCGTACATGTCATTGTCCTCGCTAGTTGAAACTATATTGTCGTGGTGTTCAACATCGGTAATTAACTCAACAGTGAAGCCGTGTGTCGTTTTTTCTATTTTTACGTCGATTTGCTCAATGCGATTATAGAATCGCATGAGTTTTTCCGCCTTTGCTTCGGCGTACTCTTCAATCGGTGGGGTCATATCAAGGTTTTTACTGCTTACGTTGATTCGCATTGTTTTTCTTTCTTCTAATCCTTGTTTTGGTCTGAGGGTTCCGAGGTTTTCGGAGGTTCCATTTTAACAGGTTCTGCACCAACCATCATTTGATGGTCTGGCACTAGAACACCACCACTAACTGCGAATCTGATTGCCTCTTCGACTGTTATTGGCAAATCTATAGTGTCTTTCTTTTGGATAGTGATTGTGTAGCCAGTAAAGGGTGTTGGGGAACTTGGAATAAACACCGTTATGGAATTTGGCAATTGATTCTCGATGGAACTCAACGATTCACCAGTCATAAAACCAACAGACCAGATGCCTTTCCGTGGGTATTCCACGGCAACGACTCGGCTGAACTTTGGTTTGTCTTCGTTGCTGATAAGAAAATCAACAAGTTGTTTAATGTATGGGTAAATCTTGCGAATTACAGGAACGGCGACCATAATTTTTTCTATTCGCCTGTAAAAAGCTCTGCCAATAAACCCGCCAACGAGTCGGCCGGAAATGTAAACAACCACGGCAGCAACGATGAGACCGAGGAAGTTCATCCACGGGTGTTCAGCCCACCATGTGTTGACTGAAGTGGCGAACATTTCATTTGCGAGTGATTTCATTGCATGATGTTCAGTAGTTGAAATGTTTGCAAGTTCAGCAGCTTCCTTGAGTTTTTCTGGAGTTGCCCCCATCGCAAATGTTTCAGCGAGCGAAGGGAAGTAGTTTGGAATTTGTATAAATGCAGACCGTATGCCACGATTAATCGGCTCTGCAATTGCTGAGTCGATGAATTGGTAAGCTTTTACAATGAGCCACAGGGTGAGGATCGATGGGAGCAATACCGCGAGACCTCGCAAAAAAGGTCGTTTTGATTTTTTTGTTATGGAATCGGACTTGTTCATGTTTCGTACATCATACCTTGAGTTGCTTTGAGACTTTTTTTATCGCTTCGGGATATGCTTGGCATTCGAGCGAAAAAACACGTTCTGCGAGAGTTTGCGGTGAATCGCACGATTTTACTTCGCAGGTTTTTTGCACAATGGCTGATCCGTGATCATACTGTTCGTCCACGAAATGTACTGTGCAGCCAGAGGTGTCTCTGCCGCTCTTGATGACAGCTTCGTGCACATGCAAGCCATACATTCCCTTGCCGCCAAAATCAGGAAGTAGGGCGGGATGGATGTTTAAAACCCTGCCTTGCATCCACGGCTTTAACTTAAAGTGCCTTAGGTAACCGCAAAGCAAAATCAAATCTGGTTTTGCTTCATCAAGCCATGCTTGAACTCTGGAATCAATATCTTCTGAAGAGTCACCCTCTTGTCTTGCAATTGCGACATCGATACAACGTTCTGCGAGTCGATCAATTCCAGCGATGTCATCTCTTGATGCAATAGCAAGAACTATTTTTGCATCGAGTTTGCCATCTTCGATATGGTCTAACAAATTGAGAATTGTTGTACCGCCTCCGCTAAATAACACGGCAAGAGAGGTCATGTGGTTTCACCTTGGCATTCGATGGTGGGAGGAGATGAAAATGGAATTGCATTTCCATTCGCGTCAACACTTACCATTGTCATAGTTGCTTGCGTAACGACTACTTTGTTGCCAGAGTTATATCTTTCTGATTCGACGATCACTTTTATTTCTACAGATGAGGTTCCAGTTTTATTTGTTTTGGTGATAAATCGTACAACGTCCCCAACGTAGACTGGTTTTTTAAAATCAACTCTATCGACAGAGGCGGTAAGCCATCGGTGAACACCATGTCGCCTTGCTTCAACAAAACCGGCTTGATCGATGTACGACAAGATGATGCCACCAAAAATAGTGCCATAAATATTCGCATCGCGAGGCATCATTAGGACGCTCAGGGCTGTGGTTTCGTTCATCTGTGTATCATCGTCCTTCAAGCAGTAACCCGCAAGCGAATAGAGACCACCATTTTGTTCTTGTTTCATCATTTTGAAGTAAGTCAGTGGGTATTAGCTGAGTGACTTCAGGAGCAAACCGCATCGCAATGGCAATGGGATGTTCTGGGTGTTTCCATTTGCCATCTGTTGCACTTTCAATCAAGATTGGGAAAAACGCAGTTTGGTTTGCGAGCATCCCAGAGAGTGCGATATCTGGATTTATAGTCCTATCTTCGTTGTGCAGTGTTCGCCACGCGAGAGCGTGGTCTTGTTTTTTGCAAATTGTTTGCATGGTTTCAAGTTCATTGTTATTTGAGTGTTGATAATTTGGCTTCACGTTCTTCAGAGCAGCAAGGAGAACAGCAGCTTTATTACGTTCAATATCGTAGTCAGTTGTCCATGCTTTGATGAGTTCTTGTATTTGCGAATCTGTTCCAACTTTGTCTATGGCGAGTACTGCGAGAAGTACACTGCCGTCACGATCTTTCAATGGAAGTGTAGTTAGAGAATCAAATGTAGGCGGACGCTCAATTTCCAAGAACCACGCTAGAAAATTAATGGATGTTTTAATTGGAGTGTTAATGGTTTTTGAATTGAACTGTTGTCGTTTGGGCAAGTTGTCCCACCATGCTGCTGCTTCTAATAGTTCTGGATCTATTGCAAGTGTCTTTAATTCTGATAGTCGATGATGAGAAAAAGCCTTTTTCACTAAAAGGAGTTGGGCAGCGACTCCCGCGTCGTTATTCATCTTCGCAACTGGGGCAAGCAATTTCATTAGCGGTTCAAGGGGCAAATCTTTTGCAAGCTCAATTCCCTCAAGCTGGTCGATAACTGCGGGCGATGCAATTAACCGAGCAATACGTTCATCTTTTTGTTGTTGCGCGATAAAGTAACCAATAATCGATGCAACGATAATCGTAGTAACAAACGAGACGAGCGAGGAGTGTTTCACGATGGCAGTGTAATGCATCTAATCCTCGAGTAATGTTTCGATTAGTTCTACCGCTGATGCAGAATCGTAACCATGGACTCCCCATGCAGTTTGATTGAGTAAGGCATTTCGAACATCGCAATTGATTATGACTATCTCGCCAGTTTCTACCAGTGTTCGCATTGGCAATGGCACTTTTTTTTGATTTCGAATGGACCATCCTCGCTGACCTGTGAGGTGCTTAAAACGGTCATCTTCTTTAAAAATACTCTCGTTTTGGTTTTCAATTTGTTGTTGCAGGGAGGAAGCGAAATTGCCTCGCCCACCAATCGATTCCACAAGTACAGTCGATCCATTGCTTGCGATTCGAAGAATTTCTTTTGCAAGGGAATCGGTTGCTTCATCTTTTTGCAAACCACCGATGAGCACGAGATTTTTCTTGTTGATTTTTTCAATTGGATATGTCTTGACTTTCCATAGTTGAAGACCTGTCATTTCTGCGTTCCAATGTCCTTCGTGCTGACCGAGCCAGATTGTTTTTTTCGATTGTATTGAAAGTGGCTTTGCGACTCTTGGCTTCCAATTGTCAAGTTCCGCAGCGCCACAACAGATATTCACAAGAACTTGAGAGAGCTTTGATTTTGGAGAAGTTATTAGAGTTCTTGGTAATCCATTTACTAACAAGACTCGGTCCCGAATCCCATCATTCCAAGTTCTGACGGTTACATTTTTCACAGAATTAAGAATGGAAAGTGACCAATGCGTGTTGGCAACATTCTCAGGATTTACTTTCGGGCAGAGTGTGTTTGCAATTTCTGAAAACCGGATAAAATCTTTTTTTGACCCAAGCATAACAATGAGTCCACCTGCGTCGAGGTATCGTTTAAGTTTGTTTGTTGTATTGGGAATTGCTTTTGTGTCTTGTATGAACAAGAGTGGAGCCGTTTGCCACGCTTCAAGTCGTTCTTTATTCGTTACCGTTTGCCAAGAAAGCTCGCGTTCTGTTTGCTCTGAAAGTCGCGAAGCAATTGTTTCGGTTGTACGAAGTGGATCAATGCTTCCTTTGTTGGTTGCAAGTTCACAGAGTGCAACTGGAACACGACCACGCGAGAGAAAAAGCAAACCAAACGCGAGATTAATGGTGCTGCCTTTTGCTTTTCGTACTCCGCAGTGGGTTTTGATGACCGCTCTTGCACCATCTTGGAACCAGTCTCTTTTATTAATTTCAGCGAGCCCACACGACATCGCGGCTCGTTCGAGCCCATACAAGTAACTCATCAATGTTGTTCCACCGACATTTTCTTCTGTTGTTGCGTGTTCGTTGAGCCAAGAAAGGGCGCGTTCAATTGAACTGTGCAACCAGTTTGCTTGTTCATCGGATAGATCGGCGCCATAAATTTCGTCGACACCAAGAAGGCAATTTAGTGCAGCGACGGTCATGTTGGAAGAGGGCGTTCCACTGGTCGCGCTTTGTCCATACGCCCACCCTCCGCTGCTTTGTTGTGTAGCAAGTGTGGCATCTGCAAGTGCCATCCAACACTTTTTCGGGACGCGTTGCCCATTTCTTTCCGCTTCCCGCAATGCAATCATCCCGAATTCTCTATTCAGTGGTGATGCAGATGACCGAGTTGTTGGAGGATTACTGTAGTTTCCCCAACTTCCTGCACGCAGGCCCAATGTTGATACGAGTTGTCGCGTGTCTTTCTTTAGATTTCGTTTATAACGTTCGGGCATCATCGACCATACAGATATTCGAGTTGCGAGTACGTACGTGCTTGGGCTTTTAACATCGCTTAAATACTTTAGAGATGCTTGGATTTCTGGAGTGTTCATGGAATACCCCGCGCAAAGCAACGCAAGAGTTGTAACCGCGGTTGTTCCGCCGTTGTATTTTGCGAGCCAACCAGCCGACCCGCCTTTTGGTTCCCAGCACGTCATTTCGTTGTGCCTTGATACGAGTTCGGTTGTGATCATTGCGATTCCGTGTTTGATATCTTCGTCATATAGTGGCGACGTATCGGTAGCGATGGCAGTCGAAAGGACCGCCGAAATCAAGAGTATTGACATTTCTGTTCCTAACGTTTAGGTTTACTGATTGTAGAGATACATCAGTTTTGGCATGGAGAACTCATGCAACATCGTTCGAAAATCCGATGCGGAGAGTTCTCTTGATTGAACGCCAAGAAGACCACCAAACGAAGGTGTAGCGCGAGAATAGTGGACAACGGTTGCGTTGGTAACGCTGGCTCGTTGCTCTGCAACAACGATGGCATCGTCTAAATATCCGATACCATCGATTAGCCCATTGTCCAGTGCTTGTTGAGCGGTGTAGGCGGATCCATTTGCAACTGATGCAAGTTTCTTTGGATCTGTCACAACACTGCTTCGACCCTCTTTGACACGGTCAAAAAAGACGGAATACATCGCGTTGAGAATCCCTGTTACTTTTTGCTTATCTTTGACCGTCCAGTTACGGAATACATCGTTTGCAACTGATTTTTCAGGGGAATCAGTTGCGATGAGGGTGACCGGTTTTACACCAATCAGTTCTAGGAGGTTTTGGAATGTCATGATGTTCGCAATGACACCAATGGAACCAGTGATAGTTGTTTCTTGCGCAAGAATGTGGTCGGCATTACAAGAGATGTAATAGCCACCAGATGCCGCAACACCACCGTAACTTGCAACAAGTGGAAGTTTCGCTTCTTTTAAACGTTGAATGTTGTGCCAAATTTCATCCGAAGCAGTGACTCCACCGCCGGGAGAATTTACGCGAAGCACAACTGCACGAACATTTTTTTCTTTCAAGATTTTGTCAACAGCCTTCTTCGCGTATGAGGCGTTTCCACCGTCAATTACGCCGGAGATATTGAGAACTGCAACGGTAGAAGATCCACCATCATGAGACATGTGTGTTTTTACTGGTCCGTCGTCTTGCGTTGCTGCTGCGAAGCCAGAGACTCCAGCGATGATTCCGACAAGAAATACGATGAGGAAGATGAACATCGCTGCGAGGAATGCAACAAATGTTTTAAATCCGCCAGTGGTTGCTACTACTTTTAGAGTGGTTTGTTTTGTTTGTACTTCTGTAGTTTCCATAATTCTTTTCTCCAATCGAACTGCTATTGTAATGTGGTTTTTAGCCAAACCAAGAATTGATTCGAAAATTCCTGCCTCTTTTTCAGTTTATTTTTTTAAGATGATGGTTGCATCGTGTCCATCAAGATAGGATTGCGTGAAATCTACGTTCGTCGATAATAAGAGAGCTTGGTCAATCCAAGCAACCGTATTGAAACGGCTCGCTGGCGTTAAGTCTTCAGTTTCTGGATTTCGCCCAGACCTATCAGAGAGAAAATTAAATGCAACCCCTTTTTTACATTCTTCAAATGAGGAATCGATTAATTCCATTGCAACTATTTCATCCATTGCGTTTAATGTCCCTGAAAATGTAATCCAATCGTACTTGTGGAATAGTTTTGGATTTTTGAAAATATCAATGGTTTCAAATGTAGAGCGCGGCAAATTTCGTTTGTTCGCAGTTTCAATCATTGAGTTCATCGCGTCTACACCATGATATGACTTAAACGAAATGTTGTTTTGAAGGAGATACTCGGCGAAGTCTCCAATGCCACAGCCCACGTCAAGAATTGACGTGTCTGCAAAATCAACAAAATCACAAAACGTTTTGAAACGAATATGTTGCCCCTCTTTGCTTCGCCAGAGCGTTGCTTCGAATGTTCCACCGTGGGCAGCAACGGCATCTTGGTATGGCTTGAGATAGTCTGGCGAATTTTCCACGATTTAATGACGCTGGCGAGAAAGTCGCTTATGCATTGGCATGAGTAATTGCGAGATAGCATCGAATAAACGATTTGTTAAGCGTTCATAATTATCGAATTGAGTTTCTGTTTCTTCCCTGATTGCATTACCATTGATACCAGCGGAAGCCATTTCAGCAGCGCCGTCATCGATCCATGTATCAATAATTTCTGGAGTGCATTCAGGATGAAATTGAATCGCGTAGGTGTTCACGCCTTTTACCCATGCTTGATTCTTGCATTTGTCGCTAGAGGCAAGGACGACGGCGCCTTCTGGAAGTTTCGTTACTTCCCAGTTGTGCCAATGAAACTGTGGTCCACACCATGGTTGACCCGAAAAAATCACATCTTGGCGTCCAACTGGTGTTAAGGAAACATCGTGCCATCCAAGTTCAGGTTCGGCGGCTTGCGCACATTCGCCACCAAGTGCCCTTGCTATCAATTGCGAGCCGAGACAAAGGCCGAGCAAAGGGATTCCCAGATTGTCTGCTTCACGTATGAGTTTTAACTCTTGTTTGGTCCAAGGTTCGTTGCAATTTGGAGGTTGCGGCCCTCCGCAACTGATGACACCATCGATTTCGTTGAGGTCTTTTGGGAGTTGTTCTCCGTGGTGTACCCTTACAATTTGTAGACGATTCCCATCTTCAAGAAGTTGTTCCCCGAGTCGATCGGATCCAGTTAAATCGCTGTGCTCAATAATAAGAATAGACATAGTTGTTACTTTAGTTTGTGACTACAAGAGTGGCTTTGGTGCTATTGGAAGATAGTATCCGAGAAGCAATGGAAGAAATTCCTGTTGAATCGATACCTGCTTCGGCGAGTTGCTCTTTGCGTGAGCCGTGACCAATCCAGCGGTCTGGTAACCCAAGCATCGTAATAAATGTTGTATCGAGTTTTCGTTTTGCTGCTTCTTCAAGAACTGCAGCGCCAAAACCGCCTACGATGGAATGGTCTTCAACAGTAATGATTGGAATGTTGTTGGATAGAAGTTGTTCGATAAGTTCACCATCGACTGGTTTTGCAAATCTTGCGTCATACACATCAATTACATCAGCATCAACTCGATCGGCTGCAACGATAGCATCGATGGCGGTTGTCCCGTAGCTAAGAATTGCTAATTTCGGTGACATTGTTTTTCGCAACTGATGTGCTTTGCCCAATACAAATGGGGGGCATGTGCCTTCAAACTTTTTCACCGTATCTCGAGGATATCGGAGTGCGGAAAGCCCATCGTTATACTCGGCCATAAAGGTCATTGCTGCTTGAAGTGACGGTTCATCAATTGCTGCCATGATGACGGCATTAGGAAGAACGCGAAGTAGAGCAATATCACAAAAACCATGGTGGACTGCACCGTCCCCCCCAACAACACCTGCGCGATCGAGGCAAAGTCGAACAGGAAGTCCTTGCAGCGCAACTTCTTGGAATGCCTGGTCAAACGCGCGTTGTAAAAAAGTTGAGTAGACAGCAAAGAATGGCTTGCAGCCAGTTTTTGCCATACCTGCGAGCATATCCATTGCGTGCGATTCACAAATGCCCGTATCCCAAACTCGGCTTGGGAATAGTTCCATTGCTTTGTCGATGCCTGTTCCATCAGGCATTGCAGCAGTTGCAGCAACAATTTTGTCGTCCTTTTGCATCAATTCACAGAGAGAATCTGCAAATGCTGAAGTGAAACTTCGCCCCGATGGCGACATTTCTACGCAGGTATTCTTTATTGCAAATGGTTTTGAAGAATGGAATGTTGTTGCGTTTTGTTCAGCGTATTCAAATCCCTTGCCTTTAATAGTGTGTGCGTGCAAAATAAGCGGACGATCGACATCGCGTACTTCGATAAGCATTTCAATTAAAGAAGGTAAATCGTGGCCATCCATTGGTCCAATGGAGAGCAAGCCGAAATGTTCAAACCATGAATCTTCGAAGATTGCATCTTTCATCATTTCCGTCATGCGGTGTGACATGTCTTCAAGCATTGAGCCGCCCGGCAGTTTGCCCATGACATTCTTCGCCGCTTTTTTCATTGAACGGTATGTTGAACCAACACGAAGGCGGTCAAAATAATCAGCAATTGCACCTTGAGGATTTGCAATGCTCATGTTGTTGTCATTAAAGACAACGAGAAATTGTCGCTTTAATGTTCCAGCATTGTTTAGACCTTCCATTGCAATACCGTTGACGATGGAGGCGTCACCAACAAACGCAACGACCCTTCGGCCATCGTTATTTGAGTTTGGTTCATACGCTTCGCCGTTCAGCGCATCACCTCTTGCCATTCCAACAGCGGTAGAAATAGCAGTTCCGGCATGACCGACTGAAAATAGGTCGTAGGAAGATTCATCTGGTGATGGAAAACCAGACATCCCGCCACGTTGCCGGAGTTTTTCAAGGAGGTTATGTCTCCCAGTCAACAACTTGTGTGTATAACACTGGTGTCCAACATCAAACAGTATGCGATCGTGTGAGAAGTCAAAAACATAATGAAGCGCAATCGTGAGGTCCACAACACCTAGATTCGACGCGAGATGACCACCACCTTTTTTGACCTGTTCGCAAATTGCATGACGAATCTCAGCCGCGAGGATTGGCAAATCGGCTATTGGAATCTTTTTAAGATCTTCTGGCGAATGAATTGTTTGAAGAAGTTCAGTGGACATCTTAGACAGCGTATTGTATGCTCAACGAGTCCTGTGAGCCATCCAAAGATTGAAAGATAACAGGGTTTCTGCTCCGTTTTCAAGTGTGGAAAGTGCTGATTCCGCTTGTTTTTGGAGTTCTTGTACTGCGGCCTTTGATGCGTCAACGCCAATTGTTCCGGGATATGTTGTTTTTCCTGCATCTTTGTCTTTGCCAGTTGCTTTACCAACGTGTTCTGCCGAGCCATGCAAATCGATAAGGTCATCAACAATTTGAAACATGAGTCCGTTTGCTCTTCCAAACGTAGAAATTGCATTGCGTACTTCATCTGTTGCACCACCACAAATTGCCCCCATTTCACATGCACATTGAATAAGGGCTCCAGTTTTGTTTCTGTGAATTTCTTCAAGTTGATTCTGCGCGTTGAGGTTTTTGGGTAGCCCACCTAGCGTATCGTACACTTGCCCGATGACCATATCGCTAGTTGCGTTTGCGAGTAACTTTGTTAGCGTAGCTTGTTGGGCAGTGCTGTATTGTTCTGAGGTTAACTGCGAAAATGCAACAGGAAGGAGCAAGTCTCCAGCCAGTAAGGCCATTGCTTCACAGGTTTTTATGTGTAGAGTTGGTTTGCCTCGTCGAAGATCGTCGTTGTCAATTGCTGGTAAATCGTCGTGCACTAAACTAAAACAGTGGATGAGTTCTATCGCCATAGCGGCTGGCATCGCCTGTTCTCGGGTGCCGCAGACTGCTTCACAACAGAGAAGCGTAAGCGCCGGTCGAACGCGTTTGCCTCCATTCGTGACGGCATATCTTGCTGCTTCAGCAAGGTGTTCTGGAAGCGGCAGTGCATCAAGTTGCATTTCGAGTTCGGATTCGATGATTTTTGCCACTTCTAGTAATTCTAGAGGAGGATTTGGGGAGAAAATATTTGTCACGCACAGATTGTATGTTCTATACATACAATCTACGACATGCAAGAAGAAGTATTACAAAATCTGTCGTCGCTAATGGGCCGAGGCGGGTACGTCATGATTCCTTTATTAGTTGTCAGCGTGTTGAGCGTAGCACTCATTTTGGAGCGTTGTTGGTTCTGGCTTTTAGTAGGGGGCAGGGGTTCTATCAAACGACTCAATACTTTGAACGGTGCATTCATCCATGGGGATACAAAAAAAGTGAGCAATATGATGAAGCGGGATACATCACCGTACGGCGCAATTGCAAAGGAGATGGTGAAGAATGGAGCAAGTGATGCTGTTGCAATAAGTGCTGTTGAAACCCAAAGACCAAGGATTGACCGCTTTATGGTTGCACTTTCTACAATTATTACGGCAGCGCCATTACTTGGAATTTTAGGAACGGTTATTGGTATTATTGAATCGTTTAAGTTACTTGGCGCAGAATCTGTGTTGACGGATCCATCGGATGTAGCAGGTGGTATTGCGGCTGCATTACTTACAACTGCTTTTGGTTTGATCATCGCGCTTGTCACATTATTTCCTTACATGCTTTTTAGGGGTTGGTCTTCAAGGGCAATCGGTCGAATTGAAGCGATGATTGCTGCGGCACAACAAGGAGAGTCAGAATGTTAATTTTCTCGACTTTAGTCTTATTAACAGCATTTCAGGATCCTGTAATTCCAGCTGAAATTTCAGAACCATCTCTTTTGTGGACGCGCAAAACTGTTGGCGAAAATATCGTTTCTATTGAGTTAGTATCAAGAAGATATGAAGCAGAGGGAAAACCAGACCTTTGGTTGATTGGCGTTGCACATGTTGCAGAAGAATCTTTTTACGATGAAGTAACATCGCTTTTGGATGAAATGGAATTAGTGTTGTACGAATCTGTTCGACCATCTGGATCGCGTCCCCCGAGCGGGACAACGGAAGAAGAACGTGTGGCTTCAACGCAAAAATCTTTGGAGTTTGTTGCTGATGTTGCGAAACGGTGTTCCGAGGAATCGGATTTAATTCCAGAAACACTTGAAGACGTCATAGCAGATGCTTCACTCATTGATCGTCGTTTACCAAATTTTGTAGAAGATGCATCTGTTGATGCATGGAGAAGGCCCTTTGTTCTTCAGGTAAACCACGCGAAAAACGAAATTATTCTTTGGAGTTTTGGTTCTGATGGTGCAATCGGAGGAACTGGTAGTGCAAGTGATTTAACGGCAAGGCGTACAGTTAAAATTTTAGATGATGGAGATGAAAGAGTTGAAGAGGGCGACATCGATAAAGGCATACAGGCGGAGTTTGCGGATGTACTTGGGTTAGAGTTTCAACTTGAGGCGTTGTCGTACGAAGAACCAAATTGGTTTTGTAGCGATTTGACTATTGATGAAGTGGAATCAAAGTTGGAAGTTCGTGGAGCAGACGCTTCAGTTCTTGGAACTATTACTGGTGAATCATTTACAGCAAAGATAGCTTCATCCTTTATGAAAATCATTCCAATGCTTGACTCGTTTACAGATGGCGGTGCTCGCGAAACTGCGAAATTGTTGATGATTGAAATGCTTTCGCTACCAGAGAGCGAGGAAATGCTATATAGAGTCGAACCAGAGTTGGCACAAGTAATTATTGTGGATAGAAACACCGAAGTGCTGAATGATATTGCTGCTACTATTAAAGTTGTTGAAGATCTTTCATCAATTGGAGTTTTGTATGGCGCTGGACATATGGCGGACTTGTCTCTGAGGTTAAATTCTTTATTTGGATACAAATCAGTGGAAGATCGCTGGTTTACTGCAATGCGTGCGAATCCAAACGATTCATTGCTTGACGAAAAGTACATGCGTAGGATGCGAGCAATGCTTCGTCTGCAATTGCATAATGCAAAGAAGAAAAAGCAGGAAACGAAATAAAGTTTTTACATATTATTACTGTGAGTGACTGAATTTGCTTGCAGGAGAATCGCCAACCTGTCTTGCTTTTGAAATCCATAAACTTTGATCGAGGAGAGTTTCAAGTTCAACGTTCGATGTGCTTCCGTCAGCATTGAAGATTGCGGGCATTCCATTGAAACGTCCCAGGGGTACAAATGTAGCATGGTTTGACAGCACTTGTTGGCTTGGAAGTGTTTCCCATTTAGTTACACGAGCAAGAACGCTTGGGATTGCAAAGTGGGTGCCAGCGATATTATCTTGACGTTCTTCGTATATTCCTTCTTTTGCATGAAACGTACTGCAAAATACAATTTGCTTATTTGTCTTTCTGATTTGTGAATACATCGTGGTGACAACATTCATTTGTTGACCATCAGCAATCGTTACATCGCCAAATATGACCTCTGGTTTTCCGCTCTGGTTATCGAATTCCCACCATCCCCCAATGTAAAACCCGTTGTAACCAAACGCTGGCTGAGTTGCTATTTGTGAAGCGTGATCAATTAAATCTTCATAATTAATATCCCATTCAGGTTCATCATAAAAAAGCAATGATCGCCAGTTGTAGTCCATATACGAAAGTAATCGCCAAGGCCATGGTCCAGCGTCATTGGGATTAGAGGGACTGTATTCTGGGGCGGGTGGTACAAGCTCTTCATTTTCAAACGACCATGCGAGCTCTCTATATTGCTGAACCATTGTGCCTAAATAGCCGGGTAACACTTTGTCTTGGTGCATCCCATTGTGCATAATCCAAGCCTTGCCAGTCTCGCGAATAAGGTTTAGCTCGTTCGTTTTTTTCGCTCTCTGGCGTGCAGATGAAAGGGCTGGGTAGATAACGCTAATAAGTATTGCAATAATACCAATGACAACAATCATTTCGATTATAGAAAAACCAGTTCTTTGAAAATACTTCACGTTGTATTTCCTTCAATGCTAACCGGTGAAATGATTGATACTGCCTTTTCTCCGAGTATCGTTTCGCCGACAAGCACCTTGTCTTGAAGTGCTTTGCATTCAAGAAGGAGCCGATCTAGTATTTCATCTTCCTTGACATTGGCGACACGTTTACCTTGCACGTAAATAATTCCCCTCCTGTCACCAGCAAAGACCGCAACATCAGCGCCTTCTGCTTCGCCTGGTCCATTCACAACGCAACCCATAACAGCAACTTTCATTGGCACCTTGATGTCGTTCGCAAGTTGGTTGCGAACATCGTCAACAAGCTTGAATAAATCAACTTGTATTCTCCCGCAACTTGGGCAAGCTATAAGTTCTGCTCCAATACGTTTCCGAAGATCAAGACAGTTGAGAAGTTCAATGCCATCTTCCACTTCAAAGATACTGTCACTTGCGTAACTGATGCGAATGGTGTCGCCGATTCCTTGAGAAAGGAGTGATCCCAGCGCTGTAATTGAACGAATAGATCCAGTTTCTCGTGGTCCAGCGTGCGTAACACCTAAGTGTAAAGGATAGTCGAATCGCTCAGACAGTTCCTTGTACATTTCAATAACCAATCGGGCGTCCATAAGTTTTGCACTTAAGCAGATGTCGCGAAAATCTCTTTCTTCAAAAATATCAAGATATTCTTCGACCTTTGCAACCATCATTGCAAGTAAGTGCCCTTGTTTTCGATCAGCAAATAATGAAGTAAGTTCTTCTTGACGTTTTTGTTTGTCTTTTCGTTCAACAACCGAACCTTCATTGACTCCAATGCGAATAGGAATATTCGCATCTTTACAGGCATCAATGACTGAGTTTACTTGCTCAATGTCACCAATGTTTCCGGGGTTTAGTCGAATTTTATGTACGCCGGCTTCTATTGCCTCAAGTGCGCGTTTGAAATGAAAGTGGACATCTGCAACGATTGGAACCGTGACTTGCGAAAGTATTTCAGGCAGTACGTCTGTGTCCTTTTTTTCCGGAACAGCAACGCGGACGATGTCTGCGCCGGATTTTGTAAGTCGATTGATTTCAGCAACACATGCATCTACAGCATGTGTATAGCCAGACGTCATCGATTGCACAGAAACGGGAGCACTTCCACCAATGGAAACATCTCCAACCTGTATTTGTCTTGTTTTTCTGCGTTGCATAGAAGCATTGTAGATTAATTAACCCAGAGTCAATTAATCGTCAAATGTTTCGAGTTCAGCGACATTACCCTCGATAAGCAGGTCTTCGATAGGGGTGCCTTCTGGAATGACCTTCCCGCTCATGGTTGTGATGATGACTTGTGGATTTGCTTCCATGTGTGTGTTGAGGGCTTCTTCAAGTTCTTCGCGGACATCATCCTCTAGTGTTTTCCAACCCATCCTACCCTTGCATTTTGGAAACGTGGAACAGCCAAGCCATGGCCCGCGCTTACCGTTCCGCAAGTTCATAGGGCTTTCACATTTTTCGCAGATTAAGGATTCGATGAGCAAGGCGGGGGGTGATGGATATTTAATTCCACCTTTTTTATCAAGGTTAACAACAGTTTTTATTTCGGGATAATTGACCGAAGCTAGGAATGGTCCGAAGCGACCAGTTCGTTTTTCCATAGCGGAGCCGTCTTCGGGACAAGCAACATCGACTCGCTCTGGAAGCAGTGGGCGACCTTGGCGATCAATTGGCGCAGCGTATTTGCAGTCTGGGTAACTCGTACATGAAAGGAAACGACCGTTTTTACCAAAACGGTATTCGGTGCGACTGCTGCACGAAGGGCACTTATAAATAGCTGGTTTCGTTTCTGCTTTTGCGTGCGGCATTTCGTCATATGCAGTTTCTAATCGTTTACTAAAGCGACCATAGAAGTCATGCAGCATTTCTACCCAATTTGTTTCACCAGTTGCGACATTATCGAGCCGTTCTTCAAGCGAACGTGTATATTCAACACCCATCAATATCGGGAACGCTTCAATAAGTTTGTCGGTAACAACTTCCCCAAGGTCTGTAGGGTGGAAAGAACGATCGATTTTTTCCACGTATTTTCTGTATTGAATGACGTCGATGATGGATGCATAAGTCGATGGTCTTCCAATTCCTTCTGCTTCAAGTTTCTTAATGAGAGATGCCTCGCTATACCGTGAAGGTGGTGAGGAAAAGTTTTGTTTTGGTGCAATGTCGAACGGAAAGAGCTCGGTTCCTTCTTTGAGTTCGGGCAAGTTTTGCTCAGTATCTGATGAAGGCACACCACTTGCTTTGTAGAAACCATCAAATGCAAGTGTCCGACCTCCGACTTTGAAAACTGCTCCGGTATTCTTGTCCTCTCGCTCAAAGAAAATTTCAGTTCGATGCCATCGTGCAGCAGTCATCTGACACGCAACAAAACGGGACCAAATCAAACCGTACAATCGTTTTTGATCTTCGTTCATGGACGCTTTGAGTGTGTCTGGGTGTTTTCCAACATCAGTCGGGCGAATTGCTTCGTGTGCTTCTTGCGCATCTTTATTCGCAGAAGCATAAAATTTTGGCTTGTCGGGAAGGTAGGCATCACCAAATTTATTATCAATGTACGTGCGAACCATGTTCATTGCATCGCCAGAAATATGCGTTGAATCAGTACGCATATATGTAATTGAGCCGTCTTCGTAGAGACCCTGTGCTGCTCGCATGGTCCTCTTTGCTCCAAAACCAAGAACAGTTGAAGCAGATGCTTGCAAAGATGACGTGATGAACGGCGCGGGGGGTCGAACTGTACTATCTTTTTGAGTGATGGCTTTAACTTTGTAAGAAACGCCACTGGCAATATTTCCATCAAGAGTTATGACGTGTTTTGCTGGACCCTTGCCATCATCATCATCTGTAACGGCGACAGAAGGCTTGTCTAGACCAACGGCCTTGCCAACTTCAAGCAATCTTGCTTTGTGCGCATCGAATGTGTTATCTTCGCAATCTGAAGAGCGAGTAACTTTAAATGTTTCACCACTAAGTTCTACAAGCGAGCCCTCAAGAGATTTGTGCTCGGCAAGGAAGGAGTTCATCTGTTTTCGAGTTGGGCCCTTGCCGCGTTCATCTTTTGTAGCAAGAAAATCTATCCACTTTGAAGAAAGCTGTTCGGTTGCGCTTGAATCAAGTGTAAATCGACCAACCACACTCCAAGATTCGTCAGGGACATGTGCTTCAATCTCTTTTTCTCGTTCGACAATAATTCGCACGGCAACAGATTGCACGCGTCCTGCACTGAGTCCACCTGCAACACGCTTCCAAAGAAGCGGCGAAACTTTGTATCCGACAATACGATCTAAAATTCTCCTTGCTTGTTGTGCATCGACGAAGTCCATGTTGATAGGGTGAGGATGTTCAAACGCTTCTTCTATCTGCTTTTTCGTAATAGCATTGAAAATAACTCGTTTCGCTTTTGTTGGTTCAACGTTGAGCAGCTCAGCAAGATGCCAAGCGATGGCTTCTCCTTCTCGATCAAGGTCGCTTGCGAACCAGACATCTTTGGCAACTTTTGCAGCTTTCTTCAAATCACTTGCAAGTATGTTTTTCCCCTTGAGGACTTCGTACGTTGGTTTAAAGTCATGTTCAAGGTCAACTCCAGGAACTGGTTGCTTTGTACCTTTTGGTGCTCTTGCTGGTAGGTCACGGATGTGGCCAATTGAAGATGTGACAGCATATTCATTGCCGAGATACTTATTAATAGTACGAGCTTTGGCGGGAGATTCGACAATAACGAGGTGCTTACCAGTTGCATCTGGTACGGCATTGCGCTTCTTGGTCGTTTTCTTCTTTGAAGTCTTCTTTTTTGTCGTTTTCTTTTTTGCCAAAATAGTATCTCAGAGTATTTCTCAGGTAGAGCCGCGTTGCCTCATTCCATCGGTCAAGAAGTGTGAACCGCTTGCCCGTGGGGGAGCATTGGAACGACTTTTCTCAGAATGTCAAGTGTGCCCACCAAATTTTTATCGAGCAACTATATATGTAAGTGCTTGTGTGACAGCATGTTGAGTGCCTTTATTGTCCATGTCAATAAAATGCGCCAATGGCAAAACTTCGAACCTTCGAAGCCAAGTTCGCTGCTGTTTGGCATATCTCCTAGTCAGAATCTTGATTCGCTCTTTCGCCTCGTCAAGGGTACATTCTCCGCGCAAATGCGACAGAAGTTGTTTATATCCAAGGGCTTCTGATGCTTGTTTGCCGAGCACGCCCCGCAACGATTCGACTTCTTCAAGGAAACCCGCATCAAACATTGCTCGAACCCGCGAATTAATCCGGCGATTTATATTTTTTACAGGCCAAGTAAGCCCAATCATGAGGACGTCCTCCCTTGGCATCGGCCTTCCCCATTGCGATTGCAATGAAGAAAGTGGGTGACCCGTTGCTTCGCAAACCTCTATTGCACGAACGAGCCGCCTTTTATCGTTGATATGAATTCTATCTGCAGCTTCTGGGTCGAGTTCTCGCAGTCGTTCTTGTAAGATCGTATTGGATTCTGAGTTGAGAGCATCGCGTTTTTCTTGGTCGCAATCTGGGCCATCGAACAATCCAAACAGTAATGACTGTACATACAGATTGGTTCCTCCGACAACAATTGGCCATTTATCCCTTTCGCGTATGCCATCAATCGTTTTCTCAGCAAGTTTGAGCCATGACTCAACGGTGAACCCATCCTCGCTTGGATCGATGATATCTACAAGGTGGTGTACCGCTTGTGCACGTTCTTCGGGTGTTGGCTTTGCAGTACCAATATCCATCTGTTTATATACCTGCATCGAATCAGCACAGATACATTCGCCACCACCTTCTAATGTATGTGCAAGAGAGATAGCTAGTGAAGTTTTACCGCCCGCTGTTGGACCAAGAATGAGAATGATGGGTCGCATTGTCTGTACATCTTATAAGATAGAGAGTATGAAACAGACAATTGAACAAATTGATGTTGCTGGTAAAAGAGTCCTTATGCGCGTGGACTTTAATGTCCCAATGCAAAATGGCAAAATAACAGATGATCTCCGTATTCAAATGGCATTGCCGAGCATCAAGAGTGTGCTAGACCGCGGTGGAAAACTTACTTTGATGACCCATCTTGGTAGACCTTCTGGTAATGGCTTTGAGGAGGAATTTTCACTTGTTCCAGTTGCAAAGCGTCTTGGAGAATTATTAGGAAAAGAAGTTGTTTGTTCTGATGAAGATACAACCTCAGAGATTGTTCTCTTAGAAAATTTACGGTTCAACAAAGGTGAAAAAATGGGTGACGAAACGTTTGCAAACAAACTTGCAACAGATGTAGACATATACTGCAACGATGCATTTGGAACAGCGCACCGAAGCCACGCTTCTATGGTCGCAGTTCCAACATTGATGGAAGGAAAACCGCGCGTTGCAGGTTTATTGCTCGCAAAAGAGTTGCAATATTTAGATCATACGATTACGAGTGCAAAAAAACCTTTTGTCGCAGTGCTTGGCGGTGCAAAAGTTTCAGATAAAATGGGAGCAATTGAAAACTTGCTTGGTAAAGTTGATACCATTTTAATTGGTGGGGCAATGGCATATACTTTTCTAGTTGCCTCTGGGGAAAAAGTTGGAAAAAGTTTAGTTGAACGTGACCGAATTGATGATGCAAAGAAAATGATTAATGCGGCAACTGAAAGCTCAACGGATTTGCTCTTTCCTCAAGACCATGTGTGTGCCCAAGAATTTTCCGTAGATACAGCGGTTAAAATTACTACTGAGGGGATTCCAGATGGGTGGATGGGACTAGATATTGGCCCAAAGACTGTGGAGAAGTACACAGATATTCTGCGTAATGCAAAAACGATTATTTGGAACGGACCGATGGGAGTATTCGAAATGGAGCCCTTCAGTGATGGAACCAGAGCTGTTGCAGAGGCAATCGCAAGAGCTACAAGCATCGGTGCGGTATCAATTGTGGGCGGTGGGGATTCGGCAGCGGCGATTTCTGCGTTGGATTTAGAGGAGAAAATGACCCATATATCTACAGGAGGGGGTGCAAGTCTACAAATGCTTGAAGGAAAGCAATTTCAGAGTGTTGCGATGCTCGATGATGCCGTATGATTATCAGAGTAGGGTTCAATTAGGTTCCACTCATTTTTGTTCAAGGAGTAACGCCAATGCGTTGTAGTATTTTTTTAACGATAGTTTTATGCTCAATAGTTTCATTTTCCACCATTTCTCAAGCGCAATTAGGTAGTGCAAAAAACAAATTACAAGTTGGTTCTGAAGCCCCACAAATGACCGTGGAGTGGGTGAAGGGGGATTTTGATCCGGCAAGTGAAGCTCCATATATTGTTGAATTTTGGGCAACCTGGTGTGCTCCTTGCAAAAAATCAATTCCACATCTCACGTATTTACAAAAAGAATATGAGATTGACGGGTTGCAGGTTATTGGTATTTCAATAGATGAAGACACCGATAAAGTAGCTCCCTTTGTTCAGAAAATGGGGCGAAAAATGGACTATATCGTTGGAATTGACGCCAACAGTAAATCCAAGCGGAGTTGGATGGATGCTGGAGGATTGAAGGGAATTCCAGCCGCTTTTATAGTAGATCACAAGGGAATTATTCAGTTCATTGGACACCCGATGGATAATCGATTTGAGGATATCCTGAAGAAAGTTATGACTGGAAGGTACGATAAGGAAAAACAAAACCAAGCAAAAGATTCAATCAGAATAGCCAAAGAAAAAAGTGCGTTGCAAAGTTGGTCTGAAGCAAAACGAGCTTACGAGAACGCAATTGCAATTGATCAAATCGTTTTTGCAGAATTGTATCTTGAACTATTTGAAATGTATCTCGTTAAGAAAGGCGATGCCTTTTCTGCGTATTCATTGGTACAAACAGTCATTACAGAACGCGGTTCTGAAGACCCTGAACTACTTACATGGATTGCAGAAAAAATTGCTACAGATCCAAAAATTCCCGATGCCGATCGCCGGATGGACGTAGCGCTGCAAGCTGCAACAAGTGCTTTGTCATTCACAGAACGAAAAGACGATCCAAAGTATCTTTCAACAATTGCGTTAGTGCATTTCAATAATGACGAGCTAGATAAAGCAATTAAGTGGCAACGAGATGCGTACCAATCGGCAAGAAGTAATAGGAAAACGGCATATAAAATCATTTTGGATCGATATCGCATGCAGCAATCTCAAGCATCTGCTAATGAATGATTCTTTGATGAACGTGCAAACGAATATGTCTTTGATAACAGCACCGCCCACACTTCCTCTTGTTGCACCATCGATATTGTCAGCAGATTTTTCAAATCTTGGCGATGAATGCAAGGCGGTACTCAACAGCGGTGCAGATTTACTACACCTTGATGTGATGGATGGTCATTTTGTTCCAAACCTAACAATGGGTCCGGCGCTTTGCAAATCACTTCGCAGAAGTTTGCCAGAGGCGTATTTGGACGTTCATCTTATGGTCAACAGCCCATTGATGTACGTTGAATCTTTTGCTCAAGCCGGTGGCAATCTCTTTACTTGCCATGTTGAGGCACATGACGATCCCCTTGAAGTCGCCACTGCAGTTCGTGCTGCAGGAATGGATGCAGGGATTGCAATTAATCCTCCGACTGATGTCGATGAAATACTGCCTTTCTTAGATGCTTTTGATTTGATTTTAGTTATGAGTGTAAACCCCGGGTTCTCTGGACAAGCGTTTATTCCGGAAGTCCTATCCAAAGTAGAAACAATTTCAAATCGACTCCGCCCAGACCAGCGACTCCAAATGGATGGTGGGGTTGGCCTCACTACTTGTAAAAGTTGTAGAGAAGCTGGGTGTGATGTCCTTGTCGCTGCTTCTGCAATTTTTGGTACTAATGACTACGCCGCTGCGATTGAGGGACTTCGAGGTCTTTGACCGATACCAGTATTTGCGATGGAACACAAAGAACAAACCCACCAATGGGCTGATGAAGCAACATCCCCAGCGCGAAAGCGATCAATTCCAGAGGGACTTTGGATTCGGTGTGACGCTTGTAGTGCTATTCTCTTTCGTCGAAGTGTGGAAAACAATCTTGAGGTTTGCCCAGAATGCCAGCGTCATTTTCGGGTAACAACCGATCAACGAATTATACAGTTGGTGGATCCCGAAACATTTGAGGCCTTCGACGAAAACCTTGCCCCACAGGATCCACTTTCATTTGTTGATTTAAAGTCGTACAAAGAGCGGCTTGACGCAGCGCAAAAGAAAACAAAAAAGAATGACGCAATTCAAACTGGATACGCGTTTATTAAGGGTCGGAAAGTTGTCCTCGGAGTAATGAACTTCGCATTCCTTGGAGGTTCAATGGGCAGTGTTGTTGGAGAGAAAATTCGAAGAGCCATTGAACGTGCTGCAGACCAAGATTTACCGTTGATTATCGTTGCCGCTTCGGGCGGTGCTAGAATGATGGAATCAGGCCTGTCCCTTATGCAAATGGCAAAGACAGCAGCAGCGCTTGCACGATTCGATGACATGGGCGGTTTATTTATTTCCGTTTTAACTGACCCAACAACCGGAGGTGTTACAGCAAGTTTCGCGATGCTTGGTGATGTTATTCTAGCTGAACCAAAAGCACTTATTGGATTTGCAGGACCAAGAGTGATTCAGCAAACCATTAAACAAGATTTACCGGAAGGATTCCAACGATCAGAATTTCTACAAGAGTGTGGTTTTGTAGATTGCGTTGTTCCTCGCAGTGAACTGCGGAGTGAAATATCTAGTTTAATCGACTACGCGGGTAAGTAATGAAAACGTGGGCAGTGGTTTTGACCGCTTTTGCAACCGCAATGTGTACGCTGTTGTCAAGTGAGCCATTTGGTTCAGGTCTTGCTGCGATTGCAGCACCGGCATTGCTTATTTTTATTGCATGCCACGCAACATCAACAAAGCAAGCAGTGTTTTGGATTTTTCTTTTTCAAGTTCCACTTTGGCTGGTACTTCATAGTTGGGTAGAGGTTGTAGCGTTCGCTGGCTGGATTGGGCTTAGCGTTTACATGTCAATCTGGGCTCCATTGTTTATGTTGCTCCTTAGTCGTGTTCAAGCAAAAAACTCTATTTCTATTGTTATTACTGCTCCAACTATCTGGGTAGGACTCGAGTGCCTCCGTGGAATAATTATCTTCGACGGATATCCATGGTATTTAGCAGGAACTGGAATTGTTGATTGGCCGATTGTTTCAATTGCTTCAGTTGGAAGTGTGTGGTCTGCAAGTTTTCTTGTGGTTGCAATCGCTGGAGCACTTGTAACAGCAAACAGAGTAGGCTGGTGGACATGGTCAAGTTTGGGCGTTGTATGTTCCTTTTTTCTTTATCAAGGGCTAGCCATTGACAAACATACTGGAGCAAGGTTCGATGTTGCTGTTATTCAAACGAACGTACCACAGAGCAACAAGGTTGCTTGGGATTGGGAGAGCCAACTTGACGATGTCTCGAACGCAATAGCAATGACATTCAAATCAGTTGAAGAAGGAATAGAAAAGCCATCGCTCATAATTTGGCCTGAAACAATGCTTCCCGGAAGTGGCTTTGAAGTTCGGCCAATAGACTTCGCTCCTTGGGAAGATTATTTTGTTCCATATTGGGCTTGGCCAAAGAAAATTCGCGAGGTAACTAAAGAGTTGGGCATACCAATGCTAGTGGGCTCACAAACACATCTACTCACAGAAATAATCGATGACGGGGAGACACTTAGCCCGGAGTTCTCTTCAATTTATAATTCTGCGGTCCTTGTTCGACCAGATGGTATAACAGAGAGGTACGACAAAGTTTTCCTAACGCCTTTTGGAGAGAGAATTCCTTATGTGCACTTATTCCCTTTTGTTCAAGATTGGATTCGTGATAATTTTGGAGCATCAATGTTGTTCGATCTTGACTATGGTGGACATCCGAACAGGTTTACGTTGCAGTGCAACGGCGTGCAGGAAATCGGTATTGAAGAAATAACGTTCGCAACACCTATTTGTTTTGAAGACACTGTGCCGAGGGTTGTCCGAGAATTGATTTGGGAAGATGGAAACCGAAGAGCGGGGGCACTTATCAACTTGAGCAATGATGGGTGGTTTTCTAGTGACGATTCTGCAAGGTTGCAACACATACGGGAAGCAAGAATGAGATGCATAGAAAATAGGACTCCGATGGTTCGTGCAGCAAACACAGGATTGAGTTGTTTTATTGATGATCGAGGAAAAATACGAGATGTTGCAGTTGACAGTGATGGCAGGTTAGCGCTTCAACAGAGTGCTATTTTGCACACAAGAGTTTTTGAGGGCATCGGGCTACCTTTAAGTAGATTCATTGGCGATTGGGTTGCGTGGCTCTCATTGATTGGTGGTATTCTGCTTGTCATGTGCGCATCCTTCAAACGGAGTAAAGAAAATGACACAACTGATGAAGATTCAATTACTTAGTATATTTGCAATTTCGCTGGTTTCTTGTGGCCCTGATCCAATCAAGAGAGCGAGCGATACACCGTGGAGTTCTAAGAATCAATCCATAAAGAATATGGACGATACAAACGCGAGTGCAAACAAGCCGATGTTGGTTAACAAGGAAACGGTCCAAGAAACTGCGCTTGCTCTGTTGCAGGTATCACTTGATGCAAAAGATTCTCGACTTCGCGCCAACGCACTAGAATCGCTTCGGTTTGCCCCACCAGAAATACTTGAAAGGGCGGTGCAGGTAGGGTTAGGAGATTCAAATCGAGGAGTGCGATTTGTTGCAGCAATGATGATTGGCGAGGAATCTCTTTGCGATATTTCAATTCTGCTTGAGCCTCTCCTGCTCGATGAATCCGAATCAGTACAAGCTGCTGCTATGTTATCGATATATAAGTGTGGTGGGAAAGTTGATTTGAATCCAATAGCAAATATGCTTCGAAGTGATAATCCAGAGTTGCGTGGTAATGCCGCGATGATAATTGGACACCTTGGTAATCCCTCAGCAATCGAAATGATACGAGATGCGTTGAAAATTACCCATGACTCAATTACACCAATTCGTCGCCGACTTATTAATTTGCAAATGGCGGAAGCACTTATTCTTCTTGGAGAGCGAAATGAATTAGAAGTTGTAAGGGCAGCCGTATTTAGTTCTATTCAGGAAGCGGAAGTAACAGCTCTTGCTTGCCAGATTGCTGGTAACCTTCATGATGTTGAAGTTATTTCAACTCTTGAAGGTATTACAGTGACGCCCGATAGATATCCCGATGAAATTCGACTTGTTGCGGCAACAGCACTTGCTCAAATTGCTCCAAGTAGAATGCCATTAGAAACAGTCTTGAGATTTTCTTCAAGTGATTTACCCAACATTCGATCCCAATGTGCCACTGCTCTTGGGGTACAGGGCAATCGACTTTCCTTAGGTCCGTTGGCGCTTATGCTCAAAGATAATGACCAATTGGTGCAGATTTCTGCAGCAGGAGCCGTTCTTCGTATCAATAACAAGGATTCTTTGTTGGTAACGCATTGACAATTGGGCAATATGTGGGTAAAACTAGCCCTCAAGTTAGACCGTTTTGGACTCCATATCTCTGGTGGCACATGTGTCCCCACCAATTAGTTCACAGGTCGCAGAAGTAAGAGGTTCACCCGTGCATATTTTGACTAAAATTTTTATCGTTCTCGTTACATTATTAGCCGTGGCAATGGTTCCACTTGTTGCAACGTACACGACCAACGAAAGTAATTATCGCGCTAAGTACCACGATGCGGAAGATCAGCGACAGATAGCGACAACTCGTGCGAACGATGCTGAACATGCGCTTTCAACGCAACGCTTAGTGTTGGGTAAAGAACTTGATGCCAAGAATTCATTTATTGGAACCCTCCAGTCAAATCAGTCGAACACGCGTGTAACAATCGAGTCCCTTCAAGCGCAAGTTGGGCGGCTTGAGTCACAACTCGCACAATCCAATGCAAACTTGCAGGCCTTGCTTAGCGCTAGTGAAGTGAACAGCGAAATGAAACAACGATTCGTCTCAGAAAACTACGATTTGAGAAATGAATTGGTTGAAGCCGAGAAGGTTGTGATGGAAATGGAAGATAAAATGGAAGATGCGACGTTTGCTGCGAAGGAAGCAATGCGTGGTAAAGAAAAAGCCGAAGAAGAACGTCATAACATAGAGAAACAACTCGACGCACTCCAAGTTAAATTAGACTCGTATTTTTCGAAATATGGAGCACTCGCTTCGACTTCGGTTGTAGATTCTGGAATAGCACCAGACCGAACGTTGACCTCGACTATTTTGACAGTATCTAGGAACAATGACGATGTCCTTGTTGAAATCAACGCTGGATCACGTGATGGAGTGAAAAAGGGCTGGATTATGACAGTCGGCAAAGATGGAACTTTCTTGGGTCGCCTTCAAGTTGAAAAAGTAGACATAAACCGATCAATCGGTCGTGTTACCCTTGAAGATTCTTCAAGAGGGCTCGTGGTTCCGGGAGTTACAGTTTCAGCAGTACAAGGACGAAATTAATCATGATGTCCTCGCTTGATACCCCCTCAGCTGTCCGATCTGCGCCACCAGATGTATTCACTGTATTGCTCGTTGTTGCAACACTGCTCATGGCTATTGGCGTTGCTTGGATGGTGTTTGTCAATACTGAACACTCCAAAGTCGGCAATTCGCCAGGCGGTCCAACGACTCTTGTTGATCTGAATTAATCGTTTAGCACTCGGTGTATTAGCAGATTGTTTTCACACAACTCGGCTGTGCTATGATCAGTTCGTTCATGGACTGTCTCCATGCAATTTCAAGAATTACCGCCCATTAAGTGCCGCAAGTGGTGCTTTTCTCTCTATTTGGGGGGAGAGGGACAGTCCCCTTGTTGGGTAGGGCAATATTTGTTTGAAATAGTTGTAGGTTCTTTATTTTTTATACTTCAGGCATTCTAGTTGTTTGAAACATCGTCCTTTTCATTTTTCCCGTATCATCCCCAAGGTAGTCGACCCACGGATTGGGTTCATGAGTGATGAGGAGTATAAAACGTGTTTGATAAGTTATTAAGTTGGTTCAGTGTAGATATGGGCATAGACCTTGGTACGTGCAATACGCTTGTGTGTGTTCGGGGTGAGGGCATTGTCTTAGATGAGCCATCCGTTGTTGCGGTGAAACGAGGAACGAATCGTGTTCTCAATAATGGAAACGCTGTCGGTTTTAGCGCCAAAGAGATGCTCGGAAAAACACCCGGATCGATTACAGCGATTCGACCATTGAAAGATGGTGTTATTAGTGACTTTGAAATCACTGAAGCAATGCTGAGTTACTTCATTCGTAAAGTGAGTGGCAAGGGTCGTGTTATTGGTCCACGGGTAGTTATCGCAGTTCCGTCTGGAATTACTGCAGTTGAGAAACGCGCGGTACTGGATTCGGCTGAACGCGCTGGGGCTCGGAGAGTCTATCTCGTTGAAGAACCTATGGCTGCTGGTATAGGCGCTGGTCTTCCTATTGCGGAACCAACGGCGTCGATGATTGTCGATATTGGTGGTGGTACGACGGAAGTTGCAATTATGTCCCTCGGCGACATAGCAACATGCGAATCAATCCGAGTTGCAGGCGATGATTTAGATGAGGCAATTATTGGTTACATGAAAAAGAATCATGGTCTAACGATAGGCGAACAAACTGCTGAAAGAATTAAAATTGAAGTCGGATCGGCTTCACCAATGGAAAAAGAAACAACGATTGATGTTCGTGGTCGTGACAACATTACTGGTATGCCAGACAAAAAAACGGTTAAAAGCCAAGAAATCCGCGAAGCTATGTCTGAGCCAATCGAACACATTATAGATGTCGTAAAACGAACGCTTGAACGAGCGGAGCCAGAATTGTCTGCAGACCTTGTTGAAAATGGTATTTGGATTGCAGGCGGTGGCGCACTACTGCGAGGAATTGATGTTGTTATTTCAGAAGCAACTGGTTTAGAGGTTTCAATTGCAAACGAGCCACTGACGTGCGTCGCGCAAGGAACTAGCATCTATCTAGAAAACCTTGAACTTTGGAAAGCAGTGCTCGAATCCGATATGGATGCCTAAAAGAGTTGCGTGGTTCTATTGAGCAATGAGCAGTTATGGAACATTTCGTAATCGCACTAAAGCGTTACCACTTGCGATTGTTGTAACTATAATGTTCGCAATGTTTCCAGTTTCTTGGTTAGGCTGGACGTCTGACATTGCAGATTTAGTTCGCGTTCCTGTTACACCTCTATCTCATGTTGGAATGATGGTAAAAAGTTGGGTACGTCCAGCAATCGAGCCATCTGATTTGCCAACAGATGAGCAAGAACGTCACGAGTTAGCAGTAGCAGAGCGTGATCATTACAGGCAGTTGTATCATTCGCAGATGCTTCGTGCTACTGAACTTGCTGATCAACTTCGTGTACTCCAATCGCTTCCCGAGTCTGCATTGCGTAATCCAATGCCACCGCTTGTTGTTCCACTTGATTTGACGGGGATTAAACCAAATGACTCCTCTGGCGTCGTTGAATTGAAATTGTCAAGAGGTACTGCAGGTCGTATTCTTGATGGCGATATTGTTATTGTGGGTAGGGATATCGTTGGGAGAATTGCAAGAGTTGGTATGACACGAGTCGAACTTCTTCCTACGAGTCACAAAGATTCTGGATTTATCAGAGCGGGTATCGTACCTTCGCATCCGTTGCATGGTGGTCGACCTCCACTCCTCGATGAGATTTTGCTACAGCCAAGGGGTGATGGATATTTGACGGCAGAGATTTCCTCTAAAAAAGATGTTCAAGAAAATGACTTGGTCGTGCTTGACGACCCCGCGTGGTCAATTTCTGGAAATGGACTCGTACTAGGTATCGTTACGAGTATTACACCATTGGATGAAGCACCGCTGAGAAAAATTGTCACCGTGACCCCTAGGCAACGTGCGCGAGAACATGCCGGTGTTGTTGTGCTTGGTACAGGCGATGGGGAAAGCCAGTGAACGTTATCGTTGTCATCATTGCCTCAATACTCGCGCTTGCGTTTGATTCTAGTTTTGGTGGTATTTTTACGTTGCGTTCAACAGGTTCAATCACTCCACAAGCGATGCCATGCCTTATTGTCTTCATTGCACTTTTCGCTCCCGAGGTAACAGCACTTTTTGTTGTGCTTGTATTAGGGATTTTGGTTGATCTTTCCCCGGGTCATGGGCAACTTAGCGCAGGTGCGCATCTTATTGGACCAAATGCACTTGGCTTTGTTATTACAACGTTGCTTATTCTCAAAGTACGTAACGTGGTGTTCAGACGTCGGATAATGACAATAAGCTTTTTTACAGCAGGTGCGGTCATTGTGACTGGGGCAGTACAAGCATTTGTACTCATTACTCGAGGTTTTATGCCGTGGAATCCTCCAGCGCTAGGTGGAGGACTTGGAGAACTCGTAAAACTTTTCGGAACGGCGATCTACACTGGACTTTTAGCCGTACCACTTGGGTGGTATTTTTTGTCAACAATTGGAATGTGGAAATTCCACTCGCCAACGGGTCGAAAGGCAACTTGGAGATAAATCGAACATGAGTACGTGGTATATCAAAGATGAATTTCAAGAATCTCTTTCTCCGTTTTCTGATTTGCGTGCATCGTTTGAACAGCGAACTGGTGGGCTTACTACGCTTGAGCGCCTCACGCAGCAAATGGGCTGCGCGCCTTCGGGTTTTCTTTGCGACGATGAATTACGTGCTGTGATGATTGCACATCGAACTGGACTTAAACATGTTGAGGGTGAAGAGCCAACACATGTTGAGCATCCAACGATAAAAACTCCTTGGGGAATATTGGATTTTTTACCAGATTTATTGGCACGCGATTTACAACACGCAGAACCATTAGGCAGTGAGTGCAACGCGCAATGTTGTGGCGATTTTCATATCGATGTGCATCATTCTGCACTGTTGTTTCCGGGCGTTGTGTTAGATGCAAGTAAGGGTGCAATTAGAATTGAAGAGGGTGCAGTCATACGACCAAACGCGGTCCTTTGCGGGCCATGCTGGATAGGCAAACATTGCACAATAACCGATGGTGCACTCATCAAATCGAATACAGTCTTTGGACCGCATTGCAAAGTTGGCGGTGAAATTGGTGGTACGATTTTTCAGGGTTACTCAAACAAATCTCACGATGGACATCTTGGCGATAGCGTAGTTGGCGAGTGGGTGAATTTTGGTGCGGGAACTACAAATTCAAATTTACTGAACACTTACGGTGATGTGATTGTGACGGATTTGTCTGGCAAACGACATAAAACAGGTAGACGATTTGTTGGTTGCTTTGTTGGTGACCATGCAAAGTTTGCAGTCTGTTCAAAAATTATGACTGGTACAATTATTGGAACTGGTGCGATGGTTGCAACGAGTGTGTCTGCACCATCCCCAACGAATCGATTTGCTTGGCTCACAGATGCAGGTCAACGCTCATACCGCATCGACAAATTCCTCAATGTTGCAAGAACGGTAATGGGACGGCGTGATAAGGAACTAGACGAGGCAACGGAATCTGTGCTGAGAAAATTGGCTGACGCGTAATGCCTTCTTTATACATTATTGATGGGCATGCACAATTTTTTCGTGCGTACTACGCAATACGAACGCCAATGAGCAGTCCCGCTACCGGTGAGCCGACAAACATGGTGTATGGATTCACGTCTATGTTGCTAAAGTTGCTACGTGATGAAAACCCTGACCATCTAGCAGTTGTGATTGATGTTGTAAGTGACGAAGAATCTTTTCGTACTGAAATTGACCCAGAGTACAAAGCAAATCGAGAACCACCGCCTGATGATTTTGGAAGCCAAGTGGATAGATGCTTGGAGATTCTAGAAGCGCTCGAAATTCCAATTCTGGGCGAACCAGTTGTTGAAGCGGATGATGTTATTGCTTCGCTAGTTAAACGGGTACGTAAAGAACAACCAGAGATGGACATTCGAATAATTTCACGTGATAAAGATTTGACGCAACTGATTGATGAACGAGTTGAACTTTTTGATGCGCACAAGGAAGCAATGGTTTCTCCAGATGATGTTTTTAAAACTCCCAATATGAATATTCCACCATCGATGGTTGCAGACATTCTTGCGTTGATGGGGGATTCAAGTGATAACATTCCTGGAGTTATTGGAATTGGTCCTAAAACAGCAGCAAAGTTGATTTTAGAATTTGGTTCAATTGCTGGAATCTACGAGAATATTGATAAGATAAAAGGAAAGCGAAAAGA
>PVBE011582519.1_pt1 | contig 34550 bp, 24 predicted proteins | sample 1631181 | NCBI WGS metagenome assembly PVBE01 (sample SAMN08397723, study PRJNA350692) | Marine metagenome, whole genome shotgun sequencing project. | isolation source: water | place: Pacific Ocean | collected 2012-04
AGAAACACCAACAGCAACACGATAGCCTGTAACAGCAAAAGCAGTCCCAGCGTGGGCTTGGGAGGACGCAGCCGGAGCATCTGCCAGAGGTTGTGTCGCTGGTCGATAAGCACGCCGAGCAGGCCAAGCAGGACGATCCCCATGACGGCCCAGCGTAGGCCGGTGAAGATCGGCTCGAGCCAGGGGATGGCGACCTGGGCTAGTGGGTGAAACTTGCCGTTGAACAGCGTGTCGTCCCCCTTTGGGGCGAGATCCTTTTTCAGGTGGGTCAGAGCCCAGGTCGGGTCGATGCCGGACGGCGTGCTGCGTTTGAGTTCGATCCCCAGTAGCTTGTTGCGGGCGTGGAAGTAGAAATGGGGCGAGTCGCCGATCAGGAACCCCCCGACAAACAATGCGCCTAGCAGTACCCAGCGTTTCTTGTCGCTGTGCAGGGCGAACTCGAGCAGGATCGCCGAGAGGCCGAGGATGCCGATCGCGCGCTGCAGGTACTTGTAGGGCCGCTCCATCGAGAGCGTGAAACCGAAGAGCTCCGTCTTGAGGCCACCGACCATGGCCACTCCGAGGGTGATCAGGATCCAGGCCGCCAGGAGCAGGAACCAGCCCAGCACCAGATGGCGCACGAGGGTGGACTGGATCGCCTGGCCCAGTTTTCTCTCGTTGATCAGGTGGCAGGTTCGACCGGTGAGGTAGAAGCAGGCCAGCAGCGGTGCGACGAAGCTGATGATCTGGGGGTTGTTGAACCAGCCGATGCCGATCAGCAGCCCCATGCCGAAGACCCGGCGGCGAGTCAACTGCTGGAGCGTGCGCAGGCCGAAGATCAGGATCGCGATGCCGATCATCGAGACCATGATGTAGCTGTGCTGTCGCGCCAGGTTGACCAGCAGCGGCATGGTGCCGAACGCATAGGGCAGGCTACCGGCCAGGGCGCCCAGGCGGCCGCCGATGAGAAAGCACAGTCGGTAGAGCACGACCGTCATCAGGGCCATCAGGATGACCTTGGAGACCGCGGTGCCTTCGAGCGTCGGTCCGTAGATCGCCTGAAACGGCGCGGCGAACAGGGACTCGATGCTGCCGTTGTATGCTTGACCGTAAAAAAAGAGCGGCAGCTTGCCTGCCCAGTGGTGTTTGGCCATCAGGCAGGTGATCGCCCCGTCGCCGTTCCAATGGACTTCAGCGTAGGGGATCATCGGCCAGCGGGCCAGCAGTGCGAGAAGCGCGACGAGCAGCATGAAGGGCAGCTCGCGCTTCCAGCAGAAAGTCGGTGGAGTGTCGCCAGTCTCAGATGCCATTGGCCCGACAGGATAATCGGGGCATGGGGGGGCGGCAAGGCGCCCTCCATATTATGTCGATAAGTCGCTGGCGGTCTGCTGGAGGTCGAATGATCCCAGGGTGAGCGGCGGAGTGTCCCCGCCGGGTCGGCTGAGTGTGTCCCGCAGCGACACGCGGTGCCGGGCCGCTGCTGCGCCTGGCCGAACGTGTTCGTGTCGACTGCAACTCGTTTGGTGGTAATTGCTTGTGGGCGATGCGGAGCTATCGCAGGATCTGGAACAGGTTGTTGCTCAGGTCGGTCCACAGAACCAGTTTTGCGGGGGCCCTGGTCTTCCGGCGGGCCCGGGTGATCTGCGACACCTTGAGGAAGCGACTGTTTCGTGTGAGCAGAATCCAGCTGGCGGTCTGGGTCAGCTTGAGCTCGCCCTGGTCGGCGTCGGAGTCGATGCCCACCGCCTCGTAGCCCAGCTCCTGACTCAAGGCGTGGAGCACCCGGTCGAGCGCGAGGTGGTGGTTGGTCACATGAAACGCCAGGATACCGTCCGGCTTCAGGTGCGCCGCGTACAGTCGAGCGCTTTCCAGTGTGAGCAGGTGGACCGGGATCGAGCCGCCGTTGAAGGCGTCGATGACCAGCACGTCGTAACGCTGTGAGCCGTCGTGGGCAAGCTCGCGCTCCAGCGACACGCGGGCGTCGCCCGGAACGATCTCGATCTGCGCCGGGCTGCGGGAGAGGTAGGAGAACAGCTTCGGATCGCGGGCCAGCCGGATGACCGCCGGATTCAGTTCGTAGAACCGAATCAGGTCTTCGGGAGACCGGCCATACGTCGCCAGGGTACCGACGCCCAGCCCGATCGCGCCGATCCGCAGCGCGCGGCCCTCGGTCCGCTCGGGGTGCAGCTCGATTGCCAGTCCGACGCCGCTGTTGATTCCGTAATAAGCGGTTGGCAGGCGGCAGATGCGCTCGGCCTGGAACTGGTAGCCGTGGAGTACTCCCCCGTGGTGCAGGTTGTGAATCATCGCGTTCTTGGACTCGGCATATGGACGGATCACCACGCGGAGCACACCATAGAAGTTGCGCTCGCGCTGGGCCGCGCCGTAGTGGTAGCGCCAGGCATGTTGTGTCAGCGCCAGGCTGAGCAGGACCAGTATCCCGGCCCAGGCGGCGCGGGCCATTGCTGGCCCCCGGGGCTGCAGGCGGGACGCCGCGGGTCGTCGAGCCAGGCGAACCAGCACTAAACGGGTGGCGATCGAGGCGGCACCGGCAAGGATCCAGTACAACCGCCAGTTGACCTGTTCGCTGCCGGCCCAGCGGTAGATCCAGGCAGAGGGCAGGATCGCTGCTACCCCGAGCGGGAGCCCCAGCGCCGCCAGCTGGACGATCAATGGCTGCCCGACGTGGAGCGGCGATGTCTTGTCTCGCAGTAGCGCTAGCAGGTAGACCCCCATGCAGAGTGCGAAGCCCAGCTGAAACTCGAAGAAGTCGGGGAAGATCAGCGGAGCGAGCAGGCTGGCGAACAGTCCGCCAGCTGCCCCACCGGCGCTGATGGTCAGGTAGAAGCCGGTCAGCCAGCTGGCCTCTGGCTTGAGTCGCACCAGCTCACCGTGGCAGACCATCCCGCAGACGAACATCCCGGCCGAGACACCCGCCACGACCCAGGTTGCCGGGATCGAGCCGGGTTGTTGATACAGCAGCCCACAGAGCAGCCCCATCGCGCCGAGCAGAGTGATGGCCCAGGTGGGGCGTGGATACCACCGGGGGTGGCTGAAGCAGAGGATCATCGTCAGCAGGTAGAGCGCCAGCGGCAAGACCCACAGAAGCGGGAGCGACGCGACCTCCTGGCCCAGGTGGTTGGTCGTCGCGACGAGCACCAGCGAGGGGCAGGCGGCCAGCAAGAACCACAGTACGCGGTCGAGGCGGGGCGGGTGGGCCAGCGGGGTGGTCGTGGACTTTTGCGGCCGACCGGCTTGGGTGGTCAGGGCGCAGCCGACCATTCCGAGCAGGAACAGCAGAAAGGTCGCTCCCCAGAGCTTGGCCTGTGTGGGCAGTGGCCAGTGTGGTTCGATCGCCAGGGGATAGCCGAGCAGACCGATCAGTGAGCCGGTGTTGGAGAGTGCGAACAGTGGGTAGGGCGAGCGATCGGGGTGGCGTCCGGCATACCAGCTCTGGACCAGGGAGCTGGTGGCAGCCAGCAGGAGGAATGGAAGCCCCACGCTCAGGCCGAGCAGCGTCACTAGCCGCAGAGTCGGTCGAGCGGCGTCGACCGGCTTCCATCCGTCGCCGGGTAGCAGGGGGGCGCCCCAGGTCTGGTACTGAAGCCCCAGCGCCGCCGCAGCGACGAGCAGCACGGTGAGGTGGATCAGTCCTTGCCGCCGGGGAGAGACGCAGCGGACCAGGCCGTGGGCATAGAGGTAGCCGGCGAGCAGCGTGACCTGGAAAAATGCCAGGCAGGTCGTCCAGACGACGGGGGAGCCGCCAAACCAGGGGAGCAACAGCTTGCCGATCAGCGGCTGGATGCTGAACAGCAGGAGGGCTCCAAGGAACACCGTGGCACGATAGATCATTTCTGCGGTATTGGACCACAACTCGTGTACACTTGGCCAACAAGATGGAGCGAACGCGCAATTTCTGCATCATCGCCCACATCGATCACGGCAAGTCTACCCTTGCAGACCGCCTGATCCAGACTTGCGACGCGATCGACGAGCGCCGTTTCCGCGATCAGATTCTCGACAACATGGAGATCGAGCGGGAGCGGGGTATCACGATCAAGAGCAACAACATCACCCTGGAGTACACCGCCGAAGACGGCGAGACCTACCAGCTCAACTTGATCGACACGCCGGGCCACGTCGACTTCTCACACGAGGTCCGTCGCTCGCTGATGGCCTGCGAGGGGGCTTTGATCATCGTCGACGCCAGCCAGGGGGTGGAGGCCCAGACGGTGGCCAATCTCTACCTGGCGCTGGAGCACGAGCTGGAGCTGCTGCCGGTGATCAACAAGATCGACCTGCCGGCGGCGGATGTCGAGCGGGTGCAGGAGGAGATCGACGCCGACCTCGGCCTGGATCCGTTCGAGGCGATTCCGATCTCGGCCAAGAACGGGGTGAACATCCCGGCGGTGCTCGAAGGCATCGTGACCAAGCTGCCTCCGCCTAGCGGGGATGCATCGGCGCCGCTTCAGGCGCTGATCTACGATGCGTTTTACGACCCTTACCGGGGTGTGGTGCTGCTCTGCAGGATCTTCGAGGGCACTCTGCGCCCGCGTGAGCGAGTTCGTTTCATGCACACCGGCAGTGAATACCAGGTCGAGGAGGTCGGCCTGAACCAGCTCGAGCGGGTCAAGGTCGAGGGGCTCGAAGCGGGTGCGGTGGGCTATGTTATCGCGGGGGTCAAGGCGATCCAGGACATCAACATCGGCGACACGATCACCCACGTCGAGAATCCAGCTCCAGAGCCGGTGGCGGGGTATCGCGAGGCGCGGCCGGTCGTCTTTTCATCGCTGTATCCGATGACGACCGACGACTATAGCGACCTGACCAAGGCGCTGGAGAAGCTGTCGCTGAGCGACGCCGCGTTGATCTACGAGAAAGTCTCCTCTGCGGCGCTGGGGTTTGGCTTCCGCTGTGGCTTTCTCGGTCTGCTCCATCTGGACGTCGTCCAGGAGCGGCTAAAGCGCGAGTTCGGCATGTCGCTGATCCTCTCCGCGCCGACGGTGCTGTACCAGGTGCTGCTCACCGATGGCACCACCCAGGAGGTCGACAACCCGATCCACTGGCCCGACCCCGGCGAGATCGAGCGGGTCGACGAGCAGTACATCAAGGCCTCGATCATGGTCCCCGAGCAGTACATGGGGGTCGTGATGGAGCTGTGCAAGGAGCACCGCGCGGCTCAGCTGGGCGTCAACTACCTGGCCGTCGGCCGTCTGGAGGTGGTCTCGGAGATGCCGCTGGGCGAGGTGCTCTTCGAGTTCTACGATCGGCTCAAGACCGTCACCCGGGGCTACGGTTCGTTCGACACCGAGGTGCTGGACTACCGTGAGAGCGACATCGTGCGGGTCGACATCCTGGTCAACAAGGAGCCGGTCGACACGCTGGCCTATCTGGTTCACCGGGAGAAGGCGCGCAAGCGGGCGCTGCATTACTGCGAGCAGCTGTCCAAGACGATTCCCAAGCACCAGTTCAAGATCCCGATCCAGGGCGCGATCGGCGGTCGGATTATTGCTCGCACGACGATCAACGCCTACCGCAAGGACGTGGTCGCCAAGTGCTACGGTGGTGATGTCTCGCGCAAGCGAAAGTTGCTCGAGAAGCAGAAAAAGGGCAAGGAGAAGATGAAGCTGATCGGCTCGGTGCAGATTCCGCAGAAGGCGTTCGTCGCCGTGCTGCGCACCGACAATCAGGATGACTGAAGCCGCTGGGCTCTACCTCCACGTCCCTTTCTGCCGCCGCATCTGCCCCTACTGCGATTTCGCTGTTTGCACCGGCACGCCGGAGGCTCGGTCGCGCTACGTCGATAGCCTCCTTGCCGAGATCGCGCTCTACCGTGACCTCGACTGGACCTTCGACACAATCTACTTCGGCGGTGGTACGCCGTCGCTGCTCTCGAGCGAGCAGCTAGGGCGGATTATCGAGGGGCTGGACATCGACGGTGCGCAGATCTTTCTCGAGGCCAACCCCGAGGACGTGACGCAGGATCGTGTGGCCGATTGGCGGGCGCTCGGCGTCCGGACGCTGAGCCTCGGGGTCCAGTCGCTCGACGCGGAGGCGCTGAGGTTTCTGGGGCGTCAGCACGACCCCGAGGGTGCGCGCCGGGCGACCCGGGTCGCCCAGGCAGCCGGCTTCGACACCGTGTCGATCGATCTGATCTACGGCCGACCGGGCCAGAGTGCGCAGGCCTGGCGGCGCGAGCTGGGGCAGGTACTGGCGCTCGAGCCGCAGCATATCTCGTGCTATCAGCTCACGGTTCACGAGGGGACGCCGCTGGCTCGTCGTGCGTTGCCCGAGCTGCCCGAGGCGAGGCAGGCAGAGTTGTTCATCCTGACCCATCAGGCGTTGGGGGAGGCTGGGCTGGCGGCCTACGACGTGAGCAACTTCGCGGCCGCTCCAGCGCACCGCTCACGTCACAACGCCAAGTACTGGCGGCACGTGCGCTATCTCGGACTGGGTCCTGCGGCCCACTCGTTCGACGGTCGCAGACGCTGGTGGAATGCCCGAAGACTACCTGAGTACCGGGCGCTGCTGGCGAGAGGCCAGCGGCCAGTCGCTGGCCAGGAAACGCTCGATCGGGCGGCGCTGCGCCTCGAGGCCCTGATGCTGGGGCTGCGCACCGTCGAGGGTGTCGATCTCGGTATCGAATTCGTGACGCGCAATCGCGAGACGATCGAGCGGTGCATCGCCGACGGTCAGATGCGGCTGTCCGACACTCGTCTGGCCCTGACCACCGAGGGCTTGGTGATCGCGGACGGCCTGGCCGCCGCGCTGGAGATCTAACCTCCGCTGGTGGCCTTTCCGCTGGCCACCTCGATCCGGACCGTCTGCTCACCGATGGTGACCAGCCAGTGCGTTCGGCTGCGGGTGAACTGCACCCTTGCCGAGGACTGGGCACCGATCTGAAGGTGTTCAGCGGCTATCTTCCGGGCTTGCTCGCGGTAGAGTGCCGGTCGGAGATAGCAGGACAGCGCCATGTTGAGTCTGCGGCGGATCTCGGGGTCCTTGTTGTCGAGGTGGTCACGCAGTAGATGAGCCGCCTTCATTCCGAGCGCAGCGAGCTGCCGGGTTGCGCGTTCGCGCGAGGAGAATCTTCTGGCGCCAAGCTGTTCGACCAGTCGGTTGACGTGCCTGACGAGGTCGGGGTCGGAGGTCGGGCGTCGCTGTATCAGCTGGTGAAATTGTCTGGTGATGCTGGCCGCAGGCAGCGAGCCGACAATGGCTATGGCCGGTTTGCAGATTCTTGGGCGCCCGCCGATTACCCGGAAAGTGACCGGCAGTGCCGAGGGGACGTCCACCACCAGGTGGAACGTGCTCGCGTTCTTGGCTGCCCGGTCCGATCTGTACGCGCTTGCCCGGATCCAGACCTGTAGGGCGTGGCCGCCGGGGTCGATCACGCTGCGAAAGATACGGACTGGTTGGCCCGCCCCGCCGATGCCAGCCGGGACGGTCTGGTTGAACACGCCGTAGACCATATGTCGCTGGAAGTCCACGATCGGCGGCTGGACGCCGGGGGCGTGCTCCGCCCACAGTTTTTTCCAGGCTGCCTGGCTGCGCACCGCGACCAAGCGCTTGTCCTGGATCGCGGTCTGGGTGCCGGACCACTCCCTGACGAACTTGGTGGCAGGCGGGAATCCCCACTTGGCGGAGGCTACGGGCGTGAGCAGTCCAGCGAGGCAGATGACAGTGGCGAGTGTTCTCATGGTCAGTTGGAGCCGGCAGCGCACTGAAAAGTTCCCGAGAATCTGGCCCGGGCCGGATAGGATGCCGCCATGGCGCGACTCTACCTGCTCGGCTTGTTGATCTCTCTGCTCCCGGTGGCCTGGGCCGGTCCACCAGACGCAATTTTCATCGGGGGCAATATCCATACGCTCGATCCCCAGCGACCGCGGGCGGAGGCGATCGCGGTGGCGGGTGGCTGGATCGTCGATGTCGGCCGCACGGCGGATGTGCTGAGCGCGCGAGGCGACGAGACTCGTGTCATCCAGCTCGACGGCGCGACGGTCGTTCCAGGCCTGATCGATGCGCATGCTCATCTGGCCAGCCTGGGTAGCTTGCTGACGGGGCGGCTGGATCTGGTTCGAACCCGGAGTTACGACCAGCTGGTGGCGCGGGTCAAGCGAGAGACAGCGCGCCAGGGCAAGGGCCGCTGGATCCTCGGTGGGCGCTGGGACCAGGCCAACTGGGGACAGCAGAAGCTGCCGATCCACGACCGGCTGAGCGCGGCGACCCCCGAGCATCCCGTCTGGCTGATCCGGATCGACGGCCACGCCGGTCTGGCCAACAGGCGGGCGATGACGCTGGCCGGCATCACCGGCGAGACACCCGACCCGCCCGGTGGCCATATCGTTAAGGATGCCCGGGGAGAGCCGACCGGGGTGTTCGTCGACAAGGCGATGGGGTTGATCGCTCGTGCGGTCCGTGGTCGTGCCGGAAAGGGCCTCGCGACCCTGATGCTGGCGGCCCAGCAGCGCTGCCTGTCGGTCGGTCTGACCGGGGTGCACGACGCGGGGCTCTCACCCCATGAGGTGTGGGTGCTGCGTCAACTGGCTGACTCGGGGAAGCTGACCCTGAGGGTCTACGGCATGCTCACGCCCGATCCCTCCTACCTGAAGCAGAACAAACCACTGATCAATCACGCCGGCCATCGCCTGACCGTGCGGGCGGTCAAGTGCATGATCGACGGTGCGCTGGGCTCGCGCGGCGCCTGGCTGCTGGCACCCTACAGTGACCGACCGACCGATCACCGGGGCAAGCCATACATCGGGCTGCCGGTGCAGAGCACGGCGTTCATCCGGCGAGTCTGCGACGCGGCGCTGGCCAACGGCTACCAGGTCTGCACCCACGCGATCGGTGATCGAGGCAATCGGGAAGTGCTCGACCTCTACCAGGCGGCGCTGAAGCAGCGTCCCGTGGAGGACCACCGCTTCCGCATCGAGCACGCGCAGGTGATCGCGCTGGCCGACATTCCGCGGTTTGCCCAGCTCGGGGTGATCCCCTCGATGCAGCCGACACACGCTACCAGCGATATGCGCTGGGCCGAGGCGCGGCTGGGGCCCAAGCGGCTTGCCGGAGCCTACGCCTGGGCTCGTCTGCTGCGTGCGGGTAGCCGGATCGCCGCCGGCTCCGATTTTCCGGTCGAGAGCGAGAAGCCGCTCTGGGGGTTCTATGCCGCGGTCACTCGGCAGAACCACCAGGGACTGCCCAGCGGGGGGTGGCGTCCGCAGGAACGAATGACCCGGACCCAGGCGCTCCGCGCGTTCACGCTGGACGCGGCCTACGCCGCGTTCGAGGAGCAACAGAAAGGGAGTCTGAAGGTCGGCAAGCTGGCCGATTTTGTCGTCTTGTCGAAGGACATCATGACCTGCGACCCGGCCGATATCCTGCGGGCGACCTGTCGGATGACGGTGGTGGGTGGCCAGGTGGTCTACCGGGCTCGATGAAAAAGCGGCTGCCGATCGTCGCTCAGAGGTCGGCGTAGATCGCCATCACCGCGTCCGCGGTGCGCTCGATGCTGAACCGTTGGGCAGCCTCGCGTGCCGCCACGGCGGTGCTGCGATCGTCGAGCAGGTGCAGGACCGCTTCCGCGAGTGCCTGAGTGTCACGGGGCGAAACCAGCCAGCCGGTCCGCTGGTGCTCGATGATCTCTGTCGGGCCGCCGGCGTCGGCGGCCACCACCGGTGTGCCGGATGCCATCGCTTCGACGATCACCCGTCCGAACGGCTCGGGCTCGATCGAGGCGTGAACCAGCACGTCGAGGGTGCGCAGTCGGGGTGCGATCGGGCTGACGTGTCCCTCGAAGGACAGCACGTCGGCCAGCCCCAGGTCCTGCCCGCGTTGTTGAATTTCTTCGAAGTAGGTCATCTCGTTCTCGGCGAAGGCGACCTTGCCGATGATCTGGAAATGGACCTCGGGCCGTTCGTCGTGGATGCGGGCCGCTGCCTCGATGAACTCGGCCTGGCCCTTCCAGCGCGCGATCTGGGCCACGATCCCGACCGTCGGCTGGGGCCCTGGCTCGCGCGGACCCTCGTAGTCGCTCAGCCGGATTCCGTTGTAGACCACCTGCGCGCTGCCGATCGCCATCGCCTCGCCCACAGCACGCGAGATGACGGCAGTCCGTCGGGCCCAGTGCTCGGCGATGTGTCGCACCAGGGGGCGGAACGGGCCGCCGGTGATGATGTCGCGCAGATGGAGCACCTGGGGGATTCCGGTCAGCCGACCCGTCACGCCGCCGAGCACGTGAGCCTTCATCGAGTTGGTGTGCAGCAGGTCGGGTGCGATCTGGCGGACCGCTCGTGTCAGCGTCGCGATCGCCGGGATAGCCTTGAAGCTGGTCAGCCCTTTCTGGAGGGCGTCCAGGCCAAGTGTGCGGGGAATTCGCAGCAGGTCCTGCGGCAGGTCCAGCTGGTGCAGTGGGATGTCTCGCTGGCGGATCTCGTCGACCAGCGGACCGGGCTGACCGAGCAGGACCTCCGGTTTCACGCGGTCGCGGTCCAGGTGGTCGAGCAGGCCGAGCAGGCTCAGCTCCGCCCCGAGCAGCCGGCTCTCCAGGTCGATGTAGAGAACTTTCATGGCTAGAGGATCTGGGCCATGAAACGCTGGGTTCGGGGTTCGCTCGGGTCGTCGAATATCTTCTCCGGCGGGCCCTGCTCGACGATCTTGCCGTGGTCGATGAAGACCACGCAGTCGGCCACCTCGCGGGCAAATCCCATCTCGTGCGAGACGACCAACATCGTCATTCCCTCGGCCGCCAGTGTCTTCATCACACCGAGAACCTCGCCGACCATCTCGGAGTCGAGCGCGCTGGTCGGCTCGTCGAACAGCAGGATCTCGGGGTCCATTGCCAGCGCTCGGGCGATGGCTACGCGCTGCTGCTGGCCGCCGGAGAGTTGTCGCGGATAGACGTCCGCCTTCTCCGGAATGCCGACCTTGGCCAGCAACGCACGCGCCTTCTCCTCGGCCTCTTGGGCCGATCGCCGGCGGACGACCTGCTGGGCCAGCATCACGTTTTGCAGCACCGTCTTGTGCGGGAACAAGTTGAACTGCTGGAACACCATCCCCACCTCGGCGCGAAACTGATTGAGTGCGCTCTCCGAGTCCGGGAGCGTCTTGCCATTGATCTGGATCCGTCCGCCGGTCAAGCTTTCCAGCCCGTTGAGCGCGCGCAGCAGCGTACTCTTGCCCGACCCGGAGGGCCCGACGATCACCAGCACCTGGCCCCGGGACACCGACAGATCGACCCCGTCCAGCGCCTGGACGTCGCCGGGGAAGCGCTTGACTGCGGCGTGGACCTCAATCAGCGCGGGCAAGGTGTTTCTCCAGGACTCGGACCAGCAGCGACAGGGGAAAGGTGATCGACAGGTAGAGCACTGCAACCAGCAGCCAGGTCTCTAGCGAGAGGAAGTTCCAGCCGATCATGTCTCGCGCGCTCTTGACCAGCTCGACGACGCCGATCACCGAGAGCAGCGAGGAGTCCTTGACCAGGCTGATGAACTGGCCGGCGATCGCCGGCAGGCTGGTTCGGAGCGCCTGCGGGAGGATCACGTGGCGCATCGCCTGACCGCGTGAGAGGCCCAGTGCGCGGGCCGCCTCCATCTGCCCCTTGTCGACCGACTCGATTCCGCCACGGATGATCTCGGCCAGGTAGGCTCCGGCAAAGACCGAGAGCGCCAGACCGCCGAGGATGAAAGCGCGGTTGTCGGTCCACAGCTGGCCCAGCGGCTCGCTGAGAGGCTTGTCGAGGCCGGTGCCGATGATGTAGTAGGCGACGAAGATCTGTATCAGCAGCGGACTGTTGCGGACCAGTTCGACATACGCCCCGGCCCAGCGCCGCAGCCCCCAGTTGGGAGAGATGCGGGCCAGGCCGGCGAGGATGCCGACCGGCAGTGCGACAGCGATCGCGACCAGCGAGACCTTGAGGGTCAGCCACAAGCCGGTGAGCAGCGGCGGGCGCCCGTCTTCGTCCGGTGCGTAGACCGTCTTGAGCGCCTCGGGCCAGTTCCACTCATACGTCGTGTTGGCGATCCCGTACCAGAGCGGGTAGCCGATTGCCAGGGCAATCAGCAGAAAGACCGCTAGACCGGACAGGAAGCGGGTCAGACTATTTCCCCGGTACGTCCGACAGCCAGGGCATGTCGACGAAGTACGTCTGTTCGAGCTTGGCCAGCGAGCCGTTTTGCTTTAGCGCGTCCAGCGCCGCGTTCAAGGCGGCCAGCAGCTTGGGTGAGGTCTTGCGCACGGCGATGCCGAGCCCCTCCTCGGTGAATGGCTCGAGCAGCGCCACGGTGGTCTTCTTGTTGCGCATCGCGTAGATCGCGATGAACGGCTGATCGAAGACCATCGCCGCGGCCCGCCCCTGCTGGACCTCGATCGCTGCTTCGACCGCCTTGTCCAGCGGCTTGGTCCGGGCCAGCGGCATCAACCGGCGAACTGCTTTTTCGCCGGTGGTCCCGGCCTGGACCGTGATGGTCAGTCCCTTCTGGTTGAGGTCTTTGTAGGACTTGTACTTGTCCTTGTCCTTGCTGTTGATCAGCACGGACTGGCCGGTGTGATAGTAGGGTGTGGTGAAGTCGACGACCTTCTGGCGTTTCGCGTCGATCGACATGCCGGAGATGATGCAGTCCACCTTGCCGGTCCGCAGCGTGGGGATGATGCCGTCCCAGGCGACGTTCTTGAACTCTACCGCGACCCCCAGCTCCTGGGCCAGCAGCCGGGCCAGCTCGACGTCGTAGCCGATCAGCTTACCGCTGCTGGTCTTCATCTCGAACGGGAGGTAGCCCACCTCTTGAGCCACGATCAGCTTACCTCTCTGCTTGATCTGTGCCAGGTGGCTCGTTTCGGCCGAGTTGGTCTTCCCCGGCGTGTCTGGCTGCTTCCTGTTGCAGGCGGCCAGGCCCAGGGTGACCAGGCAGAGAAACAGCAGGGTTCGCAGACGGGGCGTCATGTTCGATCTCCTGTGCAATGGGGGAGGTAGATGGGCGGTTCTACCTCTATTTGCGTCTGGATTCAATATTCCCAGCTGTTAGGCTTCGCCCGTCGATAATCGAGCTGGGAACCGATGAGACCCACCCATACCCTGCCGTGCCCGACCGACGACGTCCGGGTCCTCTGTCGGGAGGCGATGGAGGCGCTGTAGTGGCTGCTGCCGAATTCGAGGGATTCACCGAATACGACTTCGATCTGTTCACCCGGGACAAGTGGCGCTCGGACAATTACAACGAGCCCCGGCTCAAGGTCCGCCGCAAGCTGGCCGCGGTGGCCAAGCGGCTCGAGCAGCGTTTCAAGGCGGACGGCGTGCCGCTGTCGCACAAGACCAGCCTGCACAACCCGTGCAAGTACAACGGCAAGAGCGTGCGCTCGATCAAGGCCTACTTCGCCCGCGACAAGAAGGCGCGGGCCGCGCTGAAGAAGATATTCGGCCCGGTGCTCGGCAAGGACCTCGACCCGCACTATCACAATACGCAGCTGTGGATCAAGGCGCAGGTGGACGGCATCGAGTTCAGCATGAGCATCCACCCGAGCTCCTGGTGGGACGGTGAGACATTCAAGCAGGTCTGTGGCACCCGTAACGGGCGCGCCGATCTGTGCGAGCTGCTGAGGCCGCTGCCGGACTACCATCTACAACTGCACGACTGGAAAAAGCTCTATCCGTGCCAGACCATTCAGCCGGACGAGCTGGCCGAGATCACCGGCAACTACAAGTCGGCCGAGCACTGGCTGCACTGCTATCGACTGATGCCGGCCGAGGCGGTGGTGGCGCAGGGCGCCGACTTCGTCGAGACGGCTTGCGAGGATCTGGCTCGTCTGGTCCCGGCGTACTTCTTCATCACCTGGTCGGCCGAGCGTAATTTCATCTTCGGCGCCAAGTAACGGTGATCGCCGGTCCAGCTGGGAGTAGACGTGCGGTCCCGTGTGTCGTGGTGCTTGCGGGATGTGCAACCGGTCAGCGCGCCGCTGTGATGAGCGTCACTCGCGCGAGCTTTCCCTTGCGTCGATAGCTCAGGACCACCGCCTGGCCGGGTTTGAGCGTTCTGATCAGTTGGGCGTAGGCGCGCAGGCTGTCGGTCGGTTTGCCGTCGAGGGCCACCAGCACGTCCCCGGACGCCAGCCCGGCCTTGGCCGCCGGCGAGCCGGGGACCACACCGCTGAGTCCCACGCCCTTGCCGCGATGAGCGAAGTCCGGAATAGTCCCCAGGCTGACCCGTCTGCCACCGGAAGGCCGTGGGGCTGTGGAGCGCTTGCCCGCGGTCGAAAGTGTCGAAGTCAGCGGCCGAGCGCGGGCGGCCAGGTATTCCACCGCCTGCCGGACCACGGTGGCGGTCTTGACCAGGCCAGCCAGATCGATCTTGTCGGCCGTGTCGCCCGGGCGGTGGTAGTCGGGGTGTGCGCCGCTGAACAGCTGGACGGCCGGGATCCTGGCTTCGTGAAACGCGACTTGATCGCTGCCTCCGGGGTCCTTGGCCACCAGCTGGGTCTCGATGCCGGTGACCCAGCCGATGCCGCGGAAGATGTGGACCCACTCGGTTGCGGTTCCGGAGCCCAGGACCATCAGCTTCCGCTGGCCCAGGCGCCCGACGGAGTCGAGGTTGATCGCCCCCAAGCAGCTGGCGCTCAGCTGCTTGACGAAATGGCGTGAGCCGAGCAGTCCGAGCTCCTCGCCCGAGAAGGCGACCAGCAAGACGGTGTTTTCCGGGCGCCAGCCTTTCCCCCACAGGCGAGCCAGCTCGAGCATCACCGCCACCCCGCTGGCGTTGTCGTCCGCGCCGGGATGGAAGCGACCGGTCTTGTCGGTGCCCAGATGATCGTAGTGCGCGCTGAGGATGACGATCCGGCGCTTCCACTCCGGCCGGCTGCCGGGCAGGACCGCGATGACGTTCTTGAGTTGCCCTTTGAGCTTGCCGGACGTCGCCGCCCAGCTCTGGAAGTAGCCGGCAGCACCTCCCGGGCGCAGGCCGGCCTTGCGGAATTCCTGGGCGATATAGCTGGCTGCGGCGTCCAATCCGCGGGTGCCGAATCCTCGGCCAGCGAGCTTGGCCGAGGCCAGATAGCGTACGTCGCGGCCCATCCTTGCGGCGTCGAACGCGGGAGGTAGTGTGGCCAGGGGCTTGCGAGGGTCCAGCCGGCCAGCGCCGGTGCGCTTCCCCTCGAAAGAGATCGAGGTGGGGGCGTCGATCACGTCCCACTGGCCCTTGGCCACGTTGGTCGGTGCGTCGCCGGAGAAGGCCAGATAGCTGTATTTGCCGTAGTGTGGAAGCTTGCGGGTCAAGCCGGGGATCGCCCTGGCATTGTCCGCGCCGATCCATGCCAGCGCCAGGCTGTCGTCACCCGGGTGTCGACCGACGACGACGGTGGCGTGCTCGGCGCGGCGCGCGGTCACGTCCCCCAGCCGCATCGTGTCTGCGTCGAAGCGCACACCGTGTTTGCGCAGCGTGGGGTGGATCTGATCCCGGAAGCGGTTTTTCCAGCCCAGCAGCCAGACGGTTTTGTCAGCCGGCAGCTGTGTCAGGTCGGCGTCGGAGACGATCTGAATTCCGCCGGACTGCGAGCTGACCCACGTTTGGGCCAGCTGGCGATAGGCTTCCCGCAGGGGCTCGGGAGCTGCGGAAGGCAGGACGATCACCGCCCGTGTCGCGCCAAAGGCCAGCGAGAGCGCGGGGGGGATCTCGCGCCGATCCAGCTTGCGAAAGAGGTCGAAGCGCGGGTCGAGGAGCAGCTTGACCGGCCGGGCATCGAAGGTCAGAGACACGGGCAGGCTCTTGCCGGTCATCGACAGTGTGGTCTCGAGGGGGTGCTGCTGACCCTCGATCCAGACGGCCAGCGGGACGCGCAGCTGGTAGGCTGGGCCTTGCTGGAGCTGGTCGATGCGAGCGGTGAGGACGAAGCGCTTGCCGCTCTGGCGGACGGTGGCCTCGCAGACCCTCAGCTGCGGTGCGCCCGCACGATCGACCCACTGGGCGAACTCTGCCTTGAGGTTCGATCCTGCAACCTCCGAGAAGGCAGCGCGCAGGTCATCGAATGAAGCTCTGCGGGCGTTCTGGGTGCGGTAGAACTGGCGTAGCCCCTGGACGAAGCGGGCATCTCCGAGACGCAGTCGGAGCATGTGGAACAACATCAGGCACTTTCCGTACCCGACCGCTTGAGTGGAGGCGCTGTGGCGCGACCGGAACTTCGACAGCGGGAAGTCCTTGCCGTTGGCCGCGTAGTCTGCGTATCCCTGGAGAGCGGTGCGCCGATAAGCGGCGGCCTGGCCCCGCTGCTCCTTGATCAGGTGGTCGGCCAGGTAGGCGGTCAAGCCCTCGCACCAGTTACCGGTCTGGTAGTCGACGAAGACCCCGTTGCCCCACCAGTTGTGCAGGATTTCATGGGGGTAGCTGCTGTGCAGGATGAAAGGCAGCCGAATGACCCGGGGCCCGAGCAGGGTGAACGAGGGCATGCCGTAGCCGGTCTCCCAGAAGTTCTCGACCAGAGCGAACTTGCGGTAGGGATAGGGACCGATCAGCTGGCGATACATCTCGATGTATTGCGCGGTGGCCTCCAGGTAGCGCTGGGCCAGCGCGGGGTCGGCTCGCCGCAGGAAGGCCATCGCCAGTACGGCACCGGCCTGGCGGGTGTATTCGTGAAACGCTCCGGCGATCAGGTAAATGTCATCCTGTGGCCTGGTCTCCTCCCAGCGGACGTGGCGCTCTCCGGAGCGTGTCGTCTGTCGGGTGCGTTGGCCCTGAGAGACGACATTCAGCGTTGCGGGGAGTCGAACGTCGAGCCGAAAGGTCAGCAGCTCGTCGCCAAAGCGGGGGAACCAGTACGTGGCGGCCGAGAGATAGGTGCCCCGAGTTGCGATCAGTCCGGGGGTTTGGCGGAAGCTGCGGGCGTACTCCTGACCTTGGTTCTTCAAGGAGTGGTGGATTTTTCCCGCGTAGCGCAAGGTGAACGAGAGCGCCCCTTTCGGCAGCTCGACACGATAGGTCTCTAGCGGGACGGCCGATTTGGTTTGTTGGATGAGAGTCAGGCGCACACCGGGGTCTGTGCAGCTCGGTGCCAGGCCCGCGTGGAGGCTGAAGCGCAGGTCCCCGGGCCACTTCGCGGGCAGGGTGACGTGGTCGGACACCGTCAAGCTGTTCTGGGTCGGCTGCAGTGTGACCTCGAGCCGGTGCGCGATGGTTCGCTCCTGGGCGTGAAGGTCCGGGATGCTGGCGACGCCCAGCAGCACAACGAGAAGGGGTTTGATCGAGGGCATCCCGCCAGAATACGGCATGGCGCGGGTTAATCCACGGCTCGGGTCAGCGACTGCCGCGCCGCCGTAGCAGATAGAGGTACTCGTCGGCGAGCTGATGGCCGCTCGGTTCGTGGATGCGGTTGAAGTCCTCCCAGGAGAGGGGGCGGGTGCCGAAGCGCAGATCGTCCTTCAGCGGGATCATTCGTTGCGTCGGCCGAGGCCAGAGGGCGGTGATCACTCTCTCGCCTAGAGAGCGGTGCCCGTCTTGCTCGATGAAGCCGACCCGCAGCCTGGTGGCCAGCACGTCATAGAACATCTGGCTGGGCGCCTGAGGGTCGTCGAGGCTGTGGTTGGGGTAGGCGCTCGCCAGGTAGCCCTCGATCTCTTCGCGCAGCACGTCCACGGCCGAGAGCTTGTAGAACACCGCCAGATGGTAGGCCAACGTGGCTTGCTGTTTCCGGGAGAGTGCCTCGAGCGCTCCGGAGGTCACCTCGGTGCTGCCGATCAACACGCCGTTCTTTTCTTCCATCAACAGCCGAAGCGCGAGTGGTGGGCCCTCGCGCGTGAAGGTCAGGGAGAAAGCGATGGTGTTGGCGGTGATCTCGACCGCGTGATGGCCGACCTCTACCTGACCATCAAATAGCTCGTGCCGACTGAGCGGCAAGAGCAGGTCGTAGGTCACAAAATGGGTCAGGTCGTCGAGGATGCGCTTGTGGTTGGCCGACAGCTGCCTCAGGGTCCGAGCGGCTCGCAGGGATTCTCCGGCTTGTACCAGGGCCTGACGTCTCTTGCGGAACAGCTGCGGGATAGTGCCCGAGTGAAAACCCAGGCGTAGATAGGCTGCGATCGTCTCACCGTGGGCGCCGACCGGGATCGGGTGGATCTGCGGCCGGGCGTTGCTGCGGTAGAGCTTCCAGTTCTCCTTGAGTTCCCAGAACAGGAACCCGAAAATGCCGGTCGAGAAAAAAGTGAATGCGCCACCGACCCAGATGGCGCTCCGCCGGGGCAATAGCAGCCCGAAGAGGGTGATGGTCGCCTGCTGAATTCGCACGTAATAGGGCAGGATGAGCTTGTAGCTGATCGACACCGCCGGGAACTTGAGCGGATTGATCTGTGGCTCCAGGAAGAGCAGCACGTAGCAACGCGTCACGTAGTAGAACGGAAACCAAAGCAGGCCGCCCAGTGCCTTGAGCGCCAGCGGGCCGCCGCCAGGGACCAGCCGTAGCGCCGAGGTGACGCGGTAGTTGAGCCGTTCGAGCTGGCGGACCGTTGCCCGAGACACCCCTATGATCAGATAGTAAAGGCGAAGCAGCAGGCCCTGGCCGATGGCCTCGACCATTGCGTTGCCGCAGTCGGCGACCACGCCGCCGACGAACACCCCGATCGATGTGCAGCTCAGCAAGAGCCAGAACAGGTAGCAGCAAGCGGCAGCTAGCGTGGTGCCTGTCACGTATTGCGGGGCGCCGGCGAGCAAGGGTTCGTTGCTGAATAGCAGGGGCCGCGTCAGGTACAGTAGCGGCAGTGAGACGGCCGTGCCCAGTCCGGGGTAGATCAGCACGCTCTTGACGATACGAGGCGCCGCGACAGCGCCGCGAGCGAGTAGCCTGTAGAGCAGCCTCAGTGGGCGCCAGCAGATCAGTGTTAGCGCGGCTCGTAGCGGGCGGACATGGATCAGCAGGCCCAGTGTGAACCCAAGGATCGCCAGCAATCTGGGGTCACGCAGGTCGGGTAGCGGCAGGACGTGGGCCAGCCCCATCTGCAGCAGAACCATCAGTGTGGCGGCGGCGGTGAATGGAAGCAGCAGTGCGCGGACCAGGATCCGGCCGATCGAGGTGCCGAAGCCCAGGGTCGTGGGGAGCTGAAACAGCTTCAGATAGAGCTCGCCGCGATGATGGGTCCCCGGTAGGCGCTGGCCGAGTTCCCGGTCGAGCTGGGTCAGGTGGTTGCCGCGGAACATGTCCCAGATCCGCCAGTCGGCCAGCTTCAGGTTGTTGCGGCTGAGGGCGTCCCTCAGGGTCGAGTAGTGGCTGTCGCCACGCAGGACGATCTCGTTCTGAAGTTCTCTTTGCAGCTTGAGGTAGGCGATCTGTTCTCGAGGTGTCGCTGGCAGGAAGCCGATGGTCTCGAACGCCTCGTCGAGTACCGGTCCGAGCGCCGCTCGGAATTCGCGTTCGGCGTTGTGGCATGCCTGTCCGATCACGGCGGTATAGGAATCCAGTACATCGGCGGGCAGGGGAAGCTGGGCTGCCTTGCTCCGCGCTCGGCGCAGGTGCTCCAGCCGCCGGATGCGTCCGCGATGGGGCAGCTCGATCGTCAATGGGGCGCGCCCCAACGAAGCCAGCCAGCCGCGCAGATCGAATCCACGGACCGTCTGCTGGCCCTTCTGGTTACTGCGCTCGAGCTCGAGCAGCAGATCGGAGGTCACCCCGTGGTCGTGGAAGCTCATCCGGTGAACCAGGTAGTCGATCAGTCGCTCCAGTTCCTTGCGAGGCTCGGGGCCAAGGGTGAAGCTCCCGGCCAGCTGGTCGCAGAACGGTGAAATCAGTGCCTGGTAGGCCGCGTTCAACTGGTCGGTGACCTGGTCGGCTTCGGGCAGGTCAGTCCGGTTGCAGACCGAGGCCAGCAGCCGGCCCGCTCGGCGATGGGCGATCATCGATCGAGCCAGGTTGGTCTTGCGTTGATAGCGTCGGGCGTTTTCGTGGTTGAGGCGAAAGCGGGCCAGACGGAAGCGATCTGCAACGCTCTCGGCGAGCGGCGAGGAGAGCTCTAGCCGACGTGCGCTCCATTCGATCAGCCAGCCACCGAACAGGCCGTAAAGCAGCCACTGGCGCAGGCGGCTGGCTCTCCTCGAGTGTTCTTGTTCGAGGATTGCGAGGAAGCGTTGAAGGGTGGCTCGGGTCACCGATCTGCGCAGTGGGCTGTCCCGGTCCTCGACGATTGCATGGCTGCTACGGAACGCCAGCTGCAGCCGTTGCCAGCGCGTGGAGCCGCTGTACTGTTCGCCGAACATTTCACCCAGCACGCGGTCGATGATCAGCAGCTGGCCGAGCTCCAGGTCGAGGCCCAGCTTGACCGCCAGGTTACGGAGCGACTGAAAGTCCAGCTTGCCGAAGATGCCACCGGGCTGAATCAGGCGCTCGGTCACACGGTGTACCAGGTTCTGGATCGCCAGCTGTTCGCCCCGGGCGCCTTGCCGGATGGCAGCGGACAGCAGCGGGTGCGCGAGCACCTGTCGCGCACGGTGTGCGGCATCGAGTAGCTTCTCGTCCTCGTATTTTCGCTGACGCAGGCCTTGCTTGGCGCTGAGCACCAGCTCCTGGATCGACGGTGTCCCGGGTAGGCGGCTGCTCCGCAGTGCCTGATCAGGATCGCTCCCGATCAGCTCGAGGGCGTTCTCGACCCCTTCGTCGTGCCCCTTGAGCGATGGGAAGAGGCTGTGCAGTTCGAGCGGGCTGAAATACCGTAGCTGTAGGTAATACGCACCGAATTCGAAGAGGACCTCCATGTCGTCGGAGCGGTCGAGCAGTCGCTGTTCGCCAGCCAGCACGTCACGGATCTCTTCGAACCGAACCGCTCCGATCAACTGGATGCACCGCCGCATCAGCAGCTCGTTGAATTGGCTGTCACGTCGGCGAGCTTGACTCTGCATGGCGACGGCTCGGTGGAAGCACGCGCTCCAGAGCCGCAGAGCGAAGTAGGACAGGTTGTGTTTGTTGCGCAAGCCGCGGGCGGGCATCGCTAGCAAGGTCACATTGGGTTTGGGTACCCGCGACCAATCGATCTGCTCGTGATGCCTGATGTCGTAGCGTTGCAGGCACTCCGCGAATTCTCCGGTCGGCAGCGAGTAGCATTCGGGGTGGGGGACCGCGGCAAGCACCGAGCGGATCCCCAGATGCAATCGCACGACCCAGCGCAGCTTGCGTGGATCGAGCAGGAATATGCCAGACGCCGGGGCATGAAACGCCTCGGTCAGCTCGGTCAGGCTGACCCGACCGGCAAATGCCTCGTTAGGCGCCTGCTTGCTGGCCATCCGCGTGATGCTGACCGACGGCTTGCTCACCTTGCTCACGGCCCCCAGAGTACCATCATCCGGCCCCTCGGGTCTGGTCTGGTGCTGCTAAGCGGTCTCCTGAGCGTTGCCGCTTCCCGCTCTGGAGCGTCGCTTCTTTTCGGGTCTTCCCGAAAAGAGCAAACAGAACAGCACCAGCAGCAGGCTCAGCCCGCTGAGAAACTCGACCTCGGGGTAGTACGTCATGGAGGTCAGCTGGCCCAGCAGGTCGGGTTCGAGGTGGACCACGCGGATGCACTGCAAGGCGAGAAAAGCGCTGGTCACACCGAGCCAGAATGTCTTCCAGCGCCGTCGGATCTGAAACAGGCGCCAGAATCCGACAAACATGTAGAGCGCGAAGATGAACGCCAGCAGTCCGGCGATCAGCGGCACGTACGATGTGATCGTGGGAGCGTAGGTGGCCCTCTCTACGCTATCCCCCAGGCGAGCGATCTGCCCCGCGGCGGGCCAGCCCTTGCTGGCATACTTTCTCAGTAGTGGGACGAAAACTTCGCGAGAGGCTACTTGAAGGGAGATCTGTGCATAGTTGTCCGCTCGCCGAGGGAGCCTGCTGAGCTGCTCGGGAGGTACCAGCGAGAGTCGTTGGCGGGCGCGACACGCCACGTAGCTATACGGGAACTCCTCGATGACCCGCAGATAGGTGGCGTGAGCTTGCTGCGGACTGTGGTTGGCGAGGTGGTCACGCGACTTGTCGAACTCGCGCCGCGCGGACATCTCATAGGCCATGATCGTCAGGTCTGCGCAGACGAATATGGCCAGAAAGACCACGAAAAAGAGCACCTTGGCCCCCTTGCGTGATTTCTTCGGTGGGCGTTTCTTGCGCGGTTTCGGCTGCCCGGTGGCGTCGTTGACGCTCATCGATCAGATCAAACTACGAAACGAGCGAAACAGCAACTCGCAATCACTTGGCCTTCTTGGGGGACTTCTGGTCCGCTTGCTTGCCCTCGCGAGCTTTTTCCTCTTCTCGTGGGTCGCCGTACTCCCTCAGCAGCTTGTCCAGCCAGCGCTCGGCCTGAGCGTCCATCCGAACGATCTTCAGGTGGCGGTGGTAGTGGTGTATCGCCTGGTGCTTCTGGCGTTTTTCGGGGTAGAGCGCCAGCAGGAAGGCCAGCTTCTTGTGCGCCTTCGGGTGGTTGCGGTCGACCTCGATCGCGCGCCGATAGTCGTCCATCGCTTTGGTCAAGTTCTGCCTGGCGGCCAGGTCTTCGTTCCACATCCCGCGGTAGCACTCGCCGCGATTGTAAAAGGCCGATGCGTACATCCGATGTAGTTCGATCGCCTCGGTCAGGTCCTCGATCGCATCTCCCCAGTTCTTTTCGCGTGCGTGGTTCGTGCCGCGCCTGAAGCGGGCGCGTGCGTGCTTCGGGTTGATCTCGAGGATCTCGCCATAGACAGAGCGTGCCCCGCTGTAGTCGCGATCGCGTTCCTGAAGGTCTGCCTTCTTGAATAGTTCGCGGAGCTCCAGCTGTTTCTCGGCTTCGGTCGTAGCGCAGCCCACGAGCAGCGTAAGCATCGTGAGCACGCACAGCAGGCGTGTCATTTCTCTAGTCATCCAACAGGTCGATGGGGAGCTTGGGAATCGAGCGTCGCAGGATTGGCTGGGAGTCGATCATGCGCAGGTTGGCGATCTCGAAGGAGGTGATGTCGCGTAGTTCGTCTGCCTGGTTGATCACGTAGGGCGTGACGAAGATCATCAGCTCGACCTTCTTCGTCTCGGCCACACGACTGCCGAACAGGAAACCGAGGAGCGGGATGTCGCCGAGGATCGGGATCTTCGAGCTGGACTCCCGCGTACGGTCCATGATCATCCCGCCCAGCACGATCGTCTGGCCATCGCGGACGGTGATCGTCGTCGAGGCCGTGTTCTTGATGAAGACCGGACTGGAGACGCCCTCGGTGATCTGCACCGCTTGCGATTCCGGTGCGATCTCCGAAACCTCCGGTTCGACGAGCATCTTGACCAGCCCCCTGGGGTTGATCGTCGGCGTGACCTTGAGGATGATACCGACATCACGGTACTGGATCGTGTTCAGCGTCATGCCTTCGTTTGTCAGCCGGGTGTTGGTCACGTAGGGCACTTCCTGGCCGATATTGATCGAGGCCGACTCCGTGTCCTGGACCAGGATCCGAGGCGCCGAGAGGACATGTAGCTTGCCGTCCTTGCGCAGCGCGCGCAGCAGGACCTCGAAGTCCTTGCGCACGTGCTTGTACTGAAACGCACCGGGGGCGCGCTCGGGGACATCGAAGTCGCTGCTATAGGTGGACGTCTTCTCGCCGCTCTCGAGTCCCTCTCCTTCCTTCTTGATGTCGGTGAAGGTGAACTCGGTGCCCATTTCGGTCGTGCCGTCGAGGTCGACCTCGACGATGTAAGCGCGGACCAGCACCTGGGGCCGCTCGGCGTCCAGCTCCGCCACGAGCCGCTTGATCGTCTCGAAGTTGCGGCTTGCGGTGACGAAGACCAGCGAGTTGGAGCCGGTGTCCGACTCGACCTTGACGTTGCCGCTCAGGATGCCGACCTTGGCCGAGAGGTTGGTCGCCGTGGTGCGCTGGTTGCGCTGGTTGCGCTGGTTGCCTCTTCCGCCGCTGCTCGACGAGCTGTCGCTGAACAGGTTGTTGAGGAGAGTGCGCAGCTCGTCCGACTTGGCGTTCTGCAGCTTGACCACCAGCGTGCTCTCGGTGTCGGAGTTGTCGGCGTCCAGCTTCTTGACGATTCTCTCGACCGATTCGAAGTCCGCCTTGCTGGCAGTGATGATCAGCGAGTTGGTGCGCTTGTCGGCCGAGACGCGAACCTTGTCCGTCGTACTGACGCCGGCATTACCCTGCTGGCCAGCCCGGCCCTGCTGGCCGCGTCCGCCCCGGCCCTGCTGGCCGCGCCCGCCTCGGCCTTGCTGGCCGCGCTGCTGGAAAGCGCCTCGCTGTCCTTGTGTCGCGCTCCTGCTGTTTTCTTCCAGGTCGAACACTTCTTCGAGTGTATCCTTCAGCTCCTCGGCGTCTGCGTTCTGCAGGGTGTAGATCCGGACTTCCTGATCGAGGATCTGACTGTCCAGCCCGCGAATCAGGCTGCCGATCAACTCCTGGTTCTCCTTGCTGGCAGCCACGACGACTGAGTTGGTTCGCTCGTCCGGCGTGACCTTGATCGTCTGCTGCGGACTCGAGCTTCCCTTCTTCTGGTTCTGGGAGGCCATCATCTGCATCATCCGGCCCCAGCGCCCTCCACCGCGATTGCCTTGATTGCCGCTGTTCTGCTGCTGACCACTGCCCTCGAAGACCTGCTCGATGATCTGTCCGACACTGGTCGCTTCGGCGTTGGCCAGTGGGTAAATCCGAATGACCAGCAGCTCGGAGACGGGTTCGTCGAGTTCCTCGATCAGCTTGTCGATCTGCTTCATCGTGTTTTCGGAGGCGGTCACGATCAGCGTGTTGGTCCGCTCCTCGACGGTGGTGCGCACGACCTGACTGGCCAGCGCCGCGCCACTGCCACCGCCACTGCCGCCGCCGCCCCACATGGAGCGCATCATGTTCATCCAGCCGCCGCCGCGTCCGCCGCCGCGTCCGCCGCCGCGTCCGCCGCCGCCGGATGACCTGCCGCTTGCCTGTGGTGCCTGGATCGGAGCGAACAGCTGGTCGATGGCGGCGGCCAGCTCGGTGGCCCCGGCGTGCTTGAGCCGGAAGAGCTTTACCTTGAGCACCTCTTGAACGGCTTGGTCCAGCTGCTTGATGATCGTCAGGAAGCGCTTGACGTTCGACTCGGTGTCGGTCAGCAGGATGACGTTGGCCCGGGTGTTGAGCAGGAACTGGCCCGTCTTGGAGGTGATGTCGTTGAGTTCCTTTTTGATCTGGTTGGCGTCGAGGAACTGCAGCGGGATCACCTGGGTGATGATATTGTCACCGTGCTTCAGCTTGTCGGGGTCGGAGCCGTAGCGGATCGAATGGTTGAGCCGCTTGGCATCCTCGAGCGTGACGACCTTGATCACGTCGCCGATCTGCACGGCGGCGACGTTGTAGCGAATCAGCGCTGAATTGAGGAAGGCGATTGCACGATTGCGCGGCACCGGGCGGTCGCTGACCGCGGTCAGCTTGCCTTCGACGGTCGCCTCCTTGATGAAGGTCAGCTTGAAGGTCTCCGCCATCGCCGTGAGCACGAGATCGAGATCGGTGTTCTTGAAGTTGAAGGTCATCTGGAGTTGCTCGTTGCTTTCCTGAGCCAGAGCGCTGGGGCTGGCCAGCAGCAGTGCGAGCAGGAGTGCCAGTAGAGTCGTCCGGCGTCGGGGGCTCATTTTTTGCCTTTCTTGTTCATCCGCTCCCGCTTTTCTCGGGACTTGCGTGCTCGCTCGCGTAGACGCTTGAGCACGTCTTCTCGTTTCGACGGGGAGAGTGTGGGGAGCGACTTGGCCTTCGGCGCCTTGCCGTCTCGATTGCGCCCGCTAGAGCGGGAACCGGAGGAGGTGCTCTTCCGGGACGACGTTTGTCCGGTGACGTCCCCCTCGAAGGTATCGCCGATCAGCACTTCACTGTCTTTTTTGGTCTTCTTGTTGGTCAGGCCGAGCCGATCGAAGAGGATGACCTTGATCTCGTAGAGGCCGATCTTCTCGCCTGCTCGGAGCAGGAGCTTCTTGTCGCCATCCACCGTTTCGACCGTTGCATAGTAGACGTTGGCGCCGTTGTCGAAGATCGTGCCCGTGAACCAGAGCTCCTCGCGAACGTCCGTCACCACCTTCTTTTTAGGGGCCTCTGGCTTGCGGGGCTTGACCCGAGCCGGGGGCTTGGGCCTCCATGGGGCGAACAGGTTCTTCTTCACAATCAGCTTGACCGCCTCTTGGTGGTCGCGCGGTGGTGTCTGCTGGCCCTCGACTGTGGCAGCCAGAGTCAGGGCCACCAGCAGCGAGGCGAGTGTCCAAGACCGTCGGGTCATTTCTTTTCTCCAGTCTCTGCGACCAAAGTGGAGACGCTCATGCTGACCTGAAAGCGTCCGCTCTTCTGTGGGGTGATCGACACGTTCTCGGCGCGCAGGAAGTCCTTCATGTTGTCCATGCTGGCGAGCAGATTGGCCAGCGACTGTAGGTTGCACTCCAGGTTGAACTGGTAGGGAACGCGGCGCGCATCGACCCGCTTGAGCTTCTCGCCGTACCCTTTCGAGTGGCTCTTCTGGGTGACGCCTTTCTTGCGCAGGTTGGCCTGGAAGTTCTTGTAGAACTGGTCCGCGTCGGCGCTGGCCAGCCGTCCCTTGAGGGTCTTCCAGCGCTGTCGATACTGCTTGTTGACGCGATTCTGTTCTTCAAGTGCCTTGACGTCGTTGTCGACATCCGCTTGCTCGGCCGTCAGTTGAGTGTAACGCTTCCAGGCAGGACTGACCCCCGTGGTGTAGATCAATCCGAGCCCCACAATCAGCAGGGTCCAGAAGGCCAGTGCTTTCTCTCGCTTGGAGTAGCTCATTTCTTACCTCCCAGTTCCTGTTGCTGCAGCTCGATCTGGATCGTGAAGCTATAGACGAACTGGCTGCGGCTTCGCCGGCCCTTTCCCGAGTCCTTCAGGTCCGCCTTGAACATCTGCTCCTTGTTCAGCAGGTCCGCCACGCCGGCGCAGTCCTTACTCGTCCGGGCCACGCCGCGCAGAATCAGGGTCCCCCTGTCGCGGAACTGGATGTGCGTCAGATATGCGCGTTTGGTGTCGATTCGTCGGGAAAGGTGTTCGAGAACCTCGATCCATGGGGTGCGGGACTCTCTCCAGGGGCCGATCTCTTGCACCTTGTCACGGTAAACCTTGTAACCCTTGGCTGTCTCGGCGTAGTCCCGGCGCAGTCTCTTGATCGTGTCGATCTTCTCGGACATCTGGGCGAAGTGGATCGGTGGCACGACGTACAACGAAATCAACGCGAGGCCGCCCAGGATCATCGCGACCAGCTTGCGGTCCAGCTGCAGCCAGTCGAGCAGGCCCTTGGCCGGCGGTATGAAGTCGATCTCGTCCGCCCCGGTCAGGTAGGAGGCGGCCGCTCCGGTGGCGGTGGCGTAGATGTGGTCGCCGTCGAAGGTCTCGGACGTGGTGAACTGTCCGGATTTGAATGGGTGAAGGGGTTCGATCGGCACGTCGAATCGGGTGGCCAGCAGCTCAGAGATGCCGCTCGGGCCGGCTCCGTGATCTGCTAGATAGATCGTTTCGATCGGGTCTTTTCCGCCGTGGAAGCTGGTGAACGTCCTGGCCACCTCGTCCAGGAATGCGCGGTTTCCTTCGCTCTCTGGCCCGGCTTGGGGGTCGACCCGGTTGAGTCCCGCCGAGGCGCTGCGGGAGAGCAACGACTCGGTTCCGTTGAGAACCGCGATCTCGGTCATGGTCTGTCCGACCGAGACCAGTCCTTGTGGCATGCCTGGTACGAAGCCCTCCGTCAGCTGGAAGGCCTGGATCGCGTAGAGTGCGCTGACGCCCGCACCCACGGGTTCCAGGCCAGCCGACTCGAGTACGCTGAACTGGCCCTCCAGCCTGTCGCTCTTGACGAAGGCGGTCAGTACTCGCTGCGTGTCGTTCTCGCGGGCCAGGACACGCAAACCCATTGCCATCTGCTCGATCGGGAAGGGCAGCTCGCGCTCCATCTTGAGTTCGGCCATCTGACGCAGCTCGGCTTCGGTTCCGCCAGGCAACTCCAGCTCTCTCAGGATCACCCGGTCTCTCGGCAGGGAGACGACCACATGACGCGTGGAGATGCCCGCTTCGTCGAGCGCGGCGCGAAGGGCCTGTCCTCGTTTGCGGAGCACCTTGTCTCTCTCGTCCGTGGGAGTGTCTTCGAACAGAACCTGTAGCTGAGCCAGCCGGTTCAGCCGGCTGCCTTGACGCGCCAGGTGCACGACGCGCGCTTCGGTATCCGTTAGCTCGAGGCCCAGCACGGGCGTGTTGCCGCGGAATGTCTTGTAAGTTGCCATTATTTCTCCGGTAACCGCAGAGGACCGTACCGGTGGAGATCCCGTTGATGCAGGATGCGGAACGTGTCTTCCGATCGATCGACCACGTACCAGCGGCGGGCGAAGGCGGTGCCCCCCTCGACCCAGCCCTGGACCTGAAAACGATACTGGAAACTTCGCACCGTCACCAGGTTCGCGATTTTCTTGAAGGTGTCGTAACCCAGTTCGGTGATCAGCCAGGCCAGGGTGTCCAGGCCTTCTGTCTTGTCTGAGCGAAAAGCGATCAGCTTTTCCGTCTCTTCCTCGTCCAGGTCGAGCGCCAGCAGCACTTCGCGTGGCGCGGTGACGACATTGACCCGTCCGGTCTGGTACTCGCCCTTGTTGACCGTAATGTAGTCGATCACCTTCAGCAAGTCATCGGTGCTGATGTTATTGACCTTGGTCAGGTCCGCGATCGAGCTATAAGGCCGGCTGTTGGGGATGCGCTGGAGTTGTTCCTGTGTCAGCTTGCCCAGCAGTGGAGCCAGCTCCTCCGCCTCCGCGGAGTTGATGTTGACTCGTGCCTCGCCGTCGGGATCCAGGTCCTTTTCGTAGGAGTACAGCGTCAGGAAGCGCCAGATCCCAGGGGCCAGCTCGCCGTTGCCGTCATCGTCCGGCCGGGTCTGGCCTCCATCGTCCTCATTCTTGTCCAGCCGGCCGTTGAGGTTCCAGTCCTCCCCGTACAGCAGCAGCGGGTCGACTCCCTTGACATAGAGTAGCTCGCCCAGCGTCTCGAACTCCTGGTTCTTGGGTTCGTAAGCTCTCTTGAGCAGCGCGTAGAATTCGTTCTCGGCACCCCCCTCACCGGAGGTCTCTCCGTCTTCGTCCCGCCAATCGATGATCGCCTCTGCCGCCTCTTCGGTCATACCGGGAATCTGGATCAACTGCTCCTTGGTCGCCACCATCAGGTTCAGTCGAGAGGCCTCGTCAGACAGGCCATAGCGCAGCTCCTTTTTTTCCACGTCATAGCTGAGGACCGCGGCGAAGTGTTTCTCGTCGACCTCGATCTGGGTCAGGTCATCCGGGTTGTCGGCCCATGGCTGAAGCTGGCCAGGTCCGGATTGGTTGTCCTCCTGTTGCAAATAGGCTGCAACGCGGTCGACCGCGCTCTCGCAGGCCAGCAGGGCTCGATAGCGGCTGGCGGCATGGCCCGATGCGGCACCTTGAACCGCGGCTTCCCGGAGAAACAGCACCCCCCAGAGCGAGAGCAGGATCACCAGCCAGGAGATGACGATCAGCGCAATGCCCCGTTGGCCCAGAACCCTATTCACCGCTACCCTCACTTTCTTCCTCGTCCAGGGTCGGCATCCCGTCGATCGGCAGGCGGATCAGAGTGTAGAACTTTCCACGCCCGAAATAGCGGGCTCCCTCTTCTTCCTGATCTCGTGCCTCGATAATCGTCTTGTCGGTCTGTTCCTGGTATCCCAGATCGATCTCGAGCTGGAGCTCGACCACCCGGGGCCGCTTCTCGGTCTGCTTGGAGTCCCAGGTGTCGGCCCAGTCTCCCTTGCCGCTGCCGTAGCGCAGCGAGAAAGAGGTGACCTCGGGGGCCAGTAGCCGGTCGCGCCAGATCTCCTCCTCGTCGGTGGCGAGGGTGGTCAGCAGCAGTTTTTCTCGTCGGTACAGGCCGACCTCGTCGGTGGTCGGGTCGAGGTCGAGGCGGTACTCCACCTCCGCCAGGTTGGTGCGGCGCAGGAGCTCCTGGTCGTTGCTGTTCCAGTCCAGGCCGAAGTCGATCCGGCCGGCGCTGGTGACGAACTGTACCTTGTCCGCGTCGCCCAGATTTTCGGAGAGATCGGTGCCCAGAAAGCCGGTGCTTTCGTGGTAGCGCGAGGTGGTCAGCACACAGCCTTGCAGGTCACGAGTTAGCTGGCGGATGATCAGCTTGGCCAGCCGGTCCACCTCGCCCAGCTGGGCCGCCTCTTTCTGTGCCCTGCTGGCAGACCACAGCAGGCCGGTGATCCCGGCCATCAGCGTGGCGAACATGCCGAGGGTGATCAACAACTCGATCAGCGTGAAGCCGACTGTGTGCGTCCGCCTCATCGGTCTTCCTCCTCTGCGGAGGTGTCCATCATCAACCGGGTGCCTTCTAGCGAATTCTCGCCAGCCCCGGCCGGCCAGAAGACTGAGACGGTGACCTTGTGCAGGGCCTGGTCCTCCGCGTAGCTTTCGCTCGTGACCTCGTAACGGATCTGAGCGAATCCCTCCTCCTCGAAATCGCCGTCGGAGTCCTCGTTCATCGGGATCGCTCCGGCCTTCAGCTTGACGAACACGGTTTCCAGGAACTGCAGGCCTTGGGCCTCCCGGTGGGCCTGGCTTGAGAATCGTGTCGCCAGGCCGATCGCCTGGATCAGCACGACCATCACTGTGCCGAGCAGGATGCTCGATATCAGCATTTCCACGAGCGTCAGGCCTCGATCAGCGTGTCGCATTCCGCTTCTCCGCCTCCTCTTCTCGGGAGGCTTGGCTCAGAACGCGGACGCGACCGCTGTTCTCGATCCGCAAGTAGAAGGGTTGCTCCTCCTCTTTGGTCGAAGCGATCTTGATCTCGACGACGCGCGCATCGTCGCCGCCTTGATCCTCGTCGCCGATGTCGTAGACGTGGTGCGGGCCATCCGGCTCGAAGCGGATGGCCAGCTCCCCTTCCCCTTCAGCGCTGAGGCCGTCGAACTCCTCGCGCAGGTCCTCCTCGTCAGGGTCGAGCACGCAACTCACCCAGCGCAGCGAGCTGTGGAGTGTGCGCGACTGAGTCCAGGAGAGGCCAGGATTGCTCCACTCTCCGGGTTTGTCCAGGGCGTCTGCCTCTTCCTCGGCACGCAGCTTGGGTGTTGTGCCGAAGGTCAGCACCACCCGCTGCTGCAGGCCGGTCAGAGCCGCGCGGTCGCGGGCTAGCCGCAGAGTTGCGGCCAGGTCGCGTGCCGTGACCGTCATCCTATCGCTGGTGATGCCAGCGCCGAGCCTGACACCGGCGATTGCCGCCAGACTGCCCAGGATCAGGATCACGAGCACCAGCTCAAGCAGTGAAAACCCGCTGTTAGTTCTGCTGGGCATCCGTGGTCCAGTTGGCGATGTCGTCGTCGCCGCCCTCGCGGCCGTCCGGGCCGTAGCTCCAGAGGTCGTAGCCCTTCTTGTTGTGGTCGCCCGGCTGTTTGTACTGGTACTCGTTGCCCCAGGGGTCGGTCGGTATCTTGTCCGACTTGAGGTACGGCCCCTTCCAGGTCTTGAGTTCGCCGGGAGCGGTGAGCAGCGACGTAAGTCCCTCGTCAGTCGTTGGATAGGCGTCGCTGTGCATCTCGTAGCGGTCCAGTGCCGTTCCCAGCTGCTTTATCTGGGTGGAGGTGCTCGTGATCTTGGCCGCTCGGCCTTCGCCCGCCAGCCGGGGTACGACGATCGCGGCCAGCGTGCCGAGAATCACCAGCACCAACAAGAGCTCGATCAGCGTGAAGCCGGCTCGTCTCTTTCTGCGGTTCATGTTCATGCTCCTAAGAAATCCTGATTGCTTTCGAGAGGGTGAAGATCGGCAGCAGCATCGCCACGACGATGAACCCGACGATCGAAGCGAGCAGGCAGATCATCATCGGTTCGAACGCCGTAACGAAGGCCTTGACCGCTCGGTCGACGGCGACCTCATATCCGTCGGCCATGTTGACCAGTATCGACTCGAGATTGCCGGACTCCTCGCCGACCCCGATTCGCCCACGGAAGCTCGCCGGGTAGATGTTCTCCTCCGCGACCGCCTCGCCGATCTTGGAGCCTTCCTGGACCCTGGACCGGATGCGGTCGAGGGACTCCTCGTAGACCGAATTAGCCGTGGCGCGTCCGGAGATTTCCAGCGCGCGCAGCACCGGGACCCCACTGCCCATCAGCGTACCTAGTGTTCGGGAAAGCCGCGAGAGCGCCGCCTGGGTTGCGATGGTGCGCACCAGCGGGATCTTGAGCGCCAGGACGTCCGAGAGCCTCTTTCCTCGGTCGCTCTGGATCAACTGGACGGTGAGCGCGATGGCCAGAACCAGGCAGATCAGCAGCGCGGGCCACCAGTCCGACATGAACGTGCTGATGCTGAGTAAGATCAGGGTCGGTTTGGGAAGGGTCGCACCCATATCGGCGAACAACTGGCTGAACCGGGGGATGAAGAAGGTCAGCAGGTAGATCACCGTGGCACTGCCCAGCAACCCGAGGATCGCCGGATAGACCAGCGCCTCCTTGATCTTGCCGGCCAGCTCTTCTCTTTTCTCACGGAAGGTCGCCACCCGCTCGAGCACCTCGGCGAGGAATCCGCCCTCCTCGCCCGCGCGCACCATGTTGATAAACAGGTCGCCGAACAAGTTGGTTCGCATGCGCAGTGCGGCGGACAGCGGCTCACCTGAAGAGACGGTGCCCTTCAGTTCGTTGAGCATCGCGGTCACCTGTGGCCGGGGGGACTCGCGGATCAGGATGTTGAGCGCTTCGCTGAGGTTGATGCCGGCCCGCAGCAGGTCGGCCAGCTGTCGGCTGAAAGCGGTAACCTCCCTCTTCTTGACCCGGTTGAACCAGCGCGCGGCTTGCGCGACTCCGCCTCTGACCTCCTGTTCGAGCGAAACCTCCAGCGGAAACAGGCCATCGGCCTCGAGCAGATTGAGCGCGTCTTGACGGCTCTCGGCCTGCAGGGTGCCCTCCAGGAGTCCTGTCGCCGAGCTCTTTGCCTTGTAGGCATACGTCTGCATTTATGAGATCCCGCCCTTGGTGACGCGGAGGATCTCGCCCAGGCTGGTCATGCCGTTACGCAGGACCTTCCAGCCGTTTTCGCGCAGGGTGGTCATGCCGGCGTCCCGCGCGAGACGCATCAGCTTGCTTGCTGCTGCGTGCTGGACCACCATGTCGCGGAGTTCCTCGTTGAGCGGCATCAACTCATAGATGCCTGTCCGTCCTGCATAACCCGTTTCGCGACAGGCTTCGCACCCCACGCTTTTCCATACCGACTCGATGTCTGATGGCAGATCTTCCGGGAGGCGTTTGATTTCTGTGACCGCCACCTCTTCGCGGCACTCGAGGCAGAGCCGCCGAACGAGCCGCTGGGCCATCACGCCCTCGACCGAGCTGGCCACCAGAAAAGGCTCCAGGCCCATGTCGAGCAGTCGTGTGATCGCGCTCGGCGCGTCGTTGGTGTGCAGGGTGGAGAAGACCAGGTGACCGGTGAGTGCTGCACGGATGGAAATCTCGGCAGTCTCCAGGTCGCGGATCTCACCGACCATCACGATGTCTGGATCGTGGCGTAGGATCGAGCGTAGGCTGGCTGAAAAGGTCAGGCCGGTCTTGTCGTTGACTTGAATCTGGTTCACGCCGTCGAGATGGTACTCCACCGGATCCTCGACCGTGATGATCTTGATCTCGTTGCTCTTGATCCTGGAGAGCGCCGCGTGGAGGGATGTGGACTTGCCACTGCCTGTCGGGCCGGTGACCAGGATGATGCCGTTGGGCTGTCGGATCAGTTTCTGCCAGACCTCGTAGGTCTTGGAGTCCATTCCTAGCTGCTCCAGGCCAAAGCTCGACCCCTGGGAGTCGAGCAGGCGCAGAACAGCGTCTTCACCTGTCAGCGTCGGGATAATCGACACGCGGACGTCGTACTCACGTCCCTCTAGTCGAAGCTTGATGCGACCGTCCTGCGGCACTCGCTTCTCGGCGATGTCCAGGTCGGCCATGATCTTGATTCGGCTGACGATCGCGGGAGCGAAGCGCTCCGTGCCGGGTGGCATCTTTTTCTCTTCCAGCACTCCGTCGATTCGGTATCGCACACGCAGCCACTTGTCGAACGGCTCGATGTGGATGTCGCTCGTCCGCTCGTGGATCGCCTGAACCAGGATCTGGTTGACGAATTGGATCAGTCCACGGTCTTCGGTGAGCTGCAGATCTTCTGCCGAGGCTGTTGTGTCGTGCAGCTCGAGCACGTCGCCGCGATCGGCGATCATCTGATCGATTGCACCGGCGCCCAGGCCGAACTCGGCTCGCGCAACCTGTTCGATCGCGGTGGGAGAGGCGATGACTGCGCGAATGTCGCAGTCCAGCACCAGTCGCAGCTCGTCCAGGATCTGCAGATTCAGGGGGTCGGCGGTGGCGACGACGATGGCGCCGTTCTCTCGCCGAAGTGGCAAGATGCTTCGGCCCTGCAGCATTCTGGGTGGGACGAGGGAGACGACCGACTTGTCAATCGTCTCCCTCGCCAGGTCCACCACGGGCAAGCTGGTCAGCTCGGCCAGGGTGGACAGTACCACCTCCTCGGGCACCACTTGATCGTTGATCAGCACTTCACCCAGGCTGGTGGATTGATCCACCTTCTCTATTGCCTGGGTCAGCTTCTCGACGGTCAGCTGGCCCCGCTCCAGGAGCT
>PVBE012130712.1_pt1 | contig 34542 bp, 31 predicted proteins | sample 1631181 | NCBI WGS metagenome assembly PVBE01 (sample SAMN08397723, study PRJNA350692) | Marine metagenome, whole genome shotgun sequencing project. | isolation source: water | place: Pacific Ocean | collected 2012-04
CAACACCGCTGCCCGCACGCTGCGCTGCAAGGAGTCAGCCCCCAGCAGGGCATCCACATCCTGCTGCTGGATGACCGTCATGGGCACAGGCAGAGCACCGGAGTTCAGCTGAATGGCCAGGACACGGCCCTCTTCACCGGTGATGCCGGTGATAATTCCTCTGTCCCGGATGACATCCCGCACGAAAGGTGCAGAGACCAGCTCGCCATCTAGGAAGATTCCCAGGGGCTTGCCCACCAACCGGGTAGTAATCTCTTCAAAGAGGGTGGAGCCATCCCCCTCCCATTCGAAGTGCACCTGGGGCTCGCTTAGCTGCCCTTCCCGGCCCACATAGCTATTGCGCTTCAAGTATGCACCAGTCAGGTGGACTTCCTGTCCATCTAGGTCGGCCCTAGCGGGAATCCATTTGATGCTGCCTTTCTCATACAGAACGGGAATTCCGCTATCATCCATCTCCTGCTCCCGGAAGTCCAGAAAGGCGGCCTGACGCACTAAGCTCACCGCCTCGTTTATGTTTTTAACGCCGGGGAGCTGTACCAGCACCCGGTTACCACCGTGCCGCTGGATAATAGGCTCGGCAACACCGTAGGCGTCCACCCGCCGCTTGATGCCGTCCACCACCCCTATCATAGCCTCATCCTCGGTCTCACCAGGGCCTAACCGGGTGAAATCGGCCTCCAGCAACAGGTGAGTGCCCCCTTTAAGGTCCAGCCCCAGCTTGAGACCCTCGCGAACAAACCTGCCCTCGATGCCCGGTAAGTTTATGTTCTCATTGAGAACGGTCGTCAATGACAGGGCCAGCACCAGGGCCATCCCTACAAGGGAGAACAAGCGGCGCCTCATTCGCCAAGCTCCTTTCTAACCAGTTCCATGGCCTGCTTCCGGGTGTAGACCTCACCGGCGGCCCTGGCCTCCTCCACTATCTCCAAGAGCCGACCCACCCTGGGGCCCGACTCTATGCCGAAGGCAGCCATTATATCATGTCCGGTGAGAAGCCGGGGTAGGGGTACGGCCTCTGTAAGCAGCCGTTGCTGAAGGACATGTGCCACCACCTTCGTATGGTAACACCACCCCTCAGGTACAAGCTCCGGGCCCCGGCTGGCCAAGTGGTCGGCCAGGCTCAAGTATAGAACATCCTCGGCCACCTCGCCGGTATCCCGGAAAAAGCGGAATATGGCCCGCCGCGTGGGCATCTCCTCATGGGACATCTGAGTGGGGCGCAGGTGGTGGATAATCATGGCTGATACCATCTCGGCTTCACGACGGCTGAAGCGTAGCCGGCCCAGGGCATGCAGGCTTGCCCTCGCTCCCTGAAGCGAGTGACCCAGGAAACGGGTGCTGCCATCGGGCTGCAACGCCTTGGTCTGCGGTTTGGCTATATCGTGCAGCAGGCAGGTTAGCTTGAACAGCGCTCGCCGCGGAAACCCCGCCACGCCCTCCTCTATGCGGTTGGCCACCTCCTGCGACCAAGGAAAGCTATGCCGCGCCCACACCGGGAAGCCCACTCCATCCCCCATGAGGAAATCGGCGGCAGCCACCGTCTCCACCGAGTGTTGGAAGACATCCCAGTGGTGCTCTTTGGGCTGCTCCACGCCTCGGGCGGCATCCAACTCAGGGAGGAGGGATGATAGAAGGCCCAACCGATCCATGCTGCGCACCCCGGGGGCGGCAACGGGCACGGTCAGCAAGCGCATCAACTCCTCTCGCAGCCTCTCTCCGGCCACCCCACCCAGCAAGTGGGCATCCGACCCAATATGAGCGGCGGTGGACTCCTCCACCTGGAAGCCAAGCTCCCCAGCCAGCCGCACCGCCCGCAGCAGCCGGGCGGCGTCATCCTGGAATACGCCACGGGAAACGGCACGGATACTTCTCCGTTCCAGGTCGGCCAAGCCGCCGACGGGGTCAATGGCCTCCCCACCTCCCAGACACACGGCCACGGCGTTTACAGTGAAGTCCCGTTGGGCCAAGTCCTGCTCTATTTCGCCGGTGGCAGTGGCCAAGTCAAGCTGCCACCCTTTTGGCGCGCCTGATACATCTCCCCCTGATGTGAGCACCACACGGGCCACCTGATGCTCCTGATGCAGTGAAACAAAGTGTCCCCTGAGGTATGGTGCCAGTTCCCGCGCCAAGGGCAGGGCGGGTGCGGACACCACCAGGTCAACATCACTGGTGTGGCGGCCCAGGTAACCATCCCGAACAAAGCCGCCCACCAGATGGGCCACAACACCCTTGTCACTCAAGAAACGGGACACCCGATCCAGCAACTCCCGCAGCTCAACAGAAACAGCAAAAGGGTATTCGCCCGTGGCTGACGGCCTTTTCATAAATACAACGCTCTGTGAACCGGTATCAATCGGCCTGTTGGGGGAGTTCGGGTTCCAGGGGAAAGAGCTTATCCTGGTCTTCCAGGTGGTCGATGTATAGTACACCATTCAAATGGTCCAACTCATGTTCCATGGCCTGGGCAGCCAAGCCCTCCGCCTTGACCCTGATGGTCTCCCCCTCCAAGTTGAGGGCCTTTATCACAATCTTCTCGGACCTTGTAATCTCTCCCCGGTACCCGGGGTAGCTAAGACAGCCCTCCTCCACCTGCCTCCAACCCCGCCGTTTCACCACCTCCGGGTTGATGAGTACTACGACCGGCTGCTCCGGCATCTCTATGACCGCCACCCGTAGGGACGTCCCTACCTGAGGGGCTGCCAGGCCCACGCCGAAGTTGTGGTGCATGGTATCTACCATATCCGCCACCAACCGGCGTACCGCGGGGTCTATCTGCCTCACCGGTCGCGCCTTGCGCCGGAGCACTGGATCCGGATGGTGGCGTAAGGAAAGAATTGACATCTCGCCAGCCTCAATAGCTACGAGGCATTATATGCCCCGCAAGGGGGCTTGTAAAGGCCAGTTTGGTATGGCTGCTGTCAGTACCACCCGCTGGCCCAGTTGATGTTATCTAAGGGACTTTACTCCCCAAGCCCCCCGCCCGCTGATTTTATCCGAAGTACGAAGCCCAACAAGCCCCCCTAAGGGAGACTGAGGGATTTTACCCATCGGAACAATCTAAATGGGCGAGGGCGCAGGCGAAAGCGAGCAAACTTGTCCCTGCCGAGGTTCACAGCAGCTGTACAGGGTCCACATCCACCACCCAGCCCTGGGGCAGGGACAGGTGCTCCAGCAGGGCGGCGGGGTCTGAGCCCCGCAGCAATAGTTGCCACCTGAAGCGGCCGCGCAGCCGGGAGACAAAGCACGGGGTGGGGCCGATGACCTCAACCTCCACCAGCCCTGAAGTGTCCCTCGCTTCCAACAGCCTCCGCCTCAAGCCCTCGCTGGCCTCCCGGCTGCGCTGGGCATTAGTGTGGGCGTAAACCAGGCGCACCAGGCGGCTGAAAGGCGGGTAGCGGTGCCGGCGGCGGTATTCCATCTCTTTCTCATAGAAGGATGCGTAGTCATGGGCGGCGGCGGCCTGGATAGCATAGTGGTCGGGGCAGTAGGTCTGTACGATGACCCGGCCTGGGGCCTCCCCCCTTCCCGCCCGCCCCGATACCTGGCTGATGAGTTGAAAGGTGCGCTCCCCGGAGCGGAAGTCCGGGAAGTGGATACCGGTATCAGCCAGCACCACCCCCACCAGGGTCACCCGGGGCAGGTCCAGCCCCTTGGCCACCATCTGGGTGCCCACCAGCACCCTGGGTCCGGGCTGAGCGAAGTGGGACAGTATGTCCCGGTGGCCCCCCCGCCCCCGGACGGCGTCCCGATCCCACCGCACCACCTCCACCCCGGGGAGCATAGCGGACAGTTCCGTCTCCACCCTCTCCGTGCCCAACCCCAAGCGGTCCAGTGCGGTACGGCCGCAAGTGGGGCAGCTAAGAGGGAAGGAGCGGCGGTAGCCACACTGATGGCACACCAGGCCTTGCTCCCGATGAAAGCTGAGGCTAACCGTGCAGCGCCGGCATTCCATCACATGGCCGCAGGACCGGCACCGTACAAAGGGGGAGGTCCCCCGCCGGTTGAGGAACAGGATGGCCTTCTCCCCCGCACCCAGCGCACGGAACAGCCCCAAGCGGAGAGAGCGGCTGAAAAGGCTCCGGTTGCCCGCACGGAGTTCACGCCGCATATCCACCACCTCCACGGAAGGCAGGGATGAAGGTCCAATGCGATCCGGCAGCTCTAACAGCCCCAGCCCGCCCTCACGGGCCAGATGGTGGATGCCCACATCGGGGGTGGCGCTGCCCAGCACCACCACGGCCCCCACCTGCCTGGCCAACTCCATAGCTGCCTCCCGGGCGTGATACCGGGGGGGGCGGTCACCCTCCTTGAAGGCCCACTCGTGCTCCTCATCCAGAACGATAAGACCCAGGTCAGGCTGCGGGGCGAACAGGGCGCTGCGGGTGCCGATGACCACACTGTAGTCTCCACCCCTGATGGCCCACCAGCCATCATACTGCTCCCCCAGGGAGAGGCCGCTGTGAAGCACCGCTACCCGGCCGGGAAACCTGCTGGCAAAACGGTCTATGGTCTGAGGGGTAAGGGATATCTCGGGCACCAGCACCATCCCCCGCCGCCCCAGGGACAGTGCGTGCTCCAGTGCCCGTAGGTATACCTCCGTCTTGCCACTGCCGGTAACCCCCTGAAGTAGAAAAGCAGCCGGGGCACGCCTTTCCATGGCCTTCCGAATATGGTAAAGGGCGGCATCCTGTGGGAGGGAGAGGACATGCGGCGGGTATGGGGCGGGGTCATGGCCGGATAGGGGGTCACGCCTCACCAGAAGCTGCTCCACCACTAACATGCCTGCCTTTTCCAGGGCGGCCACCCGGCTGCGCAACTCCCCCAATGCGGCCCGGGGCACCTGGCCTCTCTGCGTCAGAAGTCTGAGCAGGGCCGCCCGTGCAGGTGCTCTTTTCTCCCAGGTATCGGCAATCTCCAAGGCCTGGGCCTTATCCACCAGCAGCCGAACCACCGCCACCCGCTTGGGCCTCACCCTGGGGGGATCAATCTGCCACTCCTGGGTGAGCAGGCCGCGGGCCACCAGCCCCTTGAGCGCCCGTGACGCCCTGCGCTGCCCCATGGCTCCCGCCAGCGACTCCAACCCCACCCGCCACTCCCGGCGCACTGTCTCCAGCACCGCCTCTTCCTCCAGAGTGCTTCCATGGCCGAGATTGGGGCCGGGCCTGAAGAAAGAGGTGGAAGGGCGAGTGAAGCCGGGCGGCAGCATAAGAGTGACGGCGTGGAAGAGCGGCGAGAGATAGTGCCTGCTGAGCCAGCGGGCCAGAGCCAGGCCGCTGAGGGAGACCAAGGGCTGGGGATGCGCCACGCCCGCAATGTCCCGCACATCCTCCACAGCCGCCTCAGAGGAGAGCTCCATAACGACGCCCATAATAGTGAGGGGGCCAAAGGGCACCCATACGGCCTGCCCCACCTCCACCCTCAGGTCAGGGGGTATGGAATATGAAAACGCCCTCCCTCCGGAATGGGGGGAGTCCACCGCCACCTCGGCGTAGGTCATCGGGTTGCGGGGTAGGGGACTACTCCGCAGTGGCGCCGGGCTGAGGCCTAGGAGTGCGCCTTTCCTTCACACGGGCCGCCTTGCCGGTAAGGCCGCGTAGATAGTAAAGACGGGCACGCCTCACCCTACCCTTGCGCAGCACCTCCAGCCCTTCCAGGCGAGGGGAATGGAAGAAGAAGGTGCGCTCCACCCCAACACCGCCGGTGAGCCGCCTCACCGTGAACGAGGAGCGTACGCCCCCCTTCTTAACACGGATGACGGTGCCTTGAAAGCCCTGATTGCGCTCACGCTCCCCTTCCACCACCCGTACGGTGACCTTCACCATATCCCCGGGGCCGAAGGCGGGTAGGGAAGCGGGCTTACCTACGTCTATAAGACTGTCCAGTTCCACGGCTCTATTCCTCCCTGGCAGGGAGCGTTACGGCTCCCTCTAACTTCTTTAAAAACTGCCTGTCATCGGGGGTAAGCGGTGCACTCTCCAACAACTCCGGGCGTCGCCTATAGGTGCGCTCCAAGGCCTGCTCCCGCCGCCACCGGCGGACCTGGGCGTGGTCCCCGGAGAGAAGCACCCCAGGCACATCCAGGCCCCGGAACTCAGCGGGTCTAGTATACTGCGGGTACTCCAGCAGGCCCCAACCCCCCCAACCCGCACCACTCAGAGAGTCCTCCTGCAGAGAGAGGGATGATCCCAGGGCGCCCGGCAGCAGGCGGACCACCGCCTCCATCAGCGCCAGGGCAGCCACCTCGCCGCCGCTCAAGACATAGTCACCTATACTAAGCTCCTCATCAGCCACTTGCAGAGCAACGCGCTCGTCCACTCCCTCGTAGCGGCCGCAGAGGACGATGAGGTGCTCTCTGGAGACCATCTCCTGGGCCACGGTCTGGGTGAAGAGACGTCCCTGGGGGCTGAGAAGCACCACTTGGGACTCAGGGCGGCGCAAAGCATCCGTCGCCTCAAAGATGGGCCCCGGCTTCATCACCATCCCCGGCCCACCGCCGAAAGGGTAATCGTCCACCGTACGGTGTTTGTCATGGGTAAAGCCTCTCAAGTCATGCACCGAAATGTTCACCACACCCGTCTCCCGTGCCCGTTTGAGCAGGCCGTAGGAGAGTGGAGAGGTAAACATATATGGGAAAATGCTTATAATGTCGATACGCATGCTATTCCCGTGCCTCGCCCTTTATGACCTCGACGGCATGGGGCAAAGCGGGCAGGATCGTCTCCAGACCCTCCACCACCGCCCTAGGGCTACCGGGAAGGTTGATTATGAGGCTGCGACCCCGAACACCAGCCACCGCCCGGCTAAGCATGGCGTGGGGGGTGTGTGTCCGTCCGTTGCTCCGCATGGCCTCGACCAGGCCGGGGGCGTTGCGATCCACCACCCGCAGGGTGGCCTCCGGGGTAAAATCCCGCGGTCCCAGCCCAGTGCCCCCGGTGGTGAGGATAAGGTCCAGACCCAGCTCATCGGCCCACAGGGACAGGCGGTCCGAGATGGTCTGGGGGTCATCGGGCACCACTTCATAGCGCTCCACTCGGGGGTGGAGTGAGGCCAGGGCGCTCTCCACTGCGGGACCACCAGCATCGGGCCGTTCCCCTCGTGAAGATCGGTCGCTCACCGTAAGAATACCAACTCGCATCATAGTAGCCCTAACATAATACCACAGAGAGGGGATGCAGGGCAGCCAGGCGCAGAATATGCACCGGAGCGCTGTGGGGTTCCTACTATCTGAGACGAGGCAATTCCAAATGCAGCTCGGCAGCAATGTTCTGACTAATTGCTAATTTTTTTTTAAAATTTGGTTTAACAATTTGTTGGACTCAGTATTGACAACTGCAGCAACTTATGTTAGAATCCCCTCCAAGTGGGCTTAGGTCCCACCTCCCATTACTCCCCTCAAAAGTCCCTCCGTGACACATCCCTCGCCACCCAGGCAGCATGTGAATACAGGGCGCAATCAATAGGGGAGGTAGACACGCCTTTGCGGATTGATCCCGTTCGTACAACGGGCGACCATCGCTCGACCGCTCACCTGTCGGTGATGGTGGCTGAGGTGATTGATTTTCTCAGAGTCACCCCCGGCGGTCGGTGGGTAGATTGCACACTTGGTGCGGGTGGCCATGCCGCGGCAATCTTGGACGCCAGCGGGCCGGGAGCGCATCTCTTGGGCCTGGATGCTGACCCTACCGCTCTGGAGGTAGCTCAGTCCACCCTAGCCCCTTACGGCGAGGCCGCCCTACTCATTCAGACCAATTTCTCCCATCTGGAAATCGCCTGTAAGACGCACAAATACCTCCCCGTAGACGGAATCCTCTTTGACCTGGGCATGTCCTCTCTGCAACTTGAGGCCGGCCGTGGCTTTAGCTTCCAGGAAGACGCCCCTCTGGACATGCGCTACGACCCATCACAGGAGCATACTGCAGCGGATATCGTTAACTATTACCCAGAGGCCGAGCTTGCCCGCATACTGTATAAATACGGGGAAGAGCGCCATGCCCGGCGTATCACCCGCCTCATCCTAGAGAACCGCCCCCTATCCACCTCCCGGGAGCTTGCCCAGGTGGTGGGGATAGCACTCGGCGGTGGTAGGAGTAGGCTACACCCAGCCACACGCACTTTCCTGGCACTGCGGCTGGTGGTGAATCAGGAACTGGAGAACCTGGCCAGCGCCTTGGGCCAGGCCCTAAACCTGCTACGCCCGGGCGGACGGCTGGTGATGCTCTCCTATCATTCGCTGGAGGACCGGGTAGTCAAGGATTTTATCCGCCGGGAGAGCCGCAGGTGCCTGTGCCCGTCCCGGACACCCGTTTGCCTCTGTAGCCACATACCCACCCTGTTGCCTGTGAGTCGCAAGGTTTTCACCCCCACCCCTCAGGAAATCAGGAACAACCCGCGTAGCCGATCTGCCAAGCTCCGGGTAGCCGAACGGCTGTAGGGTTGAAGAGATAAATAGAAAAGGAATTAAGGAGGTGCAGTGAGAAGTAAGAAGGTGATTTTTAGTGCCATAGACGTGGGCACTACCAAAGTGGCCGCCATTGTGGCCAATCTGTCGGAGACACAATCCTTCCAGGTCCTTGGTGTTGGTGTTGTGCCTAGCACGGGGTTACGCAAAGGAATCGTCACTAATATTGATGAAGCCAAGGCATCTGTGAGGGACGCGGCCTCCAAGGCAGAGCAGGCCAGTGGCATACCGATGGAGTCCGCATATGTCGGCATCACCGGCAACCACATCTCCTCCATGAACACCCGGAGCGCAATCGCCATTACGCGGGGAGACCAACTGGTGAACACCGATGACCTGAAGCGGGTGCTCCAATCGGCCCGTACGGTCAATGTGGCCAAAGATAGGGAGTTGCTCCACGTCATCCCTCGAGACTATATCCTGGACGGCCACGAGGGAATCAAGAACCCGGTTGGTATGCACGGTTTCCGCCTAGATGCCGACTCCCATGTGGTGACGGCAGCCGCAGCCTCGGTGCGCAACCTGGTCAAGTGCATCCGTGGCGCAGGCGTAGAGGTGGAAGATGTGGTTCTGGAACCCCTGGCCTCAGGAGGCGCTGTGCTGCGCCCGGATGAACGGGCCAACGGCGTTGTGCTTATCGACATTGGCGGAGGCACCACTGATGTGGCCATCTTCAAAGAGGGCAATGTGTGGCATACCACAGTGCTGCCCGTGGGCGGTTACCAGATTACACGGGACATTGCCATCGGACTGGGCATCCCCTTCGAAGTGGCGGAGGGCCTCAAGCTCAAGTATGGCCGGCTGTCCCCAGCCGCTAACGGTGTGGCCGGCTCGTCCGAAGCGCCCACAGGGGTGGAGAACGGTCACGGGATTATGAAACAGGATGTGAACGATATCATCCGGGCACGGGCGGAGGAAATCCTGCGCCTGACCCTGGTGGAGCTACCCGCGGTGGACATCCTGACCGTAGCCCCCTCCGGGGTGGTGCTTACTGGTGGTAGCGCCAAGCTGCCCGGCATGGATGCCCTGTGCAGCGAGGCCTTCCGGGCACCCTGCCGCATAGGAGTACCCCACAACATTCACGGCCTTACTGATTTGTTGTATCACCCGGCCTATGCCACCAGTGTAGGGCTTCTGCTCCGCGGCTCTATGGCCGAGGAGTCAGGCAGCAATAGCCACCGTCCCAGCCATTTACGCCGCTGGTTCTTCCGGGCCAAGCGGTCGCTGAGCCGGAAGTAGGAAAAGGAGGCAGAATGGCAAAGCAAATATTAACACCCAATCCAGCCAAGATTAAGGTTGTGGGCTGCGGCGGCGGCGGATGCAATGCCATCACCCGAATGGTACGGGATGGCATTGACGGTGTAGAGTTCATCGCTATCAACGCTGATGCCCAGGCGCTGGCCGCTACTGAAGCTAACTACAAGCTGCAAATAGGGGAAAGGGCAACCCGCGGGTTGGGCGTAGGCGGTGACCACACCCTGGGCCGCAGGGCCGCAGAGGAGACACAGGACCAGATAAGGGAGATAGTATCCGGATCCGATATGGTCTTCGTGGCTGTAGGCATGGGAGGCGGCACAGGAACCGGCTCGGCCCCACTGGTAGCCGAGACCGCCAAAGACACCGGTGCCCTTACCATAGCCGTAGTCACCAAACCTTTCGGGTTTGAAGGCGCCCGGCGCATGTCCGTTGCCGAAGACGGCATTGCCCTGATGGGCGAACATGTGGACACCCTTATCGTCATCCCCAACGATAAACTCCTTGAAGTATGCGATATGAAGACGGTGGTGGATTCCGCCTTCAAGATGACCGATGATGTCATCATGTCAGGCGTAAAGGCCATCACGGAGGTAATCACGGTGCCCGGCCTCATTAATTTGGACTTCGCCGATGTCAAAGCGGTGATGATGGACGGGGGCCAGGCATGGCTCTCCATAGGTAAAGGCACCGGCCCCAACCGGGCCGCCGAGGCCGCCAAGGCCGCCCTCCATAGCCAGCTGCTGGAGGTATCTGTAAAGGGCGCCAGCGGCGTTCTGTTCAATGTAACCGGGGGTCCCAACCTGACCATCCATGAGGTCAACGAGGCAGCTAAAGTCATCCAGTCCGAAGTACATCCAGAGGCCAACATAATCTTCGGTGTGGTATTTGACCCGAGGCTGGACAACGAGCTGCACATCACCCTGGTGGCCACTGGTTTCTCCCGCGGGATGAATGCGCCCAAGACCGAGGACTTGCGCCGGCTCCTCAAACGCACCGAGGAGGAAGGGGAACTGGATATCCCCACCTTCATCCGCCGGCCGTTCCCGGTACGCCACACCCCCGCAGTGCCGATTTCGCACGGCCCTGAGGTCCATGCTAAAGCGGCCCAGCCCATTGAGTTCCAACGGCTAGTCCGTTAGCCACCCCACTTCCCCCAACATTGGCCGTCCCGACCACCTCGGGACGGCCAACCTTTATCTACCCCCATTAAAGCACAATATATAGTCGTTAGCGCATTGACAACACCAATATGTTGTGTTAGCTTATCCCGAGGAGGGGATATGAGGTGCCCCAATTGCGGCGGGATTGATTCTCGCGTGGTGGACTCCAGAAACATTGAGGGCTGGGTGCGGCGGCGGCGGCAGTGCCTTGCCTGCCACTACCGGTTCACCACTACAGAGCGTGTAGCCTCGCGCAGCCTGTTCGTCAAAAAGAAGGATGGGCGACGGGAGGAGTTCCTCCGGGAGAAGCTCCTTACCGGCTTCAGAAAGGCCTGCGAGAAGCGCCCACTGCCTGCGGGCACTGTGGATAAGGCCGTAGACGACATTGAGAACCTGCTTTACAGCATGGGCCGGGCCGAGGTGCCTAGCACCCGCATCGGCGACGTGGTGATGGACAGGCTAAAAAGGCTGGATCACATCGCCTATATCCGCTTCGCTAGCGTCTATCGAGAGTTCGCCGACCTGAATGCCCTCAAGCGGGAAGTAGACAGCCTATCCGGGCCTGTAGCACGGCCCGCCCAGCTTCCGTTGCTTCCCACCTCCCCCCTGCCCACCCGCAGGACAAGCCGGAAAAAAGCGTAGACCGAGGACAGTATGGCCACCCGAAAAACCAAGCCACCTACCCCCAAGTCCCGCGCCAAGGAGGGCGCCAGTATCATCAAGGCCATATTTGACGCCGCCGAGTCCATGGGTTTGGCGGACCAGGGCATGGTGGAGCAACTCACTGGCCAAGTGCTCCAGCGCTTAGGGGCCGCCCCCACCCTGCCCGGCATGGAGGATCTGGTAACCCCACAGGCCACTCCAGAAATGATAAGGGCAGCGGTGAAGGAAGTCGTCCCCCAACCCGCTCCAATAAAGGTAACAGAAGTAAAAGCGGTGAGGAAAGAGGCTCCTCCTCCCAAGCACACACCCACCGAGCACAGCGCACTCCAGCTTTCCGAGAACGCCATGCGCGTATTGGAGCGCCGCTACCTGCTGAAGGACGACAAAGGCCAACCGACGGAGACCGCTGAGCAGATGTTCCGCCGGGTGGCCCATAACATTGCCCAGGCGGAGCTATTCTATAACGGCCGGGAGGAGTCCCCCCAACAGGAGCAGGAGTTCTACAACATAATGACCTCCCTGGAGTTCCTGCCCAACTCCCCCACCCTTATGAACGCTGGGCGGGACCTGCAGCAGCTCTCCGCCTGCTTCGTGCTGCCCGTGGGCGACTCCATGGAGGATATATTTGACTCCGTAAAATACACCGCCCTCATCCAGAAGAGCGGCGGCGGCACCGGGTTCTCCTTCAGCCGGCTGCGGCCTGAGGGAGACTTCGTAGGCTCCACCTCCGGGGTTGCCTCCGGGCCTGTATCTTTTATGAAGATATTTGATATCACAACAGATGTGACCAAGCAGGGTGGCACCCGCCGGGGGGCCAACATGGGCATCCTCAGCGTCCACCACCCCGATATCCGCGAGTTCATCACCGCCAAGGCGAACCCCGGCGCCTTCATCAATTTCAACATATCGGTGGCCGTCACCGACGCCTTCATGCAGGCCGTGGAGGCGGACACGGGCTACGAGGTGACAAACCCTCGCACCGGCCAAGTGCACAGCCGGCTCCGGGCACGGGAGGTGTTTGACATGATAGTCAACTCGGCCTGGAGCAGCGGAGACCCCGGCGTAGTGTTCATAGACCGTATCAACGAGGCTAACCCCACCCCCCACCTGGGCAGCATAGAGGCCACCAATCCCTGTGGTGAGCAGCCCCTGCTCCCCTATGAGTCATGCAACCTGGGCTCCGTCAATCTGGCCCGCATGGTGCGCCGTGTGAACGGCCACTATGAGATAAACTGGGGCAGGCTGGAAGGCGTCGTCACCGCCGCCGTGCGCTTCTTGGACGATGTTATAGACATGAACAACTACCCTACCCCCCAAATTGCGGAGATGACCCGGTCCAACCGCAAGATTGGCCTGGGAGTTATGGGCTTCGCCGATGCCCTGCTGCGGCTCGGCATGCCCTATGACTCCGAGGATGCGTTAAAACTGGGGGCTGAGGTGATGGGCTTCATCTCCCAGAAGGCGGATGCCGCCTCGGAGGCCCTAAGCAGGCAGCGGGGCACCTTCCCCACCTTCCCCGGCTCCCGCTATGACAGCCCCGGCCAGCCGCGGCTGCGAAACTCCACCCGCACCACCATCGCCCCCACCGGCACGCTGAGCATCATCGCCGGCTGCTCCAGCGGCATTGAGCCCCTGTACGCCCTCTATTTTGAGCGCAACATCCTGGACAACCAGCGCTTTGTGGAATTAAACTCCATATTTGAAGAAATAGCCCACGAGGAAGGATTCCACTCCCAGGAACTCATCCAGGCCCTGGCCGATGGCACTCCGCTAAAGGACATCAATGTAGTGCCAAAGCGGGTGAAGCGGCTGTTTGTCACCGCACACGATGTCACCCCGGAGTGGCATGTGCGCATGCAGGCCGCGTTCCAGGGTTTCACCGATAACGCCGTCTCCAAAACGGTTAACCTGCCGCACCACACAACCAAGGAGGATGTCTCCCGTGTATACCATATGGCCTTCAAGCAAGGCCTGAAAGGAATCACTATCTTCCGGGACGGCAGCAAGGGCGCACAGGTGCTTTCGGTCCCGGGAGCGGCCAACACCGAGGAGAAGTTGCTGGTGGAAGCAGCGACCATTCGTCAGGCTAGGGGCGAGACTCTAACCCCGCGCCGCCGCGGCAAGGAGCTCTTAGGCGTCACCGAGAAAGTGACCACCGGCTGTGGGAATATTTATGTTACGGTCAACTCGGACGGCCAGGGGGCATGCGAGCTTTTCGCCAGCCTGGGCAAGGCGGGGGGTTGCGCCTCAGCCCAGCTTGAGGCAACCAGCCGCCTGACCTCCATGGCACTGCGCTCCGGGGTGGACACCCCCTCACTGGTGAAGCACCTCAAGGGCATCCGGTGCTCCAATGTGGCTTGGGACGGCGGACATGCCGTGCTCTCCTGCGCAGACGCCATTGCCCGGGTGCTGGAGAAGCACCAGGAGGGAATAAAGTCCACGCACAGTGCGGGGCAAGGCGACAACGGCAGCTCCTCCGCCGCCGTTATGGAGCCTCCGGCCATTATCAGCGGCAACATGGCGGGCATGTGCCCCGATTGTGGCAGCGGCCTCATTTTCCAAGAGGGCTGCTACCTGTGCCATGCCTGCGGGTATACCAAGTGCACATGATGGCATCTAAACAACTTCATGATCAATCACCTGCGAGAAGTTCATTATTATCACCTCCACCCCAGCTACGCAATCTGTGTGCCTACACCACCAGTAATTTACCTGCATATTGCCCCATATCCACATGAACAGATAGATCGGCTGTCAATCTTTCAAGAAGTTAAGAAATAGTCTCAGGATAGTTCCTTACCTAAAGAGCCGGGATTCCTTTGTATCTGTCTGAAGTTAGGTAGCAATATCGGCAAAGTCTCCATTTAAAGAAATCAAGATGGCATCAAGCTTCTTGGCTTTGGAGATGAACACTCCATCAGGGGCATCAGTAGGAAAGTAGTCCTTCAGCCGTAGGATCTCACGGCCTGCATCTTGGAGTCCGCAAATTACTGATTTGGAATGCAGCGGTCGAGAAAAAGCCTCAGGCTCACGCAGCAGCAACCTCATAACTCAGATGGCTCACAGGCACAGTCCAAATAGGCAGCTATACGCTCTTTGGTGAGGTTCGGAAACTCCCTAACGATTTCCTCCCCACAGCCATTCATCCCAGGATAAGACTAACGGGAACCCTGGTTCTTTGATGTATGGCTTTTCTCTCAGCACATCCTGTGTGCTTACAATGTGGTCTCTTCAGTTCACTTCCCCGTTACACTCTACTGTCCTCTATCCTAGCACCAATAAACACCTTTATCTCCAGCAGCTTAAGCTTAGGACTATAAATAATTGTAAATGCCAGGTACTTATATTTGGAAATCGATGCTGGGTTATGCATTAGACCTAGTCAAGATATCATCGACGCTATGTCTCACAGCAATCGGCAACTTCCGTATCTTCAGCCCCCTGCCCCTGCCAGCCCACCCCGCCAGGCTTGGGTTATTTCATCCAGGGAGAGGTCGGCAAGGTTCGCCAGGGAGCAGCGCTGGCCGCCCGTAACGCCCAGTCGGGCAATGGGCACCCGGTGTCGCCCCACCAGTGCCTCCAAAGCCGGGACATCTCGGGGCGATGCGGAGACCACGATGCGGCTGGGGGCCTCGCCGAAGAGGGCGGCATCCAGACGGCTGCCAAGCTGCCATCTTTCCCCCCGGAACCCCATCCCACCCATGATGCAAGCCTCCGCTAGGGCCACCAGCAGGCCGCCATCGGAGCAGTCATGGGCCGAACGCACCAGCCCCCGCCGGATGGCCGATAGGCACAGCCGCTGCAGCCTCGCCTCCATGTCCAGGTCAATGCAGGGGCGTCCCGCCACCCGGCCATGGGCCATCTCCAAGTAGAGGCTCCCCGCTAAAGAGCGGTGCTCCCCGCCCCACGTCCCCAGCAGCAACACCGTGTCGCCCCCACCCCGGAAACCGGATGGACAGCGATGCTTAAGATCGGGGATAACCCCTAGCATACCCACCACCGGGGTGGGGTAGATGGCCTGGCCCTGGGACTCGTTGTAAAGACTCACGTTCCCGCTGATAATGCTCAACCTCAGCTTGCGGCAGGCGGCTGCCATGCCCCGCACAGCCTCCTTCAGCTGGTAGAAGACTTCGGGCCGCTCCGGGTTGCCGAAGTTGAGGCAGTTGGTGACTGCCAGGGGCCGAGCGCCGGTGCACACCACATTGCGGGCCGCCTCGGCCACCGCCATAGCGCCCCCGGCGAAGGGGTCCAAGTAGGTGAGACGACCGTTGCCATCTGTTGATAGGGCCAACCCGCGCCGGCTCTGCCCTGAGCCCGACGAAAGGGTGCAGGGCACCCGCAGCAGGGCAGCATCCCCACCGGGGGGGAAAACCGTGCCGTTCCCGACCTGATGGTCGTACTGGCGATAGACCGTCTCCTTGCTGGCTATATCCGGTGCGGCCAGCAGCTTCAGCAGCCAGGCCCCGACCTCCTTCGTAGGAATATCGGGCAGGGAGGCGAGGTCAAAGGCCTGTAGCCGGTTCAGATAGGCGGGCTTGCGTACTTTGTAGTGGTATACAGGCGGCTGGGTGAGGGCCGCAACGGGAAGCCGGGCGATTACTTCACTCCCCTGCCGCACCAGGGCCTCTCTGCCCCCAGTGACCTTGCCGATGAGGGCCGAGGTCAGCCCCCAGCGCCGCAGCAGAGCCTGTACCGGATCCAGGTTGGCCCGGGGCAGTATGAGCAACATGCGTTCCTGTGTTTCGGACAGCATAAGCTCGTAGGGAGTCATGCCCTGCTCTCGGCGAGGGATGGGGCTCACATCCAAGTCCATGCCCCCCCCACCACGATCCGCCGCCTCCACGGAGGCCGATGTGAGTCCGGCGGCTCCCAGGTCCTGGATGCCGGAGACCAGCCCTTTTTCGGCCAACTCCAGGCAGGCCTCCATCAGCAGCTTCTCCATGAAAGGGTTGCCCACCTGGACGGCGGAGCGGAGCTCGCGCTCATCTTCAAAGGTGCGGGAGGCCAGCCCAGAGGCCCCATGAAGGCCGTCCCGCCCTGTATCGGCACCCACCAAGAGCAGCAGGTCCTCTTCCCCACCGGCCTTCCCTCGCACCAACCTCTCCCTAGGGACGATGCCCAGGCACAGGGCGTTGACCAGGGGGTTGCCTGAGTAGCAGAGGGCGAAGTATATTTCCCCACCCACATCCGGAATTCCCATGCAGTTGCCGTAGCTGGCGATGCCCCTGACTACCCCGTGGAACAGGTAACGGTTGCGCCTCTCCGAAAGAGGGCCGAAGCGTAGGGAGTTCATAAGAGCAATAGGACGGGCGCCCATGGCGAAGATGTCCCTCACGATACCCCCCACCCCGGTGGCCGCCCCTTCAAAAGGCTCCACCGCAGAAGGGTGGTTGTGGGACTCCACCTTCATAACCGCCGCCCAGCCACCGCCTATATCCACCGCCCCTGCGTTCTCCTCCCCGGGGCCGATGAGCACGCCCCGCCCCCGCCCCGGCATAGTCCTGAGCAGAAGCTTGGAGTGCTTGTAGCCACAATGCTCGCTCCATAGAGCGCCGAACAGCCCCAACTCCAAGCCGTTGGGCTCCCTCCCCAGCCGCTCGACGATAAGCCGGTACTCCGCCTCAGAGAGGGCTATCTCGTCAAGGACCGTTTTGTCTACAGGCATAGGCTCATACTTGGCTTAAAGTTATCAGCACCACCCCGCCCACCACCAGCAGCGCACCCAACAGGATGCGCCAGGTAATCCTCTCCATGTGCTTCAGGAAAAAATAACTCAGGCCGATGGCAAAAAGGGGATTGATGGCGGTAACCGGGGACACCACCACCACCGGCGCCCATTTCAGGCCGGCATACATTGAGGTCACACCCACCCCGGCCGCCACTCCGCTACCCATAAAAAGGATAATTCCACGGCGGCTGTTCCGCTGCCTTATCTGCCGGTTGAGGGTCGGAAAGAGGAAGAGGTAGAGAAACAGGACACCGAAAACCAGAGAGAAGGCGGAGGTGACCAGGGGCGAAGCCATATCCCGGACCACCGTCCGGCTTATCACTTGGCTGGTGCCATAGGAGAAGGCAGCCGCTGCTGAGAAGAGATAGCCGGAAAGCATCCCCGGCTTCATGCCTGCTCCCTGAGGATCAGGACTACGCCAACGACCACGGAGACGACTCCCAGGGCCAGGAAATAGGAGACTGCCTCCTGGTATACCAGGACAGCCAGGACTGCCGCCACCAAGGGGGTAGCTCCCACGATGGGGGCGGCACGGGCCACACCTATCCTGTGAATGCCCTGGTAGTAGAACAGGCGGCCCATGCCAAAGCTGAGGAGACCCAGGACAGCCAACCAGGCAAGGGCGGCCCAGGAAACGGCCAGCAGGGCGGAAACATCGGCCAGGGCAGCGATGGTGCCGATGAAAAGCAGGCTGGACAACACGGAGATGAAAGTGCCTAGGGGAAGGGAGACATGGGATAGGGCAGGGCGAACCAGCACCGCCCCAGAGCCGAAGCCCAGTGCCGCCAGCAGCGAGAACCCTATGCCTATCAGGTCGTTATCCATTTCCTACCCAAGTCCTTCCTTGTGTCAAAATCACCCTGTCTCTAAAAGGGGTCTCTCTCTTTCCCCCCCACCCGTGGCTTATCTTTCACGGGGGCTTTGCCCCACAGACCCCGGAAATCTACCGGGCGGGTGGGTGTGAACAGCCAAGGGCGCTCCCGTCTCGAACAGTATTCAGCCATTCAAGCACGCGCCGAGGAGTGCAACAATTTTGCTCCGGAGGCCATCAGGCTCTTAAAGATAGGGAGACCGTCGGCGCTGCCCAGCAGGGCCTCGCAGGCCCGCTCAGGATGAGGCATCATCCCCAACACATTGCCCTCCCGGCTCATGATGCCGGCTATGTTGTGCAGGGTGCCGTTGGGGTTGGCCTCTGGCGTCACCTCCCCTTCGTGGTTAGAGTAGCGAAAGGCCACACGGCCCCCGGCCTCCAGGTCGCTCAGGGTCTCATCATCTGTATAGTAGTTGCCCTCATAGTGGGAGATGGGGACCTCGAGCACCTGATCCGGCTCGCATCTGTTGGTGAAAGGGGTTCGGTTGCTCTCCACCCTGATGTGGGTCCACTGGCAGCGGTACTCCAAGTGGGAATTGGGCATAAGCACCCCCGGCAGCATACCGGCCTCGCAGAGTATCTGGAAGCCGTTGCAGATGCCCAGCACCAGCCCTCCCTCCGCCGCAAAGCGCTCCACGGCGGACATCACCGGAGAGAAGCGGGCGATGGCCCCCGGACGCAGATAGTCCCCGTAGGAGAAGCCACCGGGTAGAACGATACAGCCGTAGCCGGAAAGGTCGGTATCCTGGTGCCACACGAATCCGGCGGGTTGATGAAGCACCTCGGTGATAGCGTGGTAGCAGTCCCGGTCGCTCCAGGTGCCGGGGAAGATTACGATGCCGAACTTCACAGCAGAGTCAGTCTCCTGAGAGGAGTTGTGTAACCACCTCGTTAATGAGGCGGCCCTCCGCGCGGCCCTTGAGCTCAGCGACTACGCGGGACATCACTTTCCCCTTATCCTTCGGCCCTTGGGCACCCACCTCGGCCACCACCCGGCTGGCGAACTCCACCACCTCATCACGGCTCAAGGCCTGGGGCAGGTACTCCTGAAGGAGCTTGAGTTCCGCATCCTCTTGGGCCACCAGGTCGGGCCGATTGCCCTTTTTGTAGGCCTCTATGCTCTCTTGGCGCTGCTGGGCCTCCTTGGAGAGTATGCCCATGACATCGCCATCGCTGAGGGGCTGGTTCCTCCCAATCTGGGCGTACCCCACTTGGGACAGGGCAGACCTGAGCACGCCCAACCGCAGATTGTCCCTACTGCGCAAGGCATCTTTGAGGTCATTCCTCAGCTTTTGCTCAATATCCAAATCCGTGAGCCGCCCTATGAATGGGAATGGGTTAGGGAGGTCTTGTAGCTTTTGCGCCTCTTGGCCGCAGCTTTCTTCTTACGTTTGGTGCTGGGTTTTTCAAAGTATTCCCGGCGCTTTATCTCGGACAGCAGACCATCGGCCTGCACTCGTTTATTGAAACGCTTTAGTAAGCTCTCGAAACTTTCGGTATCGTCAGCGATAACCTGAGTCACATTTATCCCCCCTTTCTGTATTGGCATTACACCCAGCTCCTATTGTAGGGGGCCATCTGTGCCAGTGTCAATTACCGGACTATCAGAAGCCTTCGTCAGACTGGGTACTGTACCATTGCCCTGCTCTGGAGTGGGGGAACTCAGGGGGAGACGAGCGCCTCCACGCCTGGCACAGCCGGCGCTCCGGTGCGGGACAGGTTCTCCCGCGCCACTGCCACACCCGATGCCGATGCCTGAACCAAACCGCGGGTGACGCTGGCACCGTCGCCCACGGTGAACAGGTTGGCCACCTGGGTCTCCAGACAGGGGTTAAGCTGAAGACGGGAGGAGTAGAACTTTACCTCCGCACCATACAGCAGGGTGTGGCGGGAGGCCACCTCAGGGCACAGCCGGTCCATAGCCTCCAGCATCTACATAATCCCCCTTAAAAAGCGGTAGGGTAAAGCTCAGGTCGCCGGGGGTGGCCGAGGCCAAAGTTGGCTCCACAATGCCCCTCGCCAGGCGTTCTGGAGTGGTACGGCGACCCTCCTGCAGGTCACCCAAATGTTGCACCAGCACGCCACCGCCGAGCAGGTTGGCCAAGCGGGCCACAGACCTGCCATAAGCGATGGGATCCCGGAAGGGCTGGGTTAATGTGGTGCTTACCAAAAGGGCGAAATTGGTATTGGCGGTATGGCGGCCTGCGTAGCTATGACCGTTGACCGTGCTTACTAGGTCAGCGCCTCCGGTGGCCTCTATGTATGGTAACCTGGCCGTAGGGGCAAATGCAGAAAGTGCGAATACGGTCATCAAAGGAGCGGGAGAAGTGCTCCATCCTGGCCTCATAGAGCACCCTGATCAACTCTTCCAGCACCGCCGCCTGTAGCTCCACCCGCACCCCCAGATCCACTGGGTTGTCGTAGTGGGTCAAGCCCAGCCGAGAGGCCTCTTTCATGAGCCATTCCGCCCTTTCCCGCCCGGGGGCTACCATCAAGTAATCACAGGCATGCCTCTCGCCCCTATCGGTGTCCATATCCACTACCGGGCCATCGCTAGTAACGACTGCGGTAGCCGCCGCCCCCATCCGTATATTCAACCGAGAGGACAGGCGGTTGCGCATCCCTTGGAGGACGGAGCGGCAACGCTCGGTACCCACATGCCTCACCGGAGTAGGGATAAGGCGCAGGTTAACCAGAGCGGCCCTGCGGCGCAGTCCACCTCCGGCCCTACTCCGTAGAGCTGGTCTGAGGCACCCAGGCGCAGGTATACGTCATCCACATAGCTTATAAGGGATTCCGCTGCCGTCTGGCCGGTATAGTCGGCTAGGTGGCCCCCCACGGAGGTAGAAAGGGTAAGCTTGCCCCCGCTGAAGACCCCAGCGCCCCCGAGTCCACTTACAACATGGCAGGGGACACATGGGAGACAAACTTTAACCTTGCCCTCCTAGATGGGGCACAGGCGCTTTTCGATGTCGCGGCCCCGCTCCAGTAGGAGTATACTGAGGCCAGACCCTGCCATCTCCAAGGCGGCAAACAGCCCCCCGGGACCCCCTCCCACGATGATTACATCATATCGGGCAATGGTACAGGCGGTCTGCCTACTCCCGCCCCAATGCTTCCTGCCATTTCCGCAGGAGCTCCTGGTCAGTCACGAGCGAATAAGCTGCAGAGAAGGGGTCCACATCCCCCTTCGCCACCTGGTCTACATAGGACATCATCTTGCTATCCTGCTCCATTAGCTCTATCAAACGGCCGATAACGCGCTGCTCCACCGTCTGGATAAACTCCTGACGCCGCTGCCGCTGCCGTTTTCGGTCTAAATCATCGTCCTCATCCATGGCCTGGTGGTGGTTCTCAATGGCCTCAAGCAACTCTTCAATGCCAACATCGTTCACTGCCTGGGTGGAGAGCACCGGCACCTCCCAGGAGCCTTTCTGTGATGAATACAGCCGAAGCATGGCCATAAGCTCGGTCACCATATAGTTGGCCCCCTCGCGATCCGCCTTGTTGACCACGAAGATATCCGCAATCTCCAGCAGGCCGGCCTTGAGAGTCTGGATAGTGTCACCGGCCTCTGGCACTAGCACCACTACCACTGTATCCGCGGCCTCCATGATGTCCAGCTCGGTCTGACCCACCCCCACGGTCTCCACCAGAACAAAGTCCTTGCCGAAGGCATCCATGAGCTTCACCACCCCCCTGGTAGTATGAGGCAGCCCGCCGTGGCTACCTCTGGTAGCCATGCTGCGGATAAAGACCCCTTCATCTAGGTAGTGCTGCTGCATCCGGATGCGGTCCCCCAACACCGCCCCCCCGCTGAAAGGGCTGGTGGGATCCACCGCAATAACACCCACCGTGGCCCCCTTCTTTCGTATCTGGGCGGTGAGCTTATCCACCATGGTGCTCTTCCCGGCGCCGGGTGGCCCGGTAATACCAATGATATGGGCCTTTCCCAGATGCGGTTGAATGGCTTTCATTATCTGGGGGACCTCGGCGCTCTCCCGCTCTACCAAGGTGATAAGGCGGGCCAAGGGCTGCTGGCCCCCGGCCAGCATGCGTTCAACTAATTCCATATCCTTACTCCAACCAGTAATTCTATCATCGCCCTCCCAGCCCGTCAAAGGCGGGGCGGCCAAGGCACTAGAAAGCACCCTTCCCACCCCTCCCACTACCTTAGTTTGACTTTCCCTGGCGTATGCCTTAAAATTTCCCTCTTATTCAGAACAATCGGCTATTAATCAGGAGGATCATCACATGGCAACCGCAACCGACCTCAGGACACTGGAGGAAATCCGAGGAATTAACGCCGGCTTCCCCTACACCAAGCCCATCCAGGAGTGGAAGAAAAAGGGGGGGAAGGTATTTGCCTGGCAGTGCACCTATGTGCCGGAGGAGGTCATTGCGGCCGCCGGCATACTACCGGTGCGCATGACCGGTGACTCCCGCGAGCTGGAGCTGGAGGAGGCCAACGCCCACCTCTACATCAACACCTGTTCTTACTGCCGGTCATGCCTGGAACTGGCCTTGGACAACCAGTGGGACTTCCTTGACGGCTATGTATCGGCGGCCACCTGCGACGGCTCACGCCGCCTTGCCGATGTATGGCAGAACTATGTCACCGAAATACCGCTTATTTATGTACTCACCTCGCCCCGCAAGTTCACCGAAAGGGCACACATGCTCTACCTGGATGAGGTCCGGGAGATGAAGAGACTGGTGGAGGAGTTCTCCGGAGCCAAGATTACTGATGATTCTTTACGGGACGCCATAAAGCTATATAACCGTACCCGTCAGCTCCTGCACGACCTATACGACATGAAGAAGGCGGACAACCCTCCCGTGACTGGCGCCGAGACCCTGGAGATAATCAACGCCTCGTTCAGGATGCCTCGGGACCAGTACAACGACCTTTTGGTGAGGCTGCTGGACGAGCTGAAGGCCACAGGACGCCAGGTAACCGGCTCGGCCCGGCTCATGATTAGCGGCAGCCCCCTCAACAACCCCCAGTTCATCAAGACCATTGAAGACGAAGGGGCCATAGTGGTGGTGGACGAGCTATGCATGGGCACCCGCTACTGGTGGGACCAGGTGGACACCAACACCTACTCGGACCCCCTGGAGGCCATATCCCGCCGCTATCTCAACAACGTCCCCTGCGCCCGCATGGTGCCCTGCGACGCGCGGTTCGACAGGGTGTTGGATTTGGCCCGCGAGTACCGCGTAGAGGGAGTTGTGAGCCAGATAATCCGCTACTGTGTCCCATTTGCCCATGACCAGCCCTTGCTGCGGGAGAGGCTGGAGGCCACAAACGTACCTGTCTTGGAGCTTGACACCGAATACGGCCAGTCCGGCACCGGGCAAATTCGGACTAGGGCACAGGCCTTCATGGAAATGCTCACGGCCAAGAAGTAGGGGAACTACGCCATAGGCGTCAAACCCCTCATGGCTGAAATGGAATATTACCAGAGCCTCAGGAAGGCTACTGGAGGACGATCAGTGAAAGTCACGGTTCGGGATGATACCCGTTACAGGCAGCTTATACATGGCCTAGAGCATATGGCTGAGCACCGCCGCCGCCACCCTACGACCAAGAGCGATGCCCTCTACTACCAGTTACTGGCCCAATATTTCAACAACGCCCTGCACGCTGGTGAAGCGGGCAAGATGGTGGTAGCCAACACGGTCATGACCCCCAATGAGCTCCTGAACGCCATGGATATGGTCCCCCTCCACCTGGAGGGTCTGGCGGTTATCTCCGTGCCCGTCCTCAGGGACAGCGACCAGATGCTGAGCATGGCCAAGAGCTTCGGCCTGCCACCGGAGATGTGCTCCGCCCACCGAACCCAGATTGCAATGTCCCTCCAGGGCTCCGTACCCTGCGACGTGGTAGTAACCGGACACCATATCTGTGACGGTAGCTACAAGAGCGGCGAGACCCTCCGCCAGCTCTATGATGTCCCCGGCTTTGTCCTGGACCGGCCTTATCGCTACGGTGCCTCAGACACCATGTACTTTGCGCAGGAGCTGGAGGATATGGTTGGGTTCCTGGAAAGCGTATCGGGCCGCAAATTGGAACGGGATCGCCTATCCAAGTCTCTGATGTACTCCCGCAGAATGATGGAACTGCACAAGGAAATTTACCTTCTGCGCCGATCGATTCCTTGCCCTTCACCGAACCGGCAAGGCTCGCAGCTAATGTTTATCGGCTGGCTGTATACTGGCACCGCCGAGGGTGTGGAGTACTTTGAGACCGTCCTGGCGGAGCTCAAGGAGCGGGTGGCGATAGGATCGGGCTATGTTACCCAGGAGCGCCTCCGCCTGCTTACCGTCTTCCCCCCTCCCGCTCACAACTGGAAGCTGCTGGACTGGATGGAGCGGGAGCACGGTGCGGTGGTGGCCGCAGATCCCTACTGCTCCCACTGGGGGGATGTGGAGTGGGATGATTCTCAACCCTTCCTCACCTTGGCCCGGAAGTGGATGGCTTCACCCCTCAACAGACAGATGCACGGCCCTACCAAGCTGGGCTGGCTGCCGGATACGTTGGCCGATGCCCGGGACCACAAGGTGGACGGAGCTATATACTGGGCGCACATGGGCTGCACCCAGGGTTGTGCACCTATAAGACTCATCCGTGATGCTCTCCGAGAAGAGTTGGATATGCCGACTCTGGTGCTGGATATGGATGTGCTGGATCCCTCCGTTGCGCCTGAAGAGGAGTTGAAAGATAAGCTGGAGAGCTTCTTCGAAAGGTTGGAGGAGGCGTAATGAAAGTAGCCACCTACGATACCACCCGGTATCGGGATGTGGTGCAGACCCTGGAGTTCATCCTGGAGCACCGCCAGCACCGCCCCACCACCCGCTGCGATGAATTATACTATGACATGCTGGTAGACTACTTTCGGCAGCCGCTCAGGGCTGTGGATGGCGGCAAACCCCTGGTGGCCCATACCGCCTATATACCCAGCGAGGTATTCACCGCTATGGACTTGGTGCCGCTGCACCTGGAGAGTTTTTCAATCATATCCCCAACAGTACTCCGCAATTTTGAGGAGATGGCCAGCGTGGCCAAGGGCTTCGGTCTTACACCGGAGGTGTGTTCGGCCCACCGGGTGCAGGCAGCCTGGTTCGTACAGGGTTGGCTGCCGCGCCCCCAAGCGGTGGTGTGGAGCCAACAGCTATGCGACTCCATCAACCACTCTGGCTCCCTGCTTAAGGAGGCCTACGATGTTCCGGGCTACTTCCTAGACCGCCCTTACTACCTGGGAGAGCGGGAGGTGCAGTACTACACCCGCAATCTGGCAGAGATGGTGGAGTTCCTGGAGGTAACCACCGGGCACCACCTGGACCAGGACCGGCTGTGCCAGGCCCTGGCTCACACCCACCAGATAGCCCAGGCACAGCGGGAGATGTATGCCCTGTGCCGCCAAGTGCCCTGCCCTATGCCCAACCGGCTGGGGGACCAGATATTCAGCCTGTGCAACTGGCTTTACCTGGGCACACAGCAGGGGGTGGACTTCGCCCACCTCGCTTTGGAAGAGGTCCGCGAGCGTGTGGGAAAAGGGGTGGTGCCACAGGAGAACCTCCGCCTCATCTCCCTCTATCCACCACCCGCCTTCCACTGGAAGCTGCTGGACTGGATGGAGCGGGAGTTCGGGGCCGTCATCGTGGCCCGCCCTTATTGCCTTAATTGGGCGTCATGGGAGCCGGACTACTCCAACCCACTGGAGAGCCTGGCCCGTCGCTGCTTCGCCATCCCCATCAGTCGACATTTCCACGCCCCACTGATGGATGCCATGGTGCCGGATGCAGTCAACGATGCAATAAGCCACCACGCTGAGGGGGCCATATACTTTGCCATGATTAACTGCCGACAGGGGTGCGCCATGGTGCGTCCGGTGAAAGATGCCCTCTTGGACCGGGCGGGCATCCCTACAGTGATAGTGGATGTGGACACGCTGGACCCATCCTTCACATCCGAAGATGACATAAAAGACAAGCTAGAAAGCTTCTTTGAGGTATTGGCGGAACGCAAGGAAAATGTATTATAATGGCCAGATTTTCAGTTCTAAGGAGGTAGCCCGATGGCCGTAGCTGGAATAGATGTAGGTAGCCTAACCACCAAGGTGGTGGTGATGGATAACGGAAATATTCTGGGAAAGGTCGTAGACCTCAGCTCGGAAGAAGTAGAAATCAGCGCCAAGCGGGCACTGGAGGAGGCACTGAAGCAGGCGGGGCTAAAAAAGGAGGACCTGACCGGCATCGTAGCCACAGGCGCCGGGCGCAAGTCCATCAGCTTTGCTACCGGGCAGAAGACCACAATGTCCTGCCTGGCCAAGGGTATCAACCTGTTGCAACCTTCGGTGCGCACCTTGTTCGATGTGGGGGCGGAGACCTCATCGGTGCTACGCCTGAGCCCCAAGGGTCTGGTGGAAGACTCGGTGGGCCATGACCGCTGCGCCTCCGGGACGGGGGTGTTCCTGCAGTCCATGTCCAAGCTGATGATGATGTCTTTGGAGGACTTCGCCAAACTATCTACCACCACGGACAACAGGGCCGAGGTGTCCACTATGTGTGCCATCTTCGCCGAGCAGGAGGTCATCTCTCATGTGCACCGTGTGCCTCCCACTCCCAAGAACGAAATAGCTGCCGGCATACATGGCTCTATGGCTGTGCGGCTCACCGGACTGGGCAAGCGCATCGGCATCAAGGGAGACGCCGCCCTTACCGGTGGCGTGGGCCGGAATGTAGGATTCGCCAAGGCCCTGGGGGAAGAGATTAAGATGTCGGTAATAGTCCCTGATGAGCCTGAGTTGGTCGCCGCCATCGGAGCGGCCCGCGCCGCCCTGGACAACAAATAGGAGGCATCAATGTACTTCGTAGGTATTGATATCGGCTCCCGCGGTGCCAAAGGAGCCATTATAGAGAGCGACAACGGAAACGTAAAACTGGCGACCTCTTTCATAGGAGATACCGGCCCGGACAGCATCGGCACCGCCAACATGGTGTTTGATAACATGTCCAAGAAATTAGGTATAGAGCTCAAAGATGTGGCCTATGTGATAGCGACCGGGTACGGCCGGGTGCTGGTGCCCTTTGCCAATGGCAACGTATCGGAAATATCCTGCCACGCCAAGGGTGCCAACTATTACTTTCCCTCGGTGCGTACCATCCTGGACATGGGCGGGCAGGACTGCAAGGCCATAAATGTTGACGAGAACGGGGTGGTCACCAAGTTCATCATGAACGACAAGTGTGCCGGTGGCACTGGCCGTTTCCTGGAGGTTATTGGGGATGTGCTTCAGATACCGCTACAGGAGATAGGCCCAACCGCCCTGAAGTCTACCCAGAGCCTCCCGTTCAATACGATTTGTGCCGTGTTTGCCAAGTCCGAGGCCATGGCCCTAGCCAAAAAGGGTACCCCCAAACCTGATATTCTGGCCGGACTGCACGATGCCATCGCCACCCGGTGCCATAACTTGCTAAAGCGAGTGAGCATAGAGAACGATTTCACCATCACCGGCGGCATCTCCAAGAACACCGGCATGGTGTCCAAGCTAAAGGAGAAGATAGGCCTGGATCCGGTACTGGCCCCGGATCCCCAGATTTGTGGGGCCTTAGGTGCGGCCGTCTTCGCCTGGGAACGTTACAAGAAAAAGCAGTCCAAAGAGACCGCGTAGCAACCTGGCTCTCTCCCACCCACCCGTCCGAGTTTTATGTTCCGGGGGGATACCCCCCCCCAAGTCCCCTATATCAAAGATCGAGAGGGAGCAAGGAGAAGCGCAGCCAGAACCTCTATATGGGATGGCCCTACCGAGGGGCTAGACTTATGCCTGCGCTTGTGTGCCCGTAACGGCAGTGTTCTGTGGGGGGGGGTGCAGTAACAACACCAGTACAAGGGCCAAGGCCACCAAGGCAGCGCCGGCAGCGAAGGCCAGGCTGTAGCTGCCGGTTGTGTCAAACATGCGTCCGGCCAGCCACGGTCCGGTTGCGCTCCCCAAGGACCACGCAAAAGATACTAGCCCAATAATGGCACCGGTGGACCCACGGCCAAACAGCTCAGCCGCTATCTTGGTATATACCGGTGTGCTTCCTCCAACTGAGAACCCGAACATCGCCATCAGTACATAAAAGGCCCAGAGATCCCGCACCCAGATGAACCCCAACAGAGCTGTCAATTGTAATAGCAGGCACCCTATATAGGTGGGCCTGCTACCCAACCGGTCTGAGACGCCACCAATTACTAGGCGGCCTACAAACAGGCTGAGTCCCATGACGCTCAGCAGCGTGGCTGCCAACTCTGGAGGGATGCCAGCATCCCGTGCATGGCCGACCACATGGACTATTATCATCTGGATAGAGACGGGCAGAAATAACCAGATGCCGACCAGTAGCCAAAAGGGGCGGGTCCTGATGGCTTGTCGGGCGGTCCAACTTCCACCACCCGCATCTCCCTCCACCGGTCCTAGGTCGCTAATACGGGCATTTTCTTTAGCGCCATCGGGCAGCAGGCCCACATCCTCAGGACTGCGCCTTAATAGAAGGGTCAACGGCAAGGCTCCTACCCAGATGAGGCAGCCAAGAACAATATAGGCCGTTTGCCAACTCCAATGTCCGATCAGGAACTGGGCAAGAGGCGGCATAATCATCTGGCCGGTCCCCACCGAAGCCAACAATATGCCCAGGGCCATGCCTCGCCGCCTCTCAAACCATTTGGACACCGTGGCCGTGGGCACCACCCAGGTCACCCCCATTCCCAGTCCCAGTGTGACTCCCAGGAACAGGTATAGGTGCCAGACAGCACTTGCCTGGGAGGTCAGCAAATAGGCAAGGCCAATTATGAAGATGCCCGTTGCCGTAACCGCCCGGGGACCTCGTTTGTCCAACATGACCCCGGCGACTATGCCCATCACTCCATAGGGAATCCAGGCCACGGAAATAACACCCGCAGCCAGGGCCCGGCTAGTCTCCAGGTCACCTATAAGATAGGGCAGGAAAACGCCGAAAGAGTACCAGGGACCCAGGCTGAAGAACATGATAAGGAACAGGGCGGCAACCATCACCCAGCCGTAGAAAACAGTATGCTCCTCACCGCTCCTAGGAGCCAACAGGCGGCTTCCGGGTATTTTAAACATCATACAGCAACACCGGTTTCGTAGGTCGTTAGCAACCGGGACTCCAAAGGGACAGCGCGCCTTTGGCGGGGGCGCGGAGGTGTCCACCGCAGATATAAGACCGGGCGGGTGGGTAGGAATAAGCACGCATGCTAAACAATCTGGCTGCGGCCCATCATGTAACCATCCATAGACGCCTCGTATTGTAGCATGCCAAGCCCCCCCGGCGCGTTTGGAGGCAAGGGGTGGCATCCGGATAGAAGCCAACAACGGGTATTTGGAGATGTTATTTAAGGTCTTATCAGAGGGCTGAGTACCCTGCGCCCCCGGTCATCCGCGGTGCCCACGCCGCCGCCCCAACAGGGTCTTCCGGCCGGCGGCTGGTTTAATGTTGTGGATATTGCGCCTCACATATATCTCTCCAACGATTTCCTCATCTAGGGCCAGGGTGGTCTCCCCAAAACGGAGCATATATGTGGGGTGGCGCTGGATGAGCCGCACCCGCAAACCGGGAAACACCCCCAGGCTGGCCATGCGGCTGAGCCGGTCTTGACCCTCGCTGCTCAAATAGGCCACGGTGGCATCCTCCTCCGGGCGCAGGCGCGTGGCAGGGATGACCAGGGGGCGGGCCTCCTCTATGCGTTGGTGGCAGCAATGCCCCTGGGGTATGCTTTTCCCATGTGGGCAGGTGGTGGGGTGGCCCAAAAGGATACAGACGCTATCGGTGGCATCCGGGCTCAGCAGGTGCTCAATCCGGCAGGCTGAGACCTCCGCCTCCTCTTGGCCAACATCCAGTACATCGCTGAACAGCCTCTCCGCCAGCCGGTGCCTCCGTACCACATTACGGGCCAGCGCCTCCCCAGCCTCCGTCAGGTATAGTGCTTCCCCATCAACCGATACCAAGCCGGCCCTTTCCGCCAACTCAAGTGCCTGGTCTATCTCGGCGATGTCCAGAAGCGGCTCAGGGGGGTGTGCAAGGAAGAGGGATTCCCTTGCCACCTGACGCTTCTCATCCACCGCCACCCACAAGGCCTCCAGCACCTCCTCAACCTGCCTGTCTGATGTCACTATCCATCCCTTTCACGGCGTTTGTCTTCCTCCGAATACGCCGCCATAGCTGAACCAGGCTGGACTCCCCGGGAACCGCATACCCGCAGCGGGGGCAGCAGATTACCCTGCACCCGCCCACCGTAGGGCAGACGGCGCAAGATTGCTCCTCCGGCTCAAAGACGCAGCCGCACAGCGCGCATTTGACGCTCACAAGCCCACCTTCAAGGCCCTGAATAGGAGGTTCAGCAAGCCCCCTACCACTATAGCATAGGGGAATACGAAACCCACTATAGCGATGCCGACCCTCAAGCCTCTCTCCTTGATAATGACGAACAGGTTAGCGATACAAGGAATGAACAGTGTGATTACTACCAGGCTTACCAGTATCTGGTTGGCGTCAAGCAGGCCTTGCTCCGCCAGCATGAAAAGCCCGGCGGCTCCGAAGTCACGGCGCAGGAATCCCATGATGAACGCCGCTGCAGTGGCCGCCGGCAGCCCCAGCCAGCCCTCTACTACAGGCGTGAAGGCACTCTCCACGAAGACCAGGGCACCCAACTTATCCAGGACGAAGAGGATAAATGTGCCTGCCAGGAACAGGGGCACCGCCTCTTTGAAATACCATTCCATCCGGGCCAGAGTCTTGGTAACCACATTAGAGAGTTGCGGCACACGGATGGGGGGTATCTCCAGGACAAAATCAGGCCTGTCGCCGGGGAGTATCCTGGAGGCGAGGAAGCCCACCAAGAGAAGCTGTATCAGGATGATGGCGAAGAACAGGGCCACCGCCGTCCCTGAGATACCGCCCAGGAGGGCTAGGATTACCGCCATCTGAGCGGAGCACGGCACAGCCAGGGCCAGCAGCAGAGTGGCTATGAGCCGCTCCTTTTTGGACTCCAAGGTGCGGGTGGTAAGAGTGGCCATGGTGTCGCAGCCCAGGCCCAAAATCAGGGGCAGCACCGCCTTCCCGCTCAGACCTATGCGTCGCAGCACGACGTTGGCCATCACCGCCAGCCGAGGCAGGTAGCCAATGTCCTCCAACAAACTGAAACATATGAAGAAGAAACCCACAACCGGCAGGATTATAGCTACGGCATAAGTCAGACCCACGCTCACCAGCCCGTACTCGCCCACCATCAGGTCCTGCAGCAGGGGGATGGGAAGCAAGGCGAAGAGCCATCCTACTGCGGGGATGATATACTCCCCAAAGAGAACAGACTCCACCAAGTCCACCACAATGCCGGTACCCACCACACCTACCACATAATAGAGGAGAAGGAGTATAAAAGCCAGGATAGGTATGCCGGCCAAAGGGTGGGTGCTCCACCGGCCAAAAGTATCGGCCAGGTAGTTGCTCCTGGCCACCCCCCGGTAGGCCACATGTCCCATCACCCGCTGCACTTCCCGGGACCGAACCCGGTTGATGAGATAATCTATGGGCCTTGCGTTGCGGGACTGGAGATCCGCAGCAATGCTGTAGATAGCCTGTACCGCCTGGGGGCCGGCGCGCTGTTGGAGCCAGTTTTCCAGTTCAGTATCTCCGCAGAGCAACATCAGAGCCACGGCCCGCCTGCCCAGCGGCAACTCCGGAATAAGCTCTTCTATCTGTAAGAGGGCGTGCTCAATATCGCTACTAAACCTCACCCTCAGTTTCGCCGGACGGGCTTCCTCCAAAGTGTTCTGTAGTTCTTGAATGCCCAAGCCCCGGGTGGCTGTGGTCGCTACCACGGGCACTCTCAGGACATGGGACAGTTTCTGTATATCAATGTTTATCCCTTTGAGTTCAGCCTCATCGGTCATGTTCAGGGCCAGTACCATAGGGGTACCGGCATCAGACAACTGGGCTGTAAGGAGCAGTGCACGTGAGAGGTTCTTGGTATCAGCCACCTGGATAACTACGGCCTGGTCTTCTTTTAGGAGGAGGTCCCGGGTGACCCGCTCGTCCTCGGAGCGGGGACTGAGGCTGTTGGCACCAGGGGAGTCAATGACCACAGAGCCATCGCCGAAGCTGGCGTTACCTGAAGTCACCATAACAGTTGTGCCCGGGTAATTCGACACCTGCGCATACTTGCCCGTCAGGTGGTGGAAGATAACGCTCTTGCCCACATTGGGGTTCCCCACCAAGAGGATTTTCCGGCCTGTCTTACCGCCAGCCCTCCCCTTCATGGTGTGGCACCGCGGGCGAGATACACCCTCCACCTGATGTGGTCTCTACCGCTATTGCATATCATTTTCACTGCTAGTAAGCATAAAACTGCAAAACGGTTCTGTCAATGGGTAGGGCGGGCAGGCGCAGGAGGGTGCCCCACTCAATCCCCGGGCTGCTGGACTTCAGCTCTGCGGGGTACATCAATGTGGTTCTGGATGTCTGCCACTCTGGAGGTCTCATCCTCCACATGAACACCCGGTTCTCTAACGACAAGAACAACCGGGCCAAGGTTACCGTGGGAGCAGTCGCAAGCCAGGAGCGGGAGAGCCGGGCCTTCCCCGGCTCGGGCGGCGCCTACACCATAGAACGGGTAAACGCCCTGCTGAAAAGAATACAGGCCCTCAATAAAAAGGGGCGGGACCCCAAAAAGATGTCCGTGCTGGAGTTTGAGCTGCTGGTCAGCAGCCTGCACTAGGGGAAGCCAAGGCGTCCCGTGAGGCGACCAAAGGGTGGAGCGCCAAAGCCAGCCGGGCCTGGCGGAAGGTATTTAGGGGCGACCCCGTACTGGGCCCTCAGCCCCAATGGATGGAGTGGATTTGGGCAGGGCACTATTCCACCGATCGGAAAACTATTCGTAGGCGGCAGGGGTAGCCGAAGCGCAGGTAGCCTACCGGCCCTTGAAAAGGGGCTCCCGCTTCTCTATCCACGCCCGGGGGCCTTCATAGGCATCCTCGGTGTTGGATATGGCCCTGGCGGCCTCTATGTGGGCCTGAAGGGCCTGCTGCAAGTCCATACCCAGGCCATCGTAGACCAACCGCTTCATGTGCCGCAGGGCAAGGCCGGGCCCTCTGGCCAACTCCAAGGCCAGCCGCCGGGCCGTGGGCAGAAGCTCGTCCTCCGACAACACCTGGTTTACCAGCCCCATACTCAGCGCCTCCTGGGCCTTTACCAGGCGTCCCGTCCACAGCAGGTCCAGCGCTCTTGGCACACCCACCAGCCGGGGCAGGGTGTAGCAGCCGATGGCAGGCACCTCTCCCATACGGACAAACCCAGTGCCGAAGCGTGCATAGTCAGAGGCCACGCGCAGGTCACACAGGGTTATCAAGTCAAAGCCCCCACCCACCGCCGCCCCATTAACGGCGGCTATATAAGGCTTCTCCAGCCCCACCGCCGCCCGCACTATCTCCCACAAATCGGCAACACCTTGCCACTGGCCGGTGCGCACAAAGGTCTCCCGGGATGACAGCAGGTTGCGTGGATCGCCTCCGGCGCTGAAGGCGCGTCCTTGTCCGGTAACCACCAGCGCCCTCACCTCGGGATCCTGTTGGGCGTCCTTCAGGGCGGCCACCCACTCCTCCCCCATGCGGGTATCCAGGTCGTTGAGGGTACGGGGCCGGTTGAAAGTGAGCACCGCCACCCCATCCTCCTTGATATAAATGGTATCCCGGAATTCCATGCCTCCCTCCTCACTGCCTACAATGAATCAGGGCTACCTTTTACTGCTTGGGTTCCTCCTCGTCCAACTGGCGAATGACAACCTTGCGGGACATCCCCGTCCCCGTGCTCTCAGTGATGATATCCGGGAAAGAGCTCAGGGCTAGGTGCACCAGCCGGCGTTCAAACGCCGGCATGGGTTCCAGTGTGGCAGGCTGTCCGGTCTTTCGAACCTCATCCGCGAAGCGAAAGGCGAGGGCGTTGAGGGCCTCATAGCGGCGTCTCTTGTAGCCCTCCACATCCACGATGATAGGCAGCCTACTCTTGGCGCGCCGGGCCACCATCAGATTTAGCAGGAACTGTAGGGAGGCCAAGGTCTGTCCTTGGCGGCCGATAAGCAACCCCAGATCCCGGCCTTGAATATCAAGTGCAACGGTGTGTGGACTCATCCCCAGTCCTTCTGGAAGCGGCGCTAGAACCACTCGGGCTGGTACCTGCATCTCCTTGAGCAACCCCTCCAGGACCCTCCTTGCCTCTTTTTCAAGGCCGCCCTGGTCCGTCTTCAGGCCCTCCCGATCCTCCGTTCTGAGGCTCTCCCGATCCTCCGTTCTGAGGCTCTCCCGATCCTCCGTTCTGAGGCTCTCCCGATCCTCCGTTCTGAGGC